>OHEE01000037.1_pt1 | contig 131765 bp, 123 predicted proteins | sample 1567191 | NCBI WGS metagenome assembly OHEE01 (sample SAMEA3879562, study PRJEB24766) | human gut metagenome | biome: human-associated habitat; feature: feces | place: USA | collected 1985/1987
GGCGTGTATGCCCAAAGGCTCTGCACGATGCAGAGCCAACAAAGCATACACAGCCCTTCACCACGGGGAAGGGGTTTGGGGTTAGTGATAGAGAATTTGCTCATTTTTTTTAAAAATAAACTTTTTCTACAATCTGAAGCGATAAATCCTTATCACCCTGTTTCTATTTATATTATACAGCCCCTCACACCTTTTTTCAACACCTTTTTCAAAAATTCCGTCAATTCTATGTGTAAATCTGCATAAATAATTATCAATCCGCTCAACGACTTTTATATTAATGTAACAAAATTATCACTTTTCACATTTTACCCCTTGATTTTTATGCGTAAAGTGATTACAATAATAATCAGCGGTTAGCACTCGTAATGCAAGAGTGCTAACAACTTGGAAATCAAAAGCACCGTCACAGTTAAAAAGTGACAGCAAATATAACAAGGAGGTCATTCAAAATGACGATCAAACCGTTATCGGACAGAGTAGTTATCAAGATGCTCGAAGCAGAAGAAACAACAAAGGGCGGTATAATTCTTACAAGTGCCGCACAGGAAAAGCCCCAGGTAGCAGAAGTTGTAGCGGTAGGCCCCGGCAAGACAGTTGACGGAAAGCTTGTTCCCGTACAGCTTAAAGTCGGCGACAAGGTTCTTATGAGCAAATACTCAGGAACAGAAGTCAAGGTTGACGGCGAAGAATACACAATACTCCGTGAGGAAGACATCCTCGCAGTTGTAGAATAATTGAAAGTGAGGAACATTCACAATGGCTAAACAGATTATATACGGTGAAGAAGCCCGCAAGGCTTTACAGGCAGGTATCGACCAGCTTGCAAACACAGTAAAGATTACACTCGGCCCTAAAGGCAGAAACGTAGTGCTTGACAAGAAGTTCGGCGCTCCGCTGATTACAAACGACGGTGTTACCATCGCCAAGGAAATCGAGCTTGACGATCCTTTCGAAAACATGGGCGCACAGCTTGTTAAGGAAGTTTCCACAAAGACAAACGATGCCGCAGGCGACGGTACAACAACAGCTACTCTGCTCGCTCAGGCTCTTATCAGAGAGGGTATGAAGAACATTGCCGCAGGCGCTAACCCTATGGATGTTAAGCGTGGTATCTCAAAGGCAGTTGACTCGGCGGTAGCAGAGATAAAGAAGAATTCAAAGGCTATCGAGAACAGCGATGGCATTGCCCGTGTAGCTACAGTTTCATCGGGTGACGAAACAGTAGGTAAGCTGATTGCAGAGGCTATGGAAAAGGTTACAACAGACGGTGTTGTTACTCTTGAAGAGGGCAAGACAGCAGAAACATACAGCGAAGTCGTTGAAGGTATGCAGTTCGACAGAGGCTACATTTCACCTTACTTTGCAACAGATACAGACAAGATGACAGCTAACCTTGATGATGCTTACATCCTTATCACAGACAAGAAGATAAGCAACATTCAGGACGTTCTGCCCTTACTCGAACAGGTCGTACAGGCAGGTAAGAAGCTGCTTATCATCGCTGAGGACATCGAGGGCGAGGCTCTTACAACACTTATCCTCAACAAGCTGCGTGGTACATTCGTATGCGTAGGTGTAAAGGCTCCCGGCTTTGGCGACAGACGTAAGGAAATGTTACAGGATATCGCAATTCTTACAGGCGGTACTGTTATCACTTCCGAACTCGGTCTTGAACTTAAGGATACAACTATCGACCAGCTTGGCCGTGCTAAGAGCGTAACAGTTTCAAAGGAAAACACAACGATTGTAAACGGCGCAGGTTCAACAGAGCAGATTCAGGCAAGAATCGCTCAGATAAGAGCCGCTATCGAAAACACAACAAGCGAATTTGACAAGGAAAAACTTCAGGAAAGACTTGCAAAGCTTGCTGGTGGTGTTGCAGTTATCAAGGTCGGTGCCGCTACAGAAATCGAAATGAAGGAAAAGAAGCTTCGTATCGAAGACGCTCTTGCAGCCGCTAAGGCAGGCGCAGAGGAAGGTATCGTAGCAGGCGGCGGTACAGCGCTTATCAACGCTATGCCCGCTGTTGAAGCTCTTATCGCAACCCTTGAGGGTGACGAAAAGACAGGTGCTAAGATAGTTCTCCGTGCTCTTGAAGAGCCGGTTCGTCAGATTGCCGCTAACGCAGGTCTTGAAGGCTCTGTCATCATCGACACTATCCGCCGTGAAGGCAAGGTAGGCTACGGCTTTGACGCTCAGAACGAAGTATACGGTGATATGATTGCCGCAGGTATCGTAGATCCCGCTAAGGTAACACGTTCAGCTTTACAGAACGCCGCTTCAGTTGCAGCTATGGTTCTTACAACAGAGAGCCTTGTTGCCGACAAGAAGGAAGAAAATCCTGCTCCCGCAATGCCCGCAGGCGGCATGGGCGGTATGGGCGGAATGTATTAATTCCGAACTCAACAGAATAAAATCAGCCCGGTACGGATTTTTCCGTACCGGGCATTTATGTATTGACATTCACACTTTTAAGCGGTATACTATTAAAGTACGCATAAATTTAAATTTGACTTCTGAAAGGAAATTTGAGCATGATATACAAAAACCCCGTGCTGAAAGGCTTCTACCCCGACCCATCCGTCTGTTTTGCAAACGGAAAATATTATCTGGTAACAAGCACCTTTCAGTATTTCCCCGGTGTTGCGCTCTTTGAGAGCGATAACCTTGTAAACTGGAAGCAGATAGGCTATGTGCTGACACGTCCCGAACAGGTAATGCTTGACAAGATACCTGCGTCAGGCGGTGTATTCGCTCCCACTATCCACTATAACAACGGCAGGTTCTATATGGTGACTACAAATGACACCACCCACAGAAACTTCTATGTTTATACCGATGACATCTACGGCGAATGGTCAGACCCTATCGAAGTCGATCAGGGCGGTATCGACCCGTCGCTGTACTTTGAGGACGGCAGAACATTCTTCATAAGCAACGGACAGGACGACTACGGCGAGGGCGGCGTTGTACAGTGCGAGATTGACATTGCAACAGGCAAAAAGCTCTCCCACAGCAAGTCTATCTGGAAAGGTTCGGGCGGACGTTATCTTGAAAGCCCCCACGTTTATAAGATAAACGGAAGATATTATCTTATGGCGGCAGAGGGCGGCACAGAATACGGTCATATGATTACCTATGCCGTATCGGACGATATATGGGGCGAGTATGTCACAGGCGACAACAACCCCATACTCACAAACCGCAACAAAGCGCCGTACATAATACAGGGTATCGGTCACGGAGATCTGATACAGGACAAGAACGGCGACTGGCATATATTAAGTCTCGGCTTCAGACAGATGGGTATATGGATGCCCTTCCACAGCCTCGGCAGAGAGGTTTTCCTCTCCCCTGCACACTTTGATGAAAACGGCAGGCTGTTTGCAGGTCTTGACGGCACAACAGACGCACAGTATGAAATAAAGGGCGATTTTGCTCAGGATAAGCTGCCCGTGTTCACCTTCGGCAATACAGACCCTGCTGTTGACTGGTGTTATCTGCGTAAGTACCACCCCGAAAACTACAAGCTGTCGGCGGACAAGTATGAGCTTTGCGGTACCGATCTGACCCTTGACGATATGGATTCGCCTACTTTTATCGCAATGCGTCAGCGTGACTTTGATATGGAGCTTTGTGTCAACGTAAACCTTTGCGGCAACGGCGAGGGCGGTGTCACAATGTATATGTGCGAGAACGAGCATTACGATATTGCGCTTAAAAAGACGGCGGACGGCACTTTTGCAATACTGAAGCTCAGCATCGGCGGAATAAAGCACGAGCAGAACAGAGTTGCGGTAAATGCCGACAACGCAACGCTTATCGTCAGAGCCGACCATTATAATTACAATTTCTTTGTGAAATGCGGCGACACCGAAACACATCTCGGAAGCGGTCAGGTGAAATATCTGACAAGCGAGGTTTCGGGCGGTTTCACGGGTACAATGACAGGATTATACGCTGTAGGAGGTACGGCACAGTTCATAGGTTTCAGCTGTGCATACACCGAGAGCGAAGAATAAAAAAGAGGGTTATAATATGAGTTTTTTCCAGAAAGATATTGAAACTATGCCGAGAGCCGAGCTTGAAAAACTCCAGCTCGAAAAACTGAAGCACATAACAAAATACTGTTATGACAATGTTCCGCTGTACAAGAGGAAATTTGACGAGGCAGGCTTTGATTGCACCAAGATAAAGGCGCTGTCGGACATACAGTACATACCGTATACCACTAAGGCGGATTTCCGTGACAACTATCCTTTCGGTATGTTCGCAACACCGCTCAAAAACGTAACACGTCTGCACGCCTCATCGGGTACAACAGGCAAGCCCACCGTTGTAGGCTACACAAAGAACGACCTTGATATGTGGTCTGACTGCGTTGCAAGACTTGTTACAGCCGCAGGCGCTACAGATGAAGACATAGTGCAGATCGCATTCGGCTACGGACTTTTCACGGGTGCGCTCGGTCTGCATTACGGCCTTGAAAAGATAGGCGCTACAGTAGTTCCCTGCTCATCTGGCAACACCGAAAAGCAGGTTATGCTGATGAAGGACTTCGGCACAACAGCACTTGTCGCTACCCCCTCATACGCTATGAGAATAGGCGAGGTCGCAGAAGAAATGGGTATCGGCAGAGATGAACTCAAGCTGAGGCTCGGTCTTTTCGGTTCGGAGGGATGCACTCCCGAAATGAGAGCGCAGATAGAAGACTACCTTCACCTGCTTGCAACCGACAACTACGGTATGAGCGAACTTATGGGACCGGGTGTTTCGGGCGAATGTTCACTGCGTTGCGGTATGCACTTCAACGAGGATCACTTCCTCCCCGAAATTATCAACTCCGAAACAGGCGAGGTTCTCCCCGAAGGCTCAAAGGGCGAGCTTGTTATAACAACACTTTCAAAGGAGGCAATCCCCGTTCTGCGTTATCGCACAAAGGATATTACTTCTATCACTTATGAAAAGTGCGAATGCGGAAGAACTCACGCCCGTATGAGCAAGCCCTCCGGCAGAAGCGATGATATGCTGAAGATCAGAGGCGTAAACGTATTCCCCTCACAGATTGAAAGCGTTATAATGACTATACCGCAGATTGCTCCCCACTATCAGCTTGTTGTTACCCGTGAGGGAAGCAGCGACAGGCTGGAGGTAAAGTGCGAGCTTGTTGACGGAAGCGTGCTTGAAAGCCTTGAATCGCTGTCCAACTTACAGAAAAATATCCGCCATAATCTTAAGACGGTTCTCGGCATTGATACAAAGGTCACGCTTGTTGAGCCCAAGACAATTGAACGTTTTGAGGGTAAGGCAAAGCGTGTAATCGACCTTCGCAACAAGTAATATGAAGCTGAAATATGATGAAGCGGATATGCACGCACAGCTTGTAAAGGTGCTGTATCCCGATGAAACCGCAATGTTCCCCATATACTGCGTATATAACGATAAATCCTTTATGGGAAGCGCTATGGAATACGGCTATTTAGCCGTTACCGACAAGGGCAGACTGCTGATGATACGCTATGATCTTATAGGCGACGGCAACTGCGGCTCGTGTCCGCTCACCGCTATAAAGAGGCTTAAGATAAAGAAGCTCCTTATCGGTCAGTACAAGCTCGAATTCACGCTTATGACGGACGGTAAGGATTACAAGACGACAGTGCAGGTAGCACCGAAAATGGCTTTCGGAGCATTCCCCCATCAATACGCAAATTTTAATATGCTGCTTGACGCACTGCTTCCCTATGCAGAAAATTAAAAAAAGTACAGAAAGAAAAGAGAAACTAAAATGTCACTTGAAAAAGTAAAGGAATATTTCAAGGCTTACGGCATAGAGGACAGAATAATAGAACTGTCCGAGTCGAGCGCAACGGTTGAACTTGCCGCTCACGCACTTCACACCGAGCCTTGCAGAATAGCAAAGACCTTATCATTTATGCTTGGTGACAGCCCGATACTCGTTGTAACGGCAGGCAATGTAAAGATTGACAATGCCAAGTACCGCCACGCATTCGGCGCAAAGGCAAAAATGCTTACCGCAAATCAGGCGACAGAGCTTATCGGTCACGCTGTCGGCGGAGTATGCCCTTTTGCCGTAAATGACGGAGTAGCCGTTTACCTTGACGAGTCGCTGAACAAGTACGAAACGGTCTTTCCCGCCTGCGGAAGTTCCAACAGTGCTATAGAGCTTACTATCCCTGAGCTTGAAAAGTGTTCGGGATATGAGAAGTGGGTAGACGTTACCAAAGCAGTGTCATAATGACACAAGTAATTCGCCGTTCTATTTGATTGTGCTTTGCCTAACTTTCGTTACCGGCGGTGCGGCAATGTGCCGCTTCAAATTCGCCGTTCTGAAAGTTTGTGACTTGTGTAACTTACATTACCGGCGAGTGCTTACGCACACCCTCTTAACGCTTTTTGCAAACCGAAAATCACTAAATTCAAAAGCACGGGATTATTCCCTACAAAAAGCAACATAAAAAGCGGAACGTAAAACCCACGTTCCGCTTTTCTTCATATTCTTTAAAATCACAGTATCGTAAAAACCGTACCCGCACGTCGCCGATTTTAAGCACATAATAGTAGCACATCCATGTAAAAAATTATCCACCTAACCAACCTCAGATTGTTCCGACTATATAGGCGTAACAATCATGATTGAAACGAAAAAAGGTGCAATATGGAAACAAACGAAACACTTAAATTACTTGATGACAAAAATCTCCTCGATAAGATCTATCATTTTTCTTATCACAGGTGCAATACATCTTTTGAAGCTGAAGATCTGTGCTCGGATATAGTTCTTGCAGTAATATCAGCCATACATAAACAAAACCGTATTGATAATTTTTACGCTTTTGTATGGACTGTTGCTCGCAGAGTTTATGCTGATTATTGTGAGAAAAGAAATTCGGAACGCCAAGTGTTCAGCATTGAAAACAGCGACTTGATGTTAGCATCTAAAGAAAATGAAATAGAAGAATTTGTTGAGGAAGTAGCCGAACAAGAACAAATCAGCAGGATTTTTAAGGAAATTGCTTTTTTGTCAAAGGCATACCGAGAGGTAATGGTAATGTTTTACATTGATGGGCTGAAGGTGAAAGAAATTGCCACAAGACTTAACATCAATGAAACCACCGTAAAGCAACGTTTGTTTTCTGCGCGAAATTCAGTTAGAAAAGAGGTTAAAACTATGAGTGAAAGAACGTATGTATTAAAGCCTATCAAATTGGCTATTTCGGGAACCGGAAATCCTTGCGGCAACGATCCTCGTTCTAAAACCGAAAGGATGTTTTCTCAAAACTTAATTTACTTGTGCAAAGACAAACCAAAGTCAGCCAAAGAGCTATCTGAAGAACTTTGCGTGCCTATGCCCTATATTGAAGAAGAATTGGAAATTCAATGTCACGGCGAAAACGGGAAATACGGTATGCTCCGCAAGCTTGAGAACGGCAAGTATGCAGTGAATATTCATTTGGTGGATTATGATGATTACAACCAAGCCAATAAAATTTACGAAAAGCATTTACCTGAATTTTGCGAAGTTATCAAAAACACGTTAAAACAGAATGGAGAAAAGATACTTTCATTTCCTTATTTAAGCGAACAGAAAGATTTACGTTTTATTATGTGGTCTTTGATCTCAAGAACAGTTTGGGATTTTGAAAAAAGAATAAATAAAGTTCTTGCAGACAAATACTTCGCTGATATAGTTCCTGTTAATAGACCTTTTTCTTGTGTTGCCGTTGCATTTACAGATGAACAGTATCCTGAGTTTGATTTCTATGGCAGCGAAGATATAGATGCAACTTCAATCGGCGGGTATAAGTCGGTATTTGTATCCAATATTTGCGGCAAGCGTATTGATAAACATTTCCATTGTGGTCACAACCTATCTCATGATCCCAAACTCTTAATGGTGCTCAGAACCATTGGCGGAATTGCTATTGACGACCTGTCCGAAAGTGAAAAAGAAATAGCAGCCAAAGCTCTTGAATGTGGCTATCTTCGAAAGAACGGAAATGTCATTGAACCCAAGATCATTGTGATTGACAGAAAGAGCGATATGGACTTCTATAATCTTTCTTTTGATTTCAATAATGATATGGGAACTGTTATTGAACAAATTGCCGCTGAGCTTTCTGTGTTTATAAAAGCACACATTCCTGAACACCTGATGAACGAGTATCAAATCTATACACAACTTATAGCAGGCGTCAGAATATTAGCAAAAACAATTGAGGAATGTATTAACGAAAATCTGCTTGTAGAACCTGAAAACAAGGTCGGTGCAGAAGGCGTTCTGATGATCGTTGAAAGATAAGTGATTACTGCAAGACATCGCTTCGGCGATGTCTTAGCTTATACTCAAATTTAATTGTATCCCCATAATTATGACAAATATTCAAAACCGTCACAAAATAAAACCGAGTACATGAAGTATATGATAGCAGAATATGGTGAAACCGAAGAAACAACAGCTATAATAAATTATTTCGGATATACTGATTTTGATAACCCAAGAATAGCAAGATAAATATGATAAAGCGGAACGTGAAACCCACGTTCCGCTTTTCTTCATATTCTGTTAAAATCACAGTATCGTAAACACCGTACCTGCAACAATAAGCACAAGCCCCGCAGACGACATCGCCGTGAGTTTTTCCTTAAGGAATATCCTTGAGAACAGTACGACAGCGAGTATGCTCAGCTTGTCTATCGGCACAACTACCGATGCATCACCGATTTTCAGTGCGTAATAGTAGCACAGCCACGATGCCGCAGTAGATACGGCGCTGAGTGCGATAAACACAAACGCCTTGCCGCCAAGCCCCGAAAAAACATTCTTTTTGCCCTTTGCCGCAACAACTATCCACGCCATAACAAGCACAACAGCCGTTCTTATGGCAGTGCCGAGATTTGAATCGACATTCTGTACGCCTATCTTTGCAAGGATTGAAGTGAGTGCGGCGAATATTGCGGACATCCACGCAAATATCATCCACCTGCCCGCTTTTGACCCTCTTTTTCCGGTATGTATGCTCATCATCAGCGTACCGATGCCGATAAGTACCATCGCTATGATCTTATAAGCCGTAAGCTGTTCGCCGAGAAAAATAAACGACATCAGCATAGCAAGTACGGTCGAGGATTTGTCGATAGGTGCGACCCTGTTCACATCGCCCGTTTTCAGAGCCTTGAAATAGCACAGCCACGAGCCGCCAGTTGCACAGCCCGAAAGTATCAGAAACAACAGTGTCATTCCCGTTACATTAGGAAGATCGTGCCATTCCCCCGTTATCCACACGACCGCTATCGACAGCACAAGCACTATCGTTGTACGCAGTGCCGTTGCCGCATCGGAGTCAGCGTCACGCAATCCGCACTTGCACAGTATCGTTGTTATAGCCGCAAAGAATGCGGAAAGCAACGCTATAAGTATATACATCATAGATCAGAAGCTTCTCCTGCAATAATCTCTCGGTGTTACACCCTTCATACTCTTGAACACCTTTATAAAATAGCTGTAATCGTTGAATCCGCACTTCATCGCAATATCTATCAGCTTCTCATCGGTACTTGCGATAAGTTCACAGGCAGATTCGATACGGAAATAATTGAGATATTCAACAGGTGTCTTGCCCGTATATTCCTTGAACGCACGGCAGAAATAATTCCTGTTCATTCCGCACTCGTTTGCAAGTTCCTCAAGCGTTATGTTCTTACGGTAATTCTGCTCGATATAGCTTATAACATTCTTGAAACGGCGTACCTTCTTTATATCGCTCGCCGCTGTTTCTCCGCTCTGATAATGCTCCTGCCTTGCCACAATGTGACCGAGCATACACAAAAGCCGTCCGGGTACGGTAAATTCATATCCCGGCTCTTTTTCAAGCATTGCGTCTATAACCGCCTTTGCGTCCTTTGCAGGCTCACTGTCGGCGGAAAAGAACGTGATAAACCGTCTTTCGTGGTTGATTATCGGCTGAAGATGCAACGTGCATATCTGACTTGACTTAAGCAAAGCCGCCATATCAAACACAAGACAGTCATATCTGCAGTTGTCCTTCGGCGTACCGCCGTGCATACTTCCGCCTATTATCAGCGAACAGCAGCCTGCGTCTATCCTGTGTGTATGACCGTCAAGAAAAAGCTCGAAATATCCGCTCCTGACATAGATGATCTCGCACTCGTTATGCCAGTGCGGTATCATATTATAACGGGGAAAATTCTCTGTCACTCTGTAGCAGGCATACGGAAATTCCCTTGTGCCATGCTCACGTTTTTCTCGGTATTCAATGTATTTCATATTACGTCCTTTGGCTAAGTTGTCAAAATCGTCATATCAAAAATCGGGATAAAGTTAAAATAATCATTAAAATCCTCCCGATAATGCAAATATTATATCATTTTTCCGCCATATTGTAAAGTAATCCCCTGCTTATATATCAATATAGTGCAACTAATCGTCACAATGCACTAACACAGCCCGTTTTTTTGTGCAGATTGCGGATTTTTGCTTTTCACAAAAATTTTTATTTTTAAAACGATTACAGCCCTTGCTAAAAAAATTCATTTAAGATATAATTATCATAGACGTTTCTGTAACGTTGTAATTTTTTCGCTACAGGAACAAAAACATTAGGAGGATTCTATGAAATTCGGTTATTTTGACGATAAGAACAGAGAGTATGTCATTACATCTCCCAAGACCCCTTATCCGTGGATAAACTATCTCGGCACACAGGGCTTTTTCTCGCTGATTTCCAACACAGCAGGCGGTTACTGCTTCTACAAGGATGCAAGACTGAGAAGAATTACACGTTACCGCTATAACAACGTTCCCGTTGATATGGGCGGACGTTACTTCTACATAAACGACGGCGGTCATGTATGGAACCCCGGCTGGTCACCCGTAAAGACAACGCTTGACAGCTACGAGTGCCGTCACGGCATGGGCTACACAATCATAAAAGGCTCATCAAACGGCGTTACAGCCACAGTTACATTCTTCGTTCCCCAGAACTTCAACGGAGAGATCCAGAAGGTTACAATCAAAAACGACAGCGACAAGGAAAAGAACTTAAAGCTGTTCAGCTTCCTTGAGTGGTGCCTCTGGGATGCAAACGACGATACAACAAACTTCCAGAGAAACTTCAACACAGGCGAAGTTGAGATTGACGGTTCTGTTATCTACCACAAGACCGAATATAAGGAAAGACGTGACCACTACGCATTCTACTCTGTAAATGCCGATATAAACGGCTACGATACCGACAGAGAGAGCTTCCTCGGCTTATACAACGGCTTTGACGCTCCTCAGACAGTATTCGCAGGCGCACCCAATATGTCAGTTGCTGACGGCTGGTCACCCGTTGCTTCTCACTATATCGAAATCAAGCTTCAGCCCGGCGAAAGCAAGGATCTTGTATTCTGCCTCGGCTACGTTGAGAACAAGGTTGAAGAAAAGTTCGCTCCCGACCTTGACGAGAACAGCACGATTATAACAAGCGGTGACAGAAAGAAGAACATCGTAAACAAGGCTAAGGCTAAGGCTATGATGGCTATGTGCGACACAGCCGAAAAGGCTGACAAGCTGCTCGCAGAGCTTAAGGCTCACTGGAACAGCCTGCTCGGTCAGTACAGCGTTGATTCTCCCGATGAAAAACTCAACAGAATGGTTAACATCTGGAACCAGTATCAGTGCATGGTTACATTCAATATGTCACGTTCCGCATCTTACTTTGAGAGCGGTATCGGCAGAGGTATGGGCTTCCGTGACTCCAACCAGGACTTACTCGGCTTCGTACACCAGATTCCTGCAAGAGCAAGAGAAAGACTTATCGACCTTGCCGCTACAATGCTTGAGGACGGCGGTGCTTACCACCAGTATCAGCCCCTCACGAAGATGGGTAACCACGAGCTTGGCTCCAACTTCAACGATGACCCGCTGTGGATGATTCTCGCAGTTGCGGCTTACATAAAGGAAACAGGCGATGTTTCTATCCTTGACGAGAAGGTTCCTTACGAGAACCGTGACGAGCTTGCAGACACAATGCTCGACCATATGAAGAGAGCGTTCTACCACGTTGTTAAGAAGGTAGGGCCTCACGGACTTCCTCTCAGCGGACGTGCCGACTGGAACGACTGTCTTAACCTCTCCTGCTTCTCAGACAAGCCCGGCGAGTCATTCCAGACATACAACAACAAGGAAATGTTCAAGGAGCCTCCTTACTACAGCAAGGTTGCAGAATCTGTAATGATTGCAGGTATGTTCTGTGCAATCGCTCCCGAGTACGTTGAAATGTGCAAGCTGAAGGGTGACACGGCAGAAGCTGAAAAGGCTCAGGCTGAGATTGAAAAGATGAGAAAGAACACCCTTGAATACGGCTATGACGGCGAATGGTTCCTCCGTGCTTACGACCACTACGGCAAGAAGGTCGGCTCACACGAGTGCGAAGAAGGCAAGATATTCATCGAACCTCAGGGCTGGTGCGTTCTTGCAGGTCTTGGCAAGGATAAGGGCTATGACATTCAGACTCTTGACAGCGTAGACAAGTATCTTAACTCAAAGCACGGTCTTGTTCTTAACAACCCCGCATTCACAAAGTATATTATTGAATACGGCGAAATCTCCACATATCCCGGCGGTTACAAGGAAAACGCAGGTATCTTCTGCCACAACAACGCTTGGATAATCTGCGCTGAAGCCGCAGTAGGCAGAGGCGACAAGGCATTCGAGTATTATTCAAAGATTGCTCCCGCATTCAGAGAGGATATCTCCGATCTGCACCGCACAGAGCCTTATGTATACGCTCAGATGATTGCAGGTAAGGATGCTAAGCGTCACGGCGAAGCTAAGAACAGCTGGCTCACAGGTACAGCCGCTTGGAACTTTGTTGCAGTATCTCAGTACATCTTAGGTATCAAGCCCGAATACAACGGTCTGAAGATCGATCCCTCAATTCCTCACGAGTGGGACGGCTTCACAGCTTCAAGACTGTTCAGAGGCGCAACCTACCAGATTACTGTAAAGAACCCCGATCACGTTTGCCACGGCGTTAAGTCCGTTACTGTTGATGGCAAGGCTGTTGACAGCAATGTCATCCCCGTATTTGAAAACGGCACTCACAAGGTTGAGGTTGTTTTAGGCTAAGGGTTACAAGGTAATATAGAAATGCGAACTCCCCGCCGTGTCCGGCGGGGAGTTTTGTGTTGACAAGCGAGCGGATTTTTATTAAAATATCAGTAAGACTTATATCCGGAGGTGTTTATATGCTTCCTATGTCAGATGAGAGAGCAATAGAAAATGCAATAGTATCAACACAAATGGAAGGCTTTGAAGTAACCGAGAGCGTAAGTAAACAATATTCCGGAAAATTCATTCCGTTTTATCCGGAGGTAATATATTATGAGTGAAAAAACTTATTGTGAAAAATGTGGCTTGAAAATGAAAGTTATCAACGAAAATCACCCTGATGGGATGACTTGCCAGAACTGTGGCTGGGGTTGGGTAACATCGTATTTTGAACCGATTCTTTCAGATACTTGTGATACCATATTATCTTGTTACCCTGCGAGAATTCATTGTTTCCAACAAAACCATCATAACGTCTGAATCCAAATACACTCATAAAATATCTCCTTATCTTGAATAGTCGAATTATCTTAATTTAATCACTATACGTTATACGAAAGCCAATTTTTCAGATTTTCTAAATAAGATATTAATATCATATCAAAACCCTTAGCGTTTTTCATAAAGTCAAGGAGACCATCGTAGCTGCTATTCGCAGGATCATTGACTGTATAGTCGACTACAGCCTGTGCTTGCACCTTAATATCACTTAATTCATCGTACTTATTTAAAATCGAAAATGAATCTGTCACCACGCTCTGGATACATCTATTATACTTTGCTATTTCGCAATAACACTCATACATACCGTCATAGTCATTGTAACTGAAATATAACGATGCATTATCTTTAGCCTCAGATGCCTTATTCATATAAGAGGTACCGCTTTCAAGCATATCAAGCAATTCGTCAAAATCATCCGAATTTGCAATGTGATTGCATCTTGAACAAAGTCCGATTGAAACTAAATGTCCCAGTGCTTCGCCCTCTGTCGCACCGCACACTTCACATGTTTTTGGCTTTTCGCAAGTTGCTTCAGCAAACGAGTGTCCGTTAGCCTCGCCTTCGGTTTCACCGCATTCAGTACAGGTTTTAGGCTCGGTGCAGGTGGCATCGGCAAATGTGTGTTCGTGTCCGCAGGCGGTTGCTAAAAGCAGCATTACAGCTGACAATGCTAAATATATCAATTTTTTCATATTATTATCCTCGTATTATCATGAATTATTAGTCCATGCGAGATGCACGTCCGTAAACCATGCAACATACAAATTTTGAAAATCTGTATTCAATTCGATATATTCATTAAATTCATTGATATAACTAATGCAATCGGATTTGCTATCCGATTTTGGCATTCCTAATTCATAATTAAGAACGGCATTAAGCTTTTCGACGCACTCGGAACATTCAGGATATTTCTTTAAAATATCAGCTACTTTTTTATACTCATCATTAATATATCCTACCCAGTTTCCAACCATAAGCAAGCTTGCGTATGCCATATCTTTATTGTCTTTATATTCATTATAATCAGTTAAATATCCGCTGATATCGTTGAAATACTCGCCGAGTTTATCGTTAATATTCGCCAGCTTTGTGATGTCGCCATCAGGATTAAGTGCCTGACCGCAAGTTGCACATTGTCCTATATTAACAGTGTGACCTAAAGCCTCACCTTCGGTTTCACCGCATTCAGTACAGGTTTTAGGCTCGGTGCAGGTGGCATCGGCAAATGTGTGTTCGTGTCCGCAAGCGGTTGCTAAAAGCAGCATTACAGCTGACAATGCTAAACATATCAATTTTTTCATAAATACAATCTCCTTTAATTTTAATGATAATACCAATATTCTTTATCCTCGCTATCCGTAAGCGATGGAGTCATTATCATCATTGTTTCATCATCGTTGAATCTTAACGAATAAACAGTGCCAGCATCTGAGTTAGTGCGTTTAACCAGTATTGCATCGGAAGAAATAACCTCATATTTGTATGTAGCTATTGTTTCATTGTACAATCCGTATATTTTATCTACGAAATTATACTTGATAGAACTCCCTGAAAAATCAAGTTCAAGTGTATAATAAACACCATTACTTTCTTCAATCCTTGACCAATCACGCAACAACAACAGCTCAAGCTCTTTTTTTCCGTTCTCTTTTTCGATATAATTGAAAACAAATATGGCACCGGTTACTACAACAGCAATAGCAGCAACAATAGCTACAACTACTATTATCCAAGTTTTAGACGATTTTGCTTGTTGAACAGGAGGTTGATTAGGATAACCCCCGCTGTTTTGTGGATAAGAATATGGGTAAGGGCTTGGATTTGCATTCGGCGCAGTCTCGTTCTTTTGCTCATCCAAAATACTCCTGCATTCCGGACAATTCTGAGGTGAGCCGAAAAACTCTTTCCCGCATTTATTGCAATATCTCACTGCTCTCCTCCTAACCACCGTTATCGCCTTCAAGCTTTGAATTAATATCTTTGCTCATAATTTCTTTCTTGGCTTATAATCCGGTTTTGGCTCATTTACGTCAATACGCCACGGACTACCGGGCTTGTCTTGCTCTGCCGATTTTATTTTTCCTTTGCGGCAGTATCCGGCAATAATACTACTTGGTATCCCCCATTTATCTGACGCCTGTGAAGTACCCATATATTCCAAGAAATCACCTCATTTCAATTTGTATTTCCACATATTTTGTAGAAATTCATCATTTTTCTTAGTATAACACAGAATTTTCTATCTGTCAATAAGAAATTCTACTTAACAGGCGGTTTTTATTTTCTTCAAAAACTGTTATTATTGTCTTGAGGTGATACCATGAAAATTGACTATACCGCTCTCGGAAAACGCATAGCAAAGCGCAGAAAAGAACTCGGCTTAAAGCAGTACGAGGTCTGCGAGCTGATAGATGTTAACTATAAATATCTCTCGAATATTGAAACCGGCAGGAGCGCACCGAGCCTTGAGCTTATAATGAGCCTTTGCTCCGTGCTGAACACAACACCCGATTACTTCCTGCTCGGCACTGCTTCCACAGAGCTTTATGACAATGACATCGCCTCAAAGATAACCCCTATGACAGATGAACACAAAAGGCTTATCAGCGGTATGATACAGCTTATCACCGAAATTGAAAACAACTGAATATAAAACGCCGCCCGTCTGACTACACACACGGGCGGCATTATTATTCTGTTAAGTTATCGTTTATCCGTCAACCACTCGACAACATTCTTAACCTCAATGCCGTCATAATTTCCGACAGTGAATTTATCAAGAGTCAGAACTCTCTTTCGGTAGTTGTCCTTTACTGCTGTAAGCGGAGCCATTTCCCTGTCGAAGGTTTCCTTAGCGGTCATATCGGCGGTTACCTGAATATACTCAAGTTCTCCGTTTCTCTCTGCCACAAAATCTATCTCGGTATTTCCGTACTTGCCAACGCTCACCTTGTACCCACGTCTGAGCAGTTCAAAATACGCTACATTCTCGACCGAAAAGCCGAGGTCGTAGCTTTTCTTAGGCAGTATAAGATTTCGTATGCCGAGGTCAACCATATAATACTTCGTGTTGGTTTTAAGCAATTGCTTTCCCACAATGTCAAAGCGTTCCGCCGGGTAGAATATGAACGATTCGGTCAGTGCATTAACATAATCGCTCACCGTATTCGGAGAAATTTTCCGTCCTGATGAAACAAGATAATTTGTAATGCTCTTTACCGTCACAAGACTTCCGATAACGCTTGAAAGGTACTTTGCAATAGTTTTAAGAAGCGATATATCCGTTATCCTGCCTGTATCGCTGTTGTCCCATTCCTTACGCTTCTGCCTGTCCTCAATATCCTTTACGATAACCGTATTGTAGATGCCCTCAAGATAGGTGGTTATCTTCTCTTCCGTCTTTTCTGCCGTTGCAATGAAAGGCATACCGCCGTATCTCATATAGTCAGCAAATGCACTGTCCTTGTCCTTGCTGTTTACCTGCAAATACTCTGTAAACGACAGCGGGAGCATTGATATTTCCACATAACGACCGCTGAGAAGCGTAGCAAGGTCGCCCGACAGCATATATGCGTTTGAGCCGGTGATATAAATATCAGTTCCCTGTTTTACATAAAGACTGTCTACCACCTTTTCAAAACACGGCACTTTCTGTATCTCGTCAAGGAAAATGTAAGTCGTTTTATCACTGCTTAGCCGAGCCTTTATATATTCATACAGCTTTTTATAGTCGCATAGTTCTTCGTATTCCAACTCTTCAAAGTTTATCGCAATTATTCTGTCAGCGTCAACTCCGCTCTGTTTAAGATACTCCTGATACTGCATAAGCAATGTTGATTTTCCGCACCTGCGTATTCCCGTCACTACTTTTATGACCTGTTCGTCTTTCCAGAGCTTCAGCTTCTCAAGATATTCTTTTCTTTCAACCAAAAAAATCACCCTCTTATCGTTCTGTACTATTATATTATATGCTCATATTAGCACAAAATACTCAAAATGTCAAGAAAAATTCTCATTTCGGCACTTTTTCAGAATTTCTCAAAATAAATTCTCATTTCAGAATTTTTCTTTCCGCTCTGAAATCTCTTATTTCTCCCAATTTCCGCATATTTAAGTGTACCGCTTTTGTCAGAATGTCAATAGACAAACCGCTTTTTTAATAGTATAATCATATTATAACATAACAACTTTTGCCTGTTGGCAAAAGTTGTTATGTTAAAACGTTCTCAGCCATTGCGTAGCAAAGCCGCATTTCTATGCGGCGAAATCGTCTTATGACGATTTCAGGCTGAGGTTGTTATAACATAAAATCAAATCTATGTCAACTTAAACTCACCACGGCTTTACCGTGCCTACAATATCGCTTATCTTCTCTATTTTCTGTTCGGCAAGGAACTTTTCCATTCCCTCGCATACCTTTATCGGCGCATAAGGATCGTTGAAGATAGCTGTACCCATCTGTACAGCAGACGCACCTGCCATCATCATCTCGATAGCGTCCTCAGCCGTTGCGATGCCTCCCATACCGATAACGGGTATCTTTACGGCATTCGCCACCTGCCATACCATTCTTACTGCAACAGGGAACACAGCAGGACCCGAAAGTCCGCCGACATTATTGTGCAGGATAGGCCGTCTTGTTCTTATATCAATTCTCATACCGAGCAGAGTGTTTATCAGCGAAACGCTGTCTGCGCCCTCAGCCTCAACTGCCTTTGCAATTTCTGTGATATTCGTTACATTCGGAGTCAGCTTTACGATAACGGGCTTCTTTGTAGCATTTCTTACCGCTCTTGTAACGCTTGCCGCACCTTCGCAGGTAACACCCCATGTAGCGCCGCCCTGCTTTACGTTAGGGCAGGAAATGTTCAGCTCTATCATATCAACATCGGTAGCGTCCAGCTTTTCAGCAACAGCTATATAATCGTCAATTACCGCACCTGCGATATTTGCGATAACCACAGTATCCTGCGTTCTGAGTCTGGGCAGATAGTAATTTATAAACTTGTCAACACCGGGATTCTGAAGTCCGACGGAGTTTAATATTCCGCTCGGAGTTTCCGCTATTCTCGGAGGGATGTTGCCGTCCTTCTTGTTTAAGGTCGTGCCCTTGCAGGAAATACCGCCGAGCGCCGACAGCGGATAAAGGTCGGTATAATCCTCGCCGAAGCCGTATGCGCCGGAAGCGGCTATTACGGGATTCTTGAAATGCTTACCGCATACATCTACCGAAATATCAGGCTTGAAACTCATAACACTACCTCCTCACCGCTGAACACAGGGCCATCCTTGCATACTCTGAGCACCTTTTCTTCTCCGTCACGGATAACCGTGCAGGCACATACAACGCACGCACCTACGCCGCAGCCCATACGCTGCTCAAGAGAAACCTCCGAGTATACCCCTGCCTGCTTTGCCGCCGCAACGACCGCTTTCAGCATAGGAGTAGGGCCGCAGGCATATATCGCCGCAACATCACCCTTTGCAAGTTCATCTGCAAGCGGCTGTGCTATCGTACCGTGTACTCCCGTGCTTCCGTCATCGGTACATACTATAACGTTTGCCCCTGCAAGCGAATAATCCTTGTCAAGTATAACCTTGTCAAAGCTTCTGAAGCCAAGTATAGCCGTACATCTGTCGCCGTACATCTTTGCAATGTCAAGCAAGGGAGGCGTGCCTATTCCGCCGCCTACAACTATTACCCTGCCGTCCTTCTTTGCAGGAACGGTAAAGCCGTTGCCGAGCGGAGCGATAACATCCATAAGATCCCCCTTGTTAAGTTCGGAGATCTTATCTGTACCCTTGCCCCTTACTTCAAAAACGAGCCTCATAGTGCCGTTTTCCTTATCGACCGAGCATATAGAGATAGGTCTGCGGAGCATATATCCCTCCGCCTTTATCTGAACGAACTGTCCGATATGTGCGTTTTCGGCAACTTCGGGACATTTCAGCGTATATGAATATATCCCCTCGCCGAGCGCTTTTTTATCAACTATCGGATATGAATCACAAAAAAAGCTCATATATTTTCCTTTCCTGCGGTCTTGCCGCTGTGTAAAAATCAAGGCAACACGTTATTTCTATTGTGTTGCCTTGCTTGTTGCATAATCAACTGCGCATTATTGTATTGTCATCCTTGACAATTTTCACCTTCGCCGTAAGCGCTTCATCATCGCTTTCGCTTTGCTTAGGCTTTATCATGTTGCCCTTCTTCCTGTCTGCAGGCTTTGCTATCGCCTTCAGCCTGCCGTACATAAAGTATACAACGAGCGCCCCCACTATAACGTCAAGCACTGTCTGAAGGCTGAACCACGACTCCATAGCGCCCATAAGGTTGCTCTGTGTTATATAAGTGTAATCCCACAGCGCCATAAGCACAAGTATTCTCAGCAAGCTGTTTGTTATCATCAGATTGTCGTAATACTTCTGAGCATTGCCGGCCGTGATTACAAGCGTCCTTGACCTATGTGGTATAAACATATACACTATCGAGAACACGAATGCCGCAAGTGCGATAAAAGGCACTATGCCTCCGCATATCCACATATATGCAGGTACGCCGTCAGGATAAACATTATTCAGCACCATTGTCGGATGCGCCATCTGATAATAGTATGCGTATGTTGTCTGATACAGAAGTACCGCCATTATAAGACCGAAAGCGTCTATAAATCCCCTCAATATCGTGTAATTGAATTTTACTTTATATTCGCCTGTTCTCAAAATCGCACCTCATTATATCTTTGTTATATCTACCATTTCAAGATCGTCTACAGTCTTGTCCATAGCGATACACTTTACAAGAGCGTTTGCCGTATCGACAGATGTAAGACAAGCGATAGAACGCTCAACCGACTTACGTCTTATCTTAACGCTGTCAAGAGCAGGCTTTCTGCCTGTTTCGGACGTTGAGATAACGTAATTTATCTTGCCGCTTTCAAGCAGGCTTATTACGTTAGGCTCCTTGTCCTCGTGTATACGATAGGTAAAGTTTGTAGCTATCATATTTCTGTTCAGCATTGATGCCGTGCCGCTTGTGGCATACAGTTCAAAACCGAGTTTTTCAAACTTCTCCGCCAACGGAACTATCTCCGGCTTGTCTGAATTCTTGACGGTGAACATTACTCCGCCCTTCTTGAATATCTTGAAGCCTGCCGCTATAAGTCCCTTGTAAAGAGCTTCCTCAAATGTCTTTGCTATACCGAGTGCCTCGCCCGTTGACTTCATCTCAGGACCGAGCTGTGTATCAACATCGTGGAGCTTTTCAAAGCTGAATACGGGAACCTTAACCGCAACATAGTCGCCAACAGGATAAAGTCCGCTGTGGTAGCCCTGCTCCTTGAGAGTTTCGCCGAGCATTATCTTTGTTGCAATATCGACCATCTGAACGCCCGTAACCTTGCTGATATAAGGAACGGTTCTTGATGATCTCGGGTTTACCTCGATAACGTAAACCTCGTTGTTATATACAACGTACTGGATATTTACAAGACCGATTACGTTCAGTGCCTTTGCAAGACGCTCCGTGTATGTCACTATAGTGCTCTTTATCTTGTCGGATAATGTCTGAGCGGGATATACCGAGATACTGTCGCCCGAATGAACTCCGGCACGCTCGATATGCTCCATAATACCTGGGATAAGGAAGTCCGTACCGTCGCATATAGCGTCGACCTCGACCTCTGTACCCATAAGGTACTTGTCTATCAGCACAGGATTTTCAAGTTCTGTAGCCGTGATGATAGTCATATATTCGGTAACATCGCTGTCGCAGTGAGCGATTATCATATTCTGACCGCCCAGAACGTATGACGGACGGAGCAGAACAGGATAGCCAAGTTCGTTTGCGGCTTTGAGCGCTTCCTCGGTCGTGAATACCGTATGTCCCTTAGGACGAGGAATCTCACACTTTTCAAGCAGTTCGTCGAACTTTTCTCTGTCCTCAGCGTCATCAATGCTTTCAGCCGAAGTACCGAGTATTCTGACACCGCTCTCCTGTAAGTGCTTTGTCAGCTTTATAGCCGTCTGACCGCCGAACTGTACTACAACGCCGTAAGGCTTTTCGGTAGCTATCAGCGAGTCAACATCTTCAAATGTCAGCGGATCGAAATAAAGTCTGTCGCCCGTATCAAAGTCGGTCGAAACTGTTTCGGGGTTGTTGTTGCAGATAATTGCCTCATAGCCCATTTCCTTGAGCGCCCATACGCAGTGTACCGAGCAGTAGTCGAACTCGATACCCTGACCTATTCTGATAGGACCTGAGCCGAAAACTATTATCTTCTTTTTATCTGTCGGGTGCTGTTCGATAAATTCTGCGGCTTCGTTTTCATCGTCATAAGTGCTGTAGAAGTAGGGCGTTTCAGCCGAGAACTCTGCGGCACAGGTATCAACCATCTTGTATACTGCGTGACGTGTCTTTATGCCCTTGTCAGCCAGCTTCTGACCTGACAGCTTTTCGATAGTCCTGTCAAGATAGCTGTACTTCTTCGCAAGGTCGTATTTCTCCTGCGTAAGTTCGCCGTCCTCAAGCCAAAGTTCAAGTTCTGCAAGGTTCTTCAGCTTTGTGACAAACCACTTGTCGATAGTGGTTATATCGCATATTTCCTGAACGCTGAAGCCCCTTCTCAGTGCCTCGAATACGCAGAACGAACGGTCAACATCGACATCGTGCAGCTTTGCTCTTACTTCTTCGTCTGTCAGCTTCTTGAAAGCCTTTTTACGCATCGTGTCCATACCAAGCTCGATTGAACGTACAGCCTTCATCATAGCTTCTTCAAAGCTCGTTCCGATAGCCATTATCTCGCCTGTAGCCTTCATCTGCGTGCCGAGCGTTTTCTTTGCGTATACGAACTTATCAAACGGCCACTTCGGGAACTTTACTACAACGTAGTCAAGCGCAGGCTCAAAGCAGGCGTAGGTCTTGCCTGTTACCTGGTTTACGATCTCATCGAGAGAATATCCTATCGCTATCTTTGTTGCAACCTTTGCTATAGGATAGCCTGTAGCCTTTGATGCAAGCGCCGATGAACGTGAAACTCTGGGGTTTACCTCGATTACCGAGTATTCAAAGCTGTCGGGCTTTAATGCAAACTGACAGTTACAGCCGCCCTCGACCTTCAGTGCCTGAATGATATTCAGCGCCGCAGTTCTCAGCATCTGATATTCCTTGTCTGCAAGAGTAACTGCAGGAGCGATAACGATACTGTCACCTGTGTGAACGCCGACAGGGTCGAAGTTTTCCATCGAGCAGACGGTAATAACGTTGCCCTTTGCGTCACGGATAACCTCGAACTCGATTTCCTTCCAGCCCGAAATGCACTTTTCAACAAGTATCTGCGTGATAGGCGAAAGACGCAGACCGTTTGTTGCGATCTCGTGTAATTCGTCCTTGCTATATGCAATACCACCGCCTGTGCCGCCGAGCGTGAACGCAGGACGTACAATTACGGGATAGTGTATAACCTCGGCAAAATCCATAGCGTCCTCAACGGTTTCAACTACCTTTGAGGGAATACACGGCTCGCCTATAGCCTCCATAGTATCCTTGAACGCCTGTCTGTCCTCTGCCTTGTGGATAGTTTCGGGATTTGCACCGAGCAGCTTTACACCGTTCTCTGCAAGGAAGCCCTCCTCCGCAAGCTGCATTGAAAGGGTAAGACCCGTCTGACCGCCGAGCGTTGACAGAATGCTGTCAGGCTTTTCTATCTTGATTATCTTCTTTACTACATCAAGCGTCAGCGGTTCAATGTATATCTTGTCCGCCATATGCTTGTCCGTCATGATGGTTGCAGGGTTTGAGTTTATAAGTACGACCTCAAGACCCTCTGCTTTAAGCGCACGGCACGCCTGCGTTCCCGCATAGTCAAATTCAGCAGCCTGTCCGATTACGATAGGACCCGAGCCTATAACGAGAACTTTCTTTATATCACTTCTTAACGGCATTTCTTATTCTCCTCCATCAGACTGATAAATTTATCGAACAGATACGCAGTGTCATGCGGACCACCGCACGCTTCGGGGTGGAACTGCACAGTGAACGCAGGAGCATTCGTGTACATAACACCCTCACAGGTCTTATCGTTTCCGTTGATATGGCTTACCTTGCCTGCACTTTCGGGAAGGCTGTCGCTTACAACCGCATAACCGTGGTTCTGCGATGTGATGAATGTTCTGTCAACAGTAACATCGGTTACAGGCTGGTTTCCGCCTCTGTGACCGTATTTCAGCTTGACAGTTGTCGCCCCGTTTGCAAGTGCTAAAAGCTGATGACCGAGGCAGATGCCAAACGTGGGTATCTTGTGAGGGATAAGCTCCTTCAGCGTATTTATAGATACCGTGTTGTCCTGAGGGTCTCCGGGTCCGTTTGAAAGCATTATGCCGTCCGGAGCAAATTTCAGTATTTCCTCTGCGCTTGTGTCGTAGGGGAATACCGTAACGTCACAGCCTCTTTTTACAAGCTCACGTCTTATATTGAACTTATAGCCGTAGTCCATAAGCGCAACCTTGTATTTGCCGTTTTCGGCGCTGAACTTCTCAGGCTGCTTTACGCTTACCTTCGGTACAACAGGACCTACAACATAAGCCCTTATCCTTTCAAGTGCCTGTGCCTTGAATTCGTCTGTCGGCTCGCTTGTTGTAATCATGCCGTTCATAACGCCTGTTTCACGGATTATTCTTGTAAGCCTTCTTGTATCTATGCCGAACAGTCCGATGATATTATGCTTTTTCAGGAAGCCGTCTATGTCGCCTTCACAGCGGAAGTTTGACGGCACCTCGCAGTATTCACGCACGATATAACCGCTTACCACGCTTGTCTTTGACTCGTAGTCCTCGTCATTTACACCGTAGTTTCCGATAAGAGGGAATGTCTGCGTTACAATCTGTCCGCAGTAGCTGGGGTCTGTCAGCGTTTCTTCATAGCCTGTCATTGCTGTTGTGAAGACTATCTCGCCTACGACCTCGCCCTCACAGCCGAAGCTCTTGCCCGTGAACACCGTTCCGTCTGCAAGTATCAGATATGCGGTCTTTGCTTTGTTAGCCTTTAAGTCCATTTAATTCGTTCCTTTCATATATTTTTCTTTTTTGTTCTATCACTTAAGGGAGCTGTATCTTTCCTACAAAGCCCATTATCTCATCTCTCATACGCAGTGCCTCTCTGAATGCCGCACCTGCGAAATCATGCTCGTCACAGCCTTCTTTTTTATATGCTGTCATTATTCCTCTCGAGCTGTTTACTATACCGCCAAGACCGTTCGCATCAAATGCGGCGGCAATGTCCTTGGCTGTTGCACCCTGTGCGCCGTATCCGGGGATAAGGAAGAATGTGTGAGGGAGCTTTTTACGAAGCTCGGCGATCTGTTCGGGATATGTCGCACCTACTACTGCGCCTACGCCCGAATAGCCGTATTTGCCGGGAAGCTCCTCTCCCCACTTTTCGCACATATTGCCCATTCTTTCATATACGGGAACACCGTCTATCAGCAGATCCTGAAGTTCGCCGCTTGACGGATTCGATGTCTTTACCAGTACGAAAATGCCCTTGTCGTTTTCCTTGCACACCTTTATAAGAGGATTGATACCGTCGCTTCCGAGGTATCCGTTAACCGTCAGAGCGTCGCCCATAAAAGGCTCGTATTCCTCGTTTCCTACCTTTACCTTGCCCAGATGCGCTGCGGCATACGCTTCCATAGTTGTGCCTATATCGTTACGCTTGCCGTCAGTGATAACATACATACCTCTGCTTCTTGCATATTCCTGCGTCTTGTACAGCGTTTTCATTCCTGCCGTACCGTACATTTCATAATAAGCCGCCTGAGGCTTTATTGCAGGAACTACCTCGTGGAGAGCGTCTATAAGGCACTTGTTGAATTCAAGTATTGCCTTTGCCGCACCCTTGAGCGTTTCGCCGTACTTGTTGAAAGCCTTGTCCTTTATGTACTGAGGCACATAGTCGAGCTTGGGATCAAGTCCTGCGACTGTGGGGTTCTGCTTTTCGCAGATTGCACGAAGAAGATTATCCATTGACATTTTCGTATCCATCCTTTTTATTTATTTCAAGTATATCGGAGCTTACTTGTCCTCGTATACTATTTTTCCGTTTACCAGTGTGTACTTTACCCTGCCCCTAAGAGTCATTCCCTTGAAGCAGGTGTTCTTAGACTTCGAGTGGAGTTTTTCGGGGTCTACCGTCCAGCTTTCGTCAGCGTCAAATATCGCAATGTCCGCAATATCGCCTATGCCGAGCGAGCCTCCCTCTATACCCAGTATCTTTCTGGGGTTGACGCACATAAGTCTTACTATGTGCATAAGGCTTATCGTACCCGTGTGATAAAGTCCCGTCAGTGTAGCCGCAAGCGATGTTTCCATTCCCACAACGCCGTTGGGAGCTTTCTCGAAGTCTGCCTTTTCCTCTGCACTATGCGGAGCGTGGTCGGTTACTATGCAGTCGATAGTGCCGTCCGCAACAGCGGCGGTTATCGCCATAACATCGTCCTCCTCACGAAGCGGAGGATTCATTCTGTAGTCCGCATCTCTTGACAACAGTTTTTCGTCCGTCATCATAAAGTAGTGCGGAGCGGTTTCGCAGGTACACATAACACCAATATGGGTATTTCCTCTTATCGTGTTTACACTGCCCTTTGTCGAAACGTGCGCAATGTGTATCGGCATCTGCGTATCCTGTGCTATGGCAAGCTCTCTTGCCGTGATTATATCCTCGCTCAGCCTGCTCATACCCTTTACGCCGAGCTGCTGAGAGATCTTTCCCTTATTGATTATACCGCCGTCTATTATCTCAAGATCCTCGCAGTGCGAAATTACCTTCAGTCCTGCATAGTGCGCCTTGACCATTGCCTGCGCCATCATATTCGCAGATTCAACGGGTCTGCCGTCGTCGCTCACCGCAACACAGCCTGCCGCCTTAAGCTCGGCATAGTCGCACAGCTCCTTACCCTGCATACCCTTTGTGATACAGCCGACAGGATAAACCTTCGCCTTTGCTTTCTTTGCCTTGTCGAGAATATATTTGACCGTTTCCTTGTTGTCAACGGGCGGTTTCGTGTTCGGCATACACGCAAGTGCCGTGACACCGCCGGCGACAGCCGCCTCACAGCCTGTAATAATATCCTCTTTATATGTCTGTCCGGGATCTCTCAGATGAACGTGCATATCGCATATACCCGGTATTACCGTAAGCCCGTTGCAATCTACCACCCTTGCGTTCTTATCGTCGCATTCAAGGTTATCACCGAGCGCACGGATAAAGCCGTCCTTTATAAGTATGTCCTTTTTGCCTTCAAAACCGTTCACATAATCAACAACGTGACCGTTTTTCAGTAAAATTGTCATTATAGCACCTCGCAATTCTGCACAAAAGCCGTGTCTTTCTTCCTTGACGATGAAAAACACGGCTTTAATTCATATCCGCCCTTGGCAGATAAAAGATCCCATTTTACGAAAGATATGCTAATATCTGTATCGCACACCCTCGCCTATTTCCATAGTCATTTTATTATACTATATTTTCTGCCGTTTGTCTACAAGTTTACGAAATTTTTTTAATTTTTTATTTCACTTACCGGTACTTTATCTGCGTCCTCGTTTCTGAGTGCGATTACCGCACCTCTTACAAGATATGCCTTTATTCCGCTACCGCACAACACGCAGGTGACTGTTGTTCCTTTTGTAAAGCCGAGATCCATAAGCCTTCTTTTCATATCTCCTGCAAGTGACAGCCGTTCTACCCTGCATTTTTCATCTCTTTCAAGCTGTGACAGACTTCTCACATAAACGCCTCCTTCATTTCCTCGCTTATTGCCAGTTTATGAAGGAAAGCCGCCGGCGGTTAAACCGCCTATATATTATTCCAGACACGTTTCCTTATGCGGATCGTCATAATACTCAAAGCACAGCCTTATCTGCTCCGCCGTTGTTTTCTCATCCGCAAGATTATCCGGCAGAGCGTTCCTGTCAAACAGCCTCGTTTCCGTAGTTTCGATATTCTCTTTGAACTCTCCGCTGTCATATTCGCACAGCACAAAGAATTTCATAATGCCGTAAGGACAATTCAGCCTGTTGTGCCTCCTCCAGTCCTGCACGGCAATCAGCTTTTTGCAGTGTACCGAAAGTCCCGTTTCCTCCAGCACCTCTTTTTCTGTATTCTCTGCAACCGACAGATCGACATCACACCATCCGCCCGGCAGCGACCACGTTCCGTTGTTTTCACGCACAAGCAGTATCTTCCCGTCAATAAAGACAGCCCCTCTGGTATCGAGTTTCGGTGTCTGGTATCCGCTCTCGTTACAGAACAGGTCGTATACCTTTTCGAGCGGAATATCGGTCTTTGCCGAGATCATCTCTGCGGAGATTTTCCTCAGTTCCTCATAGCGTTCCCTGCCGTACTTATCCTCGCAGTACGCAAGTCCTGCCTGTGCAATGCTCTGAATACGCACAGCGTAATCGACCCACTTATCGCTCATATTTTCACTCATTTTTGACAAACCTCACCGTCTTATCCTTCATAGATATTTTCTTTACGGCATACCCATAGCCGCTCAGTTCCTTTTTGTATGACAGAAAGGAATGATCTATCAGCACACCGCAGATTTCCTCTATATCATTGTAAGTCAGCGTAATTTCAGGCTCGCTGCACTTCCCGATATATTCCCACAAAGAATCGTACTTGCTCATATATTTCTCTTACAAAAGCCTCATCATCTTGCATTGATCCAGCCCTGCGTTCCAGAACTCAGACAACGGCAGATTCTTCACCCTGCACACAATGCTTGCGTTCATCGCACCGTGTCCGACTATCAGAATATCCTTGCCCTCTTTTATCTGCGGATAGATTACCTCGTCAAGAAATTCGCCCGTTCTGCCGAACAGCTCCTCAAATGTTTCCGCTCCGCCTATTGAGCTTGTATACTGTTCGGGGTGGAAAAACAGTAAGTTTATCGGACAGTCGGGAATACTGAAGCTGTTCTCGATACCCTCATATTCCCCGAAGCACATTTCCTTCAGCCTGTCGTCAGTTACTATCGGCACATTTCTGCCTTCGAGCAATATCCCGGCTGTTGTCCTTGCACGGATAAGCGGCGAACAGTAGCAAATATCAAGATGCACGTCCTTATACTCCTCCCGTGCCTTTTCCGCCATTTCTATCCCCTCTTGGCACAGCGGAATATCCGTCCTGCCCTGTAATTTTCTCTTTTTATTCCACTCGGTTTTACCGTGTCGCATTATGTATAGCATCAAAATCCTCCTTATAACGCTTTATCAGAAAAGATCAAGCATACTGTCAAGATATATTTCTTCTCTTACTTTCAGCCGGTATTCCGGCTTAGTCATATAGTACAGCAGAAATTCAAGCACTACCGCACTGCCAAGCCCCCTGCCCTCTATCTTGAACTGATTGAACCCCATCGGCAGATAGGTATTTTCAATATCGTCCGTTCCGATAAACGCAGGGTTTTCCATAGCCTTTGAAAACTTGTACCCCTCGTTGCCGTCGGGAGAACGGCATATAAAATCCTCGCAATCCTCACATAGACTTTTACGGCTGACATTTTCATAACAGCTTTTCCTGTCGGTACAGCCGAAATAACAGCATTCGTTGCACAGAAATTCCACCTTGCTTTTCTGCCTTTCGGTAAGCCCACTCAGCCTGTCAAAAGCCTTGTTTAATCTGAAATCCGGTACAACAAAGCGGAAATCCTCACGGCTAAGCTCTTTTTCAAGCTGTATAAAATCCGTCAGGACCTTTGTAGTCGATGATACAAAATACAGACCCGGATAATTCGTCCCGATATATTCAAGCAACAGATCCGAACAGATTATAACGCCGTTTTGCACCGCTTTGCTTTCGCTGAACATCTCGCACAGCCTGTTGCACTTCCTGTCCGAAAGATGCTCTTGCTTTATAAGAGAATTGCTGAACGTGAGCCTTGCGGAAATGCCGTACTTCTGCGTAAGCCGAAGCACCTTTTCAGCCTCATCATCACCGAATCCCACACGTCCGCCGCCCCACAGACAATCCGCAGGAGCGCCGTATATCGATCCTATCTCGCACTGGTCGTAAAAATACTCCCTGTGATTATAGAATAAAGGCAGAAACAGGCTGTACAGCCCGTAAAACTCAAACAAACCGGGGAGGTGAAAATATGCCACAGCACTGTCATATTTTTCACAAGTTTTCTGTATCACATCTCTGCCCCCTTTTATAAATCTCTATATTAAAAGCATCTTTTCAAGCGTCTTTATCAGCTTTTCGTTATCATCGTGAGTTCGTATTGCCACACGGCAATACTCGTTGCCAAGCCCGTAAAAGTGCGAGCAATCTCTGACCTTTATGCCGTTTTCGTATAACTTCCTGCGTAAATTCTCATTGCCTTTCAAAAGCAGGAAATTCGCTGTGGACGGATATATTTCAAGCGGAAGCTTTTTCAGCTTATCAAAAAGCCAATCACGCTCGGCTGAAATAACCTCGTGCGTTTTCTGCATATACTCTTTATCTGCAAGTGCGGATATCCCTGCAAGTTGTGCCGGCAAAGACACAGCAAAATCCGCACCGTATCGCCGCATACCGTCAAGCAGTTCTGCATTGCCGGAAACACAGAAGCCGAGCCTGAATCCCGCAAGAGAATAAGTCTTTGTGAATGCGTCGATCACTATAATATTGCCGCTCTGTGAGGCAATTTTCTTTACTGAATATTTCTCCCATACGGGCAGGAATTCCATGAAACATTCGTCAACAACAAGCAGAATATGTTTATCATGACAGTGCCTTATGATATTTGCCATAAGTTCGGGTTTTACAAGCTGACCCGTCGGATTGTTCGGGTTGCAAAGGAATGCTATATCGCAGTTTTCATCAATCACCGACAGCACATCTTCACTCAGAGTAAAGCTATTCTCCGCCTTAAGTGTGTAGTGTTGTATCTCACAACCAACCAAATCAAGCACACGGTCGTATTCCTCGTATGTCGGCTCTATGACAACGGCACGCTTCGGCTTTACCGCAAATACAAGGCGGTACAAAAGGTCGTCCGCTCCGTTGCCGCACAAGATAAGCCCTGTATCTATACGGTATTTTTCCGCAAGCAGTGAACAAAGATATCTGCAATCCGGGTCGGGATACGCACCGGAAAGTTCCGCCGCTCTTGCAAACTGCCGTTTCACCGTGTCCGGAACACCGAGCGGATTTATATTGACCGAAAAATCAATATATCTTTCTCCGACGCTTTCGGTTATTGAATCAATCAAAGAATTTTCCGCCATGTTCTCCGTATTTATCACCTGCACCTTATATCTGAGATCTAATAGCATTCATCTATCTGTACCGTTCACAAAGTCACTCAATATCAGCAATCACTTAATTTTTTCGTAGGGCGAGGGTCTGTGTGTGCTTGTATGGTTTTGCATCCTTGCAAAACTCATGGCACACACGCTAAGGCATCCTTGCCTCTTTATGAACGCTCTGTTGGCTTTGCGTCCTGCAAAGCCTTTGGGCGTTCATTTCAGGCATCCTTGCCTTGCTTGCCCCTCCCGCCGCACCGAACATCAACATTACCGCAACCCTGCAATCTTTTCTCCAAGTAAAACATCGTTCATAACTTAACAATAGCGGTAATATGCCTGTAAAAAAGCCACCGCAAAAGCGGTGGCTCAAAAAATTATTTACCTAAAACCTTTTTAACGGTATTAGCAATATTATCCGCACATAAGCCGAATTCTTCAAGCAATGCTGCCGCAGGACCCGAATGACCGAATGTATCCATAACACCGATCTTTGTAACGGGAACGGGATAATTCTCGCAAAGAACATCGCAAACGGCGCTTCCTAAACCGCCGATTATGCTGTGTTCTTCAACAGTAACTATCTTTCCTGTTTCCTTTGCCGCCTTGATTATAATATCCTTGTCAATGGGCTTTATCGTGTGTATGTTTATCACACGGGCATTGATACCCTGACCCTTGAGTGCGTCAGCCGCCTCAAGCGCCTGAGCTACCATAAGACCTGTAGCAACGATTGTTATATCATCGCCGTCACGGAGCTGTACGCCCTTGCCAAGTTCAAACTTATATGTATCCTTATCGTTGAAGATAGGAGCGGCAAGTCTGCCGAATCTCATATAGGTAGGTCCTACATAGTCAGCCATAGCAAGTACAGCCGCCTTAGCCTCAACATCATCGGCAGGGTTGATTACCGTCATACCGGGTATTGTACGCATAAGTGCAATATCCTCGTTGCACTGGTGTGTCGCACCGTCCTCACCAACGGAAATACCTGCGTGTGTTGCACCGATTTTAACGTTCAGATGAGGATAGCCTATGCTGTTTCTGAGTATTTCATAAGCTCTGCCTGCCGCAAACATAGCAAATGTGCTTGCGAATACGAGCTTGCCTGTAGTAGCGATACCTGCGGCAACGCCCATCATGTTTGCTTCTGCTATACCGCAGTCAAAGAAGCGGTCGGGATATGCCTTCTTGAATATACCTGTCTTTGTTGCAGCCGCAAGGTCTGCGTCTAAAACTACGAGATCGTTTCTCTTTTCAGCGAGCATTACAAGAGCTTCGCCGTAGCTTTCACGGGTTGCTTTTTTCTCCATTTTAATACGTTTCCTTTCCGATTACTTTTCAAGCTCGGCAAGATGAGCCTTGAGTTCTGTCATAGCCTGGTTGTACTGTTCTTCGTTGGGAGCAGTGCCGTGCCATGATACCTGATCCTCCATGAAGGAAACGCCCTTGCCCTTTACGCTTCTCTGTATAATTACCGTAGGCTGTCCCGAAATCTTTTCAGCTTCAGCGAAAGCCTTTTCGATTGCGTCAAAATCGTGTGCGTCTATAGAAATAACGTGCCAGCCGAAAGCCTTGAACTTCTCATCTATCGGATAGGGTGACATTACATCGCTGATTCTGCCGTCTATCTGAAGTCCGTTGTTGTCAACTACGGCTACGAGGTTGTCAAGCTGATAGTGTGCCGCAAACATAGCAGCCTCCCATACCTGACCTTCTTCTATCTCGCCGTCACCGAGTATAGCGTATACTTTATAGAAATCATTTGACAGCTTGCCCGAAAGAGCCATACCGCAAGCGGCTGAAATACCCTGTCCGAGTGAGCCTGTGCTCATATCAACGCCGGGAACCTTGTTCATAACAGGGTGTCCCTGGAGCTTTGAGCCTATATGACGGAGTGCCTTTAAATCTTCCACAGGGAAAAATCCACGGTTAGCAAGTACAGAGTACAGTGCAGGGGCTGTGTGTCCCTTTGACAGTACAAGTCTGTCACGCTCGGGCATCTGAGGATTTTTGGGATCTACATTCATCTTTGCAAAGTAGAGATATGTCAGTACATCGGCTACCGAAAGCGATCCGCCGGGATGTCCCGACTTAGCGTTGTAAACGCCCTCGATAACACCCATTCTGACCTTGGTGGCAGTTATCTCAAGCTGCTTTTTTAAAGTTGCGTCCATTTTTTAAGGTCCTTTCCGGGCAAAGCCGCAGGCTTTGCTTTCTCGTTTGTTTGTTCTTGATTATTATATTACATTATCGCCGATTAGTCAAGTGCAATGAGGCGATTTATAATTTCATTCTTTGACCTGAGGTTCAGGCTCAAGCTGTGATTTAGCACGATGTGCATATCTGCTTATTTTCGTCTTGACACAGTGTTTTATTGGTTGTATAATTGCAATCGGTGCGGTTTTCGCACTGTATTCTCCCGTCGGGGATATTTCAAGGATTTGATTTTATGCGTGGACTTGGCACTGTAATAAACGTTGCTCTGCTGATATTCGGCGGACTATGCGGAATGCTGTTCGGCAAAAAGCTGAACGAAAGAATAAAGGATACTCTGCTGTCGGTCAATGCCGTTGCAATAATGATGCTTGCCGTAGGCGGTGTTATGCAGAATATGCTGTCGCTGTCAGACGGCAAGCTGTCAACGGGCGGCACTGTTATGATGATAGTAAGCCTCACCTTAGGCGGTCTTATCGGTGAAATAATCAATATAAACGCTCTTGTGGACAAGTTCGGCGAATGGCTCAGGATAAAGAGCCACAGCACCGGTGACGACTCATTTGTATCGGCATTTGTCAGCGCATCCTGCACTGTCTGCATAGGTGCAATGGCAGTGATAGGCTCAATAAACGACGGAGTAAGCGGCGATTGCTCGGTTCTTATCGCAAAAGCGATCCTTGACGCAGTGATTATCTGCGTAATGACCGCCTCTCAGGGCAAGGGCTGTATCTTCTCCGCCGTACCTGTGGCGATTTTTCAAGGTGTCATAACAATAATCGCAGTATTTGTCGGAGGCTTTATGACCGACCTTGCGCTGTCTTATCTTTCTTATGTCGGCAATGTCCTGATTTTCTGCGTAGGACTTAACCTCATTCGCAAAAAACAGATAAGAGTAGCAAACCTGCTCCCCTCGCTTGTGATTGCTGTTGCGTGGGGTTTTGTCGCACCGCTTATATAAAGGAAATACATAATGAAAAACCGTGATCTTACCGTCGGCAGTATAACCGGCGGACTATGGGCATTCGCCGTGCCGCTTATGCTCGGAAATATAATGCAGCAGCTTTACAACCTCGCTGATACATGGATAGTCGGCAGATATATCGGTGATAACGCACTTGCCGCCGTCGGCTCGTCATATACGCTCATAACCTTCCTTACATCCGTGATTATAGGTCTGTCGCTCGGTACAGGCACATTCATCTCCATCGCTTTCGGTAAAAATCGTGATGATATGATAAGGAACGGCGTTTTCGCTTCTGGAATTATAACAGCGGCGATAACGCTTATCATTACCGCCGTTTTCTACATTTTCCTTGACCCGATAATTTCACTGCTTCAGATACCTGCGGAGCTTACAGCCGACACAAAGACTTATCTTGCATGGGTGTTTATCGGATTTTTCGCAACGTTTATCTATAACTTCTTTGCAAATATCTTAAGAGGTATGGGCAACTCGGCAATACCGCTTATATTTCTCGGCATCTCCGTAGTTTTAAACATCGGGCTTGATATGCTGTTTATAATACCCTTCGGTATGGGGATAGCAGGTGCGGCTATAGCCACAGTTATAGCGCAATATTGCTCGGCAATCGGCTTACTGCTGTATTTTTTCTTTGCAGGAAAGCAATATGTTCCGCATAAATGCGATATGAAATTCGACCGCAGTAATATCAGGGATATACTTTCGCTGTCGGGCTTTACCTGCCTTCAGCAATCGGTAATGAATTTCGGCATACTGATGATACAGGGACTTGTCAACAGCTTCGGTTCTTCAGTAATGGCGGCATTTGCTGTAGCGGTAAAAATTGACACTATCGCCTATATGCCTGTGCAGGACTTCGGAAACGCATTTTCCGTTTTCACCGCCCAGAATTTCGGCGCAGGAAAGCACTACAGGATAAAAAGCGGCATAAAGCAGTCGCTTATAAGCGTTGTACTGTTTTGTTTTGCCGTCAGCACGGCTGTATTTTTCCTGTCCGAGCCGCTTATGAGCCTGTTCTGCTCCGACAGTGAAACAGTAGCGATAGGTGTACAGTACCTCAGAACCGAAGGTCTGTGCTACATCGGCATAGGAATACTGTTTATGCTCTACGGCTACTACAGAGCGGTAAATAAACCGTTGATGTCGGTAATTCTGACGATTCTTTCACTCGGAACAAGAGTGCTTCTTGCGTATATCCTGTCGCCCGTGTCCACTTTCGGAGTTATGGGAATATGGGTATCTATCCCTATAGGCTGGTTTCTGGCGGACATCGCCGGCATTGGGTATTATATCCTGCGTGAACGTAGCAGGTACCCAAAATAAGCAAGAACGCTGTATAAGATAAATCAGACTGTTGATAAACCTATATTTTTTGAAAATGGGGTCGCAGGGGCGAAGCCCCCGACAGGGACTAGGGGCGGTAGCCCCAGTAATACAGCCCCTTCCCATGGGGAAGGGGTTTGGGGATAGGGATAGAGAATTTGCTCTATTTTTATAAATACAGACTTTTTCTACAAGCTGGTATAAGATAAATATCAAATACCGAAGAATACACCGATCTGCATTTGTTAATCATTTCACAAATTCAATTTAATTTCTTTTGTAAACAATTTGAAGTTTTTCCTATTGACAAAAAACGTATATTATGATAGAATAAGCAATAGATATACAGTAAACATCAAAGACGGCAGACACAGCGGTATCGGAGGTCAGATGGCAGAAAAAGCAACTAATATGACCGGTACTCCTTTTCCGGATAAAGAAACGGAGCTTACGATTTCCGATATGACCGATGAACAGCTTGTAAGTCGGATAACACAGACAGGCGGCGAAAAATACGCAACCGTACTTATAAAGCGGTATATACCCGTTATTTCGGCAAAATCCGCAAAGATGTCACTGCGTTGCCCGTCTGCCGATAAGGACGATTTATTCTCGGAGGGGCTTCTCGGCCTGCTTAAAGCTATACGGCTTTATAACAGCGAAAAGGGTGCGTCTTTCGTAACCTTCGCCAATCTCTGCACCGACTCGGCTATGAAAACCTGTATATCAAAGGCTATCAAGGATAACCCTTTATCAAACTGTGACGACTTCGACTTCGATCTTATAAAGGACGATTCACTGTCGCCTGAGGATACGGTTATTGATAAAGTTCAAGACAGCCAGCTTATGAACAGGCTGTCGGACGTTCTTTCAAAAAAGGAAATGAAGGTTCTTGAAATGTATCTTGCCCACTGCTCCTATGAGCAGATAGCAAATGAGCTTTCAATGAACGAAAAATCTGTAGACAATGCACTTCAGCGTGCAAAATCGAAGATAAGAAAATCAATGGGGAAATAAGACTTACCAAGTCTTTTTCATATTATTACACGCTGAAAGCGTGAGAAATTTTAGAGGTATTTTACTATGTACGAAGACAAGACTCTCAAGTGCAAGGACTGCGGTGCAGATTTCGTATTCACAGCAGGCGAACAGGAGTTCTACGCTCAGAACGGCTTTACAAACGAGCCTAAGAGATGCAAGGCTTGCCGTGACGCTAAGAAGAACGGCGGAGCTAAGCGTGAAATGTTCACAGCTGTATGCGCAGGCTGCGGCGGCGAGGCTAAGGTTCCTTTCCAGCCCCGTGACGACAGACCCGTTTACTGCAGCGAGTGCTTCGCTAAGAGAAACGAGCACTAAGTTTATCGGCAATACTAATCGGTTCGGGTTTTAAGTCAGGCTATTCAGAGGAGTTTCGTACATTTTTCTATATTCCTGATAACAATGCGAATAATTGCATTAATTGCATATAGTATTCAAGGTAAAAAGCAAAGAGTCTTGCCGCAAGGCAAGGCTCTTTCAGTTTGCGAAAAAAACTGATTATTAAAACCACACAGTGAAATATAGCACCAACACCGCTTAAAACACTTTCCTTACCGACAAGATATTAATAATTTCGTGAGTATATCGGTGCAACTGCACTGACATTGACCTTTCAAAAAAACGCTACTAACCTAAGATATATGTACTAACCTGCGGACATGTAGCGTTAAGCGTCCCCGCTTATGCATTGTTTTGAAATGCAACCGTTTGCGCCAAAGCACTATCACACTTGCCTCCCCTCGAAAAAGGGGAGGTGGCACGGCTACTACAACAAGTTCGGCACTTTGAAGCATATAAGTTAGAAATCCGGCTTTTATATATCTCTAATATTTCCAAGCCGTGACGGTGGGGATTGTAGTTGCTTAGAAGTTGTTTTCCTAATCGCTTTGGTTCTTTCCCTCGTCAATATTGACAAGTGCATTGATTCGAATAGCGAACCCGAGAAGTGCTGTCCGACAAAAAGAACTATCGGTAGCTTGCTATCGTAGCCTGAGCTGAATGATATAACAGAAGTACATAAAAAACGACTTTTCCACATAAACTGAAAGGCGGTACTCACAACGAGTACCGCCTTATCCTATCCTATTTATCCATTAACAAGTCCCACCAGCCCCATAATAAACACAAACATCACCAGTACCGGCAGAACATACGTCATATAGCCCCTCATAAACCTCTTTATCTTAAGACCCTTGCCGGTATTGGCTTCATTTACGAAGTTATCCCAGCCCCAGCCCTTCTTAGTTACACAGAACAGAATGAATACAAGCGAGCCGAGCGGAAGAATAAAGTTGCTGACTACAGTATCCTCAAGGTCAAGTATCGTGCTTCCTGCGCCAAGCGGCTGAAAACCGCCCAGAATATTGAATCCCAGACAGCAGGGAACAGACAGTAAAAACAGCAGTATGCCGTTTATAATACAGGCCTTCTTCCTGCTAAGCCCCCATAGGTCCATTGTGTTCGCTATTATACATTCAAACACGGCAAGCACCGTTGACAGCGCCGCAAATGACATGAATACGAAGAAAAGACTTCCCCACAGCCTACCTAGAGGAAGGTTGTTGAAAATGTTTGGCAGAGTTATAAATAACAGCTTCGGACCGCTTGTAACGTCCACCCCGTATGCAGAGCAGGCAGGAAAAATAATAAGTCCGGACGCTACCGCAACAAACGTGTCAAGCAGTGCTACATTTACCGATTCTCCGAGAAGCGACCTGTCCTTGCCGATATAACTGCCGAATATAGCCATGCTTCCCATACCGATGCTCAGCGTGAAGAACGCCTGATTCATTGCGCTTACAAGGATATTTGTTATACCGACCTTTTCTATTACGCTGAAATCGGGCATAAGATAGAACGAAAGTCCCTCCGCTCCGCCGGGCAACGTAAAGCTGTTTACGGCAAGCACCACCATAATTGCGAGCAGGGCGATCATCATTATCTTAGTGACCTTTTCAAGCCCGTTCTGCACACCTATAAGGCAGACGGCAACGCCTATCACAACGACTATGCCCATATATATTATAAGCGAAACCGGGTCGCCCAGAACGTCAACGTTGAAATGGTTCTCCACAGCCGCCGTATCCATTCCGACGATCTCTCCGGATGCGGTCGAAACAAAGAACTTCAGCATCCAGCCTGCCACCGTTGTATAGAACATCATCAGCAGATAACAGCCTATAAGCGAAACCTTTCCGTGCAGATGCCACTTACTGCCTTTCGGCTCAAGCTGTTCATACATTTTCGCAGGGCTTTTCTGAGCCGCTCTGCCTATGGAAAACTCCATAGTAAGCACGGGTATGCCGAGTATTACAAGGAAGAACAGATATATAAGGACGAACAAACCGCCGCCGTTCTGACCTACCACATAAGGAAACTTCCATACGTTTCCTATACCTATTGCACAGCCTGCGCTGAGCAGTATAAAGCCAAGACGGCTGCCGAGTTTATCTCTCCCCATAGTTCCTCCGGGTCATTGAAATTTTTAAAGTGCCGCATTTACGCATCGGTTTTCAGAACCTCTCTGTAATCCCACAGATATTTGATTCCCGAAACCGTCGTAAGTATGCAGGATATGTACATAAGTATATCGCTGATTAGCTGTACAGGGAAGACTTCCGCAGTGATAGCACCGAAATCGACAAGAATATGCATTATTATGATAACGCATATCGCAACCATTGTAGATGCTGTTTTCAGCTTGCCCCATATACTTGCCGCAATAACCGTCTTTTTCTCGCTTCCTGCGGCGATAAGCCGTATTCCCGATACCACGAATTCACGGGCGACTATTATAGCCGTTACCCATGCGCTTGCCCAGCCAAGTTCAACAAAGCAGATGAGCGCCGTAACGACAAGCACCTTGTCGGCAAGCGGATCTAAAAACTTGCCGAAGTTTGTCACCATATTGTATTTTCTTGCAATTTTACCGTCTGCCGTGTCGGTTATGCTGGCAACGGCAAAGATTACAGCCGCCCACAGATAGCTGCAGGGAACTATATCGCCTGAGAGCATAAAGAACGCAAAGAACGGAACAAGTATTATCCGAAGCAGTGTGAGCTTATTAGCTAGATTCATACCTCTGTCCTTTCAGCTTTATACCCGCTCACCGAGCAGATTGTTTTCCAGAACATCGGTGATTTTGACATTTACAAAGTCGCCTATCGTAAGCGAGCCTTTATCTTTTGCCGATGTGAAGTATATCATTCCGTCAATTTCGGGAGCGAAGTGCATACTTCTGCCGAAATACATATCGGAGTAGCGGTCAAAGCCCTCACAGACAACCTCGTAGGTATTGCCTACCATACCTGCGTAATATTCGCCCATGCGTATTTCCTGCTCGCTTGTGATTATATCCGCTCTGCGCTGTCTTTCGCCCTCGTCTACCTGGTCGGGCATTTCGGCGGCGGGAGTATCCTCCTCCGCAGAATAGGCAAAACAGCCAAGACGCTCAAACTTTATATCGTTTACAAATTCGGCAAGCTCGCTGAACTGCTCCTCCGTTTCACCGGGGAAGCCCGTGATAAGCGTTGTTCTCAGCACCACACCGGGAATTTCACGGCGGAGCTTCGCAAACAACTCACGCAGACTCTGCTCATCGCCGCCACGGTACATATTGCGGAGGATTTCCTTGTTGCAGTGCTGTATCGGAATATCAATGTAATTCAGCACCTTGTCCTCTGTCTTTATTGTTTCGATAAGATCGTCCGTCATTCTTTCGGGATAGCAGTAAAGCAGTCTTATCCACTTTATGCCGTCTATCTTACATAACTGCTTAAGTAAATCCGGCAGAGCGTATTTCTTATAAAGGTCAATGCCGTATGCCGTAACGTCCTGTGCTACTATAACAAGCTCCTTTACGCCGTTTTCGGCAAATTTCTTCGCTTCCTCTACTATGTTCTCCATCTTTCTGGAACGCATTTTGCCTCTTATAAGCGGTATTGCGCAGTAAGAACATTTGTTTGAACAGCCGTCCGCAATTCTCAGATACGCATAGTGGGGCAGAGTAGACTGCAGCTTGTCGCCCTCCATATTGTGACACAGCTTGTCGCCGAAGGTAATGACCCTCCTGTCCAGCATTACAGAGTTTATGATTTCAACTATATCATCGTTCTTTGCAATACCTACCACTGCGTCTATTTCGGGGAATTCTTCGTCCATCTGCTTCTGATAACGCTCGGCAAGACAGCCCGTTACGATTATCTTCTTGTTGATACCGTCATTTTTACGGTTTATTGCCTCCATTATCTCCTCGATGGCTTCTTCCTTTGCACTTTGTATAAAGCCGCAGGTGTTGATAATAACAACATCCGCAAGACCTGCCTCGTTTACTATCTTGAAGCCTGCTTTCGCTATCTTTGCAAGCATAAGCTCAGCGTCGCACTGGTTTTTCGGACATCCGAGAGATACCATTCCGACCTTTATCGTTTCTGCCATTATTTTTCCTTACCTTTCCGTTTTCCTTACATTCCGAATATTACGGTCTATTCGTCATATTCCTCGTCCTCGTCATAATCCCCGTCTTTTATGCGTGATAATGCGAGTTTTATATCATCATACGCAAAGCCTCTGCGAGCAAGCGCCGCAGTAACACGCTGTACGCTTTTATAGTCCGAAAAATCCAGCTTGCTTGCGTATTTCTTATCTACAAGATGTATGATCTCGTCGATAAAATCCTCCGTGTCGTATTCTTCTTCCTGTTGCGATATAAGGCTGTCGGGCAAGCCCTTTCTCCGCAGTTCAAAGCGGATTTTGGACTTACCCCAACCCTTGTTTATATATGCCCTGTATAGCTTTTCCGTATACTTTTCCTCGTTTATGAGGTCATGCTCGCACATAAGCCCGACTACCATCTCGCACAGATCGGGAGGATAGTTTTTTATCAGCTTGTCATAAAGCTCTTTTTTGGAGTGGTCACGCTGAGCGAGTATGTACAGCGCTCTGCGTTTTGCCCTTATTCTTTCGTCATCTGTATATGACATCAGCCGAGATCCTCAGGCGAAAACTCCTCGAAGTCGCTGTCTGCTTCCACAACAACGCTCTTTTTTGCCGCACCCTTTTTCTTGGGAGCGGGAGCAGGTGCGGGAGCATCTGCCTTTGCGGCCTCATCACCGATTTCCTTAAGCTCGTTTTCTGCCGCCGATTCTGAAGTGTCGGCATTGTCCGTGCCTTCTCCGTCCTCGCTCGCCGACATATCGAGCTTCGACATATTCTCTTTTATCTTGTTCTCGATTTCAAGGCGCAGATCGTCATTTTCCTTAAGGAACTTCTTGGTCTTTTCCTTGCCTTGTCCGAGCCTCTCTCCGTTATAGCTGTACCATGCGCCGCTTTTCTTTATAAATCCAAGCTCCTCGCCCATAGTTATGATTTCGCCGAGCCTTGATATACCCTCGCCGAATATCATATCGAACTGCGTTTCCTTGAACGGAGGTGCAACCTTGTTCTTTACAACCTTGCATTTAGTAGTATAACCTATAATCTCGCCACCGTCAACTATCTTTTCACCCTTGCGGACCTCTATACGCACACTCGCATAGAACTTGAGCGCACGTCCGCCCGGAGTAGTTTCGGGATTTCCGTACATAACGCCTATCTTTTCACGCACCTGGTTTATGAAGATAGCAACAGTGTTCGACTTTGATATAACGCTTGTCAGCTTTCTCATAGCCGCCGACATAAGTCTTGCCTGAACGCCCACAAAGCTGTCGCCTATCTCGCCGTCGATTTCTGCCTTTGTGACCATAGCGGCAACCGAGTCAAGTACGACAATATCAATAGCACCCGAGCGTGCAAGCGTTTCCATGATTTCAAGCGCCTGTTCGCCCGTATCGGGCTGAGATACGATAAGGTGGTCAATATCAACGCCGAGCGACTTTGCATAAACGGGGTCGAGTGCGTGTTCAACGTCTATGAATGCCGCCATTCCGCCGAGCTTCTGTGTTTCTGCGATAGCGTGGAGCGTAACCGTTGTCTTACCGCCCGACTCCGGACCGTATATCTCAATAATTCTGCCCTTCGGCAGACCGCCTATACCGAGCGCATAGTCAAGACCTATAGAGCCTGTCGGCACGCTTTCAACATCCAGCTTTTTATTTCCCTCTCCGCCGAGGAACATTACAGCACCCTGACCGTAGTTCTTGATTATCTGCTCCATAGCGGTATCAAGAGCCTTTTTCTTCTCCTCCGGAGTGGTAGGATGATTTACGGTAGGTGTCGCCTTTTTTGTGTTTGCCTTTGCCATATTATTTTACCCGTCCTTTCTGTATTCGGATTTATCCTGTGATTATATTCTATCATCAAACGTGTACAATAAAACGTACAACAATTACTTTTCATCGCTTTATAGAGCGAACTATTCTGTCGTGGCCGCTGTAATCCCTGATAATTTCCGGATTAAATCCCGCACCTTCGAATATCCTGCTTACAGCCTGTCCCTGTTCTTCTCCGATTTCAACCGCAAAAAGTCCTCCGCTTCTGAGCTTTCCTGCCCACATCGGTATCAGCCTGCGATAAAAATCCAGACCGTCCTCACCGCCGAAAAGCGCAAGCTCAGGTTCATACCTTACTTCCTTCTGCAAGGCTTTCATATCCGCAGAGGAGATATACGGCGGATTTGACAATACAGCAAAAAGCGAATCATCCTCGAACCGTCCGAGTATATCCTTATCGAAAATATCTCCGTTTATCGCAGTGACCGACCTTTCGGCTTTGTTCTGCTCTATATTTTTCAGAAAATACCCGTATGCCTTGTCGGAGATTTCGATCCCCACAGCTTTTACATTCGCCTCAAGTGCAACAGTGACAGCGATACATCCGCTCCCCGAGCATAAGTCCACCGCCGTACCGCCCGTGTTTTTAAGATGAGCCTTTGCTATATCGCACAGAAGCTCCGTTTCGGGACGGGGGATAAGCACTCCCTCCCCGACAAAAAACTTTCTGCCGTAAAATTCCCAGTTTCCTAAAATATATTGTAACGGCTCGCCCGTTTTACGTCTTTTCGCCTTATCCTGACACTCGGCAAGCTGTGCCTCGGATATTTCCTCAAACGGCATTTTACCGCCGCTGATTTCGCTTACTATCTGCCTTGCCTCAAAATACGCATCGTCGGTAACGCTTTCAAGCATATCGCTTATAAGCCGTACCGCCTGCCTTATCACCACTTTGCGTCCTCCGCATTTTCGGGGAGAACAGGCTTCATTGACGCAATAGCCACCTCTATCATCTCATCGGCAGGCTCCTTTGTGGTAAGACGCTGTATAGCAAGTCCCGGAGCGGAAATTATCTTTGTCAGCACATTGTCATACTTTCCTGCGATACGGATAAGTTCATACGAGATACCTACGACTATCGGCAGGAAAATTATCTTACAGCATACTCTCAGCATATCACCGATAAACTTTGATACGCCGAACGCTTCAATGAACAGTTCACTGTTTATCGGGAGCAGGGTATATACCAGTATGCTTATCGCAAGCGTCAGGAATATAAAGCTTGTACCGCATCTGGGGTGGAAACGCTTGTACTTTCTGACGTTTTCCACAGTCAGTTCCTCGCCGTGTTCATAGCAGAATATCGTCTTATGCTCCGCACCGTGATACTGATACAGCCTTTTCATCGTTTTCATAAGAGAGGTCAGCCACAGATAGCCGACAAAAAGAGCGATTTTAATAATACCCTCCGTCAGTGAGCGGAATGCGGATATATCCGTATCGCCGCACAGCGTCTGTATCCCTGTGAATATAAGCGTAGGCAGTATCACAAACAGTGCAACTGCAAGCCCTACACCGAGAATGCCCGATATGACCGCAACCGCCGTTGTCAGAGCGGCACTATCGCCGTCTTTCTTTTCGTCCTTTTTATCCTCCGGTTTTTCTTCGCTTACGTTATCTGCCGTGTTGTCCTGCTCTTTTTCTTTTTTCTTCTTGTCCTTTTCGTCTTCTTCCTCATCGAACATTCCGCTGACTTCGCCCGACTTGTTAAGGTACTTATAACCGTCCCCCAGCTGTGAAACGAAATTTATACAGCCTCTGATAAACGGCGCTTTGTTATACCACTTCGGAGTTTTTCTGTCCCAGACTTCCGTGTATATCTCCCTGTCGGGCTGACGTACAGCCATACAGCCTTTTTTCGGCCCCAGCATCATAACGCCCTCTATGAGAGCCTGACCGCCGACCTTCGTTTTTATAACTTCTTTCTTCTGTTCGCTCATATTAAACCTTTCTTAGGCAACACCGCACAATTAACGGCTATCGCCTTTGCCGCACGCTAAGCTTGCATATTTTCCGCCATCTTGCACAAATTTCGCTTGACAGGCGTCAGCCTGCCTGCACTCAATTTATACAATCTGACGAAAAATCTGACTAAGCAATCGCACGACAATAATTGTGAGGTATTGCCCTTATTGTTCGTCCTTTTTCGCTATAGGCAGTGTGATGACCACTCTTGTGTACCGTCCAAGCTCGCTTTCTATATCCAGCGTTCCGTCGTGTGCGGCTACTATTTCGTCAGCGACCGCAAGCCCTATTCCCGAGCCTCTGACAGTGCTGTTCGCCTTGTAGAACTTCGCTTTGACTTTTGTAAGGTCGGACGGCGCAATGCCGCATCCGTCATCCTCGACCGTAATTATTACAGCCTTGTCCGTTACCGCCGTCGCAACGATTATATGACCGTCTGCGGCGGAGTATTTTATAGCGTTGTCTATTATATTTATAAACACCTGCCTTATACGGTTTCTGTCGCCGAATATAGTAACTATCTCCTGCGGCTCGTCATAAAGCAGTGTCTTGTTTTCCTGTCTTGCCTTTTCGGAATATATTATAACAGCGTCGGTAAGCTCCGCAAACACGTCCATATTTGCTTTGTTCAGGTTGAATCTTCCGCCCTGTATCCTTGAGAAGTCAAGAAGCTCCTCAACCATGTTTGAAAGCCTTTCCGATTCTTCCGAAATTACCTTCATTCCTTTTTTGGTGACCTCTTTGTCGCCTGGACTTGTGGCGATAGTTTCGCTCCAGCCCTTGATAGCCGTAAGAGGTGTCCTCAGTTCGTGTGATACCGATGAGATAAAGTCGTTTTTTATCTTCTCCGAGTTTTCAAGCTCGTCAGCCATATAGTTGAATACACGGCACAGCTCGCCCAGCTCATCGTCGGTCTTTTCTTCGATATGCACACCGAAGTCGCCCTTTGCTATCTTTCGTGCGTTCACGCTTATCTGCCTTAACGGCATTACTATCGACTTTATGAAATAAAGTCCGAGAATCAGCATCAGTATTATGATCGCTCCGCTTATCGCTATAATGAATATCATTATTATGCCAAGCTGTTTATCGACCTTCGAAAGCGAGGTTATGACCCTCACCGCATTGTAGTTTGTATTGCCCGTTTCGAGCAGGCTCGTGACAGCCATTACCTTTTCGCCGTTGCTCTGATAACCGCTGTATGTGCCTATTCCCCCTGCGTCCTTTACGGCGTTGTAATAGTCGGGCATATCATAGGAGTTGCTGGGCTCAAAACCGCTTGACGTAATAACGACTTTGCCCTCGGAGTTTATCATCATAAGCTCCATGCGGTCTTTCTTTGTGAAGCTCTCGACCGTGTTTCTCACTTCGTTTGAATAGTTCGTTCCGCTTCCCGTTGAACTGCTGTTGTAGTACCGTGTAAGTACGGTCGATATAACGTTCAGCTCACTGCGGAGCGTCTGTTCGACGGTACTGTAGAAATACGACCTGAACACGCAGTACAGGACTATATCAAGCAGTACCAGAACTATAACCACCGCACTGAAGCTCTTAAGAAACCATCGGTTAGCTATCGTCGTGCGTCTTGCCAAAGCCTTTTACCCCCGTTTGTCTACCTGCTGAACTCGCCTGCGGCGGCAAGCTCATCCACACACCACTTATAGCCGTAGCCCCATATAGTGGTTATGTATCTCGGATTTGACGGATCTTCCTCTATCTTCATTCTCAGTCGCCTTATGTTGACATCTACGATCTTGTCATCGCCGTAATAGTCATTGCCCCATATATGAGTAAGAATGCTCCTGCGGTCAAGCGCCGAGCCGCTGTTTTCCATGAAATATTCCAGCAGCTGATATTCCACCTGCGTTATCTCTATGCCTGTTCCGTTCTTTGTGAAAATACGGCTCTTGGTGTTTATCGAGAACGGACCTGAGATAAGCGTTCTTCCCTCGTCCTCAGGAGGCCTTGCGACACTGAGGCTTACCCTGCGGTATACCGCATCGACCCTTGCGACAAGTTCAGACGGCGAGAACGGCTTTGTCACATAGTCGTCCGCACCCTGCGTAAGACAGCGTATCTTGTCTACCTCCTGGCTTTTTGCGGAGAGCATAATTATGCCCATAGTATCGCTTTTCTGCCTTAGCCACCTGCAAAGCTCACTGCCGTCCATACCCGGCATCATTATATCAAGCAGTGCAACGTCTATAAGTCCGCCGTAATGCACATAAGCGTCCATCGCCTGTGCCGCATTGCTGACATCTATAACATCATATCCGCTGCGCTTCAGATTTATAACGACAAAATCTCTTATAGCGTCCTCGTCCTCGCAAACAAGTATTCTTTTCATGCCCGAGCCTGCCTTTCTTATCATAATTTCTTGTTATAATTTTTTATAGGTTGCTTGCTGTAAACAGTACGGAGCCTTCGTTTCCTTCGGGATGGACTTTAAGTGCCGCCTCTATTTCGTCGCCGGTAAGGGAAAGCCCCTCATACACTATGCTCTTGTAATAAACAGCCTTTTCGCTGTCCTCATAGAACAGCCTGTAGCCGTCACGGCTTGCGTCTGTCGTAGCCGTTGCGCTTTGTGCAGAGGTGCTATTTTTAAGCACCGTCTTTACAGTCAGCAGAGCATATTCGTTTTCCTTGAGTTCGCCCTCGTGCTTCCAGAATGTAACGGAATTATCCGCTGAGTTTATTGTAGCCGTTACCATACCTACCCATCTTCCCGGGAAAACAAGCATATAGTTAAGCCCCGGGTCTATAAACGTATATGCCGAAAGCTCGATCTTGTTGCAGTTTTGCCTGTACCACAGCACAGCGTTAAGCTGTTCGGGGAACGTGAGGTTTTCATATCCCGGAAGTGCGGCGGTAGCCGGAACATCTATAATACCGTCGCCGTCAATATCCTGCGACTGTACCTTGGGCGTGTAGTTGTTCGTTCTTCTTGAGTAGCTTATATTGCTTGAGTCCATTACTATCGTATCCGCCGTTGCAAACGAGCTTCCCTTATAGTAAAGAACCGCCGTATTATACTGGTTTTCGGCTGTCAGATAATCGACCGTTATACACGGCTTTTCGTTTTCGAGTATAAGACAGCGTGCTATAGTTATCTTGTCAAATTCGGTAACGCCTTCTCCGAACGAAACCACAGGAAATGCCGTATGAAGTTCGTTTTCGCTACAGGAGTATACGCTCATACTTCCGTTTTTCTTTGCGCCGTTGCGGCCAAAGCAGGCGAGATATTCGTCCTTTTCATCAATGCCGTTCAGAAAGATGTAAGATGAATATCCTATCGTACCGAGCTGTTTTGCAACTCCGTTCTTGTAATCTATGACCGACAGTATCTTGTCGGACGAGCCGAGTACGGAGTAGCTTACAATCAGCTTTTCCTCGTCAGAGCCGAGTTTCGAAAAGGCAACGCTTTCAATATCCGTTCCTGCCGCAGGAAGCTCATATGTCGCCTTCCAGTTTCCGTTTTCATCCTTGTCAAGAAAGCTGATACGCAGGTTTCCTACCGCCGTATCATTCTGCGCAGGCTCTTTTGCCGCGTCCGTCTTGTTCTGCTCATAAAAGACTATCGCCTCGTCTGTCGGTTCGTCGTCTATGTTGCGTATAACAAACGCACTGCGGTACGAGCCTGTATGCGGATAACGCAAATCGACCCTGCCCGCACTTGCGGTCAGGGCGTTGTATATTTCTGTCTGTTCGTCTGTAAGTCTGGGCGATGTCAGCAGATCTCCGGAGAAAAAGCCCGCAGAACAGCCGCAGAGCATAGTAACAAGGCACAGCACTGCCATAAGTGCCGATGCTTTCCGAAGTATTTTATTAAGACGTAATACAGTGATGCTTTTCATTTTTTCTCCTAAGATGTTACGATTGTCAGCCTTGTGTGTCGTCTTGCATATCGTCCTGTGCTTCTTCTGAAGCTGTGCCGTTTTCCGTGTCCTCGGTGCCGATGCTTTCCGCCGCCGTGCTTACGGATACATTTTCAAAAGCGGTCTGTTCCGGTTCTCCCGTTGCCTCTCTCTTTTTTGAAAACTGTACTACAGCCGCCAGTAGTGCCGGTACAAGAGCGGTAACCATTATTTCAAGATCGGGCAAAGTTTCGGGAGAATTCTGAGCGATGACCGCCCACTTTTCGCTGTCAACCGCAAGAAGCACATAACAGCTTATGATATATGCCACTGCGCTTGCAGAGCAGAAATAGCCCGATGCGATAAGAGCCGTTCTTGTCAGCTTTTTTTCTGCGCCGCATAAGAATCTTCCCGCATTGATCCAGAAAAGCACGGTGAGGACGTAAAACAGCATCATCATCAGCTTCTGCGGCATACCCGTGATTATCGGGCTTGAAAGATAGAATTTTACCGCAACTATAAGATAGTTGATTATTATGAAGATTGCGCTTATGCAATGAGCCGGTACGATTTTTGCGGATGCCATCATACTCATACCGCCTATCATATATGCGATACAGCAGGCAAGCGAGGTTATTGTGGTAAATCCTACGCTTCCGGACGAAAAATCGTTTATCACCGGTAATATCCACACCGCACCTGCGATGATCATTATAACACCGAATATGTTACTGCCTTTTTCCGAAAGTTCGCCTGCCGCTGTGACCTTTGCGTTCTTTACATCAAAGTAAGCTAGGATGCTTATTGCCGCCGCCGATATTATCAGCAGTACGTTGAACACGGTATTGAACGCCTCACAGCCGTTAGCATACAGGAGCGAGGGATATTCGGTGCAGGAAACGAGCTGTATGATCCTCATTACAGTGAGGACAACAGCCGAAACCGCTCCTGCAAGAACAGCTTTTTTATCGGAAAGAAAATCTTTCATTATTACGCCTTTCAATTGTTCCTGAGATATGATCAACGTTCGTCAAGAGCAATATAATCCCTGTTCTTGATAAGCGATCTGTAGGCAGGTCGCATGATACGCTTGCCGTTTTCTATTTCTTCCATTCTGTGTGCGCACCAGCCGGGCATTCTTGCACAGGCAAACAGTGCGGTATACATTTCTACCGGTATTCCGAGCAGCTTGTATACAAGACCTGAGTACATATCCACGTTTGCACACATTGTCTTTACATCGCCCTTGTTCTTTGCAAAAAGCTGGGGAGTAAGACGCTCGATAGTATCGAGAAGTCTGAACTCGGCTTCTACCTCTGTGCCCTTAGCCAGCTTGAGTGCCGACTTCTTGAGTTGTACGGCTCTGGGGTCTGACAGCGTGTAGACAGCGTGACCCATACCGTATATAAGTCCGCTGTGATCGTTTTCTTCCTTGTTTAATATCTTTGTGAGGAAGTCAGCGACCTCGCCCTCGTTTTCCCAGTTCTTTACGCCGTTTTCGATGCAGTTAAGCATCTCCATAACCTTAATATTCGCACCGCCGTGACGGGGACCCTTAAGTGCCGATATAGCCGAAGCGTAAGCCGCATAAGCGTCTGTGCCGGTCGAGGTTACACAGCGGCAGGTAAATGTAGAGTTGTTACCGCCGCCATGCTCTGCGTGGAGCATAAGACAAAGGTCGAGGAGCTTTGCCTCCTCCTTTGTGTACTCACGGTTGTCACGAAGTGTGGACAGAATGCTCTCCGCAAGGCTCTCGTCAAGGTTTATCGGGTGCATTACCATGCTTGAGTTATACAGATAGCGACGCATTACCTGATATGCGCCAACCATTATTGCAGGAAGTCTTGCAATAACCGAGATAGCCTTGAGCATCTCGCTTTCCATGCTCTTGTTCTCAGGCTCTTTATCGTATGTGTAAAGTGCCAGCACCGACTGTGCCATCTTGTTCATTATGTTCGATGACGGACAGCGCATAAGCACGTCCTCCGCAAAATAAGGGGGCAGAGTACGGTAGTGTGTAACTATCTTCTTGAAGTCCTCAAGATGCTCCTTGTCGGGAAGATTGCCGAAAAGAAGAAGATATGCCGTTTCCTCAAAGCCGTATCTTCCGTCCTTTTCCACGCCGCTTATAAGGTCGCATATATCATAGCCCCTGTATATAAGCTGACCGGGAGCGGGACGCTTTTCGCCTTCGTCAATAACATAGCCGTGTACACAGCATATATTTGTAAGACCTACAACAACACCGCTTCCGTCGTTGTTACGAAGTCCTCTTTTTACGTTATATTTGTCATATAATCTCGGGTCGATTGCCGTCTGGATCTTATAGTCACGGCATAGCTTCTGAAATCGCTCGTTCATATAATTATTATTCCTTTCCTGTGTGTTTTAATAGCCTCCTGAATTCTATACCGCAAAAGCGGTGAATATAATGAATTACGGACGAACCGGTTTACCGAAGTGTCTATTCTTTATTATTATACTCTATTTCCGGCAATAAGTCAAGAAAGGAAAAGCAGACAAAATGAAAAAGAAGCATCTGTATCTGTTAATAGCTACGCTCACAGTGGCGGCTGTACTGCCTGTAATTATCCTTGTGTGCTTTTCATCGGGAAACGAACCGCAAAGACCGGTCACGATAATTTACCGCAACACCGAATATGCGTATAAGGAATTTCTTACCGGTTGCGTGCTTAGCTGCCTTAAAACGCTTGACGAACCGCCTGCGGACGATGAAAGCGAGGGTATAAATGCCGTTGCCGTTGCGCTCGACTGCTCGCTGAGGTATCTGCATAGTGCAGGGAAGTCTTTCGACAGCGGTTACCCTTATGTTGAATATATGGATGAAAAGGAAAGCATACAGCACTTCGGAGCGGAGACAGGCATATACAGAAAATATGCCGAAAGCTCAGCGGAATACGCCATATCGCTTAACCTTACCGTACAGGAAGGGACAGCCTTTCTCCCTGTCTGCCGTATTTCGTCGGGCATAACTATCTCGCCGGAGGACAGCGGAAATCCCCTTGTCAAAAAGCTGTATTGCGAAAAGGACAAATCGGCTGAATATTATCACAGCACCTGTCAGCTTACGGCAGACGGGATAGCCGAGATAATGCTGACAGCGTACCCTTCTCTTATAATCCCTCCCGACGAATCAAAGTGGATAAGCGACATACGCCGTGACGCAGACGGAAACGCACTCAGGCTGAATGTGTGCGGAATAGATATGTCTTGCGAGGAGTTCAGACGGCTGTTCGACATACGCTCGCCTGCGTTTGAAATAAGTTATACACAGCGCCTTTACAGCTTTGATATAAGAGGTGACGGCTGTAACTGCGGAATGAGCGTTTATTCGGCATTGATGCTGTCAAAACGTGGATACTCCTGCCTGGAGATACTGAATGAATTTTACGCATTGTAAAAACAGAAGCAATTATACAAATAGAAATAAAGCGCCCACGCCCCTTCTCTCCGCCCAACCCTTCCAAAACCGCACTATCCCTCGCCTCGCACTATCACCCTTGCCTTTAAACGAACGCTCTGCCTGTTTCGCATCCGCACTATCCCTCGAAAATGGCCAACATCCTTGCCTTTTAATAACGCTCTGTTGGTTTCGTATCCGCACTATCCCTTGAAAATCGCCAACACCCTTGCCTCTTTATGAACGCTCTGTTGGCTTTGCGTCCTTGCAAAGCCTTTGGGCGTTCAACTTCGGGCATCCATGCCCGCCCTCGAAAAAGGGTGAGGTTCTGTTGCTCGGTCAAGCCGAGCCAACTACGGTGGGGATTGTTCCTCATCCGCACCATCAATGAGATTTTCCGGACTAACCTTTGCTTTGCACCATCACCCTTGCCTTTTTATGAACGCTCTGTTGGTTTTGCATCCGCACTATCCCACCCACTTTTCGTAGGGCGAGTGTCTGTGTGCGCTTATACGGTTTCACATTTGAACTATCCCACTCGCTTTTCGTAGGGCGAGGGGCTTGCCCCTCCCGTTACAACAATCCATGTTGTTTCCACTAATCTTCGCAAAAGAACACCTATCACTTGCCTTGCTTGCCCCTCCCGTTGCACCGTAGTTGTTGATTTTCTCAGCGTTTTTAATCTGTTAAGTATAGAGGATTAATTGCGGTTACGTTTTACATTATAATTCTATTAACTTGTTTTTGATAATTGCAGTGATGTTTCGGGAGGGGCAAGCAAGGCAAGGATGCCTTAGTGTGTGCCCAAGGGCTTTGCAAGGACGCAAAGCCAACCAAGCACGCACAGACACTCACCCTACAAATATTCCTACAATTCATCACAACCGCACATAAATTGCAGACACCACACTTGCCATATAAACACTTTGCCAGTTTTGCAAAATATAGCAAGCCACCAACACCCTTGCCTCCCCTTTTTCGGGGTGAGGCAAGAATGAAGAAACTTGGCAAGAAATCGTATCTCTTTTACAGTGTCGGAGTAAGTTATAAAACAACAGCCACGGTTTTCGCCGTGGCATAACATAATAATTATTAATTTTCTGTTTATATCCGCCGATAACGGAGGTTAAGCGGATCGCTGATCGTCAGAACGGCGAACAGTTTGCGGCGACTCGCCGCCGCTCGCCGTAAAGGCTTTGCCTTTTCTTATGTAGTAATTGTAGAAGAACAGATCTACAACCAGCGAAAGCACCCAGCCTACAGGCCACGACAGCCATATTCCGTCCGAGCCGAAGAACGGAGAGAGAATATAGGCGAAAATAACACGCAATGCGAGGTCAAGACAGGTGCTTATCATAAACGGCGTCATAACGCCGCATCCTCTTACACCGCCGTCAATTACTATCTTTATGCAGATAAAGAAATAGAACGGGGAAACTATTGTCAGAAACTTACTGCCGGTTGCGATTATCTCAGCGTTAGCCTGTGTTGCAAACAGGTTTACAAGCGTTCCGCCGAAAAGCAGGAAGCACACTATAAAAGGTATCGCTATAACAAGACACATCAGCATACCCGATTTCGCACCCGTTTTTACACGGTCGGTCTTGTCTGCGCCTATGTTCTGAGCGCAGAAGTTCGACACGCTGTTTGAAAGCGTTGAGAAACAGGTTATTGCGAAAGTATTCAGCTTGATAGCGGACGCATAACCGCCTATTACCGATGAACCAAAGCTGTTTACAAGGCTCTGTACGAACAGATTTCCTACCGATACAAAACTGCTCTGTAATATTGACGGAACGGAAATACGGCTTATCTGCTTGAGTGCGTCCGAAGAGAATATCTTTGGTTTCTCCGCCGTATTAGACTGTATTTTGCTTACACGCCGTATAAGCACAAAGAATGCCGCAACGCCTGCCACGCCCTGAGCGACAAACGTTGCCCATGCAACTCCTGCAACGCCCATCTGAAATACTATTACGAACAGCAGGTCAAGCCCGATATTTCCGAGCGACGACGCTATCAGGAAGAACAACGGCGTTTTCGAGTCGCCGAGGGCGGTGAATATACCGTTGCAGGCATTGTAAATAAACAGGAACAGCAGTCCGAGTACATATACCCTCAGATATATGTCGCTGTCTGCAAATATATCATCCGGCGTGCCGAGCAGATACAGCATGGGGGAACACAATACACAGCCTATAACGGTAAGCAGAGCGGCTATTACGGCAAACGAAACCAGCGTCGTGTTTATCGCCGTTTTCATGTATGTATAATCCTTTGAACCGAAGAGCCGTGCAACAACGACCGACGCACCGACGCTTCCGCCTGTTGCCACTGCCATGAATATCATTGTGACTGGGTAACTTGCGCCTATTGCACCCAGTGCCATATCGCTTACAAAGTTGCCTGCAATAACGCTGTCAACAATGTTATAAAGCTGTTGAAACGCAACGCTGAGCAGCATCGGCAGGGAAAATTTCAGCAGAACGGAAAAGGTTCTGCCGCTCGTCATATCCGTGACCATTCTTTTATAATCGCTTCCTTATCTTTTAATAAAACCTTTCGGAGCGGCTTTTGTCATCCTTCCCGCATAGTCTTTTATCAGTTCCGCAAACTGCAGCTTTTTCACAAATCCCGACGGAATCTCCGGATAACCGAGCAGTGCGCCTTTCAGAGCGCCTGCTATAAATGCGCATATATCGCTTATACCGTCCTGATTTGCGGCAAGCTGTACCGCACTGAGATAGTCATAATGTACGCAGGCGCAGTATACGCCTATGGCAAGCGCAGAGTCTGCCGTACTGCCGTTTCCGAGTTCCGCCACATCGGTCAGCGGCGAGGTTTCCTCGTCAAGCAGTGAAAGAGCCTTGTCGAGCGCCGCAAAGCACTCCTCAAAGCCGTCATGCTCCTTGAGTAGCTTCATCGTGTTCAGCACCGAGCGTTCAATGGTATTTCCCTTGCAGATAAATGCGATAATGGCAGAAAGACAGCCTGTTGCAAGGTATCCTGTCGGGTGCGAATGTGTAATGGCGGCAAGGTCACAGCCTACCGAGAATGCAAGTTCCGGATCGCTGTAAAAATACAGCCCCGCAGGGATCGCTCTCGGCAGACAGTCAAACAGATTGTTCTGATTTATCGGACGGCGCTTTCTGCCGTAGTCGTTTTCGGATTTTATCCCTGCAAGCGTCTGTACAAGCTGTTTCGTTGGATTACGCTTCTTGCAGAATGCGGATATTCCGAGCAGATCGCACGGAAAACCGGTTTCGTTGTCGTCAAGTATCCACTGCAGATCGATTGAAGAAGTACCGCCTGTCTGCGAATAAAGCCATTGCTGAAGCGCAAGGAAAACATAATCCGCACAGTTCGCTTCTCCCGTTTTCAGCCCTGCCGCATCAGCCCACAGTATACCGTGTGCCGTGAACAGCATCATCTGGGTCTCGTCTGATATACGGGTGGTTTTCTGACGCTTTTCGGGGCTTAGCTTAAGTATGCCCTTTTTGCCGTACAGATCCTTAATTTGACTTCTTGTCAACGTCTTTACGGAAGAACCGAGTGCATCACCTGCGGCGGCACCTACAATACAGCCCGAAAACCTTTCTTTCTTGTACAATTTCTTATTTGCCATAAGTTGATTACTCCAATATCTGCGGCGGGTCGCCGCTGACAATTCCGACGGCAATGTGCCGCTTCAAATTCCGACCTTGTGAAAACAAGGTGCTTACCTTAGCTTAGCGTAACGGTCGGGAATAAATGATAATTATATTTATAACACAGACTGTCGATAAACCTATTTTTTAATAATTGGGGTTTGGGGCGTAGCCCCAAGCAGGGTGAGGGCGGCAGCCCCACGCTCAGCCACGGCACGGATGCCGTGTGTGTATGCCCAAGGGCTTTGCAAGGACGCAAAGCCAACCAAGCATACACAGCCTTTCACGAGGGGAAGGGGTTTGGGGTTAGGGTTAGAGAATTTGCTCTATTTTTTAAAATAAACTTTTTTCTACAATCTGAGTTATATTTATAACGCTCCACAGCGTTTTATTCACTTGCCTGCATTTTCTCATAGCTTATCATCAGATCCACGAATCTGCCGTAAGACTTCTTGCCGTCCGTCTGCCCCTGCGACTTAAGATAGGTATCGTTCACCGTTGTGGCGACAGTAGCGACCGGCGTTTCGTATTTCTTCCAGTATTCGCTGTTTGCTTTAAGCTCTGCAAGTATCTTACTGTCCGCATAGCTCATAAGCTCGCTGTATATTTCCGCTCCTGCCGCCGAATAAAGCGCATTTGCGGCGTATATAAGAGCGTACACCCACCCCGCATATTGCAGATACACATTGTCTGAGCCTGTGCAGGCAAGATAAGCGATGAAGTTCGCCTCGTCCTCACGCATAAAGCCCTTCAGGTGCGACAGCTCGTGACACACCGTGAACGGTTTTGCAAAGTCCGGCGCATTTGCATTATAATTTGCCTCTATGGTAAACGGCGCATACATACCGAGTATTCTCATATAAGACATACCCTCTGACGCAATCACAGCCTTTGCGTCCGGATAAAACCCCGACAGGCTGTCATACCTTTCGCCGAGCCGGTTCATTGCCTTTTTACATTCTTCATCGAGATCGATTTTACCGTCAAGCGATACCGTCAGCGTTTCGTCCGTTTCTATTTTTCCTGCCGCATCGTTTGCGTTCTTCAGAATATACACACAAAGATCCGCAAGCTCCTGCGCCGTATATGTTTCAACGGTAAATCCGCTCACCGCCGAAAAGGTAAAACGGTTATAGTTTATTCCGCAGAAAAGCGTAAACACCATAAACACGCTTACCGCAAAGCATATCACGACCGCAAGCACCCTCATCAACAGCTTTTTCCGCTTGCCCTTGCCCTTTACAAAGCGTATCACGGTAATGACAACACCGACTGCGGCAAGTATGATAACCGCATAAAGCAGTATCTCGCACAGCGAAAAGGGCAGTACGGACGAAATTCGTCCTACAGTACCCACAAAAAACGGATATATCGTTGTGCTGTACCACTGCGCAAAGTCTGCCGTGTTCTTAGCAAGCAGTGTGAGAACAAGCGACAGTAAAAACGCAGGAACAGCATAATACAGCCATTTCGGCAGCTTTTTAAAAAACGCTTTGATTGTCGCTGACAATGTTACCACGGCCTTTCGGATCAATACATTTCTCTGAGGCTGTCGATAAAAGCGACAAAGTCGTTTCTTGCCGACAACGGCTCGATTATTTCCGCCTTTAAACCCAGCTGGAACAGCCAGCCGTAAAAGGTCGGGCTAACGTTTATATCCTTTGATATATAGAAGTTATTCTCGTCCAGCTTGTGCATGGTTATATCCGACCCGAATTTATCCATAACAACGCTTGTGAGCGAGTTGTCGAACCTCAGCTTTATTCTTATCGTTTCCTTGCCTGCGAACATACCGAATATTCTCCGTGTATATTCCGCAAGGTTGAAGTCCTCCGAAATTATCGCAGGCTCGTCTGACACCTCAACGTCTTCCATACGGTCGACCCTGAAGTTTGAAACCGAGTTGTATTTTTCGTAAAAGCCTATGCAGTAGTAGTTTTCGTCCTCCCACGCAAGATGATACGGCGACATAGTATAACGTCCGTCCGCATTTCTGAAAACTTTTCTCTTTTTTATATCGTAGTTGAAGTAGTGGAAGGTTATCTTCCTGCCGTTTTCGATGGCTTCGTGTATCTTGTTTATGCTGTAGTATATCTTCTTGTTTACGGTTTTTACACGGTTTGCGACAATAACGCTCCGCTGAAGCTCATTTGCACGGAAGTTGCTTGTAAGGTGGGCGATCTTGCCGATAAGCGCCCTTGATTTTTCTTCCGAAATGAATTTCGAGCAGGCTACAGCGTCCGCAAGCAGCTGTAATTCCTCAAACTCAAAATCACGGGAGGCAAGATAATACGTTCCGTTCTTGTCCGAGCATATATCCATTCCGAGAATGTCACGGAGCGTTTCAATGTCGGAGTAGAGCGCCTTGCGTTCCGCCGTTATGCCGAGCCTTTCCAGCTTTTCCTGTATTCCGGCAACCGTCAGAGCGTGAAGCTCGTCCGATTCCTCACGGAACATTTTTTCAATATAAAGAATTTTCTGCTTCTGGTTGGATGAACGTGCCATAACATAAGTCCTTTCTATTCGTGCTTTATCTGCATTACAACCGATATTACCAGCACCGCCGCAAGCAATGCGGATATTATCACGGTAAAAACGTTGAACGTCATTATAATGTACGGTACAGCCGACATCGCAAGAGCAATGGCGGAAAGCACCGTGACCGGTGTCTGCCGTTTCTTCCCGAAGAATATCCACAGCAGAGAAAGCATAGCCGTAATAGTAGTTGTCACAGCGCATATCATATAGTGGAACATTGCGTATCCGAAAGGCGTGACATCAAAATATGAGTAATTTTCAAACCTGAAAATCAAATGACCGTTGTCGGACATCAATCCGTACTTAAGCACTGCGCCGAGCGGCAAAAGCTCTGTTATTATCGCCGCAATGCAGATAAATAGCCGTATAACACCGAGTTTTTTCATAATATTTCACCTTTACAGTTTTATCGTATTAAAGGACAGTGACTGTTTTTGCACTATTATATAAACTGTCCTCTTCCCACTTGGAAGGATTATTATTGATATAATTAAGAATTCTTGAATAATCTGTATCATTTCGGATTATATGGTCGTAAAATGAACGTTGAAAAATCACAGGTCCGACTTTACATAACCTTGTGGTCAGCGATTTAAAGATTCTCACTACATCTGTAACAGATATGTTGTTATCTTTTTCGTTATCGTAGAACGTTGAAACAATCATGTGGATATGGTTCGGCATGATAACATAGTTCTCTATATCCACATCAACATATTTGAAATTGATAGCTTTTATCTGTTCTTCTGCAATCTTTCCGAAACGTGTCAACCGCACGGTAGCCGGCTCACTTGCATTTGAAATAACTATATCTGAAAAATAATTAATCCTGTTCTGAGTACAGACAGTAACAAAATATGTGCCGGTAGAGATGTAATCGTAATTTTTCAGACGTGTTGGTTTTCTCTTAGGATAATCGGTCATTTTATCTGTACCTTCATTTTGCAAGAATATCGTAATAATTCTTTCGTAGGGGAGGGGCTCGCCCCTCCCGTGAAAAGAAACGTAACGGTTTAAATCGCAGTATTTAATGCAGCTTCTGCTTTGCAAACGGCGAATTTATAATCAATCGTATTTCGGGAGGGGCAAGCCCGCTCCCCTACAAATACTGTGAAATGTTGTTTGATTTTTTTGCCGTTGCAACTTGCCGTAACGTTGCGTAACCAAGATAAACAGAGCCTCACTTCACCCTTACAAAATGCGCAATAAACGACCTGAAATCCCCCCACAACGACGGAATGTCAAATCCGCTGTTCATCAGAAGCTCAGCCGAATAAACCCTTCCCGTCTGCTCGTGCCTGTAATAACAGCCCTTTTCAAGCCCCTTCAGCTTTACTCTGTGCAGGAACACGCTCGGCTCTTTGAGAACCTGTACATATTCGAGGAGCGTTTCGCTCTTGTCCTTTGCGACAAACTGCCAAGCGTCAAAGCGGTCGTTTGCGAACGGATCGCCTATTCTGTAATAATCGCCCGTTCTCACAAGCGGATTGTACTTGTTGAATTCTTCTATCTGTTCCTTTATCGCATACTTGTCATCGTCCGAAATCTTAGTAACGTCAAGTTCATAGCCGAACGTACCCGACATCGCAACGTGTCCTCTCGTTTCAAAAGGTGTAATTCTGCCTACACAGTGGTTCGGGCTGTCCGAAACGTGAGCGCCGAAGCAGGAGCAGGGATAGCACATAGAAGTGCCGTACTGTATCTTGAGCCTTTCTATAGCGTCCGTATCATCGCTTGTCCATATCTGAGGAGAGTAGTAGAGCATACCTGCGTCAAAACGTGAACCGCCGCCCGCACAGTTTTCAAGGAGCAGGTCAGGGAAGTCTGTCAGCAGTCTTTCCTGCATTTCATATACGCCGAGGACATATCTGTGCCATATCTCACGCTGCCTTTCGGGAGGGAATACCTCGTTGCCGACCTCGCTCAGCTGTCGGTTCATATCCCACTTTACATATTCTATGTTTGCACTTGAAAGGATAGCCTTCATCTGCTCATAGATATAGTCACGCACTTCTTTTCTTGAAAAATCAAGTACAAGCTGACTTCTTACAGTCGTGCGGTGTCTGCCGGGAATGTGTATGCACCAGTCCTGATGCTCAGCATACAGCTTGCTGTCCGGGCTTATCATCTCAGGCTCGAACCATATACCGAATTTAAGACCTATCTTGTTTACCTCGTCTACAAGGTGCTTAAGACCGCCCTTTATCTTGTCCTCGTTCACAAACCAGTCGCCGAGGGAAGATCTATCATCGTTTCTGTGACCGAACCAGCCGTCGTCCATAACGAGCATCTCGATTCCGGCTTTCTTAGCCTCTCTTGCTATGTCAAGGAGCTTGTCCGTGTCAAAGTTGAAATAGGTCGCTTCCCAGTTATTAATAAGTATAGGACGGCGCATATCCTTCCACTTTCCTCTGATAAGGTTGTTTCTCATTACATCGTGGAAGTTTCTCGACATCTGACCTAAGCCCTCGCCGGAATAGGTCATGATGACCTCCGGTGCCTGAAAATCCTCTCCCGGCTCTAAGTGCCACGAGAAGTCATACGGATTTATGCCGAGCAGAGCCCTTGTCTTTTCATACTGACCTACCTCTACCATTCCTAAGAACGAACCCGAATACACCAGAGCAAAGCCGTATGCTTCACCGAAGTCCTCTGTTGCGGTGTGGTCGCACAGCGCAAAGAAGTTGTTGTGAGCGTGGCTCGTAGAGCCTCTGTTGGAATCGATAGACTGCTTGCCGAAGCGCACGGGGAAACGCTGTACATGGCGTTCTCTTGCCCATGTTCCGTGCAGTGTTATCATATCGTAGTCCATTCTGTCAAGATCAAGGCTCATTGATATGATACGGCGCAGGTCGATAGCGGCAAGACCGTTGTTTTCGACCTTTACGCTTCTTGTGATAACGTCAAATTTCGGGAAAACACTGTACATAAGCGTAATATCAAGACCGCTGTGCGGATCGTAGCAGAACACCTCAAGCGTCTGCGCCTCATCGTCTGCGGCATATGTAGCGGGAAGCCCCTTTAATTTCGGCTTGCCGTTTGAAATCCTGTAATCCTTGTAGTAGCACTCGCAGGCGGACATACCGTTTATATCCATTACCTGCATTGCCGGCTCTCTGAAATCCGCAACGCCCGATGTCGGAAATTCGATAGGCGCACAGTCAAAGCTGTGAGGACCCATAGCATCGTGTACCGCAGGCACAAACGGCTCGTCATTCGGTATGCGGAGCATATGAGTTATATCCGTTTCCGGAATATAACCGCCGTAGTAAAGGTGGAGCAGATTTCTGCTGTCGGTGATATGGAATGCGTAACTCGATTTTTCCGTGTCGAGTTTGAATACACGCTTGTTTTCGTCAAAAACGATAGACATAATTTTTTCCGTCCTTTTAATTTTTCGGGGATACGGTCAGTTCCCATATACAATTAATATAACATATTTCTCCGCTTTTCTCAATCCTTTTAAGTAAAATTTTAAGCATTTTTCATTTTGCGTAAATTCCCAAAGTAAGTTCCACAGTGGAAATTCGAGTGGAACTTACTTTAATAAGAAAAACGTGGTAGAATTTAGTGTGGGAAGGAGGTACCCAAAATGGAAGAAAAGAAGTATAAGCATATGACCTTAGAGGACAGGATCGAGATTCAAGAGTGCCTGAGTAAAGGTGTGACCTTTAAGGACATCGGAAAGCGAGTAGGCAAGGATCAGACAACAATATCCAAAGAAGTAAAGAAACATCTTGTTACTTACACGAACGGATTTACGACACTTGATGAATGTTGTCCAAAACTGCTGAAAGCACCTTTTGTATGTAACGGTTGCCCAAAGCAACATAATAGCGGGTGTCGTTATCGGCGGCAGAAATATGTTGCCAGAAAAGCGCAAAATGATTACGAACAGCTTTTAAGCGAAGCACGTGAAGGAATACCGTTAAACAAGGAAAGCTTTTATGAAACAGAGAAAATCGTATCTGATGGAGTGAAAAACGGACAGCATATATATCACATAATCCATTCAAGACAGCTCCCTGTTTCGCAATCAACGGTGTATCGTCATATCAACAAAGGCTATTACACCATATCCAACATTGATCTCCCACGTGCAGTAAAATTCAAGCCGCGTCATCGTAAATGCGCAAGCAATTTTGTTCCGAAATGGGCGAAAGAAGGCAGAACGTATCAGGATTTTCTTGAATACATCGACGCTAACAGCATATCCGGTTTTGCGGAAACTGATACCGTCATAGGAAAAGTCGGCGGCAAGGTAATATTGACAATTCATATTAACAGCCTGAATTTTATGATAGGTCTTTTGTTGGAAAACAAAACAGCTGCCGAAGCGGCTAAAAAAATAACAGAACTGAAAAAGAGGTTGAAAAAATCAGGCTTTTCATTCGGCAATATATTCCCATTGATATTGACCGATAACGGCGGAGAATTCAGCAATGTCTCCGCTTTTGAAAATGATCCGGAAGGTCAGCCTGAAACTCATATGTTTTTCTGCGATCCGAATGCACCATATGAAAAACCGCACATTGAAAAAAACCACACTCTTTTCAGAGATATTGTACCGGGAGGCGTATCTTTTGATAATTTTACTCAAGATACCGTCAACCTTATCTTTTCACATGTCAATGCTGTTAAGCGAAAAAACTTCAACGGTAAAAGCGCATATGATATGTTCGTTTTCACTTTTTCGGAAGAACTTGCAAAAGTACTTGGAATATCTTATATTGCACCCGAAGACGTAATCCAATCTCCAAAATTACTTAAGTAAATTCTTCTCATTTTAAATTCCACCATAGTAGAACTTAGTTTAAGAAATTTTTTCTTAGGCTTTATTTGAGTTGCACTTTTCTAAGTTTTGTTGCTTATTTTTCTTGTTTTTTCGTCCGTTTTGAATTGTTTTTTATACTAACTTCCACCTTTTTTTCGCACTAACTTCCACCTTTTCCTACTGTGGAACTTACTTTGGGAATTTACGTTTTTTTGAACGGAAATTAAAAAACCGCTTTGCGATGCGGCAAAGCGGTAAAAAGCAATATCGGATATTATCATAGCTTGCGGTAGTCGCACAGTACCGTATTGGTCATAAGCCAGCTAAGGCAATCCTCAAACAACACGCCTAGTCTTGGCTCGGTGCCGTAGCTGTAGGTGGTTTTAACGGCGATTTCCGTGAACGTGGTTGCACGGTTAAGGGCAATAGGCAGGCTTTCGCCCTTCAGCAACGATGCGGTAAGCACTGAGGTGAAGATGTCGCCTGTGCCGGGGTAATGTACTGGAATATGATCCCAGTCGATGCGCCAGAAGCTGCCGCTCTCCCTGTCGAAGCCTACGTTAGAGAGCTTCTGACCGTCATCGTCTATCAAAGGTACTCCCTTTATTACTACTATTCCGGGCTTGTCGCTGAGGCGGGCAAGCCACGAGCGTGCCTGAGCCACCGACATTACGGGAGGGCATTCCTCTCCGAGAAGCATACACGTTTCGGTGAGGTTAGGTGTTATAACATCTGCGGCATCAACAAGCTCCTTCATCCTGCGGATAAGTTCGGGGGTGTAAGTGCTGTAGGGCTTTCCGTTGTCACCCATTACCGGATCCACTACTTTAAGCGAGTCGGGGTTTCCGTGAAGAAATTCAAGGCAGCAATCGACCTGTTTCGGAGATGAGAGAAAACCGCTGTAGATCGCATCAAACTTCAGATGCAGTTTTTCGTAGTGGTTATAGCAGGCTGAAATATGATCCGTAAGATCCTCCATAGCAATATCGGTAAAGCCGCCGGTGTGAGTTGACATAACGGCGGTCGGCACCGGACAGACCTGTATCCCCATAGCAGAGATAACGGGCAATATAACGGAAAGCGAACATCTTCCATAGCCGGAGAGGTCATGGATAGCCGCTATTATTTTATGCTGTGACATTAAAAAATCGACCTTTCTTTTTACACATACATTTATTTTAGCACAAAATTATCATATTGTCGAGATGTAAATTTTATATAGCTCACTTTATTTTTGATACACAAAGAGGATAAACAGGCAAATTCTGATGTCAGATTTATCAAGCAATAATTTTTTAACGGCGGCACATTATATTAGCGAGCCGAAAATGGCGGTTATGAAAGGAAACGGAAAAATGAGCAAGAAAACTTCCAATAATATGATATGTGCCGCTACCGCAATGGTGGCAGGCGGCATCGCTTTTGCCGCAACAAAGGCTATGACCTCAAACAAGACGCAGAATGTCAAGAAGGCAACAGGCAAAGCGATAAAAGCTGTAGGGGCGGTAATAGAATCGCTCCAGATGTAACGGGCTTACAGCGAAAAGCCGTTCACGAGCCGTTTTTGGTAAGTGGACGGCTTTTATCTGTCGGGATATAATCGCCTCTTTCGAAATAAATATATTCGGCATCAAGCAAATAAAAAGACGAGGGTAGGTTTGACTTTACGGCGGTATGGTGTTATAATTTATTGTACTATCAAAAGATAAAAGCAAGAGATAAAGGCAAGGTGCATTTATGATAACAGGACTGAGAACAAGAGAGCCGCTCGGATTTACTAAATTCATTGAGATAATTCAGCAGGCTGCCGCAAAAAAGGGAAGCGTGTTTTTCCTTGATTGCAAAGAGGGTCACGAGCAGGTGAAGAACGGGCTGATTGCGAGCGATTGCAGCGGCTGGCTTGTGCCGGCGGAAGAAGCAGAGGAGTTCAATGCGGAATATATGGATTTCAGCGAGTGCGATTGCTGGGATAAGTATTTTGCGTGGGAAACCTGGTACGAGGACGAAAACGGCGAGCTGAAGATAGATGTTTCGGTAGTGTGACATTGATTGCAACAGTTACCGCAGGTGAATAAAACACCATAAAAGCGACAGCGTAAAATAAAAAACGAAAATGTAAATTTTTGTGCTTGACAAATGCAAAATTATCTGATATAATAAACAAGCTGATTTGCGGGGATGCTGGAATCGGCAGACAGGCAAGCTTGAGGTGCTTGTGTCAGTATTGGCGTGTGGGTTCAAGTCCCATTTCCCGCACCAGTGTAAAGGACATTCGAATTTCGAGTGTCCTTTATTTTTATATCTCGGCAAATCAATAACATTAAAACAACCATAATAGAATCAGAGTTTTCCGATAATGCAGAAGGTGAAGAAATTTTCAAAAAAACACTTGACTTTGAAGCTCCGCTATGATATAATATCAACGTTGACTATTTGGCAACGCATTAAATACGCAGGTGTGGCGGAATTGCACCAAATCTCCGATTTGGTGGTAGCGGAACTTGTTCCGCAGGCAGACAGCGCCCAGCCTAAAGTTGTCAACATATTAAATACGCAGGTGTGGCGGAATTGGCAGACGCGCTAGCTTCAGGTGCTAGTGATCGCAAGGTCGTGTGGGTTCAAGTCCCGTCACCTGCACCATAACAGGACACCAATTTTGATACAATGCGTATCTTGAGCGGTGTCCGTTTTCTTTATCCGAAAGTCCTTGTTTAATGGGATTTGTCAGCACAATTTAACGAAAGAAGGCTCTGTGATGACTGAAAAACGGTCACGGCAGAGCCTTTCCTATTTTTTACCTTTATACTATTTAACGAAAGGTCGTGAGGGTGTGCATTTTCGGCAAGGGGGTGTGCACTTTTTAATTATTCATAAAATTAGCAATAAGCCGCAAGACTTGCTCATTAAAATTTGAGCAGTCCTGCGGCTCTGTTATTTTATTCCTCCACTCTAACCTTAGTACCATTGTAGAATACAAAGGTTATCTCGCCGTTCCTATGGACGATTGCTTTCTCTGCCATCACAGTCCATAAAGTGTCGTTCCACTCGCCCAATACGGTCGGTTGTTTTTTCAGGGTTCGTATGTAAAGTGCCATCGCCTTATCTTTCTGACTGCGGATAGAACGGAGATTTTGCAGGCGGTCCAGTTCCGCCACTGCTGTTTCATACCTTTGGGTAAGTGCCTCATACTTTTCCAAGTACGCTTCCTGCGATTGTGCGGTGACTGCATTATCCTTAACTGCAGCCTTGACAAGTTCGGCAACAATCTGCGTTTCCTCAAGGTGACGCTCAATATCGGCGTCCAGTGACTTGAAATCGGTCAGCTTTTTGCGCATCAGTTCGCAGTCCTCGATGATTTGTTTTCTATTTTCCATCATCTGGTTATAGGCTTTTATGAAGAGTCGCTGTACGGTTTCCGTATCCACAGTTGGCGTCAGACAACGTTCACCGCCTTTGAATTTATTGTTGCACTGCCAAACGGTGCGACGGTAGCAATCTGTGGAATGCCAGACCTTTGAGCCAAAGAATCCGCCGCAGTCCTCGCAAACCAGCTTTGCAGAGAGTACGCTCTTTCCGCTGTATGCATTTCCGAGTTCTTTTCGTCTGGCGAATTCAGCTTGAACATGATCCCACTCGTCCGGTTCAATAATGGCAGGGTGGCTGCCCTCAACATAATACTGCGGCACCTCGCCTTCATTTAGCTTTGTTTTCTTTTGCAGAAAATCTACCGTAAAAGACTTTTGAAGAAGTGCGTCACCCTTGTATTTTTCATTTGTCAGAATACTGGTAACTGTGGTCTTGCTCCACTTTTCTTTACCGCTAGGTGACGGGATTTCCAAGTTCTCAAGATACCTGCAAATTCCTGCCTGTGTTTTGCCGTCAAGAAATAATCTGTAAATCAGTCTGACAACGGCGGCTTCTTCCTCGACAATGGCAGGGCGTCCCTTCTCGCCCTTTTTATAACCAAGAAAATGCTTATATGCCAGATGAATCTTGCCATCAGCGAAACTCTTGCGCTGACCCCAAGTAATGTTTTCGGAAATACTGCGGCTTTCTTCCTGCGCTAATGAGGACATAATGGTTATGAGCAGTTCGCCCTTGCCATCAAAGGTGTAAATACCCTCCTTTTCAAAAGTGACTGTATTTCGTGCAAAGCGGGAGATGGATTTTGTAATCACCATGTCGATTTTACCGGCACGGCAGTCTGCAACCAAATTCTGAAAACCTGCTCTTGAATCCTTGGTTCCTGTTTTGGCTTCATCGGAATATACTCCCGCATAGAGCCAGTCGCTGTGGTTTTGAATGAGGTCGTTGTAATAGCTGACCTGTGCGGAGAGTGAGTGGAGCATAGCGTCCTTACCGCTTGACACACGAGCATAGGCGGCTACTCTCTTTTTTCTTTCCAGCTTTGGCGGTTTTGATACGATGGTTATTTTCTCTGACATAACGTCACCTCCTTATAGTGTGACATATTACCTCTAAAACCATCATATATCAAGTCAATTCCGCAGTATAAACTACACGAAGATATACCGTATTTTTCGTTCATAATTGTATCAATATCGGTGTAATCTTCCGGGGTTATAATCCCCATCGACAGCATTCGTTTTGCCTGTAGCATGGAAACAAGGTAGCTTTCCAACCGATTTCTGTAATTATCACTCATCAGAAATATGCCCCTTTCTGAAACGGTCTGTTATGTAGCAGGCATGAGAACAGTATTTTCTGTGATCGTTTCCGTAAGCTGTGAAATGACGTCCGCAACAGGCGCAGGTATATTCATAATTTGCTTTTCGGTTGACGCAATCCCGGTGTTCGTTCCACCATGTATTTCGACAGGAATCGGAGCAGAACTTTTTCGGTTTCTGCTTAGGAATGTTTTTTATCAGCTTTCCGCACTGTTTACAAGCCACGGCATTCTTTGATTTGTCACCCAGACCGTTGCGACGGCAGAATGAGCGCACTGTATTATCTGATATACCGAGGGCTTTTCCTATTTTAATATAGCCGACGCCTTGTAAGCGCATTGTTCGTATTTGTTCTTTTTGCTGATTTGTCATTGAGCTTTCCTCCAATCCGAGGGATTACCTCAATATCAACTGGAGGAAAAATAGTCATCCGGTCCGAAAAAATAAGAGATCTTATATGTTTTTTCATTTTGTTTTTTACAAATGCGCTTTATATTCAAAGATATGCTGTAATATATTACCGAATAAGTACGCCTATTAGAGCAAGGCTAGATAATAGCCACTTTTTGTTCCACTGTCGTATAGGCATCTCCAATTCCTTATGTGTATATAGGCAAAAGAAAAATGTAAAATCCAAAGTGCTGTGAAATAAAAAATAAACCGAGGATATCTGGAAATCCCGGATATCCTCGGTTTGAACAAAATTTAATAATTATCAAACAATATCCCAATATTGGGGATACGCCATTTTTTTGAACTGTATTTATCATTTACTTTCATAGTGCATTCAAGATGTCGATATTTCGCACAAGTTAACCACTGCTTTGGCGAAAAAGTCATAGGAAAAATGCGGCTGATAACCCGAAAGGTATCAGCCGCTAATTTGCCCGGACGTGATGTCAGCGTATTTGTATTTGTTTTATTTCGTCAGTGAGTGCGTTCGCCCTGTTTACGTTCTCCCCGAAACAATAGTATACGGGTAATTATATAAGGAAGAAGCTGATAAAGGAACGAAAATACAGCTGAACAGATAGCAGAATACATTATAGTGCCATAACCTAAATATTCTGCAATTAATGGCAAATTAATCTTTAGTTATTTCCTTCCCTGTATACAAATACGAGCAATTACAAATGGAATAATATCAAGTAAAAAAGCCATAAAAGGAACAGAGGTAAAGAAATTATCGGAAAGATTAAACTCCAACCTACCAGGACTATATATTAAAAGAAATACTGTATATAATATATTGTAAAAAATGCATAACCATATTGGGATGTTTCCGTTGAATAGTACTCCCAAAACGATTGCTCCCACAATATTTATTAGTATAACAGCAATTCCGCTAATAATCTGTCCATCCGGCAAAATACCCTGAAACATGATACCGTTCGATTCCATAATTGGTTCAACAATTTTAACCCATAAAACTTGAAGAGAATATGATACAATAGAAATAATAATTACCGAAACGATATATTTTATAAACGTTCTCATTCTTCCTCCAGTCTAGATTCAATTATCTTGCTATATGCCAATGGTAATATCATTAGATTGCCTCTAAAAACCGGGGCACGAACAAATTTCGTACATGACTTATATCAGATGCTAAGCGTCGAACCGCAGTAATACTGTATGTATTTCAATGTTCGACAACGAAGCAGGTGATATAAGTCATAGAAATCTGCCGTGAAGGAGGTTTTTAGAAGTATTTATTATTCATATTTGCTTAGCAGAAAATATGAGACTTGTTTATGAGGTTCAAATATATATCCAGAATAGTCCTTAAACAACTCTTTTGTACTCACATATTTTTTGCACACTGGAATCATGTAAGCTTTAACCCCCTCTGAACTAACATTTACAATTGGAATGTTAAACCCCTTGCCACTTTTTTCGGTCAAGAAAGCTAAATATTGCATAAAATATGCGGTAGTTTGGCATTCACGGTAGTATTGAAATCTATTATCTCCATCAAAGCGAAACCTTTGATAAGGTTTTCCATATGGTACAATGTTTTTTTCCTTTTCTCTACCCCACACAAGCATAGATGTACCATATTCAACTTCAACGCCTCTACAATGACAGTCGCAATGAAATTCATAGCAGTCATTTCTATCTGTTGCCAACGATGCAAAGGAATCCAGAAGCTCTTTTTTCTTTGATTGATTTGAAGAATATGATTTAGAAGTATAGGACTGCCATTCATTTGAATAGTTCTCTGCGACACTGGTGGATATATCATTTCCATAATGTCTGAAGCCCCAATATGCTAATGGCATCTCTGCAATTATATCATCACTGTTAATAACATTAAAAATGCTATCGTGTGATTTTGCAACATTTTCAGAAATTGTAGTTGTCATCGGTGCTGCAAAAGTATATACGAATGTTTCGTAATCTTCATCCAATCTAGCACCAACAATATTTGCAATTCCGGCGCCTCTTGAGTGACCTGTAATCCACAATGTTTTTTTGGCGGATTGATCCAGATTCTCAGCTTGAGAAAGATACTCATCAAGCAGTTTAATTACGCGTGTTGCAGCAATATCAAAGCCCATATGATTCTCTTTGATTTTCCAGTCTTCATTTTTGGGAATCAGTCCATTACCATCAAATATGCTGTCGCACCCTATATCAAAATTGCTTGACCATTCTTCAACGGTTTCGTTTGTGCCTCTTATTACAACCGCAATTACTTCCTTGATCTGCCCATTATACTTGACACGATGATGACCAAAAACTACATCTGTAATATGCTGATCATCGTATTTCTCTGCCAGTTTATATGTTAGTACATCTTTCATACCATGCTTTCGCAAAAAATGATCAACGTAGCTGTTTTCCTTTGTTTCATCAGGCTCATCTGTCAAAATTTGATTATCATAAACCAATGATGCCATCAATGAGGAAATTGTGCTGATCTTACTGACTAATTGTGGATAATGTGATTCCTTGATTTACCATTCAATCCACTTGTAAAGCGCAATAACATAGGTCAATTAAGAACAATCCGCCATACTTTCATAAAGATTGTTATATTTGTCGTAATTTGCTTGGTTATCATTCTCTTGAAGAAATTGTGGGTCGTCAAAGAAAAGTTCTTCATACGCAATGTAAAAATCACTTCCGTAATTCCCAAATTCATTCATAGCTTTCCCCTTTTGACCGTTTTCATCAATCCGCCCTGCGTTTGCAGCATAAAATGCGTTGTAATCTTTCACGCCGCCGAGCTCAATTGTGAAAAAGATCTTGTGATATGAACCTACATAATTGCGAACACGACGCGAAAACGAATGGACATAAACCTCTGTTTCATTTTCTGGAACAACTATATTAAACGTTGCAAACAGTTGCTGTTCATCTTTCTGAGAAAAAGAAGTCAGTGCATCGTCCGGCACTGTAACACAGTGCCGGAGTTCGCTGTTATTTCTGTTGTTTCTGCAGGCAGTTAGCGGTAAATAAAGCACCGTTAGTAATATAAGAAAAAGAGAATACACAAGGTTATGGCCAATTTTGATATTTTTTGTACTCACTAACCTCACCGTCCTTTGAAATTTTGATAATGGACGCAATTACACATAAAGGTGTTTTTCCATTCTCCCTGCAATACAAAGCAAGAAAAAGATTTAGTTTATCTTCCGCCTGTTCATCGGCATTAATTACACCTATTGTTCTAAGCCAGGAGTAGAAAGTTGCAAGAGCTGCAATAGGAAGAGGTCCGTCCATATTAGGATCGCTTAACGGATTGCTGATATCATCGAGGAATGATAAGATATTTTCTGCTGTCTGTTTCGAGTTTGTTAACTTTGCAAGAATCTCATCGGCTTTATCTTTTTTATAATATGAAATATAGAAACTGCAATAGTATTTCCCGATTCCCCAAAATGATGAGTCTTCTTTTAGAGAAGTTGTATATAAACAGCTATTTTCCTGCAATTGTGGGTCTACAGATGCATATAAATAATCCAAGTTATTATCTTCTTCAAACTTTTTATCATGTTTTGATAGACCTGAAAACTCAATTGCAATTTTAACATAGCTGGGAACTTTATACGAAGCCTTTATCGTTGGAAAACAGTCGTTTGTTTGTTGAGTACCATAAACATCTACCCAACCATCAGCAACGCCATCATAGTCAGTATCTGCTGACAAAGGATTCGAAACCATCTGAAAATAAATTACGTATTCACTAGGGCCGACACCAATATACTTCCTTTTAAGTCCAATTATGATCTCTTGACCATCGGATAGGCCGTCACCGTCTGAATCGTAACCAATCTCTTTGTTCATATATCTAGTATAGTATATTTTACCATTAGAACAAATCAAACCCGAAGCTTCAAAGTCATCTGGTATACCGTCCTCATCGTTATCTTCCCAATCCGTGCTAAAAAACTGGTCAATGGAAATATCATTATAAATCGCTGCAAGTTCGTCTGCAGTTGTAGCAATGTAATGATTACCATGTGTTTCTTCAGCAATACGCTTCAACTTTGCGCTGTTAGCGTCGCCACCCAAACCTACACAATATATTCTCACAAACGAAGATTTAGCTCTAGCTATGGTTGAGTTATCTATGTTAACATCTCCATCAGATAGAAGAATAATTATTCTATTTTGGAGGCTCGCTCTTTCAAGCATATCAAGCGCTGCAATAACAGCACTTTGAGCATTTGTCCCACCGGAATTAAACGGGTTTATTGCTGAGTTCAGAACATTTCTATCACATGTTAATTCGCACTCTATATATGCTCCATTCGCATAATTAATTATTGCAGTTCTGTCGCCACTCATCATAGAGTTAACATACTGTTCAATAGCCAAGATCCTATGGTTAACTCTTCTGGTAGAGGAACCATCGGAAACTGTATAATTAAAATACGGATCGTTGCTGTTCATGCTACCTGAACAATCAACGCATATCACTGTATCGTATGGAATATATTTACTTAGCCCAATATAGTCAGGAGCATTCTTCCAAGCCCCAAACCAACCTTCTCGATCCACAAGCATATACTTGCTGAAATGTGTAGTTGTAATGCTAACAGTACTGTTCTCCTCGTCAAGAGTTGTTTCTAATTCAACAAAATCATTTTCTTCTTCATTGTACCACAAAAAGAATAGATTTTCAAACTCTGTTTCGCCTAATTTGCTCTTGTCAATGGTAAATGTCAGAGTTGCCGTGTCAAACTCCGATGTTGTTTCGATCTCAAAAGGCTCTCCGACAAGCCCTACAACATCTGTGCAGAGCATATCCACGTTCATAACGCTCTCAACAGAGTTGGTCTTATTGATATTGCCTGTGCATTCCATATCAACGATAACTTCGGTTACAGCACAGTCTTCATTCTTGACCTTATGAGTATAAGTCTGCTGAAATTTTTCCTTGCTGTCGATAATACCATCACCGTCTGTATCTTGTACCAAAGGATTTGTACCGAGAGTTATCTCGTCACCGTCGTCCAAACCATCTCCGTCTGTATCGGCAACAAGCGGATCTGTTCCATATTTATTAACCTCATCACCGTCAGACAAGCCGTCATTATCGCTGTCGTCTATGTAAGGATAAGTATTGTTAAGAAACTCTTCAAGGTTAGTCAAACCGTCCTCATCAAAGTCTTCATCGCCGTCATTCACGCCATTTTCATCGGAATCAGCCTTTGTCGGGTCGGTATATGTGCCGAATACTTCATAATAATCGCCAAGTCCATCGCCGTCCGTGTCTGTATTGTCAGGATCGCTACCGACATATTCTTCAATTCCATCTGGCAACCCGTCACCATCAGTATCTGAAAGTTTTGACCAATTACCATAGTTTTTAAAAATGTCCGGTAACCCAGTCCCGTTTTCATCTTTCATATACTGCCATTCATCAACAGGAATATCCAAAGGCTCGGAAACTGTTCCGACAAAATCTGCGGCATTTGTACTGTAGTTAGCATTGACATTCGGGCAATCCAAGACAATGCTGTCGGCGATGATGACAACGTTGTTGAGATTGAGGTTCATCGCCTTAACCTCAACGCTGCCGAACGGAGCGTATACCAAACCATTTAGATTAACGTTTGTGCTGTCAATGACAATATCTCCGTACTTTGAAAAAATCACAGAGTCGTTTGTATTCTTTACCTCGCCGTTCAATGTAACATCTTCAAAGGCTTTGAGAGCAGTATTGATGTTAATGTTTCCTGTCAGTTCAGCCTCGCCAAGTACTTCGGTCGGAGTGTTAATGTTGATATTAAGCTCATCAAGAACATAATCCTCGGTATGCTCCTCAACATTGTTGCCGGAAAAGTATTTGGTATCAATTTTGTCAAAAATATATATCATATCAAAACCGGCATTTTCGGTTTTAGTGCCATTGACGTTCATATTACCGCTTGAAACGATTGTACCATTGGTTGCTACATTACCGTTAATGCAGAAATTTCCTGCATTAACAGTAATTGCACCTTCTGTGCTTGAGCTTGCAAAGAGGGTATACGGATATTTTTCACCTGTTTCTGCAACCGCAGGAAGAGTCGGAAGCATTGAAGTTGCTATTGCAGCAGCAACAATGCCAGACAAAAGTCTTTTTGATTTCTGAACAAGTCTGTTATTCATTTTTCCTCCGTTTCTGTAGCCATAGGCTCTGAGTCAACAGAGCCTATACCTACGATCTGTCGTTTGGATTTAGATGTTTTTCCTGAATTTTTCAATAGCCTTCGGCATTTTAGGCTGATTGAACCAGAAATAGCAAGCAGAAGCCGCAGAAGATACACCAACAAGCAATGCTAAAGCTGCCAGAGAAGAGCTAAACTTCAGGACGATACTATTCAGTTTCTTCATTTTCCTTCCCCCTTTCTCGGATAACGCTCTGCAGTGCAATAGGCTCGCTTGGCTGACAGAAACAGAATGCACAAGCGCTTCTTGAAATCAATGTCAGTGTAAGCAGTACAAATTCTGCAATTATCGTCATCGAAATCATTTTGTTCGGCTCATTTGACTTTTGCAAAAGCCGCCACCTCAATTCTTGCAGATTTTCAATAAAAACTCAATGCTTTTGGCATATCGTGTCGTTTTTATGTTCCAAGATGTGTTGCATAAATTTTAAACTGAGAGTAAGGCCTATTATTAATTTGATAAAACCATTCAAATTACTAGACAAGGTCACAAAAAAGAACGGCAAGAAACATAAGCATCTTGCCGTTAAAAACGAATATCTTATTGCAAATCATTCATCATTGTGTACTGTCTCATAATTTCCCAGTACAAATATCTGCCTATCTTCACATTCGATAGATAACTCAAAAAGTCCTTGGTAATCAGGCTCTTCGATATTTATTAAATACGAATAGTATCGTATACTGTATATTTTATTTTCGTCCGTAAGTAAATACATTAACTTCGCCGACAAAGAACATTTCCTTTACATTTTCATCCATTGCCATAACAGTAGTAATACCAACACGTTGCGGTTTTTGATCGTTGTATATCGTTTTGCTGACTTCTATTCTGTATTCCTTGTCATCAACGTATGCTTCGACAATTGCTCTTATGTTAAAAGAACTTTTTCCGAAAAGTTCTGATTTTTCGCCTGATGCTACGGCAGAAACTTCATAAGATGTTATTTCGCCGTCAAACATATTAAACAGTATATCAACATCAGCAGTTAATTCATAGTTTTCTTTAACCTCTTCACAGAACAATGCGATTAGTCCTTCAGAATCCCCTTTATTGATATACTCGATTACAGTGGCAACAATGTCCTCTGCCTCTTCTCGTGCGCTTCTCCTTAGGGGACAACCTGTTAAAATGAACAGCGAAAGTATTGTAATAGAGATGAAAATATACGCCTTCTTTACCAATATATCCATACCATTTCCTCTTTATCATCAAATATCAAAGTATACGGGGTTTCGTCAGAAAAATTTAACATCATATTTAAATCATCAGGAGAATATTTCCTTTTAAATGCATTGTACATATTACATAATTTAACACTAGCAATTTGCAACAATTCATCTTCAGTAACAGTATCGCCCCAATCCAAACCAAATTTTGATGACAGCCACTGGTCATGTACATCGGGTACAAATCCGGTTATCCACCATTGATTTTCATCAGGAAGCCAATGGTAGTATGTGTCGTATATTAAGCCATTTCCTGCTACCTTATATAAACTTAATGTCATGGGCAATTCGTCAGAAACCATCCAGTGTTCTAATTTAAAATTTTTTTCAAGATTTTCAAGAGTTTCATTTTGCGTGTAAAAACCAACCTCAGAGCCTGCTCCAAGATTCAAGTAATTACCTTTCCAAGCCCACACCACATAATCTTGATTGTTGGTCGATAATGTGAAATCAAGCTTCAGTTTATTCATACTTGTTGCTGTGTTAAAGACCCAGTCATAAAAATCATTGTATCCGCCAATAGATTGCCACTGCGTAGTATCAGAATGCAATGCAATATGTTCGTCATCATATCTAAAATCCAGTGCAACTGAACCAAACGATGAAAACGCTGAAACAATGACTTCAACCAAATTGCTATCTAAATACGGGAAAATAAAATTCCATTTCACTTCCCCTTCAAACTGTACTGGTTCGTAATAATCATTTGAATATCCATAAGCAGTTTTTGTTTCGGATTTAATTTCTTCAATATGCGTTTTCCACATATTAAATTCACCTGTAACATTTATTGGGTCTGGATCTGTTGGAGCAAGTGCTTTTCCGTTATGATACTGTGCTTTACCATCAAACAAACCATCGCCATCGGAATCTTCTTTTTCGGGGTTTGAGTACATATCAAAATAGTATCCCTTTACTGTATTTGTACCAAAAAGTTCTTTTAAACCAAACCATCCGTTATCTTCTTTTTCGCTATATATGGGAGAAGGGTTAATTTCTTCTCCATCAAGAAGCCCATCATTATCAGAATCAGGATTTGTCGGGTCGCAACCATAAATGATTTTGCCATTCTGTAGCCTTATACCCGCTGCCTCAACAGCATCCGGCAAGCCATCACCGTCAGTATCAGTCATATCAAAATCATCCATGTAACCTAACTTGGCAAAAATATCAACTATGTCCTGTGCGTTCAATGCCTTGTAATATTTGCCGCCTGTTTTATCAGCAATATTTTGAAGTATCGTATCGTTTGCCGAACCAAAACCAACTGTGTAAACTTCAATATAATTTTCGTTGCACTTCTGAATAGCAGCATTCCGCTTGCTGGCAGAGTCGTTGTCATCACCATCGGACAGCAAAATGATGCGGTTTTTATTTGCACCGTTTGAAATTTTTTCAGCACTTTCTATCTGTTTAATCGAAGCATTCAAAGCGGCGCTGAAACTTGTTCCGCCGTTGCTGTACATCTTCTGAAGTGCAAGTTTAAGAGTTTCTTTGTCTGTTGTCATTGAAGAAGCTGTATTCGCACTGTCGGTGAAAAGTACAATTGCTGTTTCATCATTTGAATTCATATACTTGATAAAACCTTCAGCCGCAGTTATCCGATTGCAGGTATAGGGATGTAGAGCATCATAGGCAGAGTTGATACCACTTCTAATGGATATAGGATCGTTCCAATCCATGCTGCCGGAACAGTCAATTGCAAGAACCGTATTATATTTTACGGGAACAGTTGGTGCACCCGAAGCACCACCGGTGGGATTATAGTCAAATTCCACCGCCCATGCTTCAAACCACTTATACTTATCAATTACCATATACTTGCTGAAATGGGTCGTTTCAATGCTTACGGTGCTGTTTTCATAATCATAGAATGTTTCCAGTTCGACAAACTTATAATTTTCCTCATCATACCATAAAAACATAAGGTTGTCAAATGCGGTATCACCGAGCTTCGACTGGTTGATTTTGAAAGTGAGTGTAGCAGTATCAAACCGTGAGGTTGTTTCGATTGAAAAAGGTTCTCCAATCAATCCTACTACTTCGCTGCAAATAACATCTTTATCCATTACACTTTCAATAGTGGTATTTGTCTGAAGATTACCTGTACCTTCCATAGATACAATGACTTCTTCAATAGCACATTCCTCATTCTCTACTATATGCGTAAAGGTCTGATAAAATTTCTCGTCACAATCTAAAATACCATCACCATCGGTATCGGTAATTGTAGGGTCAGTGCCGAGATAAATTTCATCGCTATCTTCAAGACCGTCAAAATCTGTATCAGGTTCTAAAGGATTTGTTCCGTATGTATTTATTTCTTCGCCATCAGTAAGATTGTCATAATCAGTGTCATTCATCCAAGGGGATGTATCACAAATATATTCCTTATAATTTGTTAGACCATCCTCGTCAAAATCTTCATCGCAATCTGTAATACCGTTTTCATCGGTATCAGTTTTTGTTGGCGAAGTGTATAGTACAAATGCTTCATAACAATCGTCTAAGCCATCACCATCGGTATCTGGGAGTATTGCATCACTACCAATGTACTGTTCAATGCAATCAGGCAACTTGTCGCCATCGGTGTCAATGAGTTTAGACCAATTTCGGGTGTTTTCTATGAAATCAGGCAACCCGTTTCCATTTTCATTTGTCATATACTGCCATTCATCAACAGGAATATCCAAAGGCTCTGAAACAGTACCAACAAATTCTGCGGCATTTGTAGTTCAGCGTGTCGCTTTTCAGCTGTACCTCAAGACCTGTGAATATCTCCGAAGCCATCGATGAAATCACAGAAAACTGAAAGGTGCATTCTCCGTTAAGGCTGTCGGTCAGCGATGCTGAAATTACCCGTGAGAACACACCACGTACATTTCCGTTTTCGGTCACGATTATCTCAACCATCACACAGCCCCCGCATTCCTTACCGTTACCTTGTTCTGATTCCACTGTATTCGGGATATTACCTTAGTCAGCGGAACTCCGTCAATACTCAGCGGAATCGTAATGTCAAACGCCTGTGTCTGTACTCCGTTGAAGCCTGAAACCGTGCCGTTCATGTCGAGGTCGAAATCTGACGGAATTGCATTCTGCATACTTTTTGAAACGTCCTTCATCTCATCGCCGAAGCCCTCGCCAAGTCCCTCAGCCATAAAGCCGCCGAGGTTCGCAAACAATTTTGACGGCGAATGTATTCCAAAGAAGTCCTTGATTCCGTCCACAATGCCGCCGAAAAAGCCGCTTATCTGATTCCAGAGCCAAGCGCCAGCGTCAGAAATGCCCTGCCACAGACCTTTCAGCAGATTTCCGCCGACCTCCGCCATCTTGCCGAAGTAGCTGCCAAATGCGTCAACGATACCCGCTATGATTTGCGGAATCGCCTTGACTATCTCCACGATGATGGTCGGGAGATTTTCAATCAGCGCAACAAACAGCTGAACGCCCGCCGCAACAAGCTGCGGAATCGCTCCGATTACTGCGTCAATAACGCTTGAAATAATCTGCGGAATAGCTGCAACAATGGTCGTGATGATTGTCGGCAGGTTCTGCACAAGCGCAATGAGCAGCTTGATTCCTGCTTCAATGATAAGCGGAATTGCGGAAATCACCGCCTTGATTATTCCGTCAATTATCTGCGGAATTACCTCCACAATTGCCGCAATGATGTCCGGCAGAGCCGTCACAAGCGCTGTCAGCAGCTGTATTCCCGCTTCGATTATCTGCGGTATCGCGCCGATGAGGAAATCCACGATTCCCATGATTATCTGCGGCAGAGCTTCAATGAGGACTGGAAGTGAATCTAAAATGCCCTGAGCAAGCCCCGTTATAAGCTGTAAAGCCGCGTCCAAGATAAGCGGCAGATTGTCCGTCAGACCCTGAACAATAGTAACAATCGCTTTCACTGCCGCAGGAATCAGCGTGGGCAGTGCGTTTGCAATACCATTTACCAGCGAGGACACAAGCTGCACCGCCGCATCAATGATAAGCGGCAGATTCTCAATCAGTGCATTAACGACAGTCATGACTGCGGACACCGCCGCCGGGATTAGCTGCGGAAGCAGGGATAGGAGTGTTTTCAGCACCTGCGAAAATAGTTTGGTGACCGCATCAAGCAGTGAGGGCAACAGGTCGCCGACAGCCGTCAGCAGTGCGTCAAGCGCCGTTGGCAGAGACGCTACGATATTCTCAATGACCGGAGTAACATTTGCAATAACGGTTTTGAAAGCGTCTGCCATATTGCTGCACAGCAGTTCCATGTCTGCGTCTGCATTGCCAAAGCCTACGATAAGGTTCGAAACTGCAGATTTCAGCGCACTGACAGAACCGGAAATAGTAGCCTCGGCTTCCTTTGCAGTCGTACCCGCAATATCCATGCTTTCCTGCATGGTATGAATTGCTTCCACCACGTCTGCATAAGAGGAGATGTCATACTTGACTCCGGATATCTTCTCTGCATTGGCAAGAAGTCGTTCCATTTCCTGCTTTGTGCCGCCGTAGCCCAGCTTGAGGTTGTCGAGCATCGTATAATTCTGCTTGGCGAAGCCCTGGTATGCGGTCTGAACAGAGGATATATCCGTACCCATTTTATTGGCATTATCAGCCATATCCGTTATCGCCATATCTGCGTACTTTACAGCTTTCTCGGTATCACCGCCGAGGGACTGTATAAGGCTTGCGGAAAATCCCGTGACCGTTTCCATGTATTCGTTCGCAGACAGTCCGGCTGTTTTGTATGCGTTGGCGGCATACCGCTGGATTTCCTGCGAGGAGTCCTTGAACAACGTATCAACACCGCCGACAAGCTGCTCATATTCCGCATAGGCGGCGACGACCTCCTTACCGAGCTTCACGGCGGCAGCACCTGCAGCGGCGGCAACAGCACCGAGCGCAACACCTACGGTTTTAAGTACTTTGCCGAAGTTCTGAAATTTGCCGCCGGATTCCTCCGCAGCATTGCCATCCTCCCTTATGGCTTTCTCGTTTTCGTCCAGCTCACGATTCATGTCGTTAAGCACAGCTTCGGCATTGTTGAGTTGTATCTGCCAGTTCTGAGTGCGGCGGTCGTTCTCGCCGAATGACTCGGCGGCATTGGCAAGTGCGGAGCGGAGCGTTTCGATTTTCTGCTTCTGCCTGTCGATTTCCTTGTTCAGAACCTCACTGCGGGCGGTTAGGGCTTCGGTGGATTTGTCGTTCTTGTCGAACTGTGAATCTACAAGTTTCATTTCGGAGCCGAGTACCTTGAACGAGTTGTTTATCTCGGCGAGGGATTTCTTGAACTCCTTTTCGCCCTCAAGACCTATTTTCAAGCCGAAATTTTCGGACATTCTGCGTCACCTCCTTGAAATGGGCATAAAAAAAGAGCCTTGCGGCTCGGTGGAGTATATAAAAAGGAGCAGCCGTGATGGGTGCTCCAAAATTAATATGTAGCAAGTAACTAATCTGTAAGTATCTGAATAGAGCCATACACATTCACATTGCTGGCATCTTCCTCGGGGATTTGTTTAAGCATAACAGCATATCCAGAATCGAAATATGCAGCGGGAAATAAACTACTCAACGTTAGAAATTCATTATTGCCAAGCCACTTCATGCCAATCCTTGTTGGTATTTTAGCGACGCCAACTATTAAATTACTATAATCGGCGGGATAAGGTTCGCTCTTTCTTAACATATATGCGTGTTGTGCATGTGGTCTTAAGAAAAATGACGGCAAAGACTTTCTCAAATCAACCAATTTAGTTTCCTCGCCAACATAAACACCTGAATGGTCAGTTTCTTGAAGAGCATCAGATGCAAGCAGATAAATGTAGGAAAATTCATTTTTATTATCAAAATAATAAACATATTCACGAGAGTTAATTGTGAGCGTCTTTGCTTGATGAATTGCAAACCATAAGGCAACCCAAACATTATCAACGACATCAATCCACGGGGTTTTTATTCCGTAATGTTGAATCAAAGGCTCAAAAACAAGTTTGTCATACTTATTGAAATGTTTAACTGTATTTATAATGTTTTTTATACGTATATCATACTTTGATGTTATGCTATCTAAACTGGTTTTTCCACGATATAATGAAGGTATTATTGAACCATCATAAAGCGAGGTTTGTCCTCTCAAAAAGACATTACCAACCTTATTGTTTTTATATTTTCCAAATCCTATGAACTGGGTTAAGTCATGAACCGTTTCAATTTGATATACATTTATTGTTTCACCACAATTGAAAGTAACTTTTTCAAATGATATATTTGATGGAGTCTTTTTTTCAAAATTTTCTATACGGTATATCATGATTACATCCTCTTTTCATAGATTTCTATAATATTAATTATACCACACATTCCCACTTTTTTCAACCACTTTTCCAATCAAATTCCCATCGGTACAATCTCATCAATATCAACCTCCCTTTTCGGCTTAGCAATCCCCATAAACTGCTTGTCAGAAGTTCGTCCATAGTCACCGCCTATTAGCCGCCGGAAGAACCTGAGCCGGCTTTCATCTTAAGAATCTGGACGGCTTCGGGGAGAATCAGCTTGCCGTCAACGCGCTCCTTTGCCACAAATCCGACCATGCCGTTACCTGCGTACAGCTCCTTGAGTTCCGCAAAGGAACGAGTGCCGCGGTCACCGATGTTGTAATAACTGAAATCGCCGAATGCGATTACAGGCTTTCCTGCGGCGATTGTGGGGACATACGGAGAGGTGTAGACCTCGTAGCCGAACAGCCTGTCGACCTCGCCCGCCTGGAGAGAGGGCTGCCAGAGATATGCCCCGTTGTTATCCTTCAGCTTGCGGAGAGCCGCAATAGTCTGGTCGTTCATGATGAACTTCGCATTCTTGCGGTACGGGCGCTTGAGGGAGTACACAAGGTTGATTATCTCATCGGCGGTTATAGCAGTTGCGCTCGCCGCAGTGACAGCAACCTCACCGCCGCCCTTGTCGGAGAAAAGCCCGAGGGGCTTGCCAACTCCATCGCCGTTGAGGAAAGCGTCCTCCTCCGCATTGGATAGTGCCTTGCCGAACTGCTCAATTATGTAGTTTTCAAGCCCGAAAGCATTGTCGTAGAGCAGCTCCTCAGTCACCTTAACCGCAACGTGCAGCTTGTGCGCGTCAAGGTTAATCTGCGCAAAGGTTGCGTCACCAAAGGACAGCACGCCGCCCTCGTCAATCCACGCTGCGGCGGGCTTGGTGGCGGCAATGTTTATCTTGTGTTCACCGCTGGTGGTGATGGTGTGACCGAGCTTTCGCATGATATTTTCCTCGGTCAGCGTGTCGATAAGGCGGCTGTCGTATTCCTCGGGGACAAGGTAACCGCCGTTTGCGTCAACGCCCTCGGAAAGCACATCTGACACCTGTCTGAAATTCGTGCGGAGAGCGTTCAGCATTGCCGCCTTGTACTCATCGCTTGCTCTGCCAGACTTGGGCTTATCGCCGTTCAGCGGCTTTGCGGTGAGGGGTGCTGACGTAGGCTTGGAAAGCTGTGCGTCCATAGCCGCCATCTGCTCCATGCGCTCGATTTCAGCGCCGTAGTCCTTTATCTTCTGCTCCATTTCAGCGTAAGAAGCCGCGTCCTCTGCGGATAAAAGCCCGTCCTTGTCGCGCTTGGTTTCAACGAAAGCCTTTGCAGCTTCCCATGCCTTGTTGCGCTTTTCACGCAGTTCTATAATAGTCATGTATGTTACCTCCTGTTTCTTTGGGTGCCCGACATCGTGTCGGGCACTTGGCTGAAACTGCGATAACCTCCTGTTATCGCCAGTTCTTAATCAAATCAAGCCGAGAAAATAAATCCTCAGCTTTGGTCTTTTGTTCGGTTTTCGGGGCAATTCTGCACTTTTCTGCAATCCTGCCCATAAGGGAGTTGACCACTTGCGCTTCGGAATACATCAGAGCGTTAGCGGGTTGTTCCTCCATAGGCTCTTCACGGGCAAGAATACCGTCCGCAAAGCCGAGTTCAACCGCCTTGTTTGCGTTCACCAGGTTTCTGCGTCCATGAGGTGCGAGATTTTTGCGCGGCTCATTCCGGTCTTGATTTCATAAGCGTTCATAATGCTTTCCTTGACCTCGGCAAGCATATCTATCGCCTTGTGCATTTCAGCTGAATCGCCCATAGCAACCGTCATAGGATTGTGTATCATCAGCATGGAAACCGGGGACATCAGCACCTTGTTTCCCGCCATTGCGATGACTGAAGCGGCGCTTGCGGCTATGCCGTCTATTTTTACCGTGACGTTTCCCTTGTAGTCCATCAGCATATTGTAGATCTGCGCTGCAGCAACGCAGTCGCCGCCGGGCGAGTTAATCCAGACGGTAATATCTCCGCTGCTGGACAGCAATTCCTCCTTGAAAAGCTGCGGTGTGACGTCATCGTCAAACCAGCTTTCATCGGCGATAGTGCCGTTGAGGAACAGCGTTCTCTCTGGGGTCTGCTCCTGCGTTTCCTCGTTCTTCATTATCTTGCTTGTCCACTTCCAGAACTTCTTCATCGGAATCCTCCTTTCCATTTGCCGATGCGAAAATACCCGCATCGGCAAGCTTAGTCATATTGCCGTTTATGAGATAAAGGTCGCCGCCGTCCTCGGCAGGAATACGGTCGAGGTTTTCAAGCTCCCGAATGTCGTTTGCAGACATCCAGCCGTTCTGCCTTGCGGTAGCGTACCCGCTCATGCGGCTTGCATAGTCGCCGCGCAGCAGTCCGTCAACATTGAATTTGATGAAATATTCCTGCTTCTCGCTTGGGGTGAGGAGCGAACGAATCATGCTCTGTTCCCACCGTACAAGCCAGGGTTCGAGGGTGTATTTCACGAATTCAAGCGACTGCTGCTCGATATTGGAAAAGCTCGATTTTTCAAGGTCACCGACCATGTGAGGCGGCACTCTGAAAATTCGAGCAATCTCGTTTATCTGAAATTTTCGTGTTTCAAGGAACTGCGCCTGCTCGGGCGAAATACTTATGGGAGTGTATTTCATGCCCTCCTCAAGCACAGCGACCTTTCCGCTGTTGGAACTCCCACCGAACTGCGACTGCCACGCTTCACGAACCTTTGTCGGGTCCTTTATTGTTCCCGGGTGTTCAAGGACGCCGCTTGGCGCTGCACCGTTCGCAAAGAACTTTGCGCCGAATTCCTCGGTCGCAATTGCAAGCCCGATAGCGTTCTTCGCCATTGCAATCGGCGAGTAGCCAACAAGTCCGTCAAAGCCAAGTCCGGGAATATGCAGGACATCGCCCTGCGAGAGAATCACCTCATATTCCTTGCTGCGGATTGCTTCATCTGAGCCACGGTAGTATTTGTAGTACAGCGTTCCGTTGGAATCACGGTCAACCGTCATTCGGTTAGGCATAAGCGGGTACAGAGCAATGACCTCGCCCTTTCCGTTGCGGATAATCTGCGCGTATGCGTTGCCCCAGAGGAGCAGGTGCGTCATAAGCGTTTCGCGGAAAACAAACGAGGTCATTTCGGGATTGGGTTCATCGTGCAACAGGAAATACAGAGGGTTATCGATAGCCTTTTCTTTCCCTCCGTCAGAGCGGTATTTATACAAGTGCAGCGGTAATCCCGCCACAGCTTCCGACAGCACTCTAACGCAGGAATACACGGCGGTCATCTGCATTGCGGAACGCTCGGTGACGTTCTTTCCTGCAGTAGAACTGCCCATGTAAAAGCGGTAGGCGCTGCCGGCGATGCTGTTTTTAGGCTTGTCCCTGGAATGGAACAGGCTGCTGAAAATCTTCATGTAGTCAGTCCTTTCATAAAATTGGCATAAGAAAAGCACCTGCCATTGCTGACAGATGCTTAGCAATTATTCTGTTATGTTATATAAATTTTTTCATCACGCGGGTATAATCTTGCTTTGCGTTGAAAACTGCATTAACGTATACCGTGTTTTCTTTCTTGACATAATAATAAAACATGAGGTAATTATCATGAATAAGAAAACGATATCCGTTACTCACAAGAATCCTTTCCTTGGGTAGCGAGCCGCTTTCCGGCAGTATTTCGAGATTTTTGCATTTTTCTCTTAGCTTGTTTACAAAACGGATCGCAATATTCTTATCCTTTGACTGCTTTGCAATATAAAAGGCTATATCGCGAAGATCAGCTTCTGCTGTATCAGTGAATATTACTCTGCAATTCATACATCAAGGTTCTCCAGGTCGTTTAATAAATCGTTGAATACATCATCAGCGCTGTGGACTCTTCCAAGCCTTATATCATCCATGCTTTGCGCAAGGTGAGCATACAGAGCAAGTTTTTCTTCAAGCTCGGAAATATAGTGCATTGTCTGCTGATAATCCTCATGACTAAGAAGCACAGTATCCTCCTTGCCGTTAACCGTGATTGCTACCGGATTATCCCTTGTAAGCGCGGAAATCTGAGCGTAATTAGTGCGAATGTCCTTTGACGGTCTTATTGAAATAGAATTTGTCATAAAAAACACCTCCTATGTTGGTAGTCATATTATAACACAATTATGCTACTTTGTCAATAAGATTATACGCATCAGATAAAAAGTATTCCTCTTTCATCATACACACTCGCCCCGCAATCATTCCCACATCGGATAGCCCTGTCAAGCGCCATAATGGTTGCCACAGCGCCGTCAATTTTCTCGGTTGACTTCTCCTTATCTGCCTTGATGTTTCCGGCGGGGTCGGTGCGAATGTAGATATTGTCCATATTCCACCGCAGAACCGGGTGACCTCCGTGCGCTATCTTCTGTTCAAGCACCAGTTTCATCAGTTCCTTTGTCGGAGGGGACATATCCTTAAAACCCTGCCCGAAAGGAACTACCGTGAAGCCCATGCCCTCGAGGTTCTGAACCATCTGTACAGCGCCCCAGCGGTCGAAAGCTATCTCACGGATATTGAATCGTTCTCCGAGCTTTTCAATGAACTGTTCGATGAAGCCGTAGTGAACCACATTGCCCTCGGTGGTCTGCAAGAAACCCTGGCGCTCCCACACATCATAAGGAACATGGTCACGGTTTACACGCAGAGTCAGATTATCCTCGGGAATCCAGAAATACGGCAGAATGATGTATTTATCATCTTCGTCAAGCGGTGGGAACACAAGAACAAAAGCTGTAATATCTGTTGTAGAAGAAAGGTCAAGCCCGCTATAGCAGACGCGCTCCTCAAGTTCGTCCTCATCAACGGAGAATGCGCACTTGTCCCATTTCTCCATCGGCATCCAGCGCACCGACTGTTTTACCCACTGGTTCAGTCGAAGCTGTCGGAAAGCGTTCTCCTCGCCCGGATTCTGCTTTGCCGATTCGCAGGCGGCTTTCACCTTGTCGATTCCGACTGTAATGTCAAGGCTTGGATTTGCTTTCTTCCACACTTTCGGGTCTGTCCAGTCGTCCGATTCATCAGCGCCGTAAATCACTGGATAAAAAGTAGGGTCGATTTTCCGACCCTCGATTATATCCTTGGCTTTCTGATGCGTTTCGTAGCAAATGCTGTGAGTGTCCGTTCCTGCGGTGGTTATGAGGAAATACAGCGGCTGCATTCTTGCGTCACCGGAGCCTTTGGTCATTACATCAAACAGCTTTCGGTTCGGCTGAGTGTGCAGCTCATCAAATACAACACCGTGGATATTGAAGCCGTGCTTGCTGTACGCTTCGGCCGAAAGCACCTGATAGAACGAGTTCGTTGGTGTGTATATAAGCCGCTTCTGCGATGCTAAAATCTTCACTCGCTTGGAAAGAGCAGGACACATTCGCACCATATCCGCTGCAACATCGAACACGATAGCCGCCTGTTGTCTGTCGGCGGCGCAGCCGTAAACCTCTGCTCGTTCCTCGCCATCGCCGCAGGTGAGAAGCAGCGCAACAGCGGCGGCAAGTTCGGATTTACCCTGTTTCTTCGGTATCTCAATGTATGCCGTGTTGAACTGTCGGTAGCCGTTCGGTTTCAGCGTTCCGAATAAATCTCGGATTATCTGTTCCTGCCAGTCGATAAGCTCGAATGGCTTTCCCGCCCATGTGCCTTTGGTGTGGCAGAGGTTTTCTATGAACATTACCGCATAATCAGCGGCTGACTTATCGTACACCGAGGTTTTCTGCTTGAATTTTGTCGGTTTGTACTTTTTCAACATTCTTATATCATCACCCCCATAACGAGGAAAACCGCCCGCAGGCGGCTTTCGATGTTGTTCAGTTATATTCGTGAATTAGTATTGCAAGCGCCTTTTCGGCTTCGGAGGTCTGGGGTTTTATGTCCTCGCCCCGGTCGTAGTTGTAAACAACCCTGCCGTCCTGCTTGAGCATAAGTTTGGAAATCCTGCCGTTGTCGATTCCGAACTGGCTTTCTTCTTCGTAATGCTTAACCCAGAAAGTCACCGAAACCATTCTGCCGTTGCTGTCCTTAACTCCAATTGCACCCTGTTTCCACATATTCTTTTCCTCCGTGTTTTTTGTTGTACACATATTAACTCTAAAGCCGCATTATATCAAGCAGTTTTCGGATAATATAGTACACAAATATCAGCGGTCAGAACTGTGTGTTCTATTGTGAATGATACTGATAATCTTTTCCTGCTCGTCAGCGGAAACTCCAATGCTCTCCAAAGCCTCCCGTGTGCCACAGTCGGGGCAAATCTGCGTGTTGGGGTACTTTCTCGAAAGGGCAGGATACCCGCCGTACTGCGCCCCACAGAGGGGGCAGGCGCGAAGTCCTGTTGCGTTATCTGATTTCATCGGCAACCCTCCTGCTGTTGTTCAGCGCTACGAGAAGTATACTCTCGTCAAAGCCGAAATTGCTATAGCCCTCAAGGCAAGTCCGAACATACGAACCGCTCGGTAACCCCAATGGTCGTTCTTCGTGCATGATGTACACGAATGCCTTTCTAACCACGGTCTTGCCAGAGAAGTACATCACGGGCAAGTAGAGTTCAGCCTTGTAGTAGAAAGCCGGGAAACCCTCGTACACATCAAGCCGTTCCTCATCGGCAGGTTCAACCAACCAGACTGCGACCGGAACTTCCACTCCAATTTTCGGTTCAATCGTAAGGTAAGCACCCGTTTTACTGCCTTTGAAAAGCAGCTTATAGTCCTTGATTACCGCTGTTCCCACGGCCTTTGCTGTTGGACACCGCAGCGCCATTTGCCGTAGGTTCAGATTACTGCCGTAGGCGAGGTAGTATTTTTTCATTTGAAATTCGTCCTTTCCGAAAGGTTCAATTTCAGAAATCACCTTTCTACCACCAAAAGCCCCACGCTGTGGGGAGTTGGGGGCAGGAAGCTGATTCCTGCTTTACTGCGGTCTGCCGTTGCGGAAAGCCGTATCGCCCTCAAGTCGCTTGGTGTAAAGTTCCCTTGCGGTCTTAAATTCATCGCCGATGAACCCGAGCCGTAAAAGCCATGTTCTCATTGCGTACTTAGGGTTTTCTGTCTGCTGAGGATTTGCGCTTGCGGTCTTGACTTGCTTTGCAAGCTGGCTGAGCGCCAGGCAAAGCTGAATGTAGCTTTTCAGCTGACCTGCGTGAAGTCCGTTTTTCTTGTCACCCGAGGGAGCGTCAAACTGGAAAAGTCTAAATTCAATCGTTCCCTTTGTAAAGGTTGCGTGCAGGTTCAGCATATGGTAGCGGCTCTCGTTGTAGTGCGCCGACCTCCCGTAATCTGCGTTTTGACTGCCGTACCAGGTGTCCGCAAGCGCTGCCATGGTTTTCGGCTTTTTGCGGTTGAGTTCCACCAGGAAATCCTTGCTGACCGTGCGGCAGTAGCGGTTCATGCGGCTTCTGTCGAGGTTCAGCGCGCTTGCAAGCAGGCTTTCATGGCTTGCCATAATGTTTGCAAGGTTTCGCAGGCTCTGCGGCGTGTGACCCTTGGCGCCGATGTGAATGTGAACTCCGCAGCCCCTTGTTGCATCGCTTTTCGCGCCCGCTCTCCTCAGCCTGCGGATAAGTTCCTGCAGTGTTTCCATGTCTGCGTAGGTAAGTATCGGGGTTACCATTTCGCACTTTTCGCTGTCCGGTCCGTGAATGCTGACGTCCTTCTGGAACTTCCACTCGCGTCCCTCGCTGTCCCATGCGGAGTAGGTATCGTAACCGTTGCGGCCTGCGGTGTGTTCGTGTCTGCCAGTGCCGAAAAACTCGGCGGCAATCTGCGCGGCTTTCGTTCTTGTAATATTATTCATTTCAACCTCGACACCTATGGTCTGGTTCATCATTTCCTTGATCTGCTTGGTGGTTTTTTCGTTCATTTTTGTATCCTCCATTTGCTTTGTTTCCCTTGCGGTACACACATATTAACTCTAAAAGCAGTATATAGCAAGATGTTTTACCACAATATATTGAACGAAATACACACGCTGAAATTGTGTATATCAGCCACGGATTTTGCGAACCACATCAACACCGAGAACAGCGTTCAGACCCGAGCCGTTATCCCAGCGGACGAGCAAATTTCCGATATCGTCAACCCATCGTACAGTACCTCTTGTGCCTTTCGGAGGAGCCTGCGGGTCGTTCATTGAGATTAGCTCAACTCGGCAGCCGACAGGGTACTCTCGGCGGTACTGCTCGATCTGCTCCTTACTCGGAAACTTCATTTGCAGCACCTCCATTTCTGAAAGCCGATGAACCCGTGAGGTTTCTCAGCAGTATCTTCCGCTCGGCTTTGTACTCCGAACCGATGAACCCCAGCCGCAGGAGAAAGCAGCGGAATGCGTACTTGTCGTTGTCGATTTCCTTTTCTTTTGCCGTAACCCGTTTTGCATTTGCGGCGAGTTCACAGAGCGCCGAAATGAAATGCGTGTAAGCCTTACAATCGTCAGCGCCGCAGTCTGCGAACCAAGGAAACTTCACCGTGCTGTCCGTGACCTCAATCGGCAGGTTGTCCACCGCTAAGGCTCTGCGGATAAGTCTGCCTTTGGCTTCGAGCAGCTTGGTGAGATTTTCGACCGCCGAGCCGTCAAGCGGAACTTCTACCGTAAGCCCAACAGGTTCGCTGTAGCTGAGCTTTGGTGCAGCAACACTCGTCGTTCTTCCGGGCATGATAGCGGGTGTTCCATATGGGGCGGTAATACGCACGATATAGTTCCTCGCTTACCTCTACAAGTTCTCCTTTGACTGGGATAAAATACGTCTTTGCTTCGTTTGACATAAAAATTTCCTCCGTTGATTTGCTCGAAACGGAGGAAGTCTCTATGGTCAGCTGCAAAATGGGCATAACAAAAGCGCCACAGTCCAAACGAAGTTCTCCGTTTCGGATTGCAGCTAACCCGCTCAAAAGGCAGCTACACTATTTAGTTGTTCGTTGGCCACAGTTGAGCCATCAGTGATCAAGTGATGCTGTGACCAACGGTTTGAATGTGGGTCTTTTAATGTCGAACCCAAGACTAATTCATTTTTCTCCTAGATAGTACATTAGAGCTTTCAAATGTCCATATCTCGTGAAAACTGATTGACAAACGGACTTAATTGCGTTATAATATAATTACTCTCTTTTCACCAGACGGGAGCTGCTCCGGTTGTCAGCTTTATTATACAACATGGGGGTCTGCGATTTAGGGATAGAATAGTTCACCGCAGTTCAACACGGTTCAAATTTACAAAAAGGAGAAAACGCAGTGGAATTTAAGACTCTGTTTCCAATATTGAAGAAATATTTGGCGGATGATGCTGATGTGCCGTGCTTCTTTCGTGAATTGATGGCTATGGTTACTACGGTCACAGAGGAAGAATGGGGATCCAGCAAAGATCCTTCAACAAAAGCAAAAGATGAAACGTTACGCACTTATGCCAAAAGGGGAATATCACAAAAACTGGCGAAAGCCATTGTTTACAGGCTTACCCCCGAAGTCCTTGTTGAACGCATCAATGAGAAAAGCGAGACCGTAAGAACTCTTCTTGCTTCAGATTTGCGCGGATATGATAATTCTTTAAATGCCAAGAATGTAGCAAGTCAAATTGCTACATGGATAACTGAAATCGTCCAAACTAGTGCCGGTCTAGTCCAGCAGAATGAACTGGAAAAACAAAAGCAACAACAAGCTGAAACAGAATTGAGAAAAAAATATGGTTACTATCTTCTAAATGAAGTCAGTCATTACTGCCCATTTCCCGGATGCGGAAGACCGCTCACTATTTCCAAAGACGGAAAAGCAGCTGATGTCTACTGCGTTAGTATAATAGAAAAAAATAAAGCACCAGAAGTACGAAACCTTCTAGCGCTGTGTCCGCAGTGTTATGCCACTTATTCAATTGATGATAATCCCAAAATATGCAAAGAACTTCTGAATGTGAAAAAAATTCTTGAAACACGTTCGCAGACTCTGAGCCTTATAGAAGACCTACCACTTGAAAAAGGAATAATCCGAGCGATTGGTAAAATCAAAAAGCTCAATGAGAGAGATCTTGCAGACGCTTCACTTGACCCAAAGGAAATCAAACAGAAATTAAAACCTACTGATAACATTGTTCTGTATCATACTATTAATTTGTACGTAACTACATACTTTGTGAAAATAAAAGAAATCATGATGAATTTGGATAAACGTGGGGAGATTGACTACGAAGAAGTCCAGAATCAAATGAGAGCTATATACAGGCGTCTGAAGAAAGCCAAGAAAACAAACATGGAGATTTTCAACGAGATAGTAGCAAAAATCCATAGAATAAGCCTGCAAGAGGATATCTACTGTCAAATTGTTGTTTCCTATTTTGTTCAGAGCTGTGAGGTGTTCGATGCAATTACCGAATAAACTGTATTCCTATAAAAACAGCACCCTGGCATTAATACCCAAGGTGCTAGGTGAAATAAAAGAAAGACCAGTATCAGTGTTTGAGTTGTACGATAAACTGAAACCAGAACTGAGTGATGTAACAGATTTTCTATCTATCATGGATTGCTTGTATGCATTACGAGCGGCCGATATTAATGAAGAGGGCGAGGTGTTTATATGCTTATAGAGTTATTCTCACCAGCATTTGTAGAACGAGGAGCAATTCGCCCTCCGATTCGATTCAAAGAAGGGTTGAATGTTATTCTTGGGAAAGAAGATGGTGCTAATTCTATCGGTAAATCGTCTGCTATGCTGGCGATAGATTTCGCCTTTGGCGGAAATACTTATTTGAAAAGTGATGGCGTAAAACACATTGGGCATCATATTATATTTTTCGCATTCATGTTCAATGATAAAAAGCATTTCTTTGCTCGGTCTACCAGGGAGCCTGATAAAATATTCTTCTGTAATGAAAAGTACGATTTAATTGGGGCGCATTGGACAAAGAATGAATTTGTTGATTGGCTAAAAGTGCAATATCAAATGGATTTTGATGGCTTGTCATTTAGAAACACGCTAAGCAGTTTCTTCAGAATTTATGGTAAAGACAATACAGACGAGCGTCGACCTTTGCGTGGCATTTCAGGGTCTGATATGGAAAAGTCTATTTCTATGCTTGTTGCACTGTTTGATCGTAATAGGGATATCCAAGTGCACCGTCAAAATCTCGCCGAAGAAAAGAAAAAACTTGATGTCTTCAAAGCTGCTCGGAAATACCAATTCGTTCCGAACCTTGTAGGTGGAAAAGACAAATACGAGAAAAATATTGCCATCATTAAAGAACTTGAAATACAACTCAACACCCTTACCGAACAGGCCGACCAGGGACACACTGAAGAGGAGATCGAAAAAGGTAAGCAGAAAGCCCTTCTTGATGCACAGCGTTTGATGCTAGAATCAGAATTACAATCCCAAAAACGCAAGCTAAAACTGGTGACGATGAGTTTGGAATATGGACTGTACCCTACAGAGGCAGATCTTTCTGCACTACAGGAGTTTTTTCCGGGGGTAAACCTTCGTAAACTATATGAGGTGGAAATATATCATCAGAAACTTGCACGTATTCTTGATGAGCAGTTTTCTATGGAACAAAAGTCAATTGAAAGTGAAGTATCATCATTGGAACAAAAGCTAGATGAGATTCATGACCAAATGAACAAACTGGGATTCGTTGGCAATATCTCAAAAGAATTCTTGGACAAACACGCTGAGATAAAGGGGCAAATTGCCACACTACAGGTTCAGAATGAAGCTTTCCTTACACTGAAAGGGTTACAGGATGCAAAATCTAGAGCCGATAAGGCTCTAAAAAGATCAATTGAAAGCATACTTCTGGAAATTGAGAACGAACTGAATGATAAGATGCGTGAGTTTGACGCACAATTGCATTCCGAATCCCATAAACCGCCCTATTTGCGCTTTGACAGCTATAACCGATATAAGTTTGAGACCCCGGACGACACCGGAACCGGCTTGAATTATAAAAGCATGATTATCTATGACCTAGCGGTATTGTTCAGCACCGCATTACCAGCAATAGCACATGACTCATTAATTTTAAAAAATATCAGTGATGATGCAATTGATGGAATCATGAAGATCTACGATAGAAGTCCAAAACAAATCTTTATAGCTTTCGATAAACAGGCAGCATACACAACTGACACGCAGGACATTTTGGAACGAAATTGTGTTTTAAGATTGTCTGATAAGAATCGCGAACTATATGGAAAGTCCTGGAACAAGGAGGAGCAAGACTAATATGAAAATGAATTATAACAGATTGTGGAAGTTACTTATTGATAAAAACATGAAGAAATCTGATCTGAGAAAGACAGCAGGTGTCAGTGCTTCCTCCCTTACCAAGCTCGGAAAGGGAGAAAATGTAACCACAGATGTAATACTTAAAATTTGTGTTGCGCTTGATTGCCGTGTTGAGGACATCATGGAGGTTGTCAAAGATGAATCTCTTGTATCTGAGGGATAATTCATTTTTGTAAACAGCGAATCAATATAAAAATCATGTCAAAATAACTCTCCAAGCTTAAACATGAGGTATAATATGAAGTCAATAGAACTATTCAGTGGAACTGGCGGTCTTGCGCTCGGTTTGCAACAAGCTGGCTTTAATCACGAAGCCCTTTTTGAGTGGGATAAAGATTCTTGCGATAACATTAAGTATAACATCGCAAATGGCTATCCCAATGTAAGAGATTGGTCTGTATTTCAGACCGATGTCCGAACAGTAAGATATGACGGATATACAGACAAAATTCAACTTGTAGCTGGTGGTCCCCCCTGTCAGCCATTCTCTCTTGGCGGTAAACACCAAGCATATAACGACAAAAGAGATATGTTTCCAGAAGCAGTACGGGCAGTTCGTGAAATAAAGCCACAAGCCTTTATTTTTGAGAATGTCAAAGGCCTGCTACGTAAGTCATTTAGCTCCTACTTCAATTATATTCTCCTTCAACTTCAACATCCAGAAGTTGTGAAGAAAGATACGATGACTTGGGAAGAGCACCTCGCTCTGTTGGAAAAACACCACACGGCCGGACATGATGATGGTCTATCCTACAATGTGGTATTTCGTCTATTAAATGCAGCCGATTATGGTGTACCTCAATCCCGTCATCGTGTTATTATTGTTGGATTCAGAAGTGACTTTAATGCAAGTTGGAGTTTTCCACTAGCAACACACTCCCAAGAAATGCTGCTTTATTCCAAGTGGGTGACCGGAGAATATTGGGAGGAGCACGCAATGAAACGACCTTCTGAAACTCCATATTCTGCACAGCAGTTGCGTAACATTCGCCGTGTTGTTGAAGAAACAGACAAACATCTTGTTAGATGGCAGACTGTACGTGATGCAATTGGAGACTTGCCTGATCCCACTGATTCAAATAAATCAATGTTATTTAACAACCACGAATTTCGCGATGGCGCAAAAGCATATGCTGGACATTCTGGCAGCAGGCTTGATGAACCTTCCAAGACCATCAAGGCTGGTGCCCATGGTGTTCCTGGTGGTGAAAATATGGTTGTGCTTGATGATGGGAGTGTTCGATATTACACCGTCCGCGAAAGCGCACGAATTCAAACTTTCCCAGATGATTATCTATTCAGTGCATCTTGGACAGAAAGCATGAGACAAATTGGAAATGCTGTACCGGTAAAATTAGCAAAAGCTGTGGGTGATTCTGTAATCACACAAATGAAAGGTATGGTGAAAAATGGCTAAGAAAAATGACTATCCTGTATTTGAACCTTTTAATCCTTTAGATAAGAGACATTTGGGTGCTAGTGTTGCAAATGCACTTTTAGACTCCGAGGTTTATCCGCTGCCACCGGAGCCATTTATCGGTGCTGGTGTCTATGCACTGTACTATGTTGGGGATTTTCCTGCTTACGAAGTATTAGCGGAATTCAACCGTAACGACCAATATGCCTGCCCAATCTATGTGGGTAAAGCAGTCCCAGATGGTGCAAGAAAGGGCGGACAAGGTGACTCCATTGATCCTGGAATGGCATTGTTCAAGAGACTGAACGATCATGCAAAATCTTTGGAGGCAGCCACAAATCTCCGGTTGAAGGATTTTCGCTGTCAGTTTCTTTCCGTTGATGACATTTGGATACCTTTGACAGAGTCCCTGCTGATTGAACGTTTCAAACCAGTTTGGAATCGAGTCCTGGATGGTTTTGGCAACCACGATCCTGGGAAAGGACGTCATAGTGGAAGAATGCCCCTATGGGACTGCCTACATCCAAGTCGTGCTTGGGCAGAGAGACTTCAGCCATGTACATTCACTGCCGAGGAGCTGGATTGGCGTGTAAGAGAATACTTACGCGAAGCATTGTTGTAAAGAAAAAGCAATGGTAACCTGGTGACTTAGCTGCCCCCAGATTGCTACCGCATATTTTTGGAGGTATATTATGGCAAATAAAACACAAGCTAAATATCATCACCTCATACCGAAAACGTATATGTCGGCTTGGTGCAATGGAAACGGGACTCTCAAAGTTGAATTTAAGAATGAACCTGGTATTATCGTGGAGCGAAACAAAAAACACATTGCCGGAATTACGGACTTTCATTCTATAAAAGCGGGAATGCCAATCTGTACACAGGCAGATGCAGATCTGATTTTTGCTTCTGTTTTACCTTATACAGTTACTTATGAAGGCAAGGTAATCCAGGATACTCTCGAACTAAACAAGGTGTTTTGTGACTTCAATAAATGGAAAATCACCCGAGCAGATGGAACATCAGTAAGTAAAAAGAGAATTCGGCATGAAATTGAGCAAGTAAAAATTAAAGATATTGAGACAAACTGGTCAGCAAAATACGAAAACACTTGGTCAGCGCAGGTGGCTGTAATTGAGAATAATATCCTAAATGCACATACAAGTTCTATACCTGCATTTGATTGTGAATATATAATGAAGTTTTTTACTGCTTTGGATTGGCTGCTTTTATTTTTTAAGAACAAAAAATAGTTGAAATTTTACTATTTTATGGTATAATCAAAATGAACTATTGTTTTGACGGAGGATAACCTAATGAAAAAAATAGCAATGTTCACAATGGGTACCAGAGGGGACGTTCAGCCATATATTTTCTTGGCACAGGAATTAAACAAAAACGGATATGATGTACTGCTTGGTTCTCATCCCTGCTGGAAACAACTGATTGAATCCAGCAACGTAAAATTTGCACCTATCGGACCTGATATTGATATAGAAAAAGAAGCTGCAATCATTCGTGGAAAAAATAAAAATCCCATGCTTAGTATGCTCAAAACAATGAATTTTGTTTTTGATATAATCGTTGAATCTACAGCAGATGTTTTTGAAACCTGCAAGGGAATGGATCTGATTGTGGTATCGCACGCTCAGATGGGAGCAACAGAAGCAGAAGTTCTTGGCATACCAACAGTTAATGTTACTTTACAGACTGAGATGATTCCCGAGAAATTAAAAAAGCAGACTTTCATCAATAAAATAATCGGCGGCTTTATAGCAGGTCAAATTGCTAAACCATATAATAAAATCAGAAAAGAATATAAATTAAAGCCTGCAAAAGATATCGGAATGATTATGTCATCAAATTATGACCTGATTCCCATCAGCAAATACGCCAAAGAAAGAAATCCCTATTGGGAACCTCATCATGTTTTTACAGGTTTCTGGCACCAGGAAGAAAAGGATTATAAGCCCGATGAAAAACTTGATAACTTTTTAAAAAACGGAGATAAACCTGTTCTTTTGACACTGGGCGCAATGTCTTTTGAAGATAAAGCTGAGATACATAAGCTTGATGCATTTGTAAAAGCCTTTGAAAAAACAGGAAACAGAGCTGTTATACAAGGTTTTCAGAAATCCTTGCAGGAATACAAATTACCTGAGTCAATGATTGCGATAGGTTCTGTTCCTCATAGTTATCTTTTTGATAAATGTAAAATGGCAATACATCACTGCGGTTTCGGCACATCGGCAGCGACCTTGATTTACGGCATTCCGTCAATACCTATTCCCCATGTTCTAGACCAAAGAGGACAGGCGGATATGCTTATAAAATTAGGAGTTGCTACCGAAGAGATAGATGGTCATAATGTAACAGAGGAAAAGATTATTTCCTGTATTAAAGATATGGAATTACATTATGAAGAAAGATATCAGAAAGTAAAACAGCTCTCCGAAAAAATCAAAAACGAAAAAGGTCTTGAAACAGCAGTTCGCTACATCAACGAAATCATATAAGTCATTTCAAATTTTATATAAATTAAAAAATCTATTTTGACCACTATTTACATAACAGGACACCGATTTTGATACAATGCGTATCTTGATTGGTGTCCGTTTTCTTTATCCGAAAATCCTTGTTTAATGGGATTTGTCAACACAATTTAACGAAAGAAGGCTCTGCGATGACTGAAAAACGGTCACGGCAGAGCCTTTTCTATTTTTTACCTTTATGCTATTTAACGAAAGGTCGTGAGGGTGTGCATTTTCGGCAAAGGGGTGTGCATTTTTTAATTATTCCTGAAATTAACCAAAAGTCGCAAGGCTACAGTCTGTAACGCTCCATCGGAGCGTTGTCATAATTAGAATAGTTTTCTATGTGCATAGTGAAATTATCTGTATTACATATTTGCTTAAAATCGGTTAATATTCCATCAGCGCTAATGATATGCTCATAGAGTATGAATATCGATTTATAATACAACAGAAATCAGTTCTGCTACAATAGCAAGGATAAAAGCGGTGATTTAATGTATTTTGTGCTTTGACCGGGATATCGGCTTGTTGGAGCTTGGTATCGTGGCTGCAAATATTCAGCAATATGCACGAAGTCAACACATTTTTTTCTGAAATGCAGGTTTAGCACAAATGCTGTTTTTGAGTGAATTTTTCTGCTTAAAATACATTTCTTGCCATGGCAGTATAAATATCGGTTTTACGGATAGCTCTTATTGCTGCGAAAACAGCAAGCAGATTGACAACCGATATAATCGTAATTACCGCAAAGGGATAAATAAGTAAATCAATGTACGGCAAATACGCAATTGTGGACTGTGGCGAAAAAACAACAAATACTATAACAAGTATTGCAGATAAAGAAAAACCGATGATATATCCGGCTATCGTTTTCTTAAGGGCGTCGACAGAGAGCGTCCTGAACAATATACCATTATTTGCACCGATAGCTCTTGCAACGGAAATCTGGCGTATTTTGGATTTTATATCCGTGTTAAGACAGATAAATGCAAACATTGCGGATAGCACAAGATAGATGACAGACGAAATCATAAACGGCATTCTGGTCTTGCTTACTGCATCATCTGTATTATACTTCTGAATTGCAAAATTGCTTATCTGCAATTTTTTCTCATTTGCGAGAGCGGTCAGAATGCCGCCCAGTTTTCTTTCTTCGCTTTCGCTGAGCTTATTATTGTTGTTCAGGGCAATATAGCTGTATCTGAACTTATCGCTGATACTGTGAAGATATTTATCCGACATAAGTAGATAAGAACCGTTTGTAAACATGGTCGGGATGCCAAAACTGTTTTCATCGGCAACGGTAGCTCTGTCGGTTACTTTTATATGCTTTGTGATTATTTCGGGAATATAGCCGCTGTCCACATCATTCGATATTATTTCATCGGGTATGATCATGAAGCTAAGATCAAATTCTTCTCCATTTTTTATTCCACTGTTTACCGAAACAATGCGTTCTCCGTTGTCGTACTCAGATTGTGTATCGACGGGTTTCCCGTTGTAGAATAAGGTTATCTCCGCACGATAAAGAGCGGGGGAGTTTACTCCGTTCCAGAGTTTCGGGCTGTTGATTTTTCCCGAAAGCGTTATCCTGTCTTTGCATGCCCTGCTGAAAAACTCCGTTACAGGCTTTCCCTGCGGATCAAATATCACAGCCTTAGCCTCTGCGGTTTCTGCTTTATCCAGCTTGACAAGTATGCCTATATCCGCAGATGTTTCTGAAATATTGTGCGGAGTTATATATACTCCGCAGGAGCCGCTGTCTTTCAGAGCAATATGAACGGGCTCAACTGTTATCAGTTTTACTCCCCTGTACAAGCCGCCCATTTTCGTGAAATCGTCATTGTCGGTTATCGGCGCAATATGATCGGTGGGAGCATTCGAAACGATAACAGCTATCAGATTGTCTTTGTCCGGGTATATATAGTCCGTAATATCAAATCTGAATGCTGAATACCCTCCGCTGTGCTCTCCTGCAAACCTGCCGTTGATATAGACTTCCGCAACAGTATTTGCACCTTCGAATTCCAGATAGAGTTCTTTTCCGCTGCATTCTTCAAAACTCAGCGCAAGGGTTCTGCGGTAGCATACAGTTCCACGGTAGTAGTCTCCTCCGTCGGCAACTGTCATTCTGCCTGAGCTGTCTTCGGAATTGTATGTATGCGGAAGTTCAACAGGCTGCCATGATGTATCTTCATATTCGGGAGAGATAACATAATCTTTCGATATATTCATTCCTGCCGGAAGTTTTGTGAATCTCCAGAAATCGTTTAGTTCCCTGACTGTTCTCAAAAAAATCACCTCTTCGTATTTTAACAGATTATAACGCTTATTGACAAACGAGTCAATGAATGATATTATTAAGATATAACAATTTTAGCACAAGCGGTGAATTAATTTTGAAATTCTACGATTATCCGATAATCAGTAAAGAAGGCAGTCTTCCTGTCTTTTTGGTGAGCGTAGGGTTGAACGAATGGCAGTATCATGTAATCTGTGGCAATGGTGACAATTATGCCAAGGCTCTTTATTGTACAAAAGGAAGCGGCGTACTTATAATAAACGGGGAGAAACATATAATAAATCCGTACACCGCATTCTTTATTCCTGCCGGCTGTCCGCATGAGTATTATTCAACGGACGAATCCTGGGATACGCACTGGATAAAACCGTCAGGAAAATCCTGCCCTGATATGCTTAAAGCACTTGGCTTTGACAAGCCGAAAATCTTTCCGATCCCCTAAGGAAGAAATTACATATCTTGACCACTGTTTCAGATGTATGCACGAGGCGATTCTCTCTGACAAGGTTGACGGAAATTTCAGAGCGTCGGGCTATCTGTACAGCTTTTTTATTGAATTGAGCCGTCTTGCAACGAAAGGAAAAGGCAGTGTACAAATCACCCCTGCGGTAACAAAGGCAATCGCTTATATTGACGAGAATTATATGAAACAGCCCGGTCTTGAATCCATAAGTAAAGCAGCAGGCGTTTCTTCGCAGCATCTGTGCAGATTATTCAGACAGACTCTGAACTGCCGACCGATGGAATACATCACAAAGCGTAAGATACAAGCGGCTAAAATGCTTCTGGCGGAAACACAGAAAACTGTCGAGCAGATAGCTGAAGAAACAGGCTTCTGTGACAGCAGTTATTTTTGCAAGATTTTTAAAAGGTTCGAGAGTATTACCCCGTCGCAGTTCAGAAATGCAGAACAGGTTCTGTGAAATCCGTAAATTGACCGCCGGCATCGTATGAAAAACAAAAAGGCATCACGTTTAGATACATGGTGCCTTTTTTTCTATTGTAGCTTTGCATAAGCCTGCCGGATACGATCAGTTATTTTTACGTCCGGCTCTGTTCAGCGGCAGGAGCGATACCATAAGTATCAAGGGAAAAGCACAGCCTGAAAGCATACCTTTCTGCATATCATTACCTGCATTCTGGGTGATATTTCCCACAATAGCAGGGCCGAGTGCTCCGCCGAGGTCGCCTGCCATAGCGAGAAGTGCAAACATTGCAGTTCCGCCGGTAGTTATTTTTCTCGAACAGATGCTTATAGATCCGGGCCACATAATACCTACCGAGAATCCGCACATTATGCAGCCGAGAAGTCCGATTACAGGTATTCCCGACAGGGAAGCGGTGATATAACAGATCAGACACAGCATTGCCGAGCCTATCATGAATTTCATAAGATCGAGCTTTTCGCCGTACTTCCCGTAGAGCGTACGGCTTATGCCCATCGTCACCGCAAACATACACGGTCCTGCTATATCTCCGACTGATTTAGTCAGTCCGAGAGCGGATTCTGCAAATGCCGACGCCCACTGCGCCATTGAAAGCTCCGAGGCTCCCGCACATACCATAAGCAGTATCGCAAGCCAGAACAGCGGTACTCTGAGTAGGTCACGGATACGCATTCCCTTGCCGTCCTCGACAGGATGTTCAATGGGACATACTGAAAAATTGTATATGTTCACAAGTGGAATTATCGCCCAGATACAAGAGAGCCACTTCCAGTTTTCTATGCCGAAAACAGTAAAAAACAGTGTTGAAATGAGTATGACTCCGACCGAACCCCAGCAGTAGAATGAATGGAGCAGACTCATTGCGGCCTCTTTGTGCTCAAACGGGCAGGCTTCAACTATCGGACTTACAAGCACCTCGGTAAGACCGCTTCCCATTGCATATATGATTGTGCTTACGATTATTCCTGTGAACGGGTCGGGAAGCAGTTCAGGCAAAAAGGCAAGTCCGATAAGTCCCAGTGCCGAAAAAGCCTGCGAACCGATAACGCATTTCCGATAGCCGATTTTGTCGGCAAAACGTGCGCACAGCACATCTATGATAAGCTGAGTAACAAAAAATACCGACGAGATAAGGGCGATTTGCCCAAGCGGGATACCATAGCCGTTGTGAAAAGTGAGAAATAGAAGCGGAGCGAAATTAGCCGCTATTGCCTGCGTGATGAATCCAAGATAGCAGGATATAAGTGTTTTTCTGTAATTCACAGCCATATTGACAAACTCCTTGACGATTGATATAATCAGATTATATAGCAAGCATCATAACATTTCAATGCACAAAATCACATTTTTGTTACACAATATCGTAAATCAGGTGAGAATATGAGTGATGAAATCAAAAAGGACAGGATCATAACGGATGAAACCTTGCGTGAAACTGCGAGTCACGGCAGTGAAGAATATCCCTTCTGCTACTATTATGAGGACATCTGGGATTTCGACTTTCACTGTATCGACTGGCACTGGCACCCGGAGGTTGAATTTGTTTATGTACAGCAGGGCAAGGCTGATTTTCTGGTGGGCGGAAACAGGTATGTTCTCAGCTCCGGCGATGGAATCTTTATAAACTCTCAGGTGATACACAGGTTTGAAGCCACGGACAGCGCCATCATTCCGAACATTGTTTTTTCACCTGTTCTGCTTGCATCGCAGGGAAGTCTGATATACCGCAGATACATCAGACCGATAATTGAATCAACTACTGAATGTGTGATTTTTTCCGCCGAAGAAACAGCACACCACAGCATTATCGAAACAATGAGGTCGGTATTTGCCGTGCAGGGTTCAGGTACAGCGTCTGAAATGAAAACAGCAGAGCTGCTGCTGAAACTATGGCGCCTGTTATATGAAAGCATACTGATAACAGATTGCGGTTCTATGTCCGTGCATTCCGCACAGACGCAGGCTAAGCTTCAGATAATGATGCAGTATATTCACGATAATTACAGCGGTCCGATAACACTGGACGATATTGCCCGAACAGTTCTTATAAGCAAGAGCAGTGTTCTCAATATTTTCAGGACATACCTGCACACATCGCCGATAAATTACGTTGTAGAATACAGACTGAAACGTGCGTCAAAGTTGCTTGTTGATACCGAAAACAGCGTTTGCACCATAGCGCATGAAACAGGATTTGAGAACATCGGCTATTTCTGCCGCAGATTCAAAAAGCTGTACGGCGTTACACCGATATATTACAGAAATCATTGCCACAGTGCAGAGTAAAAATCAGGTACGCTCCGATTTTCATTTTCACGATTTAGCCTTAGTACCATCGCCTTATCTTTCTGACTGCATAGATTTTAAAAGTCGTAGAAATACGGCTTGTTTTTTTATTTGCCATACTCCGATGCATATAATTATCATTCAACATAACGAACGGTATACATACAAGCATATTCGATATAACCGTCTGATAATATTCTAAAAATATGCAATAAATATACATAGTGTTATTTTGATATTGAAACATATATGAATACAGCGACAGACTTTTATTTTATTCCGGGAACAGCGTTAGTTTAAGCTGACTTATCATATTATAACGGTAAAGCACTTACTATTCACCTATCTTTCGATTTTTACTTTTTGAATGTAGCTATTTGGCGAGGTATTAACATTTTTTTACTTGCATCATACAGTTTAAAATGATATAATACAAAATGAGGTGTATAATATGAGGGTTTGCTATATAGATGATAACGAAGAATATCTGAATAGTTTCAAAGATAATTTTAAAGATGTATTATGTGAAAATGATTTCACTTTTATGCGGCATCCGAATGAATATATCGGCTCAGAAGATGTTGCTGATATAGTTTTGCTGGATGTGGAGTTCGGGAGCGATGGCAACGGGCTTGATTATCTGGAGCGTATCACGAAGAAATCCGGTTATACCCAGATAGTGATTGTCACTGCTTATACCGAAAAGTACATAGAAGATATTTTTATGCAAAAAGAAAATGTTGCAGGGTTTCTGAAAAAGCCTGTTGATAAGGAAACCTTGCTCAGGGTCTTTGCTAAAGCAGAGATGCTTATAAGAAACAAAAAAGCGGAAGTAACCGTTAAAACCGGAAAATATGAATATGTGACATTGAAAGCGGATGATATTTTGTACATTGAATCTGCCGGTCACAATCTCAATTACATTACACGCACAAATGAGTATACGACACAGGGAAAGCTGGACGACCTTATTGAGCAGCTGCCGCCGTTTTTTGTCAGATGTCACAAGAGCTATTTTGTCAATCTCAATAAAATCAAAGGCTTCACGGGTGATTATATTCTTATAGAAGGAAAACCGGATATTTCCGTGTCACGCTCCAAAAAGACCGAATTTATAGAAGCATACAGAAACCATCTACAGAAATAAAACGGGCGGGGAAATATGAAAATTGTTAATATTGATAATGTATATGCGTGGCTGTATCTTTTTTCTTCGGTGCCGCAGATGATTTTTACCGCATGGGCGTTTTCACGATGCTTTGAACTGAAGGTGTCGCAGAAAGTATATTATATCGCTTTTACAGGGCTTTCCTTTGCTCATCTCGTTCCACAGATATTTTTCGGCTTATATGTCCCCGCAAAGACGCTTGTCCTGCTTGCACTGCAGATAGTCCTGATGTGGCTGATGTCAAAAAGCGGTATAGTTAAAGCAATTATTTTCAACGGCTTTGATATGGTTATCAATATGCTGCTGGAATTTGCAATATTCTTGAGCTTTTACGGGATTTTTATTACAAATAACGGTATTACTACGGATGTATATACAAGCGAAAGAGTAGTGAGCTCCGTGCTTTTTACAACGCTTTCGTTACCGCTTAAATATCTGCTTGCTGCTGTATGGAACAAGATAGCCGGAAAAAAACAATCAAAGCTCCGTATGAGCCTTATAGCTTTTCCTGTAGCGCAGGTGCTTGTTATCACAGCAATCGTGTCAAGCTTTTCGCAGGTGTATACGGATATACTTAAAGTCGATATATTGCTCGTTACGACAATAGGTCTTGTGATTTTTGCGATTGCCGACCTTATATATATGTTCTTTATTTCGGATATTGAAAAGAAGAACGCACTTGAGCTTGAGTTAAACTCGCTGAAATACGCCCGTCAGCTTGAAGAACAGCACTTTAAGCAGATTGAGGAGAAGCGTTATGAGGTGGCAAAGATACGTCACGATATAAACAATCAGCTTATTGCGATTAGAAGTATGATGAGGGACGGACATATAGAACAGGCGGAGGAGCTGATAGGCGAGCTTGAAAATACGATGAAAAATACGCAGGAATACCGTTATTGCTCGATACCGGTAGTAAATGCGGTAATATCCGAGAAGAACAAAGAGGCTGAAAAGTACGGCATACGGCTTGTTACAAAGATAGATATTCCCGATTCCGCCGGAATAACACAGCATCATCTTTGCAGCGCATTTGCAAATATGCTCGACAACGCTATTTGTGCGGAGCGTGGCTTCACGGAAAAAGACAGCGACAGGAAAATCATCTATGTCGATGCGGTGAGCGATTCGGTAAGCGTGTATATAACCGTCAGAAATTATGTATCCGGTGTTGAGATCTCAAGAGAGGATGATTCCTCGCTTCACGGTTACGGACAGCAGATACTCGGTGATATAGCACAGATTTATTCGGGAAGGTTTGAAAAGTCGGAAAAGAACGGCGAGTATACCTGTACACTTATACTCGGTAAAAAAGCGTACAGCGAGGAAAAAATATAATTGACAGCCCAAAGAGCAGGTAAATCCACCTGCTCTTTTTTATTTTGCAATAAAAATTTATCGAAAAACGATAAAAATCTATTGACAAACGGAAATCAGTGTGATAAAATACAGATAACAAAAAAACGATAAATGCGTCGGAAAGGGCGGTATTATGAAAAAACAAAATTATTCTGTAATGACAACCTCAATACTTGTAAAGGCGGTATTCGTGCTTATAATCGTATGCTGTATATTTGCACCTTTAATTGTCCGTGTCTACGATAACGGTATCATCGCACTTACAGGAAGGTCGGTGTATCTGCCTATGATAATCACTCTTTATCTTGCGGCGTCGGTAGCACTTGTGATAGTTACTGCGCTTGACCGTCTGCTTTCAAACATAAGGCACGACAAGGTGTTCATACCCGCCAACGTGAAAATATTACGGCTTATATCGTATTGCTGTTTTGCCGTAAGCGTTATCTTTATCTATTTCAGCTTTATAAGACCGTTTGCGTGGCTTGTGGTTATAGCGGCGGCATTTTTCGGACTGATACTGCGTGTTATAAAGAACGTCTTTGAACAGGCAATCATATTAAAGGAAGAGAACGACTTTACTATCTGACTGTGAGGTACTGATATGGCAATTGAAATAAATCTTGATGTAATGATGGCAAAGCGGAAAATCTCATCCAACGAGCTTGCCGCCGCCGTCGGAATAACGCCTGCAAATCTGTCGGTGCTGAAAACGGGCAAGGCAAAGGCAATAAGATTTTCAACGCTTGAAAAGATATGCGAGGTGCTGCAGTGTCAGCCCGGAGATATTCTGTGCTATAAAGGCGGTGGAGAAGATGAATGAATACTATAATTATGCGGAAAACAATTATGCAGGAAACGCCGAACAGTGCGGTAACGTTCCGCCGGTGAATGTTTACGGCAGAGCAGACGGACAGTTCGTACAGCCTCAAAGGCAGCTGCAAGGTCCGCCCGAAGCGAAGAAAGTATACGGCATCCGTGACTTCATATTCGCTGTGATGACCGTTATAATCGGCTTTATAACAATGAAGCTGTTCTTTACCGAGGGCGAAATATTCCCGTTTGCAGAGGTTATAGCGTCGGGCTGGTATCACGTTATAGTGGCGACCCTTGCGGTTATGGCAGTGATATACATCGGCAAAAAGCCGACCGCTTCACAATGGGCGATTTTCGGCTGTGTGATACTGTTCTGTGCTGTTCCTGTGTTTTCATCGACAGGGCTTGTAAGGTTTTTGTCGTGGGTATATGCCGCAATACTGCTCTGTTACTTTGCTTACAGCTTTATAACATCAAAACCGCTGTTTTCGGACGGATTCTTAAGGGAAATATGCGAGGCTGTATTCGCAGTGCCGTTTGCAAACTTTTCCGCAGCACCAAAGTGCGTGGCTGTTCCTTTTGCAAATAAGGAAAAAGGAGAAAAAAGCAAAACAGCGTTATATATTCTGCTCGGAGTGCTTTGCTCGATTCCTGCCGTGATTATAGCGTGTACGGCACTTTCGAGCGCCGATGATAATTTCGGAAGATTATTATCAGGTATAACAGGCGGATTTTTCGACAACTTTTTCACTAACGTAATAATTCTTGCGGTAAGCATACCGCTGTCGTTTCTGCTGTTCGGAGCAATGAGCGGTGCGAAAGGCAGAAAGCGTAAAATGACAGGCGACACAGGGAGAGCGGCAAAGGTGCCTGCTGTCGCAATATGTTCTGCGCTGACACCGCTTATACTTATCTATCTTCTGTTCTTCGCCTGCCAGCTGCCGTACTATCTGAGTGCATTCGGCGGAGTCCTTCCCGATGGCTACAGCTACAGCGAATATGCAAGACAAGGCTTTTTTGAACTGTGCGGAGTGGCTGTGCTTGACCTTCTGGTAATATTTCTTGCCGGTGTGCTTGCAAAGAGAAATGAAAACGGCAGAAAGCCAGTTGCCGTAAGAATATACTCGGCGGTTTTCAGTCTGATTACGATACTGCTTATATGCAGTGCAATGTCAAAGATGATAATGTATATCGGCGAGTATGGGCTTACCGGGCTTAGATTCTACACATCGTGGTTTATGATACTTCTCGGCATAGTTTTCCTTGTGCTGATACTCCACGAGATATTCCCCGGTATGAAAACAGTGGCAACGCTTTTCATATCGTTTACCGTAATGCTCGGTGCACTGTGCTTTTGCGACCCGGATGCAAGAATAGCACAGTACAATGTCGAAAGCTATCTCAGCGGTGAAATTGCTGAAACAGATACAGGAAGTCTTGCTATGCTGTCTGAAGGAGCCGCCCCTTATGTAGAGCGTCTGAGAGACAGCGACAGTGCTTATTACAACTGCTGTAACCGTGTGTTGATAACAATGAAGGAGAGCCGGACTTCAGGTGTGTACTTCCCTTTGTCATTTACTTCTTTAAAAGCAGATGAAATATATGACAGGATATAATTTTTTTGCGGGTGGCGATTTTTCGCATTAAAATGCCGATTTAGCTATTGACTAATTTTCAGCGTTATGTTATACTAATGTGAGAAAGATTATCAGTTTATCCACGGAGGTGTAATATGACGATATTCTATGAGTTTGAAGGTAAGCTGTATGCTAATATAACAAATAAATGTCCGTGTTCGTGCGTTTTCTGCATAAGAAAGAACGGCGACAGCGTTGCGGATAATGACAGCCTGTGGCTTGAACACGAGCCGAGCTATGAAGAAATTATCAAGGCGTTTGACGATTTCGATAAGACGGGACTTCACGAACTTGTCTTCTGCGGTTACGGCGAGCCTATGGAGCGTGCCGATGTTCTGCTTGAGGTAGCAAAGTATGTAAAGCAGACTACCGATATGAAGATCCGTATCAACACAAACGGACTTGTTGATTTTATCAATCCTGCGTTTGATTCATACAAGATGAGATATATAATAGATTGTATTTCCATAAGCCTTAACGCTCCCGACCCTGAGAGTTATCTTGAGGTGTCACGTCCTAAGTTCGGGCTTCCGTCATTCAATTCTATGCTTAATTTTGCCGCAACGGTAAAAACTATCGTGCCTGAGGTTATGTTTACTGTGGTAGATGTAATCAAGCCCGAGCAGATCGAGCAGTGCAAGGAGCTTGCAGAGGGGCTTGGTATTCCTCTGAGAGTTCGTCATTGGGTAACGGATAACGAGAGTTATACCTGACAGGAGGGCAGTATGAATTATTCTCAACAGAGAAATTGCATAATGAATATCGTTGTTTCGAATCCTGTCCACCCTACCGCCGAGCAGGTCTATGATATAGCCAGACGCAGTTATCCTAAAATAAGCCTCGGTACAGTTTACCGTAATCTCAATCAGCTTGCGGAACACGGCATACTGAAGAAAATATGCAGCTCTTACGGAAGCGTTCGTTTTGACGGCAGGACAGATCCGCATTTTCATATGATATGCAGCTGCTGTGAAAAGGTCTTTGATGTGGAACTCGGTGAAATGATGTGTCTTAACGATAAGATACGCACAAAGTATGACTTTGATGTAACCGAGTACGAGATAAGCATCAAGGGTATATGCAGTGAGTGCAAAGAGAAGCAGGGTAAAGGCGAATCGGCGTGAATTATCTCGAAGATTATATAATAAAAGTGGGCAATTTTGTATTTGCTCACTTTATTTTTATCTGAAAAAACAGGGAAACGTTTTCAATCTATTGCTTTTTTATCCGAATAAGGCTATAATAAATAGGAAAACTCAAAAAGGAACGTGATACAATGCTTATAAGAATAGCAGGTACGGTCAGCGAGTCTATTGTAGACGGACCGGGAATAAGATACACAATATTTACACAGGGCTGTCCGCATCACTGTGAGGGCTGTCATAACCCCGAAACGCACGATTTTGGCGGCGGCAGGCTTGCGGATACCGACAAGATATATAATCACATTGTGGAGAATCCTCTGCTGAAGGGCGTTACTTTTTCGGGCGGAGAGCCGTTCTGCCAGCCTGCACCGTTATATGACCTTGCAAAGAGGATAAAGGAAAACACAAAGCTCGATATAATGGCATATACCGGCTTTACCTTTGAACAGCTTGTTGAAAAATCAAAGACGGACGAGGATGTTAAAAATCTGCTGTCGGTAGTGGATATACTGGTTGACGGCAAATTTATACTTGCCCAGAGAAGCCTTGAACTGCATTTCAAAGGAAGCCGTAATCAGAGAATAATTGATTGCAAGAAATCACTGGAAACGGGTAGTGTTGTAATTAAGGAGTTGTGATGAAGAAAAGAACGACAATTCGCATTTCTGCGTTTTTGCTGTGCTTATGCTGTGCTTTTTTCACCTCGTGTAAAGAGGATGACGGCAAGGGGTATGTGTTCGGATATGATATATCGTCAAATCCCGGAAGCCTTGACCCTCAATACGCTTCGGACAGAGAATCATATCTTATAATCGGCTCGGTGTTCGAGGGCTTGTTCAGGATCGGAGCGGACGGCAATGCGGAAAAAGCAATGGCTGAAAGCTATACCGTTTCGGATGACGGGCTTACATATAACTTCAAGCTGAAGCAGAACAGATACTGGACAGATGTAAACGGCTACAACAAGAAGGTCACAGCCGCCGATTTTGTTTTCGGCTTCAGAAGATTATTCCTGCCGGAAACCAGAGCACCGAAGGCGTCGGAATATTTCTGCATAAAAAATTCCGATAAGATAAACAGCGGAGAGATTACCGACCTGTCACAGCTTGGAGTTACGGCGCAGGGTGATTATTCGCTTACAATAGAACTGCAATATACCGAGCCGTCATTTGCAATGCTTCTTGCTATGCCGGCGGCTATGCCGTGCAACGAGGAATACTTCATCAAGGCACAGGGCAAATACGGTCTTGACGCAGAGCGAACTGCGTCAAACGGTCCATTTTATGTTAAGACGTGGAATTATGACGCTTGGAGCAACAATAACAATAACCTCGTTCTTCGTTACAGCGACAAGTACAATGAGCACGATGAGGTAACTCCGCTCGGACTTAACTTCTTCATCGAAGATAATCATATTACGGATTTCACCGACGGAACATCGCAGAGCATCGTTCTTTCGGGTAGTAAGGCAAAGAGTTATCTTGACAAAAATTATATCTATGACGAATTCTCGACCGCCGTTTACGGCATTACGATGAACACTTCAAAATCGATATTCAAGAGTGACAAGCTCCGCTACGCCTTACTGTATGCGACCGATACCGCAGAACTTGAAATGCCTTTCGGATATACCGTTGCGGATGGTGCAGTACCTCCGTCCGTTAAAAATTCGCTCGGAAGCTATCGTGATGTTGTTGGCAGCAAGGCGGTGGTAAAGCCCGATGAGATAAAGGCATATACGGCATATCAGAGTGCGTGCGCCGGTATCGACAAGGCGGATCTGTACAGCGTCAATATAATCGCTGTAGAAAACCGTGACGAAGAAATAGGCGAATCGGTAAAGGGCATTTTACAGCAGTGGCAGGCAAAGCTCGGAATGTATTGCAGTATCTCATATATCAGCGAAAGCGAATATGACGAGAAGCTGAAAAACGGCGATTATACGTTGGCACTGACACGTCTTAACGGCAGTTATAATTGCCCTGAGGCGTATCTTAACAGCTTTACGGATAACGTGAACAAATACAGTGCTATGAACAGCGATTATTCGAAACTGCTCGAAAAAGCGTCGCAGGCGAAGGATGAGAAGGAGGAATATGAGCTGTGCAGACAGGCGGAAAAACAGCTTATATCCGACGGCAGATTCATTCCCGTTGCATATATTACCGAATACTTTATCAGTACGAAAAACTGCGAAAATATAATTTATGACGCATTTACAGGACAAATCGACTATCGCAATGCGCTCTATTTCGACTGATAATATGACAGCTAAGAGAAAAAGCGATAAAAATTACGGGTATTGATTGACTTTTTATTATAGGTATGATAAAATCAATGTAAGCGTTTACAAAGGCAAAGGAGGCAAATTTGTATGGAAAATAGAACAGAACTACAGCCGTACAGCGTCCTTATGTCAGTATACAGCGGAGAAAATCCCGAGTTTTTCGCTCAGAGCCTTGAAAGCCTGTATGTACAGACTTATCCTGCGGATGAGATAGTTGTTGTATGCGACGGCGAGCTGAATGAACAGCTTGACGGAGTGCTTGAGCAATACAGCGAAAAGTTCGGCGGTAAGCTGAAGATACATCGCCTTGAAAGTCACGGCGGCACGGCAAAATGCGCTAACACAGGGCTTGCTATTTGTAAGAATGAATATATAATGAAGATGGATTCCGATGATATATGCCTTGAAAACAGGGCGGAGAAGCAGATGACATATCTTGCACAACACCCTGAGGTGTCAATACTCGGCAGTTTTATCTGTGAGTTCAACAGCGATACAGGTGAAGATATTGCTGTCAGAAAACCGCCGGCAGAAAATGAAGCGATAAGAAAATTCGCAAAACGCAGAGCGCCCTTCAATAACCAGACGCTCGTATATAAAAAATCGCTTGCACAGTCGATCGGCGGATACTGCGAGGAGCTTGAACGCTGTGAAGATTATGACTTTATGGTGCGTATGCTGATTGCCGGTGCGATAGCCGCAAACATTCCCGAAGTGCTTGTACGCTACAGGGTAACGGCAGGAAATCTGAACCGCAGACGCAACTGGCGAAACACAAAGAGCTTTATTGCGGTCAGAAAAAAGATAAGGAAGATGGGTTTTTCCGGTTTTATGGATTTCCTTATTCCTTGTGCAAGCCAGATAGTTCTGTTTATTGTTCCCGGCTTTGTGACCGGATTTATCTATAAAAAACTGCTCAGAAAATAAGAATGACCTTTGCAAAAGCAGAGGTCATTCTTATTTTCGGATATACAAATCCCCCGACTTTGAAAATCGGGGGATGCGTTTTACTTAGCGGTAGTTACCGCCGCTCTTACATAGTCGCTGTACTTCGTTGAACTGCCGGAGGTCTTATATGCTCTGATTCTGAACGTATAAGTAGTGTTTGCCTTAAGTTCTTTTGCAGTGCAGGTAAGTGTACTGTTGCTTGTTATCTTTGCTATCTGAGTCCACTTGCCGCCCTTGTACTGTTCGACAATGTAGCCTGTAGCGGTTGTGTTTTTGTTCCACTTCAGAGTAGCGGTCGTTTTGGTAACAGATTTCTTTGCAAAGCCTGTTACATTCGTAACGCTCGGTGCGGATGTTCCCGCAGCAAGTCTTATATAAGCGGTTTCGGTGGTTTTTCCGTTTACCGTCTTGTATGTTTTGATGCGGAATGTGTAAGTTGTGCTTGCCTTCAGGTTCTTCACAGTGTACGAAGTATTGGTGTTTGACGCTGTTTTTGTAAGCTGTACCCACTTTCCGCCTGTGTACTGCTCAAGCACATATCCTGTAGCGCATGAATTCCTGTTCCATTTTACAGTAATGCTTGAATCTGTAGAGGAACTCTTTGCAAATCCCGTAACATTTGCAAGTGTGGTGGTAGCCGCAACATTCGAATATAATCCGGTCAACACTGCGTCACCGTATCGGTATGCCCTGATCCTGAATGAGTAGGTCGTTCCGTTTATAAGGTCTTTCTCAGTATAGCTTGTTGTGTCAACAGGAAGCTCTGCTATATTGCACCACGATCCGTACAGGTATCGTTCAACGAAGTAACCGACTTCACCTTCACATTTATCCCACTGTAACGTAACTGAATTTGTTGTAGCTGATTTTACCTTGAAGTTAGTAACATTTTTAACGACCAGCTTGGAAGTTCTTGCCGCAAAGCGTACATAATCGCTGTAGGCATAGATTCCCTTCTGGGTTTTATACGCCCTTATCCTTAATGTGTAAACCGTATCCGGTTTCAGATCGTATAAATCGACCGCAGGATATTCGCTGTCATTTATCTGTACCCACTTACCGCCTTTGTACTGTTTGGTAATATATCCATCGGCGCCTTCAACTTCATCCCAATTGATAAAGATTTCCGTGGTGGTTGTATGCCTTGCTGCGCAATTGGTAACACTTGCGGGAGGTGTCAGCTTTTCGGGTATCTGTGACTTCTTGCCGTACTTGATTACAGCATCAACAAAAGCCTTATCATACCATTTTAGCGTTGAACGGTTGAGGTGACCGTGGCATTCGCCCTTGTCACTGCCGTTGAACACATTATTATCCCACAGCATACAAGGTACGCCGTATTCGGCGGATTTGCCCATATAATACTGCGCCCACTTTACACGTTCTGCAGTGTTGTTTTTGTTGGAAGCACTGGTTTCACCGATTATGGCAGGGATATCTTTATCAATGAAATGCGATTTTATTGTGCTGTACAGATAATCCACTTCATTTTTCAGATTATTCGTAAATTCTGCTGTGCCGTTTGCGTTAAGAGCAAAATTATAAGGTGTATATGCGTGTACCGATACGATAAGACGATTGGGCGTAGAATCATTCGGTAATTTGAAAGTTGATGTTGTACAGCCGTCTATAGATGCACCGTATCCGGGAACCATTATACATCTGTCGGTATTTTTGCCGCCTGCCGCACGGATAGCATCAACCGCTGTCTGATTGAGCGTGTTTATTACACTGATTGAATCACGGACATTATCATTCGGATAGTTTACATTAAACCACCATTCATCGCCTGTGCCGACAAGTCTCGGCTCGTTGAGTGTTTCAAATATCAGCTTCTGGTCGTAGTCCTTGAAATATTTTGCTACCTGCGTCCATATTGATTTTACAAATTTCACCGACTGGGTTTTATATGTAGATGAAGGGTAGTAGTACTGTGTGGATGTGTCGTGGTGAATGTTCAGGATAACGTACATATCGTTATCAATGCAGTAGTCTACAACTTCTTTTACTCTTGCGAGCCACTTAGAGTCGATAGTGAAGTTGTTGCCGGTTGTGTGGTTGCCCCACGATACAGGTACTCTTACTGTGTTGAAACCCTGTTTTTTTACGGCGTCTATCATCGCCTTTGTTGTTTTCGGATTTCCCCATGATGTTTCGCTGTAAAGGCTGTTTCCGCCTCCTGTTGCGTCAAGGGTGTTTCCTAAGTTCCAGCCTGTGCCGATGAAGCTAACAAGCTCTGTTGCTGTGTTACCGCTCATCTCTGCCGCTGATGCGACCTGCGTAACACACATTGTCATCAAAGCCGCAATTGCAAAAATTGCTACGGCTGTAATGACAGAAAGGGTTTTCTTTGCTGTTGACATTTTTTCTCCTCTTTCCCGGTAATTTGCCCTTATAACATTCCTGTTATAATATTCTTTATATCAGAAAGCGGAGCCTGTTTTATGACTGCGCCTTCTTCAAAAGCAACGCACGGCATACCATATACAACGCAGGAATTTTTGTCCTGACCTATCGTATATGCGCCGGATTTTCTCATTTCGGCAAGACCTGAAGCACCGTCACGTCCCATGCCTGTGAGGATTATACCTATAGTTCCTTTTCCTGTAACCTTTGCTACAGAACTGAACAAAACATCAACAGAAGGGCAGTGCCCCGAAACCTTTTCACCGGGCTTTGAGGTAACATATAACCCACCCGAGTCCCTGTGTACCTCAAGCTGTTCCGAGCCGTGTCCGAGTATTATAAGACCCTGTTGAAGCCTGTCGCCGTTTTCGGCTTCTTTAGCGTTCATCTTGCATATGCGGTCAAGGCGGTCGGCGTACATTTTCGTGAATCCGACAGGCATATGCTGTACTATTACGATAGGCGGAGTATCCGCAGGGAGATCCTGCACAACTTCTATTATGGCGTCTGTACCGCCCGTGCTTGCGCCTATCGCTATCATTTCAATCTTACTGTTGTTGCTGTAAGGTCTGATTATATCATTCCGCTTGTTTTTCTGCGGCGCTGTCGCTTTTTTGAAAAGAACAGCAGGATCACTGCCGTCCGGCGACTGCATGATTTTATCAAAGTGCGGTTTATCGGCAGTTTTACGCTCGTGCGTATTATGAGTGCCGTTATTGATGATAGCTATCAGTTCTTTTTCAAAAACAACAAGACCCGCCGCACCGCCGCTTGTGTTTTTGATTGCACCAAAAAGCCCGAATCGCTTCGGGTCGGTCAGTATTCTGTCATTATTGGTTATGAGCGCCGACGGAACATCGTTCAGCGCTGACGGCAGACGAAAATATACATCCGCCATCAGATCGTTTATAACGGCAAAATCATAATCCGCTTTTTCGGCAGAAAGAGAAAGCTGTTTATAGTCAACTATTTCAGATTTACAGTTATGCAGGCTGCGGTCGATGATAGTTTTTGTGACCTGACTTACAGCTGCACTGGTTCCTGTTATAAGTATGCGTAGAGGCAAGACCTCACCTCCGTCTGCGGCATTATGCCGTCATATTGTGCAAAGCCGTTATTTAAGCGGTCTGCGGTAAATAGCAGGTTTAATATATTCATAATCGGTTGAATCTCTCGGAATACTTTCTGCGTGACCGATGAACAGGTATCCGCCCGGTCTTAACACATCGTAAAACCGCTTTACTAAAGCCAGTTTTGTTTCCATTTCAAAATAAATCATTACGTTACGGCAGAAAATCAGATCAAACGGAGCTTTTTTAAAGGGTATCGGCTCCATCAGATTGAACGTGCGGAAAATCACTTCGTTGCGAAGTGCCGGTTTTACCTTACATTTTTCGCTGTCTATCCTGTCAAAATACTTCTCAAGCCAGCCGGGCGGCAAATCCGTAAGTCCGCTTTCCAGATATACGCCGTTCTGAGCGCCCGCAAGCGTTTTCAGCGAAATATCGGTAGCGAGTATCCTTGTATCCCACGAGGATTTTTCACTGCCCAGAAATTCGCTTATGTGCATAGCCGTAGTGTACGCTTCTTCTCCGCTTGAACAGCCTGCGCTCCATATACGCATTGTTTTGCTTCTTGCATTGGTCTGCTTTATAAACGGAAGAACGGTGCTTGTAAGGTAAGTAAAATGCTCCGGTTCACGCATAAAATAAGTATGATTTGTGGTCAGCTTTATAAGCAGACCGTCAAGTTCTTTACCGCTTCTGTCGTTCATACAGCAGTCAAGATACTCGTCATAGCTTTTGAATCCCCGTTCAAAGAGCATATTACCGAGTCTGCCCTCGATAAGCGTGCGTTTGTGAGAAAGGTTTATGCCGTAGCGCTCTCTCATGAATGATACCAGACGGTTGAATTCATTATCTGTTATTTTAAGCATTACGGCTCACCTGCCTTACTTCATTTCTTCGCTTGCGTGTTCGTCTATCAGTTTTGAAACGTCAAGTACGAGTTTTATTCCGTCGTTCATTTCAAGAATGGACTTGATGAATTTATTCGAGTTTACACCGGTAAGCTCCGGCGTCTTTGATATATGCTGTTCGGTTACGGGTATAACGTCCGCAACGCTGTCAACGATAAGTCCGACCGATACATCTCCTGTCGAAACGATGATTATGCAGGTGCGGTCGTTGAAGGGAATCTCTTCCTTGCCGAATCTGCTTCTTATGTTCACAACGGGAATGATCTTACTGCGGACATTGATTATGCCCTTGATATAAGACGGTACACCGGGTACGGCGGTTATGGGCGGCACTTCAATGATCTCGATGACATCGGGTATTTCAATGCCGTATACCTGCTCGCCGATATAGAAGGTCAGTACCTTAGTTATTTCTGTATTCTGAGGATCTTTCTTTGCGTCCTCCATTGCCTTCTGAGTGTTCAGAAGTTCCTGTAATTTATCGTTATAATTCTCAGTCAAAGTAAAGCCTCCGTTTCCTTAGCCGATAAGATTATTTACATCTATTATGAGCGAAATAGTGCCGTCGCCCATTACGGTACAGCCCGATAGACCCTCTGCCTTGATATTGTACTGGCTGAGGTATTTCGGGAACGGTTTTACAACCACGGGCTGTTCACCTATCAGCTTATCTGCAAACAGGCAGACATTCTTTCCGCCGACATCGACAAGAAGCAGGATACCGTCCTCAAGCTTTGTGACCTCTGTAGGCATATTGAACTTTTCGTGCAGACGGAGGATAGGATAGCACACGCCTCTTATCATTATCATTTCGCCCTGCTTAGTATCGTTGAGCAGCTGGTTGTTTGCAACCATAAGGCTTTCCTTTATAGATGAAATCGGCACTGTAAAGATAGTAGAGCCGACTTTCAGCTTCATACCCTCGACAATGGCAAGAGTAAGCGGAATTCTGATGATGAAGCTGGAGCCCTTGCCTTCTTCGCTTTCAACGTTGAGAGTACCGCCGCACTGTTCGATATTACTGCGTACAACGTCCATACCAACGCCTCTGCCGCTGTATTCCGTAACCGTATCATTGGTCGAGAAGCCGGGCAGGAGAATCATATTCTGGATTTCCTTCGTTGTATATTCGTTTTCGGGCTTTGTAAGAATTCCGTTTTTCTTTGCCTTTTCAAGAACCTTTTCGCAGTTGATGCCTGCACCGTCATCTGAAACGGTGATGATAACTTCACCTGCCGAGTGCTTTGCAGACAGCTTTACAGTACCCTTTTCGGGCTTGCCCTCGGCAATACGGACATTTACATCGTCCTCTATGCCGTGATCCATACAGTTTCTTACAAGGTGCATAAGAGGATCGTTCAGGTTATCTACTATGCTCTTGTCAACCTCGGTCGTTTCACCTTCCAGAACAAGTTCTGCTTCCTTATTCAGCTTTATCTTCATATCACGGACAATTCTGCCCATCTTCTGAAATACGCCTGCAAGGGGTACCATTCTGATAGACATTACAGTATCCTGAAGCTCGTCTGTCAGCTTTCTGAGCTGTCTTGCCGCCTTTGAGAAACTCTCAAGCTCAAGACCCTCAAGATCCGGGTTTGCTATTACCATTGACTCGGTTGTTATGATTTCACCGACAATATCATGCAGTGTGTCGAGTTTTGACAGATTTACGCTGATAAGGCTCTGCTTCTGACCGCCGTTAGCCTTTTTAATGTCCTCCTGAGCCTTTGTGACCGCACTCTTTGCGGAAGGCTTTGCAGGAGCAGGCTGAGCCTGCGGATTTTCCTCCGTCTTTGCAGGGGCGGCAACAGGGGCGGCCTCTTTAACCGGTGCGGGAGCAGGCTTTTCTTCGGCAGGTGCCGCAGACGGTGTGTCTATTATCTCGTAAGACTCTACGTTTACTGCACCTTCTATGGCTTTAATTACCGTATCATTGTCGCCGTCAAATCCCTTGAAGGTCACAAGGAAACCGTTCTCGACAATATCCTTTGCCGTATCCGCATTGGATTCAACGTCGGGAGGAGTACAGCTGATAACTTCGGCAACATCCTTTATCTTTGTCAGCAGAAGGAAAGCACGGAGGTTTTCCATCTTACAGCCGTCCTCGAAGAATACACGGACGGTCATGCTTCCCTCAACGTTGCTTCCTGCAGGAGCGGCAGACGCTTCCTGCTTTGCCGCAGGAGTGCTTTCCGCAGGAGCGGCACCGCTTTCCATTGCCTTTAATCTTTCCGTTGCGTCTTCGAGCTTTTTGAACGTTTCCGAGAAGTCGGTAGGCGTATAGTCGTCATCGCCCGAATTCTGTATATACTCAATTTCGGCCTTGTATAAATCGGAAACCTCAAATATAAGTTCATATACAAAATGTGCGTCCTTCGCAATTTCGGGCTTTTCCCTTATTACAAAGAACATATCCTCGCCCTTGTGCGCAAGATGCTGGAGATTTTCAAATCCCATCATCGCAGACGAGCCTTTGATAGTGTGCATTATTCTGAATATCTCGTTGATGTCCTCCTGCGAGAATACATTTGCATCCTCTGTTCTGAGAAGAATTTCATCGAGCTGTTCAAGCAACGTATTGGTTTCAAATATGTACATTTCGAGCATGGATTCCATGCCGGGTTCAACCTTTGCCATATACAAAACCGCCTTTCCCTGATTTTTTTATTTTGCAATCGTAAGATTGATATTGATAAATCCCTTGAAATGTGCTAAACTTAAAGTCAAGCAATGCGATGCACGGCTTTAAAATGTGCATCTGAAAGGAAATATATATGCCCAACATTCCACAGATTACGGCTCCTGTTTCCAACAGTAAGAGCTATTCGTTCACTAACCGGCAGTATGACGGTAATATAGAACCGTTTGATATGGTCGAGCTTGCTCAGCCTATCAAAGCATCTACGGCGCAGGATAACGATTCCGCCGCCGCTATGATGATGGGCAGAAAGAATCTCGCTCCGCTTACTGTTCAGATAAAAGATCCCACTATGGCGGTCGAAACGCTCAAGAACCTGTTAAGCTCGGATCTGCTCGAGCAGACGATGATCAATGGTTACACAGAGCTTTACGACGATATGAACGAGCTTATCAAGAGCTTTTATCTTGCCCCCGAAAAGCTGGTCCGTGAGATTCAGAACCAGGAAAAGCAGAACACGATGTTCAGCGGTGATGAGTTTTATAAACTGCTTCACGGTATCCTGAAGACCACCACAAGCCCCGATATAAAAGAAAGTATCGGTCAGCTTCTGAAAGCGCTCAACTATTCGTCAAACAAGCAGGAGATACTTAATGCACTCGGTGCGAATCTCAAATTCCTGTCCGAATATTTTTCACCTAACGAGTCGCTCTCCCGCAAGCTCTCCGATTTGTCTTCACAATGGAAGAGCAGTAGTGCGGCTGATATGTTCGAGCCGCTCAAGAGTGAAACGCTCGCACTGCTGAAGGACGTTTCCGCAAGTCTTCTGAACGATGAAAGAACACAGACGTTCATTCCGCTCATAATACATAATCTTTCACGCTACAACACCAACAACGGTATGCTCAAGGAGAGCTTTGCAAATCTCCTTGCATATATTCCGTCTGATGATATGCGTAGGGAGCTGTCCGTTGCATTTGGAAATCTTCTTAAAAAGATCTTCAGCAAAAAACAGCTCAGCGAGATGTCGGATATTCCTGATAGTTATAATAATACACTAAATCAGTCCGAAAATCAAGACTATTTAAGCATTTTTGACAATAAAGCTGAAAAATTAACCCTGTCTTTGTTCATTAAGTCACATTTGTCCGATGAAAACTATCTTGCGGAGCTGGATTTATCAAGGGATAAACTGGAATTTCTGACATCGCCGTTTGATGAAGGAAAACAATCCGGATTGCAGACACTTAAGAATATAATAATGGCAATGCTGACAGGCACGGACAGCCGACAGATTATTCCTGCGGTACATCGTGATTTTCAGGGAATCAAGGATATGGCGGCGCTTGTTGACTACCTCAACGAGATTCTCCGTGAAATGCCGGATATACCTCAGCGTGACACGCTTTTTGAGTTTTTCACCAATATAGTAAACGAGATGGCACAGCGTAAGGAACTGCCGCCTTCGAGCAATATCCCTTCCGCACCGTCTACTCTTGATAAGCTGACCGATTTTATCGGTAAGAATATAAATCACGAGGCTATTCAGTCGCTGGATGATTTCAATGCGTCGAATCTTCTGCAAAGCCTTCTGAATGCACCGGGTGTATTCACGCCTCTTGCACACTATATTCTGCCGTTGCAGATTGAGGATACAAAGGCGTTCGGCGAGTTGTGGGTCGATAATGACGAGAATAACCCCAACAACACGCCTGTCGGACAGAAGAATTACCACTTGTTCCTGACCTTTGACGTTGAATCTATAGGACGTTTTGAGGTCGATATGTACGCACTGGGTGAAAACATCAATCTGTCGCTTCTTTATCCCGAAAAATTCGGCTTCAAGATAAAAAGGCTGAGCGATAAAATCGACCTTATAATAAGGAATATCGGCTATAAGCCCGCAAAATTTGAAACTGCGGTGCTGAGAAAGCCTCATGTGCTGACTGAGGTTTTCCCGAAAATAATTGACAGGAGGAAGGGTCTTAATGTCCAAGCGTAATTTAGGAAAGCAGGTTGCGGCGGCGCTTAAGTACAATCCCGACCTTAACTATGCTCCGGTCGTGGTAGCGTCGGGACTTGGCGAGCTTGCGAAGAAGATTATAAATATCGCAGACGAGAACGGCGTACCCGTTTACCGTGACGACAGCACGGCGGCGCTTCTTGTAATGCTCAACAGCGGCGAAACGATACCGGTTGAGCTGTACAGAATTATTGCGGCTATCTATGCGGAGGTCGTTTACTCCGCCAATGATATGAAAAAAGGCAAATAAGCCAAATACAAAAGAAAGAAGACAAAAGAAATGGTAAAGACAAAAAATCTCACATTAATGGTTACGGCGGCTGTGCTTGCCGCACTTACCTGTGTTGCGACAATGGTGGTACAGATACCTATGCCGCTTACAAAAGGCTATGTAAATCTCGGTGATGTAATGGTACTTACATCTGTATGGCTTATCGGCTCGCCGTGGGGAGTTGCGGCGGCAGGTATAGGCTCTGCAATGGCGGATCTGCTTACAGGTTATGCTTATTATGCGCCTGCAACGCTGATAATCAAGGCGCTTATGGCAGTAGCGGCATTCTACATTGCAAAGTGCTTTATGAACGGCTCTTATTTCAGGTCGATTGTCGGCAAGGTAATCGGCGGCGTTGCGGCAGAAATAATTATGGTGGCAGGCTACTTTGTTTATGCTATTATACTTTACGGCAATGTGGCAACAGCGGCGGCAGGTATTTTCGGAAACGCAATACAGGGCACTGTAGGGCTTATAGCCGGCGTGCTTCTGACAGTTGCGCTTGAAAAAGCAGGAACGAAGAAATTGCTCGGTTTTGATAAGTAAATCATTCATTATAGTCAGGCGGCGAAGGTAATTATACCATTCGCCGCCATTTTTTGACCGTTCGTGCCATATTTGTTGAAATTCTCTTTACGGAATGTTACAATTGTATGATAGATAAGTAATGTATATCATTACTTGAAATTTCCCGGATAAGGAGAGACGAATGAAAAGAAAACTTTCAACCAGAATCATAGCCGGCATAGCTACATCTGCTGTGCTTGCAGTCGGATCGCTGTCTTTTACGGCGATAAACGCAATTGCCGATGAAGCGGTTAGTTATTACGGACTGTCCGAAGACGGTACGGTTATAAGCGGAACGGTTACTGATTATACAAAGATGACTTCATCCGATACCGCATGGGGCATTGCCGGTAAAGAAACGTGGTATGTGGCTGACGGTATCTTTGGTATCGGCACAACAGCAAATCCTGTATATCTCAAAGGAAATGTAAATGTCATACTCAAGAACGGCGCAGAGGTAAAAGTATGGAACGGTATTGCCGGCACAGACGCAACAATAACTTTTTATAGTGAGAGTGAAAGCGCAAGCGGTGTTATCGGCTTTATCGGAGCGGACGGAAATGATGGCTCGTGGGGTGCTACGGACAGCGGTTCCGATAAGGCTAACGGAAAGAACGGTAATGACGGCAAAGATGCGGTAAATGTTTCGTCGTTCACGGTTGCAGGCGGCACAGTAACTGTTATCGGCGGCGATGGCGGTAAAGGCGGCGATGCAGGTTATAACACTGACCACTATACAAATGAAAAGTATTACGGCATTGGGGGTAACGGCGGTAACGGCAGTACGGCTATAACCGATAACACGAAGGTGTGTCTTAATGGCGGCAGACTTAACGTTACAGCCGGCAGAGGCGGAAACCCCGGTACAAATATCTATGCACCGTCTGAACAGCAGGATAATTATAAAGGCAAGCCGGGAAATCACGGAACATCGGTAAGAGGAATATACGCCGTAAACGGTATTCTCAATGTCAATAAGCTCGATGATTCCGATGCAGACGATACTTCGGGCGATTTTGAACTTCTTTCTGTGAACGGTTACGAAAACGCAAAGCTTGATATAATCGGTAAAGGAACGGCAAAGGTAGCTGACGGCACTGTTATTGAAACCTACGGTGATATTTCCGTAGCAGGCACTCTGTCTGTAGACAACGGTATGATATTCACAGACGGCAGTATCACAAAAGCCGACAGTGCGGCACAGATAACAAAGACGAACGGCGGCGTTATCCGCAGGCTCACACCTGTTTACGGTATCGGATATACGCTGGATTATGCAGGCGGTAAATGTATTGCGGAAACCGGCTATAAAATAAAGCTGTCGCACGGAAATACTTTAACCGATGTTGCCGATGCCGACACAATTGTATCGGAATCAAACAGACTTAATATTGTCCGCAGCGGTGACGGTGAAATAATAGATGACAGCGAGCCGTGCACAAATGTAATGCCCTACTGCATTAAGGCAAATAATACGAATGAAACAACCGTAATGGACGGAAATGTCTTTGTTATGAGAGGAGTTTCTTCAAGGCTTACGTTTGCTCTGAATGCCCCCGATGAATACCGTTTCTCAGGCGTTACGGTAACAGATGCTGACGGTAATGCGGTACCTGACGATAAGTACACGTTTGACAGCACGACAGGCGAGTTCATCGCACTTTTGGTTGACCGCAACCTTATCGTGACTGCAAACGCAAGTCTTAAAGATGTTGAAATATCTGTAACAGACAGCGAAAACAATCCTGTGTCAACTATCGATATCGGTACAGATTTTGATAACGGCAACCCGACAAAGGCAGTATCACTCAAGCTGAAAGTCACAGAGGGCGGTTCTATAGCAAAGTACAGAGTAGTAAAGGAATCAGACCTTAATAAAGCAAACGGTGTCATAACTGATACTTCTTCGTTCACAGTATCATACACTGCCGGCAATGAATGGGGTACTGCCGATAACGGCTCGTTAAAGATTGCAAAGGGTGAAACTGCAACATTTACAGTTAAGCCCGACAGCAATTTAGCCGCAGGAACTTATACCGAAGATTTCATCGTTATAACAGACAGAACCGCTTATGCGGATGCGTCTGCAGGCACTCTGGATAAGGTTCTGGCACGTTTCACACTGACTTATAAGGTTGAACACGAGAGTGACGGTAAACTGCATTATTCCGATCTTACCGGACACTATAATCTTTGTAAGAACTGTCAGGCAAAAATCAATAAAGTAAATCATATATTTGATGTTAAGACCGTAAATGAGGATACGTTTGCAGCTCCTGCGGATTGCTTAACTCCTGCCAGGTATTTCTATTCGTGCGAATGCGGAGCGCATACAAATGATACAATGCTTGTATTTGAAGACGGCGATTTGGGCAATCACACATTTGGAGAGTGGACAGTATCAAAAGGCTCTACCTGTGTTGCAGACGGTCAGAAAACAAGAAAATGCAAGGTTTGCAGTTATACCGAATATGAAGACACCGATATAGACCCGGATGGTCATGTATGGGAATCAGATTACACAATAGATAAGGAACCTACCTGCACGCAAGCAGGCTCTGAATCCATTCATTGTTCACTCTGTGACGCAAGGAAGGATATAAAGGAGATTTCTCCGAAGGGACACGACTGGTCCGAGTGGAAAACTATCGTTGAGCCGACGATCACAGCTGAGGGTAAAGCGTCCAGATCCTGCAACGTTTGCGGCATCAAGGAGGAGAAAGATCTTCCTAAGCTCAGCGGTAAGAAGGAATGGAAAAACGATGAGAAGAAGCACTGGCACGTTGACGACAACGGCAATATAATCGATGCTGACGATCACGAGTTCAAGTGGGTGGTAGATAAAGAACCTACCGCCACAGAGCCGGGTATAGGCCATTATGAGTGTATAGCTTGTGCGTTTGAAAAAGCTCCCGAAGAATTCGGAAAGAGAAACCCCGAAACAGGAGCATCATCGCTTGCCGCCTGGATTGCGGTAGCGGTTGTTGCCGGCGGAGCGGTTCCTGTAACGTATAAGGCAAGAAAAAGAAAGAATAAGTAAGTAAAAACATCGCAGGGCAGACGAAAGTCTGCTCTGTGTTTTTTTATTTTTATATACAAAAATGCCCTGCAACGTTTTAAATACGTTGCAGGGCAGAATTTATGCGGTTTTAATGTTAAATTCTGAAGTAGTCAACGCCGCCCTTGAACAGAAGCTGTTCCTTGTTGCCGTCAACATTAACGCAGGTATCCGAGCTGATACGCTCTGTATGACCCATCTTACCGAGTACACGGCCGTCGGGAGAAATGATACCCTCAATAGCGCACATCGAACTGTTGGGGTTGTAAGCAAGATCCATTGTAGGCTCGCCGTTAAGGTCAACATACTGAGTAGCAATCTGACCGTTTTCGATGAGCTTTGCGATAACCTCGTCGCTTGCTACAAAACGTCCTTCACCGTGCGAAATCGGTATGTTGTAAACCTCGCCCACCTTGCAGTGCATAAGCCACGGTGACTTGTTGGTGCAAATCTTAGTAAGAGCAAGCTGTGACTGGTGTCTGCCTATGGTGTTATATGTAAGCGTGGGGCTTTCGCTTGACAGAGGAACTATCTTGCCGAAAGGCACAAGACCGAGCTTGATAAGAGCCTGGAAGCCGTTGCATATACCAATCATAAGACCGTCACGGGCATAGAGCATATTCTCTACGGCGTCCTTGATTTTAGGATTGCGGAAGAATGCGTTGATGAACTTAGCCGAGCCTTCGGGTTCGTCACCGCCTGAGAAACCGCCGGGAACAGCTATCATCTGGCTGCCTTCGATTCTCTTTGCAAATTCGTTTACGCTGTCTTCCATATTCTTTGCAGAAAGGTTTCTGATAACGAATATTTCAGCTTCACCGCCGTATCTGTTGAATGCGGCAGCCATATCGTATTCGCAGTTAGTGCCGGGGAATACGGGGATAAGTACCTTAGGCTTTGCGATAGTGCCGGGAGCCTTGTTTGTAAGCAGATCACAGCCCTTGTCATAAGCAACCGATACGGGTCTCGGCATTTCGGGGAGCGAATTCTTGAAGATAGGCTCAAGAACAGCGTCATACTTCTTCTCAAGATCTGCAATGTCGAGCTTGACATCGCCTGCCGTAATCGTGTAGTCGCTTACTGTTTCACCGATAAGCTCTGCGCCCTCTATTGCGCCCTTAGCCTCGATGATGAATGCACCGTAGTGCAGACCGAACAGCTTTTCATCGTCCATACTATTCAGCTTCGCACCGATTCTGTTACCGAGCGACATCTTGAAGATACCTTCTGCAATACCGCCGTGAGCCAAAGTCCATACGGACAGGGCAGTGCCGTCGGCAATTGCCTTTTCTACCGTTGCAAATACCTTCTTGACGCTGTCAAAGTCGGGCATACCGTTTTCATCGTATGCAGGTGCAATGTAGTAAATATCACTGCAGGGGAGTTTGAATTCAGCGGAAATTATCTTGTCTGACTTTGCAGTTGAAACTGCGAAAGAAACGAGCGTGGGCGGAACATCTATATGCTCAAATGTACCCGACATTGAGTCCTTGCCGCCTATAGCGCCGCTTGAGAGTGCAATCTGAGCCTTATATGCACCGAGAAGTGCGGCAAAAGGCTTGCCCCAACGCTCAGGATCGCCCTGTGTACGTTCAAAATATTCCTGGAATGTGAGCCAGCACTTTTCGCTCTTACCGCCTGCGGCAACTACCTTTGCCATACTCTCTACTACTGCAAGAGCGGCTGCGTGATAGGGCGACTGACGGCTTACGAAAGGATCGAAGCCCCATGCCATTATGGAAGCTGTCTTTGTGTTGCCCGAAAGTACGGGGAGCTTTGCCGCCATAGCCTGTACGGGTGTCTGCTGTGTCTTGCCCGAATAAGGCATAAGTACAGTACCTGCGCCGATCGTTGAGTCAAAGCGCTGTACAAGACCCTTCTGTGAGCATACGTTAAGGTCGGTAACAAGCTTTTCCCATTCTTCCTTGCTGTTGTGTCTGCCTGTAGAGTAGCTGACTGCGGGAGCAGGAACATATATATCCGTGTGCTTTTCCGCACCGTTTGAATTTAAGAATTCTCTTGAAATGTCGCAGATAGTCTTGCCGTTCCAGTTCATCTTGAGTCTGGGGTTTTCGGTAACTATCGCAACGGGAGTAGCCTCAAGGTTTTCCTTGCCTGCAAGAGCGATGAATTTGTCAACATCGTTCTTGTCAACTACAACTGCCATTCTTTCCTGTGACTCAGAGATAGCAAGCTCTGTGCCGTCAAGACCGTCATACTTCTTGGGAACTGCGTTGAGGTTTATCTCAAGACCGTCAGCAAGCTCGCCTATGGCAACGGAAACACCGCCTGCGCCAAAGTCGTTGCAACGCTTTATCAGCTTTGTTGCGTTCTTGTCACGGAATAATCTCTGGAGTTTTCTTTCTTCGGGAGCGTTACCCTTCTGAACCTCAGCACCGCAGGTTTCGAGCGATTCAACGCTGTGCGACTTTGATGAGCCTGTAGCGCCGCCGCAACCGTCACGGCCTGTTCTGCCGCCGAGCAGGATGATTATGTCACCGGGAACGGGACGTTCACGGACAACGTTCTCAGCAGGAGCGGCACCTATTACAGCACCTATCTCCATACGCTTAGCCATATATCCGGGGTCATATATCTCGGCAACGTGACCTGTTGCAAGACCGATCTGGTTACCGTATGACGAATAGCCCTGTGCGGCTGTTGTTGTTATCTTTCTCGGAGGGAGCTTGCCGGGGATCGTCTTGTCAACAGGGAGCAGGGGATCCGAAGCGCCCGTTACACGCATAGCCTGATAAACGTAAGAACGACCCGAAAGCGGATCTCTTATAGCACCGCCGAGGCAGGTTGCCGCGCCACCGAAAGGTTCAATCTCAGTGGGGTGGTTATGTGTTTCGTTCTTGAACATAAGAAGCCACTGCTCGTCCTTGCCGTCAACATCAACGGTTATTTTTACGGAGCAGGCATTTATTTCTTCACTCTCGTCAAGGTCGGGGAGAAGACCGTCTTTTTTCAGCTTTCTTACTGCGGCGGTCGCAATATCCATAAGGCAGACAGGCTTTGCGCTTCTGCCAAGCTCCTCCTTGTCGAGCTTGTATTCCTTATAAGTTTCGGCAATGTAGGGAGCGTCAATCTTCGCATTGTCGATTATCGTTCCGAATGTTGTGTGACGGCAGTGATCCGACCAGTATGTATCTATCATTCTGATTTCGGTAAGGGTAGGATCTCTCTGCTCCTTCTTGAAATATTCCTGGCAGAACTTTATATCGCCAAGATCCATAGCAAGTGCGTACTTCTTGATAAACTCGGCAAGTTCGTCTTCGGAAAGACCGATAAATCCGTCAAGCACGGCTACATCCTTCGGAATATCATACTTTACATCAAGCGTTTCATACTGCTCAAAGCCGCATTCTCTTGCTTCTACGGCATTTATGAGATAGTGCTTTATCTTAGTGAAATCCTCATCTGAAATATCGCCCTTAAGGATATACAGCTTTGCGTATTTAACTGTGGGACGCTCGCCCTGACACAGCATCTGGATACACTGAGCGGCTGAGTCTGCTCTCTGATCGAACTGACCGGGTAAAAACTCGGTTGCGAACATCTTTTCATCAGCCTCGATCTCAGGCAGTGAATAATAAACATCGTCAACAGGCGGTTCTGAGAATACGGTGGGAGTAGCTTTTTCAAAATTCTCCTTTGTGATACCCTCTGCATCGTAACGGTTTACGATACGCACATCCTTGATACCTTTAATCTGAAGTGCGGTTTTAAGGTCTGAGAGAACAGCTTTTCCCTCAACGGCAAACTGCGGTTTCTTTTCCACATAAATGCGATAAACTGACATAAACTTCCTCCGTCGTTTTTTGTGATAGTGCCACAGGCTTTTGCAAGCGTGTAAAGGCACAAAACTATCAATACCTTTTAATTATACTACAATATCTGCCCGATTACAAGCATTTTATTTCTTCTCCGACACAAAAATCACTGCCCGATGCTCCTGTAATTTGTACAGTAATTATATCCTGCCTGTTTGCGTCACTGCCGTATATGCGCACGGGAACGTACTGCGGAGTAAGGCCGTTTGCGTATTCCTTGCTTTCCCTGCGCTGAATAAGCACCTTTTCCGTCTTTCCCACGCACGAGCGGAAATATTCCTCTTTCAGCTTTTTTGCAATGGCGCTCATAGTGTGGTATCTCTTTACGGCAATATCGTGCGCAACGTGGTCTGTGCGTCTTGCCGCCGCTGTACCCTCTCTTATCGAGTAGGTAAAAACGTGCATTGCCGCAAAACCGACTTTTTGGGCAAATTCGCAGGATTCTTTGAATTCTTCGTCGGTTTCCCCTGCAAAGCCTACCATAATATCGGTGGTTATCGCACAATCCGGAAAGGCTTTTCTGAGCCTTTGGACTATATCATAGTATTCATCGGGCGTATAATGCCTGTTCATACGCTTCAATGTAGCACCGCTTCCGGACTGGAGCGACAGGTGAAAATGCGGACAGAGCTTTTTTTGCGCCGCCATTCTTGCTATATCATCATCTGTAAGCAGCTCCGGTTCAAGCGATGACAAACGTACACGTTCCACTCCGTCCACAGAGCATACCGCCTCGATTGCGTCCGCAAGCCTCAGCCCGATTTCCTGACCGTAGCAGGAAAGGTTGATGCCGACAAGCACCATTTCCTTATGACCGCACGATACCTGAAACCTTACTTCCTCGGTTATATCCTGCAAGGAACGTGACCTTACAGAGCCTCTGGCGGTAGGTATTATGCAGTAACTGCAGAATCTGTCACAGCCGTCCTCAATCTTTATAAACGCTCTTGTCTTGCCCATATCGGCATTTTTCTGCTTTTCATATTGCTTTTTGACGGGTCTTGGCGGTATGGCAACCTGTTTTACCTTGTTGCCGGTAAATACGTCTATCATATCCGCAATGCTGTCTTTATGCTCGGTGCCCGTTACTATATCGGCTGACAGCTTTGAAGCCGTTTCGGGAAAAGCCTGCGGAAAACAACCCGTAAGCACGACTATCTTCATAGGGTCGCTGCTTTTAATTCTGTTTATAAGCTGTTTTGCCTTTTTGTCGCTGTTTTCCGTCACCGAACAGCTGTTTATTATAACAATATCCGCCGTGAAAATATCGTCTGTTTTCTCGTATCCGTGTTCGTCCATAGCCTTTGCTACCGAAGCACTTTCATATTGGTTGACCTTGCACCCGAAGGTCTGTACGGTATATCTGATAATATCACTTCCATAATAAATTGTGGTGAGTTTCACCAAAAGTAAACTCCCGACAGCCTAATTATACTTTATTATTACGAAATTTGCAAGCTGTGGCGATTTTTTGACAATAATACTCTTGACCGTATCGTGAAATGTGTTATTATATAGCTGTAAGGAGCGATAAGCACTTACAGTGATAAGGCGGAAACGGGAAAACGGGCTAACGGTTATCTCTCCGATTGAAAAAATTAAGTAAAATCAGTTAAAAGCAATTGACAACCGCCTTACATTTTGGTAAAATGAAATCAATCGGTCAGGAGCCGAAATTTGACCTGAAATATGAAAGGTAGGTTTTTTGTATGAAAACAGCTAATATCAGAATCAATACTATTGAAGACGTTAAGAATTTCGTAACTACAGTTACAAAGTGCAACTACGATGTTGACATCGTAAGCGGCAGATATGCAATTGACGCAAAGTCAATTATGGGTATCTTCAGCCTGGATCTTTCAAAGCCCCTCGAGCTTCGTGTTCACAGCGATGATTGCGATGAGCTTATGGCTGAGCTTGACAAGTATATCGTTAAGTAATCTGCGATTCTTAATAACGAGACCCGCCG
>OHEE01000040.1_pt1 | contig 129518 bp, 109 predicted proteins | sample 1567191 | NCBI WGS metagenome assembly OHEE01 (sample SAMEA3879562, study PRJEB24766) | human gut metagenome | biome: human-associated habitat; feature: feces | place: USA | collected 1985/1987
TGACTATGAATAATACGGTGTTTAAACATAACGAGAGTTAATTTTTTGGGAAGTTAACAATGATAGGAACCTGCCCATCCAGACGATAAATGTTGGAAATGTCTGCATTTTTGGTGTTCTTCATAACAGAGTGCCTCCTTTTTAAATGATTTTGTACACTTTTTTTGTTCCTCCATAAAATTAATTATTATTGCGATACAACTGATTTAATTTTAACATAAAAAAATAATTTGTCCACAAAAAAATTGGTGATACCTTACAAAAAGTGTTTTCAAGGTGCGTCGCATGGCTGACATGATTTCCAGGCACTTGTAGCAGACAGATGTGTTGTTTTTCCTGGTAAAAGGCAGTATACGTTAATATGTAAAGGGATTTAAATAAAAATTTGGTGTGAAGCTGCAACTGGATTTTCATATTTTGCAAAATTTTTATAACTTACGAAACTGCCGTAGACAGGCAGAGTGTTCCGCGGTATATTATTAACAGAATTACGAATACGTATTTCTGAAAAACAACACAACGTACGTATATTGTGCAAAATTCTGTATTGCCTCATTTATAGTTTTATACCAGGAGGATTCGCATGCTGCGAAGCCATATGAAAAATAAGTATATACGGTACAGTTTTGTGGGAAAATTTTACAGACAGGAAAAATGCAGGAATAATGAATGGAAGTTAAAAATAACATGGAAGCAGAGATAACAATTCCGTTTCAGGAGGAATACGAAAAACTGAAGCTTCTGATCTCTCAGGGTGTATTTGAACTTGTTTTGCCGGAAACAGACGAGGGAGATATTCGTCTTGTCTATCTGATGAATGATGCTGTGGAAAGCTTTCTGATTTTCCGGCAGGCAAAGCTGACAGGTACTTATGAGCCTGATTTTGAGGGGGAATTAAGAGCAGATCTTGAGAAAAGGGGAAATCAGTATATCCTGATCGTCCATCAGGGAAATTCTGTATTTACTGTTTTTTTCAGAGATTTGGATCTGGAAATTCATCTTTTTAATTATGGGAAAACAGGCCATTTCTGGGTAAAGGAGTATGAATATCTGAGACAGCTGGAATATCGTATTGCTATTTTAAGGGATAAAAGAGAATATCTTGGAAAAGAATTTTGCACGGAGGAAGAAGAAAAGCTTTCTTATCTGGCAGAATTTCCTCCATTAAATTTCTGTTGTTATCCTGCAGTGTCAGAAAAGTACATTGTGCCTTCTTATCCTAAGTGGAAAGTATCTGAAAAAGCGCTTAATGAAATGACGAAACTGGCGCAGGAAGCAGGGGACCACAGTCTTATCAGATGGCTGAAGGTGTATTCTTATGTTCCGGGAAGGGTGATCGCAAGGAAAATTGCCTGTATGCTGCACAGGACAAAGCATACAGAGCTTGTAGATCTTATAGACAGAAAACTGGCCCAGGCGGCGGCCGTATATCAGGACCGGCAGTTTGTGACAGAAAACAAGGAGCAGCACAGCTTTTCCACAGATGGAAAAGAAGGCGGTTTACAGGAAGAGGAAACTGCAGAACAGACAAAGATCCGAAATATACAGGAAAGGGCGGAAGCAAGAAAACGTGAACTGGAGTGTTCCGGCAAAAAGGTGGAAATGCTGAAAGAAGAGCCTTTTTTGTATGCAAAGGATTCTGTAGAATATAAGGTGCATCTGATGATCTGGAAAACAGAAGGCAGAAACCGCAAGGTGGATGTGGAAACCATTAATTAACTAAAAAGAAACGGAAAGGAATAACGGAATGGGAAAATTAATCAATCTAAATGGAGATGCTGATAAAAACAAAACACTTCAGAAAATTCTGGAGCAGCTGGATACTTTAAAAGATGAGCTGGCAGAGCTGCTGTCTGCATCTGAGGACACAGACAGCGCCGGAATGGATGCCCTTACAGAGGCTCTGGATGCCCTGGAAGACGCTGCAGAACTGATTGATGAGGTTCTGGACTGATGGTCCAGAGTTATTTATAAGCCGGAAGTTTTTTCAGAATAACGGCATATTTTTCTGAAAAGCTGCTGACTTTATTCCGGAGAAATGTAGGATCATGCATAATCACAAAGCTGGAAAGCGGAATCTGTGCCGGGATTCCGTTTTTTATTTTCCGGTTTTATTGCCGATTTATGAGGAAAACAGTTTTTATTTGTGTCTGTAGTAAAAAACAGCAACCTGAGTACGGTCTCTCAGCTGTAATTTATCCAGAATAGAGCTGAGATAATTACGAACGGTTCCTTCGCTTAAAAAAAGCTGTGAGGCGATTTCCTTATTGCTGAGCCCGTCTGCAATAAGACGGATAATTTCAAGCTCCCGGCGGCTGATATCATAATCTTCGTAATGGAAGGAAGAACCGGAATGAATAAGCTCCGGAATTCTGGACATGATTTCTGTGCCAAAAACGGTCTGACCGGAACAGACTGCCTCAAGAGCAGGCAGGATACTTGCATAATCCTGTTTCAGCAGATAGCCTTTTGCCCCAAGCTTCAGGGCCTTTACAATATACTCGTCATCAGAAAAGGTAGTAAGAAGAAGGATTTTCGCATCAGGAAATTCCTCCAGTATCTCAGCGGACGCATCAAGTCCGCTTTTTTCTTTCATTCGAATATCCATAAGAAGTACATCCGGCTGATGGATTTTGTACAATTCTGCAGCTTCTTTTCCGTCTGTACCGGAAGCAGCCACAGTAACTTTTCCACTGGCTTCCAGAATGGTTGTCAGTGCGCCGGAAACAAAAATATCATCATCGACAATTACAATTTTCATAGTTTAGGTCTCCTGTTCTTTTGGAATGGTAATAAAAATACGGAAGCCATGGTCCGTGGTGATCTGAACTGTTCCATGTAAAGGGGCAAGTCTGTCATGGATATTAGAAAGCCCCATTCCTCTGTTTTGTGTGGAAAAGTCATACCACCCGGTATTTTGTGGATGTTTGGGATTTCCCAAAAAAGAATCTGATGTTCTATTTTCGAAAGAACTTTGAGAGATACAGGAGCTTCCTGGAATTTTACCATTATCCTTTATACAAAGCTGATACAGAGCAGGATGTTCACGCATGACAATATATGCGCTGGTGGCATTGCTGTGCCGTGCCATATTGGAAAGCGCTTCTTTTACAATACTGATAAAGCAGTATTTAACCTCACGGGGAATTTCAAGTCCCATATCATAATCCAGAGAAACAGGACAAAACTGAAATTCGCTGATCAGTCCTTCTACAGATTCTCTGAGATTGACGGACTCATCATGAAGATCGTGGACACTTGTCCGGATGCTGGTCATTGCCTGATTAAGAGAAATATCCAGACTGTCCAGAAGAGGAGAAACAGCCTCAGAGCTGCTGACTGCTTTTGCGGCTCCTGTGATCAGAATAGAACGGGACAGGAGATGACCTACATTGTCGTGGATTTCTCTGGCAATCCGGTTTCGTTCTTTTAAAGTGGCTGTGTATATTTCATAATTCTGCTTTTCCACAAGCATATGATTCTTTTCTTCCAGAAGAATATTTTTTTCTGTGCTGTCGTCCCGGAGCTTCATAAAATCCTGTCTGAGCTTTTCTTCGGATTCAGTACGGAACTGAAGGAAAAATGCCACAATAAAGAACAGGATGCCCCAGAAAGAAAAAAGAAAGATATCTGAGGTTATTGTCCGGATTATATAAAGGTAAAGAAAGCAGCCTGCAAACGTAGGAAGATAAAAATGATACTGGATCAGAACATAAAATACTGCAGGAAAAAATGCGCACATTTCAGGTAATGCAAGAGCAGCAGCCATGAAGGCTGCGCACAGAAACAGATGCAGTTTTTTTGATTCGGAGAAATAGCCTGCGCAGCAGGTTCCCACACATAAAAGAAAAGCGCAGATAAAAGTATAATCCGGTTTCTTAAAAAACAGAAAAAAGAAACCTGATAAGATAAGTAATCCTGTATTCTCAAGATGGCGCATGGCAGTTCCTCTCCTGATAGTTATTTCTGTAAAGAATCCTTATAGATCCGGTAGTTCAGATGAGTTCAGTATAATACAAAACTGTGGCCGGGGCAAAGAAAACAAAGGCAGAAAAGAAGAAAGTGACATTTGTCATATGAGAAAATGACGGTATTCACTACCAGAAGAAGCTGTCAGAGGTTATAATTTTTTATGATCAGAATAAGCAACAGGTATGGATCCTGAAAATAAATAAAGATTTTATTTACATGTGTTTGCAGGGGGACATACAGAGGTCTGAAGATCTTTGGAGCATGTATATGAAAGATTTGTCTGTGAAGAATCTGATATCTGCTCCTTTACAGACAGGAAACAGAAAATAAAAATTTACCGGGAGGGAAAAAGATGGGCGGAACAGATTATGCAAAAGAAGGGATTGTACATATAGAAAATCTGGTAAAAAGATACGGTTCTCTGGTGGCCTTGGATCACCTGAACCTGGATATCCGGGAGGGAGAGATTTTTGGTCTTTTGGGACCAAACGGTTCAGGAAAAACAACAGCAATCAACTGTATGCTGGCTCTTTTAAAATATGATAAGGGAAGTATCCGGATTTTTGGCAAGGAGATGGAGCCTGATAATTATGAGGCAAAAAGGCAGATTGGTATTGTGCAGCAGAACGTGGCAGTATTTGATGAGTTTACCGTGTATGAGAATATTGACTATTTTTGCGGCCTGTATATAAACGACAGGAAAAAAAGGAAACAGCTTGTGGAGGAAGCGATTGCTTTTGTGGGACTAGAGGATTACAGGAAAATCCGTCCGAAGAAACTTTCCGGGGGGCTTTTAAGAAGACTGAATATTGCCTGCGGAATTGCACATAAACCGAGACTGATCATTCTTGATGAGCCTACTGTAGCTGTGGATCCTCAGAGCAGGAACCGGATACTGGAAGGGATTCAGGAGCTGAACAGACAGGGCTCCACTATTATTTATACTTCTCATTATATGGAAGAGGTGGAACAGATCTGTACAAGAATAGCAATTATGGATCATGGAAGAAGTATTGCAGCAGGAACAAAGGAACAGCTGACAGGAATGATAAAAACAGGGGAAAAGGTGACAGTGGAGGCCGTTGTACTGAAGGAAGAGCAGCTTGTACAGATTCGGGAACTGGCCCATGTATTTAAGGTGGAGTATGAAAATGATATTCTCAGGGTGCAGTGCACAGAGGCAAAGCATAATCTTGTGAGAATCCTGCGATATCTGGAAGATCGGGAGATCAGCTTTGGAAGAGTCTACTCAGAGCTTCCCACGCTTAATGATGTATTTCTGGAAATTACAGGAAAAGAGCTTCGGGATTAGGAGGAAAAGTTTATGGTTCAGTTGATTAAATACAGCATTATCCGTAAGATAAAGAATTTTAATATCATATTCTGGCCCTGTATTTTTCCTCTTATTATGGGAACTCTGTTTTACTTTGGATTTGGAAATATGTCAGAGGCTGATTTTGAGACTGTTCAGGCCGGCTATGTAAAGGAAGGTGCAGGTAATCCTGTTTTTTCAGAATATCTTGATAAAATTGAAAAGGATGGAACCCTTATCCATGTGGAGACCCTGACAGAAGCGGAGGCGAAGAAACAGCTGAAGGACAGACGGCTGGACGGGATTTTTTTCGGGGCAGACACACCATATCTTCAGGTTGCAAAAAGCGAAATGGCGCAAAGTGTGATGCAGAGCCTTCTGGAAAGCTACCTGAACGGTAAGAATACGCTGGAAACCGTGGCAGAGATCCATCCGGAAAATATGGAGCAGGCAGTGGCAGCCATGTCGGATTATAAGGAAATTGTGGAAAATGTATCTCTTGGAGGAAAAAGTACAAATAATAATTCTGTGTTTTTTTATGCTCTGGTAGGTATGGCCTGCCTTTATGGCTGCTTTGTGGGAATGGGATCAGCGTTCTGGCTTCAGGCAAATGTGACAGATCTTGCGGCAAGGCAGTGTGTGTCACCTGTACACAGAATGACTATGATCCTTACAGAAATGCTGACTTCGTTTTTTATCCATTTCCTGAACGTAGTGATTCTCCTGCTTTATCTGAGATATGTGCTTCATATGGAATTTCAGGGAAGCATGGCGCAGATGCTCTGGATTTCCCTGGTTGGGTGTATTGTGGGGGTCAGTATGGGAGTTTTTGTTTCCAGTGCGTCAAAGTTAAGCGAAAATATAAAGGTAGCGATCATGTTGGGCATTTCCATGACAGGAAGTACTCTTGCAGGCTTAATGAATTCCAAAATTAAATTTGCAGTAGACCAGAATATGCCGATCATCAATAAACTGAATCCGGCAGCTCTGATCACAGATGCATTTTACTGCATTAATGTTTATGATGATCCGGTGAGAATGAAGACAAATCTTATGACGCTTCTGCTTATGGCTGTGGTACTGACGGCCGGTTCATTTTTGGTAGTAAGGAGAGTTCGCTATGACAGTATTTAAAGGCTATATGAAAGTAATCAGACAGAGCAGATGGCTGATACTTATGTACGTGGCAATCTTTTTTGCCTGCACGCTTCTGATGCAGTCAGCGGCAGGAAAGACGGAGAAAAGTTTTCAGGCAGAGTCCTTGAAGATAGGAATCGCAGATGAGGACGGAGGAACGTTTGCTATGGCGTTGAGAACATATCTGGATAACTTTCATGAAGTGATACCACTGGAAAATGACATTTCTGCTATGCAGGAAAAGCTTTTTTACCGTGATGTGGAGTATATTGTAAGAATCCCGGAAAATTTTTATCGGAAATGTATTGTGAGTGGAGGAATGCTTCCTGTTACCACTGTTCCGGATACCTATTCCGGCATTTATGTGGATCAGCAGATCAACAGCTTTCTGAACAATGCAAGAACCTTTCAGGCAGCAGGATTTACAGAGAAGGAAATGGCAGATGCTCTCATAAAAGACATACCGGTGAGAGTGGAGCTCGACAGGTCATCAGGGTCAGGAGGGCCGCACCAGTATATTTATTATTTTCGGTATGTTCCGTACCTGGCGCTGGCTTTGCTGGGTTTCGTGATAGGAAATGTGCTGCTTGTTTTTCGTAAAAAAGGCCTGAAGCACAGAATGCTGGCATCTCCGGTTTCTTCCAGACACCAGGCTTTGGAGGGAATCCTCTGTATGATCGTGACCGGCACAGCCCTGTTTGTACTGATTATTCTGGTAGCATTGATCTGGTATGGAAAAGAGCTGTGTGCAAACGGGAACTGGGGATATTTTGTTATGAATACAGCCGCCCTGTTTTTTGTAGCTCTTTCTATTGCCTATTTCTCAGGAAGTCTTGTAACGAATAAGGATGCACTGACAGGAACCATGAACATTATTTCTCTGGGAATGTGTTTCCTCTGCGGAGTATTTGTTCCTCTGGACTATATTTCCACAGGAGTAAAAAACGTCAGTCAGTTTCTTCCTGTATACTGGTATGAAACTGCAAATGAAATTCTGGGAGAGTTTACTGTGCTGACCGGAAGCACAAAAATACAGATATACCAGGCGGTTGGTATTCAGCTTGTGTTCGGAGTGGTGTTTGTGTGCCTGACCCTGGTTGTGGAAAAATACAGAAGTACAGGGAAGTAAGGTGATTTAGTCACAGACTGGCATGGAATTTTCGTGTATGATACATACATAAACAGGAGGAAAAAAGTACAGAAATAAATCTGATACAGAGGTGTGTTGCGAAGGCAGTGCATGGAAATAAATCCTGCAAAAATGGAAATAATAAATAAAAATACACAATGTCCGGGATGCAGGAGACGGAACGCCGGGCAGGAGGAGGATCATATGTCAGTTTTAAATATTACAAAAAATAATTTTCAGGAAGAAGTAATGAACAGTAATAAACCGGTTCTGCTGGATTTTTGGGCAGGATGGTGCGGACCCTGCAGGATGCTCTCCCCGGTAGTGGATGAAATTGCAGAAGAAAATGACAGTATCAAGGTGTGCAAGGTAAATGTGGACGAGCAGCAGGAGCTGGCATCTGAGTTTCAGGTAATGACAATCCCAACGCTGGTGGTCATCAAGAACGGTCAGATCCAGAATCGCTCTATGGGTGTGAAACCAAAAGAAGAGATTCTGGACATGGTTCAGTAAAATTAAATAAAAAGTAAAAACAGGGAATTCCTTCAGGGCGGACAGGCCGGAAAAGGAGTTCCTGTTTTTGTATTGAACATGTTGACTTTAAAAGATATTAACGTAATAATAAGATAAAACATAATGTTGTACCATAAAGTTGTGGAGGTAGTGTATGCTTACGATCATTTTTGGTGATGTTGAAAACAGTATTTATAATACAAATGTTTATTTTAAAAATTCTTATGAGCCGGAATGGCTGGAATCAGAACTCGCACGGAAGATGATCAAAGATATTGATAAATCAGATGTATTAAGCGGAGAATGTATAAACAGTCCGGTGCTTGGACAGATTCCTCCTGAACGTTTATCAGGAGGTGTAAAAACATTACTGTTAATACTGAATGAGCCGGATAAAATTTTTAATGCATCCACCTGTGGAGATAATTGTGCAAAATGGCTTTTGGAAATAGGCAGACAGAAAGATGTGACAATAAATCTCAGACATATGATGGGATTTGGAAAGGAAACAGAATTTAATATAAAGATTAAGAATAATGGTAAAATTGTTCAATCAATGAAGGAACTGATACCTGTTGCCAGTTACTATTTAAATTCTATGAAACAGGAGTAGACAGGAATGAAGGGTGCACACAGAATAATTGTAGAAACAAAGAAAATAAAATATGATTTTACGGTAAAAAGAAATATTACGATTCTGACCGGGAACAGTGGCTCCGGTAAGACGGTATTGATTGATCTTATCAGAGACTACAGAAGATATGGAAGTGACAGCGGAGTTTTGGTTTCGTGTGACTGTGAGTGTAAAACTCTGGATAATGAGGATTGGGAACGACAGTTGCAGGAAAGTTCAGGCAGTATTATTTTTATAGATGAAGGCAACCGTTTTATTCCATCTAAAAGATTTGCAGAACTTATAAAAGGTTCCGATAATTATTTTGTCCTTGCAACAAGAGAAAAACTGCCAATGCTTCCATATAGTGTAAATGAGATTTATGGGTTTCGGGAATCAGGGAAGTTTCATCATACAAAACAGAAATATAATGAGATTTATCACTTATATGGAGAAATTTCAGAGAATGATTCGGTAAAACCGGATATCGTGATAACCGAGGATTCTAATTCCGGATATGAATTTTTTTCAGCGGTGTCAGAGCAAAAAGGAATACCATGCATTTCTGCAAATGGTACGTCTAATGTTATAAACTGTCTGATGAAAAATGAACAGATAAAGGGTAAATGTCTTATAATTGCAGACGGTGCAGCTTTTGGTTCAGAAATGAAAGATATCAGCGAATATATGAAGGCTTCTGGCGATACGGTGTTATACGCACCGGAATCTTTTGAGTGGCTTCTGCTTTCAGCAAATGTGATACCGGAAGTAAATGTAAAGGAAATTCTGGAAAAGCCACAGGATCATATTGAATGCCGGGAGTATATAAGCTGGGAACGATTTTTTACAGGGCTTTTAATTCAGAAGACAGAGAATAACCCTTTATGGAGATATTCAAAAAAGAAACTGCCGGAAATTTATTTATCGCCAAAGGTTTTTGCGGCAATGAAAAAATTTATGAAACTTATCATATGGGATAAATGAGTACAAAACAGGGAACTTCCTTCAGACCAGACAGTAGACAGATACAAAAAGTGATACTGCCTCTGCAACAGGAACTGCCAGCCAGATGCCATCGATACCCCAGATCAGAGGAAGTACCAGAAGCAGGCAACCAGAAACAGAAATCTGAATTAAAAAATTGCAAATCCGTGTCTGGTGATTTCAAATACATTACTTTGTGAAGAGGTAAATACCATAATCAGCGGATCTGACCAGAATTCTGCGGCAATAAATGTAATGACTGAAACTACAGTGATCAGACAAATACTGATTTTAAATGTTTTTTCAGCTGTTCAATATCCTGGCTTCCGTATTTATAACTTACAACAGGTGCAATACCGGTTGAAAAACCCATAAACGCAGAGTTCATTCTGAAAGTTCTTCCAGTCCTTTTTTGTCCGTGATCTCGATGGTTCCACGGGATAGTCTGACCAGATTTTCGCTCTGAAAATAGCGGAGCATCCGTGTGACTACCTCCCGGGCAGTTCCCAGATGATTGGCTATTTTTTCGTGAGTGATCTTTAATATATCAGTGTTTTCCAGAAGAGTTTCTTCCACAAGAAAGGCGGCCAGTCTTTTGTCAAAGCTTTTCCACATGATCTGTTCGATCAGCCACATTACCTCGGAAAAGTGACTTGCCATGATCTGATTGGAGAAGTTTGCCATTGGAGCAGATTCTTCCATCAGGGATTTGTATATATGGGGTGGAAGAACCAGTATTTCACTGTCTTTTTCGGCTTCAATGATAACCTCAAACTGGATGTTCTGCATCACGCAGGATGCGGAAAAAATACATACGTCCCGCTCAAAAAGACGATAAAGAGTGATCTCTCTTCCCTCATCAGATACGATATATGACCGAAGCTGTCCGGAAAGGATCAGAAGCATTCCAAGACAGCTTACAGAGCCGTTGTGAAGGACGGTCCCTTTAGAGACAGACCGCTGAAAAGATGTCTGGGAAATTGTTTTCTGCTGGGCAGGTGTCAGTTTATCCCATATGGGAAAATGTGTGGAGAAATCCATATTTATGCCTCCTTTTACGGGCAGCCGGTGTGAACGATACTGCCGGCAACAATGATTTTAAGGTTTTTCTGTTAAATGTAAAATTTGTTGTGAGAAGTACTCCGGAACAAGCCCCGGTTTCTTACAGTGAATGGTGTAAACAGTAATTTAAGTATATAGAACGGTTTGGAATCTGTCAAATATCTGGAAAAGTCAGGAGGCATGTGATAAAATTTAAGTAATGTATTTTTCAATTATAAATGAACAGGTTAAAAAGAGTACGAATTTTTTATTTATTTTTTGGCATATACAAAATATGACAAGGGATCTACACAGGTCCGGAAGTATGGCATGATGCCGACAGGCAGGAATTTATGATAAAGCAGCAGGCGGTTTACAGGAAGGAGATTTTTATGGAAAGACATGGATTTGCAATGAAAATAAAAAAAGGGCAGATGAACGCATACAGGAAAAAGCTTGGCGAAATCTGGCCGGAGCTGACCGGATTTCTGGACAGAAATGAGATCAGTAATTTCAGTATCTGGAATGCGGAGGATCTGATTTTTGGATATTATGAAAACCAGGATAACAGATGCAAAGGAGAAGGGGAAAAGGCAGAAATTGCAGCTCTTACGGAAAAAATCCAGGATACGTTTGACTGGATTTCCACTCCGGGTCAGGATATGCGGCTGATGTATCATAATTTTGGCATTGTGAGAAAAAACAAAGAGCTGATCCGCCACAGAGTTTTTATGACCAGACTGAAAGACGGATGCGAAGAAGAGTATAAGGCCCGCCATGACAGGCTGGTCGCAGAGCGGGGAGAGACTGCAGATCCCGGTCCGGACAGTAATTTCAGCATCTGGAGCGCCGGAGGATATATTTTCGGCTATGATGAAATTGACACTACCATGGAAACAGAGGAAACGATTGCTTCAAGAGAAGCAACGGTTTCCTGGGAAATGCGTCAGCTTGAGATCATGGACTGGATCACAAATGATGTGGACTGGATGACAGGAGAAGTCCATGCAGATGTAAAGCGTCTGGCATGGCATAACTGAACGGAGCGGTGTGGCTTATGGTTCAGCCTGCGGCAGAAAATTACTGAGGCAGGATAAGACAGCAGTGGAAGGTTTGGAGCACATATGAAAGAAAGTAAGTATGTAACTATATATAAAGAATGGAAGGAAAAAATTGAAAGCGGTCAGATTGCAGAAGGAGAACGGCTGCCTACAGAAAGCAGTCTGATGGAAAGCTATCAGGTTTCCCGGGATACTGTCCGCAAGTCCCTGAATCTTCTGGAGCAGAACGGATATATTCAGAGAGGAAGAGGACGGGCGTCGCTGGTAATGCCAAAACAGAGGTATACGTTCCCGCTTTCTGAAATTGCAAGCTTTCAGGAGGTAAATAAGCTGTCAAATGCCCATGCGGAGACAGAGGTGGTAAATCTTGATATTTTGCAGGATTCCCACAAAATTAAAAAAATTTTTCAGCAGAGTGTAAACGGAGAGGTTTATGAACTGATCCGGGTAAGGCGCATGAAAGATGAGGCAGTTATTCTTGATAAGGACTATTTTGTAAGGGATGTTGTTCCCCGTCTTCCTCTGAATGAATGTAAGGTGTCCGTCTACCGTTATCTGGAGGAAGAGCTTGGGCTTCAGATCAGCTATGCGGTAAAGGAAATTACGGTGCAGAAGGCAAATGCAGAGGATTATGAACTGTTGGACATGGGGGATTATAACATGGTCGTGGTGGTAAAAAGCCACACATATCTGGAAAATAATACGCTGTTTCAGTGTACAGAATCCCGTCACAGGCCGGATAAATTCCGATTTGTAGATCTGGCAAAGAGAAAACTGTAGGAGAATTCAGCCGCAGTTCCAGATTCCTGCCGGCAGAGTTTTTGAGAATTATATATAGTTTATGGAAATAACAACTGTCCTGTTTTAAAAACGGGGCAGTTTTATTTTTTACTGATCAGGAAAGCACTATATTCTGTACGGATCTTCCTGAAAAAGGCTACGTGAGGATGCGGTCGGATATATGCGGAACAGGACTTCACATGGCAGTCTATATCCGGCAGATACATTTTTTGAACCGGAAAATCCAGGATAAATAAGAAAGTCATTTCCTGTAATTCAGGAGAGTTTATTGGACAAAGTACACAAAAACAAAGTCAAAATTTTATTCAAAAATACAACACAAAAGTATTTGACATAAATGAACGTATAAATTAATATATAAATATAAGTTGTACGTACAAATATAATAAAGAAAAAAGATATACGTATAAGGAGGATGGAAAGATGGCAGGATTTGCAAATGATGCAAAAAAGATGCTGGAGCTTTTGGGCGGCAAAGAAAACATTGTGTCATTTACTCATTGTGCAACAAGAATGAGATTCGTACTTAAAGATCAGAAACAGGCAGATGTGAAGGCGATTGAGGAGCTTTCCTGTGTAAAAGGAAGCTTTACTCAGGGCGGACAGTTTCAGATCATTATCGGCAACAAGGTTTCTACTTTTTATGATGATTTTGTAGAGGCAAGCGGAATTGAAGGCGTAAGTAAGGCAGAAGTAAAAACAGAGGCAAAAGGCAATCTGAATCTTCTTCAGCGCCTTCTGGCAAACCTGGCAGAGGTTTTTGCGCCGATTATCCCGGCAATTATCGTAGGCGGTCTGATCCTTGGATTCCGTAACATTATCGGCGATATTGCGCTTCTGGAAAACGGAACAAAAACAATCACAGCAGTGTATCCGTTCTGGAATGGTGTGTATAATTTCCTCTGGCTGATCGGAGAGGCAATTTTTACCTTCCTTCCGGTAATCATCACTTATTCTGTGTGCAAAAAAATGAATTCTGATCCGGTTCTCGGAATTGTCCTTGGAATTACTCTGGTTTCTCCGCAGCTGATGTCAGCCAGTGACTATGTGCAGGCAGTGGCTACAGGCGGGGACATCAAAACATGGGATTTTGGCGCTTTCCATATCAATATGGTAGGATACCAGTCACAGGTAATTCCGGCAATCCTTGTTGGAATTCTGTTTTCTGTGCTTTACAAATTCCTGAAAAAGCATGTGCCGGAAATGATCTCCATGATCGTAGTACCGTTCTTTTCACTGGTGCCGGCAGTTCTTCTGGCCCATACAGTGATCGGACCTTTCGGACGTGTGATCGGCGACGGACTGGCAAAGATCATTCAGGTAGGCTTTGATTCTTCCTTCAGCTGGATCGTCAGTGGTATTTACGGCCTTCTGTATCCACTTATGGTTATTACAGGACTTCATCATGCAATGCTTCCTATCGACCTTCAGGCAGCGGAAACTGTAGGCGGAATCTATACCTTCCCGGTAGTTGCTCTCAATAATATTGCCCAGGCTTCCGCAGTAGTGGCTTTTGTAATCATCAACAGAAGAAATGCAAAGGCAAAAGAGGTTGGTGTTCCGGCGTTTATTTCCGGATATCTGGGAGTTACAGAGCCGGCAATGTTCGGTATTAACCTGAAATATCTGTATCCGTTTGTGGGAGCCATGCTTGCAACAGGAGTTACAGGAATGATTTCCAGACTGATCGGAGTAATTGCAAACAGCGTAGGTGTCGGCGGACTTCCTGCATTCCTTTCCATGAAAGCCCAGTATATGCTTCCATATATTGGAGTTATGGCGCTTTGTATTGTATTATCAATTCTGTTTACCCTGCTTTTATCAAAAACATCGCTGAACAGTGAAAACAGAAAGAAAAACTAAAGGAGAAAAACTATGGTGGAATTAGGCGGAAAAGTAGTATATCAGATTTATCCCAAGTCTTTTCAGGATACAGACGGAGACGGTTTCGGAGATCTGAGAGGCGTAATTGAGCATCTGGATTATCTGGCAGAGCTGGGTGTGGACTATCTGTGGATCACTCCGTTTTTTACCTCTCCTCAGTATGACAACGGATACGATATCGCGGATTACAGAAATATTGACCCCAGATACGGAACTATGGAGGACTTTGACGAGCTGGTACGGGAGGCTGCCAAGCGCGGCATGTACCTGATGATGGATATGGTTCTGAACCATACATCCACAAAGCATGAGTGGTTTCAGAAGGCTCTGAAGGGTGATCCGAAATACAGAAACTATTATATCTTCAAAAAAGGAAAAAATGGCCTTCCGCCTACAAACTGGGTGTCAAAATTCGGTGGAAACGCATGGAGCTACCTTCCGGAAACAGATGAGTATTACCTTCATCTGTTCCATGTAACCCAGGCAGATCTGAACTGGGAAAACCCGGAGGTGCGTCAGGATATTTATGATACTGTAAACTTCTGGCTGGAAAAGGGGGTAAAGGGACTGCGCTTCGACGTGATCAATCTGATCTCCAAGCCGGACGTTTATGAGGATGATCTGGAAGGGGACGGACACCGTTTCTATACAGACGGACCAAAAATCCACCAGTATCTTCAGGAGCTGAACGAGAATACCTTTGGAAAATATGACGATGTGGTAACTGTAGGCGAAATGTCTTCTACCACACTGGAAAACAGCATCCGCTATTCCAACCCGGAATCTAACGAGCTGTCCATGATCTTCAGCTTCCATCACCTGAAAGTGGATTATCCTTCCGGAAATAAATGGGAGATCGAGCCTTTCCGCTTCCATGATCTGAAAAAGCATCTGTTTACCTGGCAGGAAGAAATGGAAAAGGGCGGCGGCTGGAATGCTCTGTTCTGGTGCAACCATGATCAGCCGAGAATTGTTTCCAGAATCGGAAATGAAAAGGAATACCGTGTAAAATCTGCAAAATGTCTTGCCACAGCCATTCACGGCCTGAAGGGAACACCTTATATTTATCAGGGAGAGGAGATCGGTATGACAAATGCCGGCTATACCTCTATTGACGAGTATATGGATATTGAAAGCCTGAACTATTATAATATCCTGAAGCTTCAGGGTAAGAGCGAGGAGGAAGTGATCCGTATTCTGGGCGCCAAGTCCAGAGACAACTCCCGTACTCCAATGCAGTGGGATGCTTCTGAGAACGCAGGCTTCACTAAGGGTACTCCGTGGCTGAAAGTGTGTGATCGCTACAAAGAGATCAACACAGAGAGCAGACATGAGCCGGATTCTGTTTTCCAGTATTATAAAGAGCTTGTGAAGTTAAGAAAAGAGCTTCCTGTGATCCAGAAAGGCTCTGTGACACCTCTTCTTCGCGAGGATAAAGAAATCCTTGCATACAAACGTGAGTATCAGGGAAAAGAGTTTTATGTGTTCTGTAATTTCTTTGACGGTGAAGTAGAGGTGCCGTATTCCATTCCGGAGGACTGCAGGAGTATCCTCTCTAATTACGGAGAAGAGATCAGTCCGAAGGAGCTTGTTTTAAGACCTTATGAGGCAGTGATGTTCCTGCGCTGAAAGAGAGAAAATTATGAAGTTTAAGGCACTTACCACCTGTTTTGCCGGAGGGGGCACAGGTCATTATACTCAGCAGGGACGTCTGGTTCCGGATGAAAAAAATACAGAAAACCAGGTGCTTAATCTGCATCCGGAGATTTCCCGGGAAGCATTTGAGGGATTCGGGGGCGCAGTGACAGATGCAGCGGCATATGTGTATTTTCTGATGAATGAGGAACAGAAAAAAGAAGTCCTTTCTACATATTTCAGTAAAGAGGGACTTGGCTACCGGCTTCTGCGTGTTCCTGTTGACAGCTGTGATTTTTCTCTGGAAACCTATGATTCGCTTGTGGAAAAAGAACCCGTAAAGGTGGCGGCCCAGAGAGCGGGAAAATATATTTTTCCAATGCTTAAAGATATTTTTGCAGTCTGTGAGGAGCCGCCGGAGATCATGGTTTCTCCCTGGTCTCCGCCGGAATATATGAAAACAAACGGACAGCGCCAGTGGGGCGGACATCTGAAAAAGGAATATTATCCGGACTGGGCTGAATATATCTGCCAGTATATCCTTGCCCTGCAGGCAGAGGGCTTTCCGGTAAAACGAATGTCCATTCAGAACGAGGCAAACGCAGTACAGAAATGGGATTCCTGCCTGTACAGTGCAGAGGAGGAGAGAGAGTTTCTGAAAACAGCTCTTTATCCTGCGCTGAAAAAACATGGGCTGGATAAAATTGAAATCTATATCTGGGATCATAATAAGGAACGGCTTTATGAACGGGCGGTGGAAACCATTGACAGTGAAACAGAAAAAATGATCACCGGAATGGCCTTTCACTGGTACAGCGGAGATCATTTTGAGGAAATGGAGCTGGTGCGGAAACGATTTCCCGGACTGAAGCTGATCCTTTCCGAAAGCTGCCTGGAATACTGCAAATTCCGGTCAGATGATGTGACAGAGGGCGTTTTTTCTCTTCTTCATGAGCTGATCGGGGACCTCAATCATGGAATGAGTATGTTTTATGACTGGAATCTCTGTCTGGATGAAGAGGGCGGTCCTAATTATGTTGGAAATTACTGTCATGCTCCCTGTCTTTTCCATAAAGGAAAGAAACGGCTGCTCCCCCAGCCGACCCTTGACTGTTTTTATCACATCTCCCATTATCTGCGTCCCGGAAGCGTGCGGATCGCCCATTCTGTATACACAGATAAGATAGAGTCTGTTGCCTATAAAAATACAGACGGAAGCATCATTCTGGTTATTCTGAACCGGACAGAAAAACAGCTTCCTGTAAATCTGAGGCTTCATGGACAGACTGGGACTTTAAATGTTCTTCCCCAGTCCGTCACTACCTGCACAATAGAATACGAATGATAAAAATTTTCGGAATAATACAGAAATGATCTGCAGATAAAATAAGGTACTGCCCACGGATAAAAACGTTTGCTGTGCCTTATTTGGATGATCTGTTTTTTCTTTCCTTATATCGTGAGGACTGGTCATTGCATTTTCCGCAACAACCGCTTACTTATCCGGCTTACCGGATATAATTCTGAATATATTCCTGAGTAGTGTTGTCAATCAGGTGATAGATAAGCTCTGCCATGGCTTCCGGAGATTCATGCTCTGTTCTGGACAGCCATGTTTTGATCATTCCGATACAGCCGCTGAGACAAAAGGCATAGGCATAGCGTATCTCGCTGTCAGTAGCCGGAAAGCTGCTCTGTTTCAGGAATCTGTTGGCGATCAGTGTCTCAATCCGCTCCACAAAATCCATGTCTCCGTTAGGTCCCAGAAGCGCCAGGGAAAGGTCCCGGTTGCTGTCCATAATGGAGAAAAAACGGGCAAGAAAGGGAATGATCTTTTCCCTTTCTGTGCAGTCGTCGGGACAGCCTTCCATAGCTTCCCGGATGTCTGCCATAGCTTCCTCTTCAATTTTTTCAAGCATCTGGTAGATGTCTGTATAATGCAGGTAAAAGGTGGAGCGGTTAATATCCACCTCGTCTACCAGTTCCTTTACAGTGATTTCTTTGATACTTTTTTTCTGCATCAGGCGGGCAAGTCCCTGCCTGAGCTGCATCTTTGTTTTTCTGACTCTTCGGTCAACTTTTTTAGCCATGAAAAAACCTCCAATCTTTTTGCAAAAAAAGGCATTGTTTTGGTAGAAATGTCGAATTTTATGTTTAGTAGACAAAATACAAAAAAATGTCTATTAGTAAATATTAAGCTCTTTTTTTGTCGCTTGTATTTTTTTTCAGTTTTAGTATAATACGTTTTGTAAAGAAAAGCAACACATTGTTTATTAATAGAAATAAAAATGGTTAATAGAACTTAAGCTATTACTAGAACAATGATTGATTAACAGAATATAATGTAATCAACAGAATCAGGCAGATTCTGTACGGCAGAAAGTGTCTGATCTGTTTAAATAAAGTAATTTCTATATAAAAATATATCATGAAAGAAAGGGAACAGCTATGATCAAAAATGAGTGGAAAAATCTGCTGAAGAACAAAATGCTGGTAGTGGTTGTTGCGGCAATTATCATAATCCCGGTTATTTATGCGGGATTGTTCCTGAAATCCATGTGGGATCCATATGGAAGTCTGGATCATCTTCCGGTAGCTGTGGTAAACAATGACAAATCAGTAGAATACGAGGGAAAAACTCTGAGTGTGGGCAGTGATATGGAAGATGCCCTGAGGGATAACGATTCCCTTGATTTTCATTTTGTGGACAGTAAAGATGCAGAGCAGGGCCTGAGAAATGGTACATATTATATGGTAATTACCATTCCGGAAGATTTTTCTGAGAATGCTTCTACTCTGATGGATGAGAAGCCAAAGAAAATGGAACTGGAATATGAAACAAATCCGGGAACCAATTACATTGCTTCCAAAATGAGCGAGAGTGCTGTTGTAAAAATCCGTGACGAGGTAGCTTCTCAGGTAACAGAAACCTATACGCAGACAGTTTTTGACCAGATTACAGAGGTTGGAGACGGTATGCAGGAGGCTGCCGATGGTTCAAAGGAACTGAAGGACGGACTTGGAGATGCTTCTGACGGAAATAAAACCATTACAGACAATCTGAAAAAGCTGGCGGACAGCACGCTTACCTTTAAGGATGGAGCAAATACTCTGACAGAAGGTCTGAAAGAATATACGGACGGTGTGGCGCAGGTAGATGACGGAGCTACACAGCTGAATGATGGAGTGGGAACTCTGACAGCAAAGGTTCCTGAGCTTACAGCCGGTGTAAATAAGCTGAATCAGGGCGTTAAGGATTATACAGACGGCGTTGCAAAGCTTGACGCAAATTCTGCACAGCTGACAGCCGGAACAGCAGATCTTCAGGAAGGAGCAGGGACTCTGAAAAAAGGTCTTGATACCCTGAAGGATGGAACTACACAGTATGTAAGCGGAGCAAATACTCTTGCAGACGGAGTGACACAGTATGTTGCCGGAGCAGATCAGCTTGCAGCCGGAGCAAAACAGCTTTCACCACTGGAGGGAATCGGTCAGGTATCTTCAGGTATTTCACAGCTGAACAGTTCTGTTTCCAAAGGAGAGGGATCTCTGAAATCAGGAACTCAGCAGCTGGAATCCGGTTTAGGGGAACTGTACGGACAGCTGAAAGAGCTGGGCGGCAGCCTGACAGCAGAAAATATCAAAAAGCTGACAGCCGGTTTAAATGAAGCGAAAAACGGAATGGAAAGCGCAGGAAAGGGAATGACCGCCGCCTCTTCCGGAATGACGCAGGCTGCAGAGGGAATGACAAATGCAGCAGGTGTGATCACACAGGCCGGACAGGGTATTTCTACAGTGGCAGCACAGGTACAGAACGCATCAAAACCTGTGGCAGACGCAGTAAATGGAGTGACAGGAATTGTAAACCAGTGTGCTCAGGATGCAAATGGAAAGCTGGATGCGGCAAGAGCCCAGGTAGATGCGGCTAATGCCCAGATCGCTTCTGCAAACGGACAGATCGAGGCGGCAAACCAGCAGATATCAGGCATGCAGGCATCTATGGCAGGCGCCCAGGCAGCCATTCAGGGAATCCAGGGTTCAGCCGACGAAAACGGAATGGTTTCCGCAGCAAGCCTGAATGCTGTGATCGGAATGCTTGGCAATTCTGCTTCCGGTGTATCCGGAGTAGATGCAGTACAGAACAATGTGGAAAACATGGATGCTTCTGCCTATACTGCACAGGCTCAGCAGATTGCAGATGCAGCTGCCGGACAGCTGGCAGGTGTACAGGAAACACTGAACGGAACTGCGGGACAGTTGAATGCAGCTGCGGAAGGGCTGAAAAAAGGAGCAGAAACTCTTGGCGCAAAATCAGGAGAAATGAAAGCCGGAGCAGATCAGATGGCAGCAGGGGCTGAGAAAATGGGAGCCGGAGCAGAGAATATTCCGTCCATTCCATCAGATCCTATTAATCAGGTGACCGGCGCGGTAGGCCAGCTTTATGCAGGATCTCAGAAAGTAAATCAGGGTGTTGGAGCAGTTGCTTCAGCTTTGGGTACACTGGAAGAGGGAACAAAGGATTTCCCGAAAGCAGCTGCCGGTGTAAAAGCTCTGAATGAGGGATTTGCACAGCTGACAGCCAATGACAAAGCTCTGACAACAGGAGCAAAAACGCTGAAGGCTGCAGGCAGTACGGTAACAGGAGGAATCAGTCAGCTGACAGCCGGAGGAAAAGATCTTGCAGCCGGAGTAGGCACGTTAAGTGAGGGAATCAAAACCTATACAGCCGGAGTCAGAACACTGGCAGGAAATAATGACGCTCTTACCTCAGGAACTCAGCAGCTTGCGTCAGGAGCCGGAACTCTTGCAGCCGGAGCAGCGCAGCTTGCAGATGGAACAAAAACTCTGAAAGCCGGAACCAGCAAACTGGTTTCAAATAACAGTAAACTGAACAGTGGAGCAACCCAGCTTGCAGACGGTGCAGGACAGATCCAGGACGGCTCTTCACAGCTTTATGACGGCTCAAAAGAGCTGGGCGATGGAATCAAAAAATTAAACGATGGTTCAGAAACCCTGCAGACAAGTCTCAGCGACGGAGCAAAGCAGGTAAAGGAAACAAAAGCAAACGATGATATGATAAGTATGTTTGCCGCACCGGTCAAAGAGGAAGAAATACAGATGACAACAGTGGAGAATAACGGTCATGCCATGGCTCCTTACATGATGTCTGTAGGTCTCTGGGTCGGCTGTCTTGCCTTCTGTCTGATGTACCCTCTCACTGAGTACAAAGGAAAATTAAAATCAGGATTTGCATGGTGGGCAAGTAAGGCGTCTGTTCTTTATCCGGTGGCAGTCCTTCAGGGAATTCTTCTGATCGTCCTGCTTCACCTGATAGACGGATTTACTCCGGCAGAAATGATGAAGACAGTTCTCTTCTCCTGTCTGGCATCTGTGGCATTTACTTCTATTATGTATTTCTTTAACATTACTTTCGGTAAGGTGGGAAGCTTCCTGATGCTGATCTTTATGGTAGTTCAGCTTGCAGGTTCGGCAGGAACTTATCCGGTAGAGATTTCACCTTCCTTTGTGGCAAAGATTCATAATTATCTGCCTTTTACCTACACGGTAAACGCATTCCGAAGCACCATTGCAGGGGGCGAAAGTATAGGAACGGCAGTTGTTGTACTGATTGTGCTGGCAGTTATATTTACAGCGCTGACAATCTTACAGTTTAACCATATGGCACACGCCAGAAAACGCGGAAAGAAAGTTCTTTATGACTGGCTGGAAGCTCATGGAGTAGCATAAAAACGAAAAACGCTGCAGCTCAGGATCTACAGAGGATTCCGGGCTGCAGCATTTTTGGCAGTAATTATGTATTATTTTTCAACGATCTCAAGGATTTCCATTGGACAGGCTTTTACACAGATACCGCAGGCTGTACATTTGGATGCAGTTGGTTTGTCCTCAGCTTTTACCATCAGGCCGAACGGACAGGCTTCCACACACTTTCCGCAGCCGGTACACAGTTTTTTATTTACCATGTATACGCCTTTTGCGTTCTGGGTGATCGCGCCTGCTTCGCAGACCTCTGCACATTTTCCGCACTGAGGACATGCCATTGGCTTTGGCTCTCCCTTGCGTTCTACGATCTGAATGCAGGATTTGAATACATTAGATTCCTTGTAATAAGCATTTGAACAGGCCTCTACACATTCCAGACATGCCATACAGGTGGCGCCTTTTTTTACTGTCAGTTTTTTCATTACCTTACCTCCGCTTTTTGTTGTTTTTACCATACTCATCATCTGCTGTGTTCAGCTTGTTACATTATATCATTCTTTCCGTATATCTACAATTTGTTTTGTTCTTTTTTTCACAAACTTAAAATGCAAATTTTAATTCCACTCTCCAATCCATGATGGAATTTACTCTTGCACAAGTAGAACTTAGTCTTTCATACGAAAGAATAGGAATCCATTCCTGTGCTGGCTATTGGTATCTCAATCCATTTTGCCTGTCAAGGGCTTGCTATACAGGGCAAAATATAATCACCTGAGGTGGTTTGAAATGCATTTTGGGAATTTTTTTCTGCGAATGTCTGGCGTTAGTCTGAAGAATAGGGTATGATAGTAAAAAGGATATTTAACAGATTCCTCACATTTTTCCCACAAAGTAAACACAAATTTTTTTTATACTCAGACCATCAAAAGGAAAACAGAGATATTTTCAGGAGGGAATTTATTATGGAGAATATGAACAACAACATGAATGATAATCTTAATAACATAAATGATAATAATGACCGGGACAACAAAAAGAACAAGAAAAAAATGAGCTTTAAAAAGGGAGCGGGAATTGCTCTCTGCGCTGTTCTGGTAGGAGGCCTTGCATTTGAAGGCGTCAGCGCTGTAAACGGCTGGGATTTTAGCAACATTGTACAGGCATCGGATAAGGACGAAAATAAAACCACACTTTTGAAAACAAAGAAGAAATCAGACGATAAGGATACGGAAAAGACTGAGGAAAAAACAGAGGATTCCAAAGATAAGGATGAAAAGGCAGAAGAGGATTCTGAACAGAAAGTAAAGGGAAGTCTGGACGTATCTGATATTGCGGCAGAAGCAATGAAATCCGTAGTTGCCATTAACACCAAATCTGTGCAGGAGGTTCAGACCTATATCGGAGACTTTGGTTTCGGAGGATTTACCACTCAGGAACAGGAGGTTGAGGGAAGCGGCTCCGGTATCATTGTGGGAAAAAATGACGAGTCTCTTCTGATCGCAACAAACTATCATGTAATCCAGGGTGCAGATACGGTATCTGTTACCTGTATTGACGGAGAGGTTTATGAGGCAATTGTAAACGGTTATGATGCAGATAAGGATCTTGCAGTTGTTTCGGTTGCTCTTTCTGATATTTCCAAAGATACCATGGAGCAGATCGAGGTTGCCACAGTGGGAAGCTCCGATGATCTGAGAGTAGGCGAGCAGGTAGTTGCCATCGGAAATGCTCTTGGATACGGACAGTCTGTAACAACAGGTATTGTCAGCGCCAAAAACCGTAAACTGGATGATTCCGGACAGGCAGATGAAAATTCTGACGGTGTAAACCTGATTCAGACAGATGCGGCTATTAATCCCGGAAACAGCGGCGGAGCTCTTCTGAACATGAACGGAGAGGTTGTGGGAATCAATTCTGCAAAGCTTGCTTCCACAGAGGTCGAGGGTATGGGATATGCCATTGCCATTACAGACGTATCTGATATTCTTGAGAATCTCATGAATGAGACACCGAGGGATAAGGTGGAGAAACACGGCGCCCTGTCCATTACAGGCAGCTCAGTAAGTGAAGAAGCATCTGCGGTTTATGACATTCCGGAAGGTGTTCTGGTTGCAGAAGTGATCAAGGACGGAGCTGCTGACAAGGCGGGAATCGAGGAAAAGAATATTATTACAGAGTTCGACGGCAAGAGAGTCCGCAGCATTGAAGCCCTGGTTGATATGCTTCAGTACTATGAGCCGGGTGAAGAGGTTGAAGTAACGCTTCAGGTTCTCGGAAACGGAGGTTATGAGGAAAAGAAGGTAACAGTTACTCTTGATGAGGGAACCTCTGAGGAGTCGGCAGCCTCTGATACAGCAGCACAGGAGCCGTCACAGGAAGAAAGTATCCTGGATGAGTTTGGAAACAGTGCAGAGGATGAAGAAACCTATAATGAGTTCTTTGGCGACATCTGGTAAATTGCAGACACAGTTTTTCCATTAATATAAATATATAAGCACAGAAGGGACCGGCAGGATCAGCCGGTCTTTTCTGTGCTGTATTGAAACGGCAGGGCAGGTCTGTTATACTTAAACACAGAGATTTCGGGAAAATGTGGAAAAGCAGGTTCCCGCAGATGAATATATGTGGAAAACGGTGACAGAATATGAAAAAAAGAAACGTGATCATTGACTGTGATCCAGGGGTGGACGACGCGGTTATGCTTGCTCTGGCAGCAGCTCACAGAGAAGAACTGGAGATTCTGGGAATTACAACTGTAAGCGGAAATCAGGATATAAAAAAAGTAACAGCAAATGCATTGAATCTGGCAGAATTTTACGGATTATCAGTTCCGGTGGCCCGGGGAATGGAAAAGCCTGTCATGCGAAAAACGTATTTTGCGCCGGAAACTCATGGAGAAAGCGGGATCGGGAATTGTGTTCTTTCGTGTTCCGGAAAAGCACCGGAGCCGGAAAAGGGAATATTTTTTATCCGAAGAGTTCTGGGAGAACTTCCTGAGGGAGAGCAGGCAACGATCATTGCCACAGGCCCTCTGACAAATATTGCTTTTCTTCTGAGGATTTTTCCGGAAGTAAAAGAAAAGATACAGGAGATTGTTTTTATGGGCGGTTCCCTGTCAGGAGGAAACGTTACAGATGCGGCAGAATTTAACTTTTTTGCTGATCCTGAGGCTGCATATATGGTTCTTCATGAGGGAGTTCCTCTTGTTATGTGCGGTCTGGATGTGACAGAACGGTGTACTCTGTCAAGAAATCAGATTCTGAAGCTGTGTCAGTCAGGAAACAGAATCGCAAAGCTCTGCGGAGATATGCTGGGTTATTCTCTGGAAAACACATCAGAAAAATACAGAGGGGAAACCAGCGTACATGATGCGGTTCCTGTGATGTATCTTCTTCATCCGGAGATATTTAAGGGAAGTCAGAAAATCCTGACCGTAGACTGTTCTGAGGGAAGCGCCCGGGGTGCGGTACTGGGGGGCTTCCGCTGGTGGCAGCATGAGGAAGAGGATGCAAATGTTTTTGTGCTGACTGAGGCGGACAAAGACAGATTCCAGGAGATTCTGCTCACTTCCCTGTATGAGCTGGGACAGCGCTGAAGCATTACATTCCGCAAATAAAATAAAGGAAGCAAATAAATGAATTATATAATTTTTGATCTGGAGTGGAACCAGAGTCCGGAGGGAAAAAGCGGATCAGATGAGCGGATGCCCTTTGAGATCATAGAGATCGGGGCAGTGCGGCTCAATGAAAAAAGAGAAAAAACCGGAGAGTTTCAGACTCTGATCAAACCGGAGGTGTATAAGTGGATCCATGATAGTATCCGCAGCGTAGTCCATGTGGATTACAAAGACCTTATGAGCGGCGCAACTTTTCCTCAGGCGATCCGGGATTTTCTGGACTGGTGCGGAGAGGACTTTGTGTTCTGCACCTGGGGAATGCAGGATCTGACTGAGCTTCAGAGGAATCTGAGATATTATGATCTTCTGGAGCTTCTTCCGGGGCCGGTGACTTACTATGATATACAGAAGCTTTTCAGCTGGTTCCACGAAAATATGAAACTGCGGAGAAGTCTGGAATATGCAGTGGATACTCTGGGAATCAGAAAGGAAAAGGGATTTCACAGAGCTCTGGAGGACGCAGAATATACGGCTGAGGTTTTCTGCAGGCTTGATATGTCGGAAATCCTGCCTTATTATTCTGTTGACACATATCAGGCTCCAAAAAATAAAAAGCAGGAAATTTACATTTCTTATCCTGCCTATGACAAATATATTTCCAGACAGTTTACAGACCGGGAAAAGATCATAAAGGACCGTGAGGTTTCCAGTACCCGGTGTCCTGTCTGTCATCTTCCTGCAAAGAGGAAGCTGAGATGGTTTATTAATAATTCCAGAATATATGAAAGCATTTCTGTATGCCAGAAGCATGGAAGTATAAAGGGAAAGGTCCGCATCAGGAAAACTGATGACGGTATGTTTTACGCAGTAAAAACTCTGAAGCGGGTAAGTGAAGAAAAAGCGGAGGAACTCCGTGAGAAACGGGATTCCCTCCGCAAAAAACGCAGAACAAAGAATCAGTGAGATGAAATAAGCCGGTCAGATAACAGGGTCTGGAAATAATACTTCGCGCATCCTGTCCTCTGGCCGTTAAAGCTGTAGGTGATTTCCATAATGGGAAGTCCCACAGAATTTTTGCGCAGGCTTCGGCTGGAATTCAGTGTGCTGATATCTGCTCCATTGGGAAGTGTTACAGACGGAACCTGGTACCGGCGGCACAGGGTACAGCTTCTGTAGTCCTTCAGAATATATTTTTCTGCAGGAAGGTAAGATACAGACATGGTTGCCGGTTCAGTTTTTACAGCAGTTCTGGTAAAGTTATTAAAACCATAATCCAGAAGCGCGGCTGTATCTGCATAGGCTCCGTTAATGGATTTCATTACAACGGAAACAAGACGCATGTTTCCTCTTTTTGCGTATGTGACAAGGGTATTGCCCGCAGCGTCTGTGTATCCGGTTTTGCCGCCCATAACGCCCTCATAGGCATAGGTATTGCCTTTCATCATTTTGTGATGGTTCAGAAGATATCGTGTTTCAGCAAACTTGTTGGTAGGCGGTATCTCATAATAGGTTGTGGTGGCATATTTCCGAAAAGTGGGGTTATACCAGGCAGCCCGTGCGATCTTTGCCATATCGGAGGCGGTTGTATAATGAAGCTCGTCAGGCAGTCCGTTGGGATTGTTGAAATGGGTTCCTGTACATCCCAGCTGCTTTGCTTTGAGATTCATCAGTTCCACGAATTTTTTTACAGAACCGGAGGTCTCTTCCGCAAGGGCAAGAGTCATTTCATTGGCTGACTGAAGCATGACAGCCATCATGGCCTGCTCTGTGGTAAATTCTTCTCCGGTATCAGCGTAAATGCTGGAACTGTCGCTGATGGTGATCCCATAGGCAGCAGACTGCGACATTACGATTTTGTCTTTCATGTTCAGATGCTCGGCTGCCAGAAGAGAGGTCATGATCTTTGTGATACTGGCAGGATACTGAACCTTATCTGCATTTTTGGAATAAAGGACTGCGCCTGTTACCATATCTACCAGAATGGCGGATTCTCCTTCGATTTTCGGTCCCTGAGGCCAGCCTTCAATACTGTCGGTATCGGGCGCCTGTTCATAGTATTCGGTGTGAGGAACCGGAGTGGGCGTGGCAGTTACAATGGGAGCCCCGTATTCATCATATTCTGCTGCGGAAACGGAAACTGTTGGAGAAACAGCGATTACAGTACACAGAAATCCGCAGAGTATTTTTCTGATATGCTTAATTTTTCTGCTTTTCATATTCAGAACCTTTCTGATCATTCTATATTACGTAGTATTCTTTGCATTTTATCCCCTATAGTATACCATACTTACACGTGAGATTGTAGCCATATCTTGGAAGTACAGGAAACTGTTCACAGTAACCGGACCGGCATGCCATATGAACAGTCGCTCACAGATTACGGTTCGGTGAAATGTCCTGAATTATATTGTTAAAATCCTGAGATGTCAAAAAGAGGACACAGATCGGTCAAAAAAGAAGTTTAAAATATCTGAAAAAAAGTATATAATTTTGATAAATTGCGGAATCATATCCTGATTTATCCGGGATAAAGATGGAGGAACCATGAAAAAAACAGGAAACAGAGAAACGGCTTTGATTTTGCTGGGAATCTTTATAGTGGGATTTTTTGTGTTTTTTACAAATAATTTTTATAAAGGCGTCTGGGAAAAAAGCGGGCTGGAGGAAGCGGAAGAAAGCCGGGTCTATGAAAGCCAGTATGAAATGATCGTGGGAAGCGGAAAGAATGAATTCTGGCAGGCTGTTTATGCAAGCGCGAAAAAAGCAGCAGAGAACCATAATGCATATCTGGAATTTCATGCAAGCGATATGGGAACCGGATATGATGAAATTGATTATATGGAGATCAGTATTGCCGCAGGAGCAGATGGCATTATTCTGGAATTTAACGGAGAAGAGGCTCTGAAAAAAGAGATCGACAAGGCAGAGGCAGCGGGAATTCCCGTGATCACTATTATGAACGATGCACCGGACAGTAAGCGTCAGAGCTTTGTAGGCGTAAATGACTATCAGATGGGACAGGCATACGGCGAACAGGTAGCGGCGCTTCTGGATGAAAAAACAGAAACAGCGCTGATCCTTCTGGACAGTGAAAAAGGAGACTTTGAAAAAAGCCAGATCTACAGTCAGATCAGCAATGTGGTCATGGAACAGGAGAACGGAGAAAATGTTAAAATTCAGGCCCAGAATCTTATGCCGGAAAACAAATTTGATATAGAGGAGGCTATACGGACGATTTTTCAGTCTCCGGAGGGACCGCCGCAGATCCTGGTGTGTATGGATGAGGTGACTACTGAATGTGCCTACCAGGCAATGATTGATTTTAACATGGTAGGAGAGGTAAAAATTATCGGCTACTATGTTTCCGATACGATCCGGGAGGCTGTTAATAAGGGGCTGATTCCTGTAACATGCACACTGGATACAGAAAAAATGGGTAAGGACTGTATAGAAGCTCTCTGGGAGTATAAACAGGAGGGCAGAGTCAATTCTTACTATAACGTAGAACTGGAATTTGTTTCCAAAAATGAAATCCCGAAAGCCATTGCGGCGGATACCATGGAGGAACAGAATTGAACAGAGAGGGTAAAAGGGGAAGAAGATGGAAGGATGTTCCCCTTGGCAGAAAAGTACTTCTGGCTGTAGTAAGCATTATGCTTCTGATGCTGGTCATTAATATTATTCTTTACAGTCAGATCAATAAGACGATCAGGAGAATGGACACCGTATATTCCAGCAATGTGGATCTTACGGAGCTGTCAGATTCTCTTTCCGATGTTCAGGAGGCTCTGTACGCATATTTAAGCGTAAAAACATCGGATTCACTGGAAAATTACTACAAAAGTGAGCAGACCTACAGGAATCTTCTGGAAAATCTGGGAAATCAGATCTCATCAAATCCCACCATGCTTCTGGAACGGAACATACGAAAAATGTCGGAATCCTATCTGGCGCTGGCAGAGGAGGCGGTATCTGCCAAAAGGGGAAGAAATGTAGAAAAATATAAAGAACTTTATGACAGCTCCCAGAATCTTTACAGCTATATCAATACTTATATTGATGAGCTGAACAGTCAGCAGTTCAGAAACAACTCGGCCAGCTACCAGACACTGAGAGAGGCGCTGGAATATCTGGAAATATCCAGTCTTGTGCTGATGACAGTTATGATGGGAATCGGCATTCTGATGCTGTTTGGAATTACCAAGGGAATGATAGAACCTCTGACAAATCTGGCAGAAACCGCCAATCTGGTAGGACAGGGAAACTTTAACGTAAAAATGCCGCCTACGGATTCGCTGGATGAGGTAGGGATTGTTACACGGGCTTTTAATACCATGGTGGAAAGTCTGGAAGAGTATATTATCCGCACAACCAGAAGCATGGAAAAAGAACAGCAGATGATGGAAAGGGAGCTTCTGATGAAAAACCATCTGAAGGAGGCGCAGCTGAAATATCTGCAGTCTCAGATCAACCCTCATTTTCTGTTTAATTCTCTGAATGCGGGGGCGCAGCTTGCCATGCTGGAGGATGCGGAAAAAACCTGTATTTTTGTGGAAAAGATGGCGGATTTTTTCAGATATAATGTAAAAAAAGGACTGGAGGATGCAAGTCTTGAGGAAGAGCTTGCCGCAGTTGAAAACTATATCTATATTCTTAATGTACGTTTTGCCGGAGAGATCCATTTTACCAGACAGGCAGATAAACGTATTATGGACTGCAGAGTTCCCAGTATGATCCTGCAGCCCATTGTAGAAAACGCAGTGAACCACGGAATCCGGAATATTGACTGGGAAGGCTGTATTCATCTGGAAATCATGGAAGAAGAGGGCAGGATTTTTATCCGTATCAGGGATAACGGAAAAGGCATGAGTCAGGAGCGGATTCAGGAAGTGCTGAGCGGACAGGCAGGAGACGGGGAGGAGCAGTCGGATTCCACCGGTGTGGGAATGAACAACGTGATCAGCCGTCTGGAGCTTTATTATAATCAGAAAAATCTGGTGGATATCCGCAGCCGGGGAGAAAACAAAGGAACAGAAGTGATCTTGAAACTTCCAAAAACAGGAGGACAGAAATAAATGTACAGAATTATGCTGGCAGATGATGAAGGAATCATGCTGGAGGCTTTGAAAAACATTATTACATCAAATTTCGGAGATGAATGTGAAATTGCCACAGCAAAGACAGGCAGAGCAGTGGTGGAGCTGGCAGAAAGCTTCCGGCCGGATATTGCCTTTATGGATATTCAGATGCCGGGTATCAATGGGATCCAGGCTATAAAGGAGATACAGAAATATAATCAGAGGACTATTTTTATTGTTATTTCTGCCTATGATAAATTCAGCTATGCAAAAGAAGCTATTAATCTGGGTGTGCTGGAATACCTTACCAAGCCTGTAAACAAAAGAGTGGTCATAGATGTGTGTATGAAAGCAATGCGAAAAGTGGATGAGGCAAGGCAGAAGCGCAGCGATGATCTGAAAATAAGAGAAAAACTGGAAACTGTGGTTCCCATACTGGAAAGCGGATATCTGTACAATATTCTCCTTGCAGACAGCTTTCATAATTATAATGACAACTACAGGCAGTTTCTTGTGATCGAAGAAAAGTATGGATTTATGATCGTTCTGGAATTTGGAGACAGTGAGGAAAACGGAGTTCTTACCAATGCCGTAGGTATCAGTGTGCGGGCAGAAAAATTTTATCCTCAGCTTCGGGAGATCGCAAAGGAGTTTTTTCACTGTCTGGTAGGTCCTGTTATGGGAAACAGGGTAGTTCTTCTGGTGCCCTATGAAAAAAGCGCTATAGATTATGACGAGCGTGTGCATATACTGACAAAAACCAGAAATATGGTGTACAAGCTGGAAACAAGGACAGACAGCAGATTTCGGGCCGGAATCGGAAGGATCAAGGAAGAGGATAATCTGAGAGAATCGTATTCAGAGGCTCTTCAGGCTCTCCGTGAGGCAGACAGCCATGTGGTTCATGTAAATGATATTCCCACAGGACAGGAGAATGAAGAGGATTATCCGGAAGAACTGGAATCCAGGTATCTGAGGAATGCCATGAAAAGAGATATTGCCGGAACCTCAGAATGTGTGGACAAAATTTTTGAATGGATGGACGGTCACTGCAGCGGTTCTATTGAGGAAATGCAGATACGGGCTTTGGAACTGCTTATAAAACTGGAACAGAAGGCGGTTGCCTCCGGAAGACTGAGAAACCGGCAGAAAAAGCATTATATTCAGGAACTGAGAAACTGTACGGACAGGCAGATTCTTAAGAAATGGTTCTGGGAGCAGACAAGGGATATCAGCAGAAGCGTGGAGGAAAACCGGGAGAGGCAGTCGGAATCTGTCATGGAAAAGGCAAAGAAGTACATCCGGGAAAATTTTCAGAAGGAGCTGACTCTGGACGAGGTTTCCAAGATCGTGGATATCAGTCCTTATTATTTCAGCAAGCTTTTTAAACAGGAAACAGGTGAAAATTTTATTGAATATCTTACAAAAATACGAATGAAAAACGCAGAAATGCTTTTGCGGGATTCTCATTATTCTATTAAAGAGGTCTGTATTATGTCCGGATACGGAGATCCCAATTATTTCAGCAGGATCTTTAAAAAGTATGAGGGAGTAACACCAAGCGAATACAGAGAAAGGCTGGGATAACAGATGAAGAGATTTTTGACACTCTTTCTGACAGCGATGCTTGCGGCGGGGCTTTTGGCAGGCTGCGGGAAGAAGACACAGGAAACACAGGAGTATACAGAGCCTGCTGCAGAAGAGGAAGAAAAAAATATTAAGATTGGTTTGAGCTTTGACTCTTTTGTTATTGAACGGTGGCTCAGGGACAGGGATGCCTTTGTGGCGGCGGCAGACCAGCTTGGCGCTGAGGTAAATGTTCAGAATGCCAGCGGAGATGTAGAGGAGCAGATAGAACAGATTCGGTATCTGATTAAAAAACAGGTGGACGTACTTGTTGTTGTGGCAGCAGACTGTATGGCGCTTTCTGAGGTGGTGCAGGAAGTCAAAAGCGCCGGGATTCCTGTTATCTCCTATGACAGATTGATTCAGAATGCAGACACAGATCTTTACATTTCTTTTGACAATAAAAAGGTCGGAGAATATATGGCGCAGGCGCTGACGGATGCGCTTCCCCAGGGCGGGAATATTTTTATGATCCAGGGACCGGAGGAGGATAATAATGTAAAGCTTGTACGTGAGGGCTTTGACGAAGTTCTGAAAAACAGTAACTTAAAGGTGGTATACAAAGAGAACTGTGAAGGCTGGCTGGCCGAGCAGGCAGTAGATGCTCTTGATGAAGGGCTTGAAAAATTTCCCGAAGTCAGCGGGATCATGTGCGGAAATGACGATATTGCAAGTCATGTGGTAAATACTCTGGCGGAAACAAGAAAAGCAGGAGATATTGTTGTAGTGGGACAGGATGGAGATCTTGCGGCCTGTCAGAGAATTGCAGAGGGAACACAGACTATGACGGTCTACAAGTCGGTAGAAAGCCTTGCGGAAATGGCAGCGGAGATGGCAGTGAAACTGGCCGGAGGAGAGAAACTGGAGCTTGGCGGACAGACTATGAATGACGGTTCTTATGACGTGCCCTGCTTTTTGCTGGAGCCTGTTGCAGTTTCCGGAAAAAATATGGATTCAGTGATTATAGACGGAGGAGTACACAGTGAGGATGACGTGTATCTGAATGTGCCTCAGCTCCAGGACAAAAAAGAATAGCATTTTTTTGTTGCAAAAATGTCTTGTATAATACAGGACATTTTTCTTTTTGAAAAAAAGTACAGAATCTTGCCAACTAATTCCAGACAGGTTCGTGTTATAGTTGATTCATCAAAAGGAACGAAAAAACAATTAAAAGAAAATGGAGGAATTCATTATGAAGAGAAAAGTTCTTGCAGGTCTTCTGACAGTAGTTATGGCAGCCGGATTTGTGGCAGTACCGGGAATGCAGACAGAAGTAAAGGCTGACGACAAAAAACTGGTTGGCGTTGCAATGCCTACAAAGGATCTTCAGAGATGGAACCAGGACGGCGAAAACATGAAGAAATCTCTGGAAGAGGCCGGATATGAGGTTGACCTTCAGTATGCTTCCAACGAGGTTGCTACTCAGGTATCTCAGGTTGAGAACATGATTTCCAACGGCTGCGATATCCTTGTTATTGCTTCTATTGACGGAAGTTCTCTGGGAGAGCCGTTAAGCCAGGCAAAAGAAGCCGGCATTCCGGTTATCGCATATGACCGTCTTCTGATGGAATCTGATGCAGTTTCCTATTATGCAACCTTTGACAACTACATGGTAGGACAGAAACAGGGCGAGTATATTGAAGAGGCTCTGAATCTGAAAGAGGAAAAAGGACCGTTCAACATTGAGCTGGTTGCAGGCGCACCGGATGACAACAATGCAAAATTCTTCTTCAGCGGCGCAATGGACGTACTTCAGCCATACATTGACGAAGGCGTTCTTGTAGTAAAATCCGGACAGACAGAATTTGAAAAATGTGCAACTCAGGCATGGGATTCTGCTAAGGCTCAGGACAGAATGGATACCATCATTGCAGGTAACTACACAGATGGCACAAATCTTGATGCAGTTCTCTGCTCCAATGACTCCACATCCCTTGGTGTACAGAACTCTCTGGCAGCTTCCTACACAGGAGAATATCCGGTAATCACAGGTCAGGACTGCGATATGGCAAACGTTAAGAACCTTGTAGCAGGAAAACAGTCTATGGATATCTTCAAGGATACACGTATGTTGGCAGACCAGGTTGTAAAGATGGTTACATCTGTTCTGAGTGGTGAAGAAGCAGAAGTAAATGATACAGAAAGCTATGACAACGGAACAGGCGTTATCCCGACATACCTCTGCGAGCCAACTGTTGTAACCGCTGACAACTACAAAGAAATTCTTATTGATTCCGGTTACTATACAGAGGATCAGATTAAATAAAACATGATGATTCATAAGGGGGCGGCCTCCGCCCCCTTATCATTTCAAATTTAGGGAGGGATATCATTGGCTAAAATACTTCTGGAAATGAAAAATATTACCAAGACTTTCCCGGGTGTAAAGGCACTGGACAATGTAAATCTGAAGGTTGAAGAGGGAGAGATCCATGCTCTGGTAGGTGAGAACGGGGCAGGAAAATCTACGTTGATGAATGTTCTCAGCGGAATTTATCCTTACGGTTCCTACGAGGGAGACATTATTTACAACGGTGAGATCTGCAGATTTACAAATATTAAGGACAGTGAAGCAAAAGGGATTGTTATTATTCATCAGGAACTGGCACTGATCCCCTATATGACGATCGGGGAAAACATGTATCTTGGAAACGAAAAGGGACCTGCATTCTCTATTAACTGGAATGAAACCTACGGAGAAGCAGATGAATATTTGAAAACAGTAGGACTGGAAGAATCTTCCCGTACTTTGATCAAGGATATAGGCGTTGGAAAGCAGCAGCTTGTGGAAATTGCCAAGGCGCTTGCAAAACATGCGAAGCTTCTGATTTTGGATGAGCCTACCGCTTCTCTGAATGAAGATGATTCAAAAGCGCTTCTGGAGCTCCTTCTGAAATTCAAAAAAGAAGGTATGACTTCCATTATCATTTCTCATAAGCTTAACGAGATTTCATATGTGGCAGATAAGATCACAGTGATCCGTGACGGCTCCACAATTGAAACTCTGGATAAAAAAACAGATGATATTTCAGAAAACCGTATTATTCAGGGAATGGTAGGACGTGAGCTTACTGACCGTTTCCCGAAACGTCCTCATGTAAAAATCGGAGATGTGTCCATGGAGGTTAAAAACTGGACAGTTCATCACCCGCTTTATTCTGAAAGAAAGGTAGTAGACAATGCTTCCTTTAAAGTACATAAGGGTGAAGTAGTGGGAATCTCCGGACTGATGGGCGCAGGACGTACGGAGCTTGCCATGAGTATTTTTGGCAAAAGCTATGGTACAGGAATCAGCGGACAGGTCTTTATTGACGGCAAAGAAGTTAAAATGAACACAGTCACAGACGCCATTAAACACAAGCTTGCCTATGTAACTGAGGACAGAAAAGGTAATGGACTGATCCTTTCCAGTCCCATCAAGATCAACACTACTCTTGCCAATCTGAAGAATGTAAGCAAACGCGGCGTTCTTGATAATGACAAAGAATATGCAGTGGCTGATGAATACCGGGAGAAACTGAAAACCAAATGTCCTACCGTAGAACAGAATGTAGGAAACCTCAGCGGTGGAAACCAGCAGAAAGTTCTTCTGGCAAAGTGGATGTTTACAGAACCGGATATTCTGATTCTTGACGAGCCCACCCGTGGTATTGATGTAGGCGCAAAATATGAGATCTACTGTATTATTAATGACCTGGTTGCAGCAGGCAAATCTGTAATCATGATTTCTTCTGAGCTTCCTGAGGTTCTTGGTATGTCTGACAGGATCTATATCATGAACGAGGGAAAAATCGTGGGAGAGGTCAGCGGACAGGAAGCTACCCAGGAAAACATCATGTCACGTATTCTGAAATCAAGCAAAGGAGAATAAGCCATGGAAAACAAGATCAGATTTTCTGAAGTATTGAAAAAATATACGATGGTTATTGTGCTGGCACTGGTAATCATTCTGTTTACAGTGAATACCGGAGGAAAAATGCTCCTTCCCCAGAATGTCAATAACCTGATCGTACAGAACGCATATGTATTTATTCTTGCAACAGGTATGTTGTTCTGTATTCTGACAGGAGGAAATATTGACCTGTCTGTAGGTTCCGTTGTCTGCTTCGTTGGCGCCGTAGGCGGAAAAATGATGGTGACAAACGAAATGAACCCGTATCTGTCAATCATTGTTATGCTTCTGGTAGGTCTTCTTATCGGAGCATGGCAGGGATTCTGGATCGCCTATGTGCGAATACCACCGTTTATTGTAACCCTTGCAGGAATGTTAGTATTCCGGGGACTTTCCAATGTTGTTCTGGAAGGTATGACTCTGGCTCCTATGCCGGACAATTTCCTTGCACTGTTTAACAACTATATTCCGGATTTCTTCGGAATGGAAGGCTTTAACATGACCTGTTTCCTTGTTGGTGTGGTTGTCTGTGTCCTTTATGTATTTATGGTACTGAAGGGACGGGCTTCCAGAGCTAAAAAAGGTTATCGTGTAGAGCCCTTTGGCGGTGTGCTGATTAAAATGATCGTGATCTGTGCAGCAGTTCTGGCATTTATGTTCCGTCTGGCACAGTACAAAGGTATTCCGAACTCTCTGGTATGGATTGTCCTTGTAATTGCAGTTTATACCTACATTGCTTCAAAGACTACAGTGGGTCGTTATTTCTATGCAGTAGGCGGCAACGAGAAAGCAACAAAGCTTTCCGGTATCAATACAAACAGAGTTTATTTCCTGGCTTATCTGAACATGGGATTCCTGGCAGCAGTTGCAGGTATGGTCACAACAGCCCGTCTGAACTCTGCCAACCCTACAGCAGGAACAAACTTTGAGATGGATGCAATCGGCGCCTGCTTTATCGGCGGTGCTTCCGCATACGGCGGAACAGGAACTGTTCCCGGAGTTATCATTGGCGCTCTTCTGATGGGTGTCCTGAACCTTGGTATGAGTATCATGGGCGTCGACCAGAACATGCAGAAGGTGGTTAAAGGCCTTGTACTTCTGGCAGCAGTTATCTTTGATGTTGTAAGTAAGAGAAAATCTTTTATTGTAAAATAAAACAACAGAATCAAAAGCCGGTTTCGTGAGAAACCGGAAAAAGTCCCCCGGGCCGATGGGAAACTGTCGGCGCCGGGGGGGTTTTTGTGTTTTAAAATAAAAACTCATTTAATAAGATAAAAACAGAGATATTGTAAAAAAGACACGAATATAAACGAATAAATATAAATTAAATCTTAAATAACAGGATAAATGCTTGCGGATAAATGAGCTTGGAGTATAATAAAAAGTACAGGGAAAGACTGAAAAAAGGAGTTGGTATTATGACAAGATATATCAAAAATGTAAATATGTATCTGGCTCAAATGAAAATAAAACAGACATATATCAGTATGAAAACAGATATGGATACGAAAAAGATATCGCGCATTTTGACAGGAGCACAGGAGGCAAGTGTTTCTGATATGGAAAAAATTGCATCTGCGCTGGGCAGAAGGCCAGAGTTTTTTTTCAGTGATGCATTTGCCGTACCGGAGATTACGGACAGTCCGCAGGAAAAAATTTTGTTTTATGCAGGAGAACCTACAGAAAAACAGGAAAAAATAGCAGGAAAACTTTTAAAGCTTATGGAAAATGTAGATGAGGTGATGAGTGCCAGACAGTGCTGTCTGGATATAGCTGAGGAGCAGAAATATGGATATTGACCGTCTGAGAAGAATATTAGAATACAGCAGGTACTATCAGGAGGAAATAAAAAATAAAGTCAGCAATTTTTATTCTTTTACAGGAATTACCAGAGATACAGATGTTTTGAATATTTTGCAGATTGTCCGTCCGATTCTCAGGAAAAAGGGATTTCTGGTACTGGAAATTCCTTTTGCAGATCGTGAAATAGGGGCGTTATGTTACAAAGGAAATGCGTTGGGATATGTGGTGATCAATACCTCTCTTCCAAGGGCTAATGTAAACTTTGCTGTCTGTCATGAAATATATCACGTTTTTTACTCAGAAAAAGAGTTTGGCTCAAAGGTAGAATTTGCGGATGGCTATTACTCGGAACAAAAAGAGGAATTGGCTGCGAATATTTTTGCAGGAATGCTTCTGATGCCGGAAACGGGCTTCAGACATATGTATACCTTGTTTAAAAATGAGTCACAGGGCAATGAAAAGGATACAATGATTCGTTTGATGAGCTATTATCAGGCGCCGTATATGGCAGTTCTGATCAGATGTTATGAACTGGAACTTACAGAAGTAAGCCGGGTTTCAGAAGAGCTGCTGAATGCAGACAGTGAGAATATAAAAATACAGCTTCGCCGCCTCTGGCTGGACGATTCCATACTGGAAGCATCAAATAAGGATGATTATGCACATCTTGAATCCCTGGTTACAAAAACAGGAAGTGAGGGAATACGGAATGGATACTTTAATGAGCGAACGCTGAAAAAGGTAATACGGAATATGCAGTCCCTTTATATGGAAATAAAGGGGGAATAGTCTATGGCATATGCTTATTCAGAACATCCTCGAAACTGGAATGAAATCGAACCATATGTAAACCAGGGGAATTTGACACAAGAATTATTCCGCAGGAAAACATGTTATTTTTATGACACCTGTTCTTTCCGGTATCATGCGAATATGCGTTGGGAAGTATCGGATAAAATATTTGAGTTTATCCGGCAGCATGACGGAATGGTTGTTATTTTGCGGAGTATTCTTATGGAGCTTTCCTCTATGGAAAAAACATTAAATACGGAATACGTACAGTATTTTCAAAGAATGAGGAATTATGGACTGCCTGCATATGTGATATATGAAGAAGAACTGTTTGATGTTATGTGCTGCTGTTACAGTACGAATGTGAAGGTGAACAGCTTATTAATGTGGGCAGTAAGAACAATGAAAGGCCCTGTAAGTACAATTACGGAAACACTGGAGAGGGAAGAGAAGCTTGCCAGTATCCTTTTGAAGGGAAGAAATCTGGAAGACAGAAACATCTTTAAAGACTTTTTCAGCGCTGTCAGAAAAAACAAGGAAGCTATGGATAATCTGGGAGAAGAACTTCTGGGAATATGTCTCCATATACTTTCGCAGCTTCCGGGAGAAGAGGATGGAAAATTCTGTGTTCTGATTGACGATAAAGGAGCGGCAGGAAAAATAGACAGGCTTTTTAAAAATACTCCTTCTTACTACCGGGGAAAACGTATTATTATGTACAGTACGCCTAAATTAGCGCAATATTTGTATAAAGAGGGGTATTTGGAGAACCGGGAAACCCTGCTTAAGTTTCTTGAAACTGGTGGAGAAGGCAATGTAAGGGTTCTTGGAACCCAGGTTTATGATCTGGTAAGTACGGAAATTTCTTTGAAAAGAGAAGAGCTGGCAGACCAGATTTTGGAAAACAAGATACATATTACCTTTTGAAAAAAGATGAAAATGTAAAAAAGTAATGGTACAATACAAGTAATTGATTTTATTTTTACGACAAAAATTATCAGATACCAAGGAGGAAAAGCTTATGCCATGTACCACAATCTTAATTGGAAAAAATGCTACCTATGACGGATCCACCATTGTTGCGAGAAATGAAGATTCTCCGTCCGGAGAGTTCTGCGCCAAAAGGCTGGAAGTGATGAAGCCGGAGGATCAGCCAAAAGTATATAAATCTGTGCTTTCCCATGTGGAGATTCCTCTTCCGGAGACTCCTCTGCAGTATACATATCTTCCAAACAGCGATACAGTTGAGGGAATATGGGGCGCTTACGGTGTCAATGAAAAAAATGTTTCCATGACAGCAACAGAAACTCTTACCACCAATGCCAGAGTGGCCGGAGGGGATCCTCTGGTGCGCTACAAAAAGGCTGAGGGCGATGAACCGGAAACTGTGGGAGGTATCGGAGAGGAGGATATGGTGACAATTACTCTTCCCTATATTTCTTCTGCAAGAGAGGGCGTGGAACGTCTGGGAATGCTTCTGGAAACTTACGGAACCTATGAGATGAACGGAATTGCCTTTCAGGATGAAAATGAAATCTGGTGGCTGGAGACAATTGGCGGTCACAACTGGATCGCAAAAAGAGTTCCTGATAACGAGTATGTGGTTATGCCAAACCAGCTTGGCACAGACAGGTTTGATCTGGAAGATGCTTATGGCAAAAAAGAAAACCATATGTGTTCCCCCGGGCTGAAAAAGCTGATTCAGGAGAATCATCTGGACGTGCGTATGGATTCTGAGGAAGAGTTTAACCCCAGAACAGCCTTTGGATCCCATGAGGATGCAGACCATGTTTATAATACTCCCCGTGCCTGGGTGATGCTTCGGTATTTTAACCCCAGAACCTTTGCCTGGGACGGACCGGAAGCGGAGTTTGGGCCGGAGGATGATGATCTCCCCTGGTCTCTTGTTCCGGAAAAAAAGATCACCCTGGAAGAAGTAAAATGGATACTTTCCAATTATTATCAGGGAACTCCTTATGATGTTTACGGAAAGGATGCCAAAGCAGGTAAGTACAGGCCTATCGGTATCAGCAGGAATAATGCTCTTGGACTTGTGCAGATCCGTCCCTACATGCCCGAGGATCTGAAAGCTCTTCAGTGGGTTGCTCTGGGTTCCAATGTGTTTAACGCTATGATTCCGGTGTACCCGGGAGTGGACAAAATGCCCGAATATCTTTCAAAGGCTTATGTGAAGCCAACAACAGAGAATTTTTACTGGGTAAACCGTATTATCGGGGCGCTGGCTGACGCGCATTTCTATGAAAATCAGTCCAATATTGAGCGTTATCAGCTTTCAGCAGACCGTAAGGTATATGAAATGATCCGAAAATTTGATCAGGAATTTCAGGAAAAAGAGCCTGAGGATAAAAAGGCGTTTTTTGAAGCAGCCAATCAGGAAATTTCTGATTTTATTCAGGAAAAAACAACAGAACTGCTGGATAAGGTTCTGTTTACTTCAAGCTGCCTGATGAAAAACGGATTTTCCAGAAGCGATGCATAAAGAAATCCTGAATAAGACAGGAGAATTCCGGAATAATTTGGAAAAGCTTATAATAATAAAATGTTAAAACGCAAATGCAACGTATTTTTTTACGTTGCATTTGCGTTTTAAGAGTGATACGATAAATAAAAGGAATCTGGAGGTGTGGAGTAAAATGAAAGAGAATAAAAATTTAGAATTTAAGTCTGCAGTCACTAATTCATTTTTAAAAACTGTTAGCGCGTACAGTAATTTTGGAGAGGGTATGATTTTATTTGGAGTTAATGATGATGGTTCCGTATGTGGAATTACAAATCTTCAGCAGACATGCCTGGACATAGAAAATAGAATAAATGACAGCATTATTCCAAAACCGGATTTTGAGATAGAGACAGATGATTTACAAAATATAATCAGGCTGATCATACATGAGGGACAGTATAAACCATATTTATATAAAGGAAAAGCATACAGGAGAAGTGATACAGCGTCTTTGGAGGTGAATCAGGCAGAACTGAAACAGCTTGTTTTACAGGGAAGTAATTTATATTTTGAAGAACTGGCGTGTGGAAGAGAGAATCTGACTTTTCAGGAGCTAAGTAACAAGTTAATGGAAAAAATGGATATCTGTGTTGTTTCGGAAGATATATTACGTACTCTTGGACTTTTTACAAAAGACAGAAAGTTTAATAACGCAGCGGCCTTATTGGCAGATGAAAATGATTTTTATGGAATTGACATTGCCAGGTTTGGAAATTCCATAAATGAAATAATGGACAGAGAAACAATATCAGGGACATCTGTATTAAAACAATATAATTCTGCACTTGCTATGATCAGGAGATATTATCAATATGAAGAAATATCCGAAATAGAACGTAAGAAGGTAGATCTGATCCCGGAAAATGCTTACAGGGAGGCAGTAGCAAACGCTTTGATTCACAGGGATTGGAGCATGAATTCTCATATTCGTATATCGTTATTTCCTGATAAGATTGAGATTAAATCTCCAGGAGGACTTCCGAGAGGAATAACAGCAGAAGAATATATGAGGGGAGATATCTCCTGTTTGAGAAATCCTGTATTGGGAAACGTGTTTTTCAGAATGCACTATATAGAAATGTTCGGAACAGGGGTAAGACGCATTTTGCTTGCTTATGAAAATGCAAAAATTAAGCCAAAGTTTGAAATTACAGATAATGTGATCAGTGTCATATTGCCTGTGATAACAAACCAGTATCATATTACAAGTGATGAAGAAAAAATAATAAATGTACTGGAGAATGGAAAACAATTGTCAAGCAGTGAGATTGTGAAGGCAACAGGTTATACGAAATCTAAAGTTCTGAGGCTGATTGAGCATTTAAAAGAAAAGGATTATATTAAGGTTACAGGCAAAGGCAGGGGAACTAAATATAGTTTGTAGGCGTCTGTAGTTTATTGTTCAGGAGGCATTTGTAAAGGTCGTGAACAGCAGCTGCTGTTTACAGGTGAAAACCCCGGAAAAAGGGCTTGACAGATAGATTTTGTCCATTTTATAATAGAAAGGCACATATAATCATGTAAAAACAGTGATGGAGACAGTAAGCCGCAGGATTTTCGTGTCAGGCAGTGCCAGATGGGGAAGTTCGCACAGAACGCTGCAGAGAGCCGGGGACAGGTGGAAGCCCGGTGCAAGTAAGAACGGCTGAAGATCACTCCGGAGTTTCTTTCCCGAAATTGACAAAAAGTAGGGACAGACGGTGTTCCCGCCGTTAAGTGGGACAGATATTGGCAGAATTCTGCCCGTATTGTGTAACAGGTGGTGCGAAGAAGCGTAGATCCGGCTCTCGTCCTTTTACAGGACGGGGGCTCTTTTATTATAGAAGTCCCGGAAAGCGGATGTGCAGATTGCAGATTTATCTGCATAGATGCACATACATTTGACGGGCTGACACATATGAGCAAGAAGGACGACAGGACGCATTGCGAATGTGTGTGCGATTGCGGGAGTACTCAGTACGGAGCAATCGACTTCTATAATAAAATAAAACAACAAGGAAAGAATTGTAAAATGTAATACTGAACAGGAGGAAGCAATCGTGTATCAGAAGGTAGATACGAACCTGAACTTTGTGGACCGTGAAAAAAAGGTGGAACAGTTCTGGAAAGAGAACAAAATTTTTGAAAAAAGTATGGACAGTCGTAAGGAAGGGGAAACCTATACATTTTATGATGGACCGCCTACCGCTAACGGAAAGCCTCACATTGGCCATGTACTGACCCGTGTCATCAAAGACATGATCCCCAGATACCGCACAATGAAGGGCTGCATGGTTCCGCGTAAGGCAGGCTGGGATACCCATGGTCTCCCGGTAGAGCTTGAAGTAGAGAAAAAGCTTGGTCTTGACGGCAAGGAGCAGATCGAGGCTTACGGTATGGAGCCGTTTATCCAGCAGTGTAAGGAAAGTGTCTGGAAATACAAGGGAATGTGGGAGGATTTTTCTTCTACAGTTGGTTTCTGGGCAGATATGGATCATCCGTATGTAACCTATGATGATAATTACATTGAGTCTGAGTGGTGGGCTCTGAAAGAGATCTGGAACAAAGATCTTCTTTACAAAGGATTTAAGATCGTGCCTTACTGCCCGCGCTGCGGAACTCCTCTTTCTGCACAGGAGGTTTCCCAGGGCTACAAGACTGTAAAAGAGCGTTCTGCTATTGTACGTTTTAAAGTGGTTGGCGAGGAGGCATATTTCCTTGCATGGACAACCACACCGTGGACACTGCCGTCCAACCTTGCGCTCTGCGTAAACCCGGATGAGACTTACTGTAAGGTAAAGGCAGCAGACGGTTATACTTATTACCTGGCTGAGGCCCTTATGGACAAGGTTCTGGGCAAGCTTGCAAAAGAGGATGAAAAAGCATACGAGATCCTGGAAACCTATAAGGGAAAAGATCTGGAATATAAAGAGTACGAGCCTCTCTGGGAATGTACCAGAGAAGCAGCGGCAAAGCAGAAGAAAAAAGCGCATTTCGTAGTATGCGACAGCTATGTTACCATGAGCGACGGTACCGGTATCGTTCATATTGCTCCGGCATTTGGTGAGGACGATAACCGTGTGGGACGCGATTACAACCTTCCGTTCGTACAGTTTGTAGACGGACAGGGAAATATGGCAAAAGAAACTCCATATGCAGGTGTATTTGTAAAGAAAGCAGATCCCCTTGTACTTGTTGACCTGGACAAAGAAGGCAAGCTTTTTGACGCGCCGAAATTTGAGCATGATTATCCGCACTGCTGGAGATGCGACACACCGCTTATTTACTATGCGCGTGAGTCCTGGTTCATTAAAATGACAGCAGTGAAGGAAGACCTGATCCGCAACAACAATACCATCAACTGGATTCCGGAGAATATCGGTAAGGGACGTTTCGGCGACTGGCTGGAAAATGTTCAGGACTGGGGTATTTCCAGAAACCGTTACTGGGGAACACCTTTAAATATCTGGCAGTGTGAATGCGGACATATGCATTCTGTCGGAAGCCGTCAGGAGCTCTTTGAGATGAGCGGTGATGAGAAGGCAAAAACTGTGGAACTTCATCGTCCGTATATTGACGAGATCACTCTGAAGTGTCCGGAGTGCGGCGGAACCATGCGCCGTGTACCGGAGGTTATTGACTGCTGGTTTGATTCAGGAGCAATGCCTTTTGCGCAGCATCATTATCCATTTGAAAATCAGGATCTGTTTGAGCAGCAGTTCCCGGCAGATTTTATTTCCGAGGCAGTGGACCAGACAAGAGGATGGTTCTATTCTCTTCTGGCAGAGTCCACCCTGCTGTTTAACAAGGCTCCTTACAGAAATGTTATTGTTCTGGGACATGTTCAGGATGAAAACGGACAGAAGATGAGTAAGTCCAAAGGAAATGCGGTAGATCCTTTTGACGCTCTGGAAAAATACGGCGCAGACGCTATCCGCTGGTATTTCTATATCAACAGCGCTCCGTGGCTGCCGAACCGTTTCCACGGCAAAGCTGTTGTGGAAGGACAGCGTAAATTCATGAGCACTCTGTGGAACACTTATGCGTTCTTTGTGCTTTATGCAAATATTGACGAGTTTGACCCGACAAAATACAATCTGGACTATGACAGCCTTCCGGTTATGGACAAATGGCTTCTCAGCAAGCTGAATTCTGTGGTAAAAGCTGTTGACGAAAACCTTGCTTCCTACAAGATTCCGGAGAGTGCAAGAGCACTTCAGGAATTTGTGGACGAAATGAGTAACTGGTATGTAAGAAGAAGCCGTGAGCGTTTCTGGGCAAAGGGAATGGAGCAGGATAAGATCAATGCATACATGACCCTGTACACAGCTCTTGTGACAATCTCCAAGGCTGCAGCTCCTATGATTCCGTTTATGACAGAGGATATGTACCAGAACCTTGTAAGAAGCGTAGATCCGTCTGCTCCGGAAAGTATCCATCTCTGTGATTTCCCGCAGGTAAAAGAGGAATGGATCAACAAAGAGCTTGAGGATGACATGGAAGCTCTTCTGAAGGTGGTTGTTCTTGGCCGTGCAGCAAGAAATACTGCAAATATCAAGAACCGTCAGCCTATCGGAACTATGTTTGTAAAGGCTGAGAAGGAAATGGATCAGTTCTATACAGATATCATTGCAGATGAGCTGAATGTAAAAGAAGTAAAATTTGCAAAGGACGTTGAATCCTTTATTTCCTACAGCTTCAAGCCTCAGCTTCGCACAGTGGGACCAAAATACGGAAAACTTCTGAACGGTATCCGCACAGCTCTTACAGAGCTTAATGGAACAGAGGCTATGAAAGAACTGAAGGAAACAGGACTTCTTACTCTGGATATTGACGGAAACAAGGTCGAGCTTGCTGAAGAAGATCTTCTGATCGAGACAGCTCAGACAGAGGGATATGTAACAGAAACAGACGGAGATACTTCTGTAGTTCTTGATACAAACCTGACTCCGGAACTGATCGAGGAAGGATTTGTACGGGAGATCATCAGTAAGATTCAGACAATGAGAAAAGAGGCTGGCTTTGAGGTTATGGATAAGATCCATGTTTATGCAAAAGACAATCAGCGCATTATGGATATTATGGAAAACCACAGGGATGAAATCATGTCTGAGGTTCTGGCAGAGGAGATCACTCTGAACGAAACTGATGGTTATGTAAAAGAATGGAGCATTAACAAAGAGAATGTAGTTCTTGGTGTAACCAGAAAGTAGGAGGAAAAAGAAATGATAGATAAGCAGTTCAAAAAAGAGGCTTTTAAAGAAAGCGTAAAAGAAAATGTAAAATTTCTGTATCGCAAAACCCTTGAAGAGGCAACTCAGGAACAGATTTTTCAGGCAGTCAGCTATACAGTAAAGGATGTTATCATTGACAACTGGCTTGAGACACAGAATGCATATCAGAAACAGGATCCGAAGATTGTATACTATATGTCCATGGAGTTCCTTATGGGCCGCGCTCTGGGCAACAATCTTCTGAACCTGACAGCCTATGGCGAGGTAAAGGAAGCTCTTGAGGAACTGGGTCTTGATCTCAATGTAATTGAAGATCAGGAGCCGGATCCGGCTCTTGGAAACGGCGGTCTTGGACGTCTGGCAGCCTGCTTCCTGGATTCTCTTGCAACTCTGAATTACTGTGCCTATGGCTGCGGTATCCGTTACCGTTACGGTATGTTCAAGCAGGAGATCAAGGATGGTTTCCAGCTTGAGGTTCCGGATAACTGGCTGAAAAACGGTTATCCTTTTGAACTGCGCCGTCCGGAATATGCCAAGGAGGTTCACTTCGGCGGATATGTCCGTGTGGAATATGACCCGGCAACCGGATCAAACAGATTTATCCATGAGGGATATCAGGCAGTAAAGGCAGTGCCTTTTGACATGCCGATCCTGGGATATAACAATAAGATCGTAAATACTCTCCGCATCTGGGATGCAGAGCCCATCGTAGACTTCGGACTGGATTCCTTTGACAAGGGTGATTACAAGAAAGCTGTAGAGCAGGAAAACCTTGCCCGCAATATCGTCGAGGTGCTTTATCCTAACGACAACCATATGGCAGGTAAGGAGCTGCGTCTGAAACAGCAGTACTTCTTTGTTTCCGCAAGTCTTCAGGCTGCAATCGAGAAGTACAAGAAAAATCACAGCGATATCCGCAAGCTGTATGAAAAAGTGGTATTCCAGATGAACGATACTCATCCTACAGTAGCTGTTGCAGAGCTGATGCGTATCCTTATGGATGAGGAAGGTCTTGGATGGGACGAGGCATGGGAGGTTACAACAAAATGTGTTGCGTACACCAATCATACCATTATGTCCGAGGCGCTGGAAAAATGGCCTATCGAGCTGTTCTCCAGACTGCTTCCCCGTGTATATCAGATCATTGAGGAGATCAACCGCAGATTTATCCTTGAGATCCAGGCAAAATATCCGGGCAACTATGAGAAGATCAAGAAAATGGCCATTATTTATGACGGCCAGGTAAAAATGGCTCATCTTGCCATTGTTGCAGGATTTTCTGTAAACGGTGTTGCCAGACTGCACACAGAGATCCTGAAAAATCAGGAACTGAAGGATTTCTATGAGATGATGCCGGAAAAATTCAACAATAAGACAAACGGTATCACACAGAGACGTTTCCTTCTTCACGGAAACCAGCTTCTGGCAGACTGGGTAACAGATCATATCGGTCCGGACTGGATCACAGATCTTTCTCAGATCAGCAAGCTGAAGCTTTATGTGGATGATGAGAGAGCGCAGCAGGAGTTTATGAACATCAAATACCAGAACAAAGTCCGCCTTGCAAAATATATTCTGGAACATAATGGTGTCGAGGTAGATCCTCATTCCATTTTTGACGTTCAGGTTAAGAGACTTCATGAGTACAAACGTCAGCTTCTGAATATCCTGCATGTGATCTATCTTTATGATAAGATAAAAAGAAATCCAGGTATGGAATTTTATCCAAGAACCTTTATTTTCGGAGCAAAGGCTTCCGCAGGCTATGCCCGTGCCAAAAAGATCATCAAGCTGATCAACTCAGTTGCAGATGTTGTAAACAACGATAAATCCATTGATAACAAGATCAAAGTTGTATTCATTGAAAATTACCGTGTATCCAACGCAGAGATGATCTTTGCAGCAGCAGACGTTTCCGAGCAGATCTCTACTGCAAGTAAAGAAGCTTCCGGTACAGGTAATATGAAGTTTATGCTGAACGGCGCTCCTACACTGGGAACCATGGACGGCGCCAATGTGGAGATCGTTGAGGAAGTAGGCGAAGAAAATGCCTTTATTTTCGGCCTCAGTTCTGATGAAGTTATCAACTATGAAAACAATGGCGGTTATGATCCGAATGTGATCTACAATACAGATGGTGAGATCCGTCAGGTTCTTATGGAACTGATCAATGGAACCTTCTCTAATGATACAGAGCTGTTCAGAGATCTGTATGATTCTCTGCTTCATGGAAACGGCTATGACAAAGCTGACCAGTACTTTATCCTGGCTGATTTCAGAGCTTATGCAGCAGCGCAGGAAAAAGTGGAAGAGGCTTACAGAGATGAAAAACGCTGGGCTCGAATGGCAATGATGAACACTGCCTGCAGCGGAAAATTTACTTCTGACCGCACTATTCAGGAGTATGTAGATGATATGTGGCATCTGGACAAAGTAATTATTAAATAATAAAATTTTGTTTTTTTACAGGCAGTCTGCTTTTCATAGCAGGCTGCCTGTAGTGTTTACAGAATTGTTGTGTAAACGGAACTGCTGTGGCGTCATTCCGGTGTGCTTTTCAGAAGACGGGTCAGGCTTATTTCCACAGAAACAGTTTTGGGAGAGTCTGATTTCCGAGATATGATCTGTGGGAATAAAATGTTTTTTGTGTGTCATAAGATATGTGGAGAAAGTCCCGGAGGATAAAGGTATGACATATTTATGGGGCGGAATGATACTTATTGGCGTTTTGTACGGCGCTTTTGCAGGAAATCTTCAGGCTGTGACAGAAGCAGTTGTTTCTTCAGCAGGGGAGGCGGTGAGTCTTTGTATTACAATGGCAGGAATTACGGCCATGTGGACAGGTATCATGAAAATTGCGGAAAATGCCGGGCTGGTGTCGCAGCTTGCAGGCAGGATGAGACCTGTTCTTAAATTTCTGTTTCCCGGTCTGGAACCGGATTCTCCGGCCTGTCATTATATTTCTCTGAATTTTTTATCAAATCTTTTTGGGATTTCCTGGGCAAGCACCAGCGCAGGACTAAAAGCAATGGAGGAATTGGACCGTCTGAATAAGGAGGAGTGCAGAAGATATGGAAAAACAGGAAGACGCAGTCCACGTACAGCAAGTTCTGCCATGTGTACCTTTATGATCATAAACGTTTCTTCTCTTCAGCTGATCCCGCTAAATATGATCGCATACAGAACAAAATACGGAAGCGCTGATCCGGCTGCTATTGTCGGCCCGGCCATACTGGCTACAGCAGTGAGTACGGCGGTGGCGGTGGTGTTCTGTAAGATCATGGACGGAAAAAGGGGATGAATTGAGCTGTCTTTAAATTCTGGTCTGCTATTTTGAGGTCTGAAATATCACTATTAAAAAAACTTAGAGAGCTAGTAAAATAATCAATTTTACTAATAATATATGATTCTATATAATGAGACTGTGCAAAATAACTGACAATAACGGAGAAAAAGCAGGATTCTTCTGTTAAAAATACAGAACGAAAAGCGAGGAGTGAAAAAGATGAAATGCTTTGATGTGGCAGTGATCGGAGCAGGTGTTGTGGGATGTGCAGTGGCAAGGGAATTGTCCAGGTACAGCTTAAGCATCTGTGTCCTGGAAAAGGAACTGGATGTTGCCTGCGGAAATTCAGGCAGAAATACAGGAATGCTTCATGCGGGTTTTACCTACAGGCCGGGCTCTCTGAAAGCGGAGTGTGCTGTGGAGGGAAACCGGGAGTTTGACCAGGTGGCAGAGGAGCTGGATATTCCATTTAAAAGAACAGGCAAGCTGGTAGTTGGCTTTGATGAAAAGGATCGAAAAAATATTCTGAAATACAAGGCCATCGGCGAGGAAAACGGTGTCAGGGGCATGGAAATGATCGACAAAAAGCGCCTTAATGAGATCGATCCCAACGCAGGCGGCGAGTTTGCCATGTATGTGCCGTCCTCCGGAATTCTTGATCCTATGCAGTATACCATTGCCCTGGCGGAAAATGCCTGCATGAACGGTGCGGAATTTCTTTTTGATCACAGGGTCTTGGAAATTGAGCGCAGGGATGAACGCTATATTATTCATACACCGGCAGAGGATGTTTCCGTCAGGTGGGTGTTTAACTGCGCAGGAATGTATGCTTCGCAGATTTCTGAAATGCTGGGGTATCCGAACTATCCGGTTAAAGGATTTAAGGGAGAATATTATGTTCTTGACAAAAAAGCCGGAAAAGAAATGAGAATCCCCATTTACCCGGCGCCCAATGATAAAGGAGGCTTTTCCACTCACGCAACACCTACTGTAGACGGGAATATTCTGGTAGGGCCGGATTCTTATGTGGTGGAGGAGGCTGAGGATTATAAGGTGACGAAGGAGCACATGGACGGACTTTTTGAGGACGGCCGGAAGGTGTTTAAAGAAATGAAGCGGGAATATTTTATCCGCAATTTTTCCGGAATCCGATGGAAACGTTATGATCCGGAAACAGGCGCAATTCTTGATTTTATGCTGGAAGCAGATGAAAAAAATTCCTGTACGGTAAATCTTGTGGGAATTGAATCACCGGGAATCACCTGCGCCCTGCCTCTTGCAAGAAGGGCTGTGGCAAAGCTGGTGGAAAAAGAGCATCCGGCTGTAAACGAAAGCTTTAATCCCCGGAGAAAGGGGATTCGCCGTTTTCTGGATATGTCCCTTGAGGAAAAAGAGCAGGCTGTGAAGGAGAACCCTGATTATGGGGAAGTGATCTGCCGCTGCGAAACAGTTACAAGGGCGGAAATTCTTCAGGCTGTCCATAATCCTCTGGGAGTCTGTACAGTAACCGGAATCAAAAACCGTACCCGGGCTACTATGGGACGGTGCCAGGGAGGTTACTGTGAAACAAGAATTACAGATCTGATACAGAAGGAGATTGGAATTTCAGAAGATCAGATTCGTTATTCCAGAAAAAATTCGTACATGTTTACGGGAAAGGTGAGGGATGAAAAATGAGACAGGCAGACGCAGTGATCATCGGCGGCGGTCCGGCAGGGCTTGCGGCAGCCGTAGAGCTTTATCATAAAGGAATTACGGATATCCTGATCCTGGAAAGAGAAAGCAGTCTGGGAGGAATCCTGAAACAGTGCATTCATGACGGCTTCGGACTCAGCCGCTTCGGGGAAACCTTAAGCGGACCGGAGTATGCACAGCGCTTTATCGATCAGGTGGAGGAGCTGAAAATTCCCTATATTACAGACGCTACCGTAATCCGGCTTACCGGTGATAAAAAGGTATATGCTGCATCCAGAGAGGGGATCATTGAGATACAGGCAAAAGCCGTGATGCTGGCAATGGGCTGCCGGGAAAGAACCCGGGGAGCTATCAGCATTCCGGGAGAACGTCCTGCAGGCGTGTGGACAGCAGGCGTTGCCCAGTCCTATATCAATCTTCAGAATAAAATGGTCGGACGGGAGGTTGTGATCCTGGGTTCCGGCGATATCGGAATGATCATGGCAAGGAGAATGACTCTGGAGGGGGCTCATGTGCAGGCTGTGTTTGAGCTTCAGCCTTATGCAAGCGGACTTCCCAGAAATATTGAGCAGTGTCTGAGAGATTATGACATTCCTCTTTATCTGAGCCATACGGTGACAGATATTCTGGGCAAAGACCGCCTGGAGGGTGTTGTGGTTTCCCAGGTAGATGAGAAGCTTCAGCCTGTTCCCGGAACGGAAAAAACATACCATTGTGATACTCTGATTCTTTCGGTAGGGCTGATTCCTGAGAACGAGCTTTCTCTTGAAGCAGGCGTTACTCTGGATGATCGAAGTAAGGGCGCTGTTGTGGATGAAAACTATCAGACAGATGTGGAAGGGATTTTTGCAGCAGGAAATGTACTTCATGTTCATGATCTGGTGGATTTTGTGTCTATGGAGGCAGAAAAGCTGGCAGACGCCATGGCGCGGTATATCCGTGAAGGCGGGCTTCCTCCCTGTGAGCTTGATATAAAAACAGACGGAAACGTAACTCACACCATTCCCCAGAAGGTCAGCGGCAAAAAATCCTTCCGTCTTGCCATGCGTGTGCGCCGTCCGATGAAGGATGGAGCTATTGAAATTACTCAGGATGGAAAAACTGTAAAACGCTATAAATTTAAAAAAGCTCTTCCGGCTGAAATGATTCAGATTCCTGTTGAGGCGGAAAAGCTAAACGGAGAAGCTCCTTTGGAGGTGAATGTGATATGCTGAGACAATTTACCTGTATTATGTGCCCTATGGGCTGTTCTCTGGAGGCAGAGGTTCTCCCTGAGGGACAGGTGGAAAAAGTTACCGGGAACAACTGTAAAAGAGGAAAGGAATACGCTGTCCGCGAGGTGACAAATCCTGTGAGAAATATTGCCTCCTCTGTTCTGGTTGAGGATGGAGAGCTGCCTCTGGCCAGTGTGCGTCTTAACGCCCCGATTCCCAAAAAGGATATTTTTTCTGTGATGGCGGAGATCAGAAAGATAAAAGTTACGGCACCTGTTTCCATTGGCCAGATCGTGCTTCAGGATGTACTGGGAACCGGCTCTGACGTGATTATTACAAAAAATGTAAAGAGAAAGGCGGAAGAGCTATGAAGGTAGTTAAGGGAGGAACCGTCTCAGGACTTCTGAAGGATGTTCCTGTTCCGGAAATGTTTCATGCAAGGCAGACCTTTCCCCGTGAGGTAATTGCTCCGAAGGATATTCCGGCAGTTGTTTTCCGGGAAATGTCACAGCCTCAGTTTGCGGAAAAGATCAGACCGGGAATGAGTATTGCCATTACTGCAGGAAGCCGCGGCATACGGAATGTGGATATTATCACAAAAGCAGTAGTTGATTTTGTAAAGCAAAAAGGCGCATCTCCTTTTATTGTACCGGCAATGGGAAGTCACGGAGGAGCCACGGCAGAGGGGCAGGTTGAGATTCTGGAAAGCTTCGGAATCACAGAAAAAACAATGGGATGTCCTGTCCGTTCTTCTATGGAGGTTGTGGAGCTGGGCTATTCCAGTCTGGGACGCAGAGTTGTTATAGACAAAAATGCCTATGAATCAGACGGGATTATTGTTTCCTGCAGGCTGAAGCCCCACAATGCTTTCCGGGGAACCCACGAAAGCGGTCCCTGCAAAATGATGACCGTAGGACTTGGCAAGCAGGTGGGGGCCCAGGTGGTCCACAGTGACGGAATGGGTAAAATAGCTCAGAATATTCCCACGATGGCCGCAGTTGTCCTTGAAAAAGCGCCTGTTCTTTTTGCCATTCCCTGCATTGAGAATGCTTATGATGAAACCTGTAAGATCGAGGCAATTCTGCCGGAGAACATTCTGGAGAGAGAGGCGGAGCTTCTGAAATATGCGTTTTCCAATATGCCGAAACTGATCGTAGGCGAAGGGGACGTGCTGGTTGTGGACAAGATCGGAAAGAACTTCAGCGGTACCGGAGTGGATCCAAATATTACAGGAACCTTTTCCACAGAGTTTGCAAAGGGCGGTATTCAGGTCCAGAGAACCTGCTTTTTGAATCTCAGCAAGGAGTCCCATGGAAACGCTCTGGGCTGTGGTCTTGCAAGCGCCATTACAAACAAGATTTTTGAGGAAATGGATATTGAAAAAATGTATCCAAACTGCCTTACAAGTACAGTACTGGCTTCTGCCCGTATTCCTTGTGTGACGGCAACGGACAGGGAGGCAATCCAGCTGTGCATCTGTACCTGTAACGGACTTGGAGATGCACCTGTACGCATGGTGAGAATTGCCAACAGTCTTCATATTGACACCATTATGCTGTCAAAGGCTTACTATGATGATGTGAAAGCCGGGAAGTATCCGGGAGTGGAGGCTCTGGATGAGCCTGCGCCGTTGGAGTTTGACGAGGAGGACAATGTGGTTACACCGGTGAGGATTTAATGCTTGACCGGTCTCCCGGGATGTGATATCATACCTTTCAGATTAAATAAAAGAAACGATCCCTCTGCCACCGGGTAAGAGGATAAAGACGTCAGTTTTTTCGCCGTAGGTCTTAGAAAGCGAAAATACTGGCGTTTTTGTTTTGCCGGACAGGTGTGTTGGAAACAGGGGGAAATAAAAAACAACAGGAGGGAATATGAAAAAAACATCATGTCTGGGAGAATTTATGCGATATACCAGCCTGAATGTTCTGGGAATGATCGGGTTGTCCTGTTATATTCTGGCAGATACCTTTTTTATTGCCAGAGGACTGGGCTCTGACGGTCTGGCTGCCCTGAATATTGCCATTCCCGTGTACAGCTTTGTACACGGCTGCGGTATGATGCTGGGAATGGGAGGCGCCACAAAATACTCTATTTTCCGGGGGCAGAAAATGGAACAGGAGGGCAACAGGATCTTTACGAATACCGCGTATCTGGTTGGAATCTTTGCCTTGATTTTTGTCCTTATGGGACTTGGCTTTTCCGGAAATATCACGTCTCTTCTTGGCGCTGACGGGGAAATTTTTGAAATGACAAAAACATACCTTATGGTAGTTCTTTTGTTTGCGCCTGCGTTTATGACAAATGATTTTCTTTTGTGTTTTGTCCGTAATGACGGGAATCCGGGACTTGCAATGACAGCGATGCTGACAGGAAGCTTTGCAAACATCATACTGGATTATGTGTTTATTTTTCCAATGAAAATGGGAATTTTCGGCGCTGTTTTTGCCACAGGACTGGCTCCTGTGATCAGTGTCGGCGTGCTGTCGAAACACTGGATAAGCAGAAAAAATAACTTCCATTTCAGTCCTGCAAAGCCGGATATCAGATTAACGGGAACCACCTTTTCACTGGGTATACCATCCCTTATTTCAGAGCTGGCCTCCGGTATTGTGATTATTGTATTTAACTTTATTATTCTGGGAATCCGTGGAAATCTGGGTGTGGCTGCCTATGGAGTGGTAACAAATATTTCTCTTGTGGTAACATCCATGTTTACCGGAATCGCCCAGGGAATGCAGCCTATTGCCAGCCGCTCTTACGGAAGCGGAGATGCGGAAAATACAGGAAAAATATTTCGTTATGCCGTTATAGCCCTTCTGGGAACAGCTGCGGTAATCTACGGAATCGTGTTCCTGTTCGCATCGCCGATCACATCTGTCTTTAACAGCGAAAACGATATGCAGCTTCAGAAGATTGCGGAAGAGGGGCTGAAGCTTTACTTCCTGGCTGTGCCATTTGTGGGCTTTAATATTGTTTCGGCCATGTTTTTTACCTCTACGGAACGGGCGCTTCCGGCTCAGATGATCTCTGTATTGAGGGGGCTGGTTGTGATCATTCCTGCTGCCTTTATTCTTTCAGCAGTGTTTGAAATGCAGGGCGTATGGCTGTCCTACCCTGTAACAGAGGGGATAGTGACAATATTTGCAGTATGTGTTCTGTTAAAGAGTGCAGGAAGGAAACCAGGTACAGAAAAAGCCTGAATATTTATACGGAAATGACCTGTCCCATGAAAACATGGGAAGGTAAAGAAGAGATTGATTTACTGTTTCTTTTCCAGATTCAGAAAAATACTACAGATAAAAAACTTCCCGGAAGCAGGTGATTTCCGGGAAGTTTTATTATGAGTTTAAACGACAGAACAGGGAAAGTCAGGAAGGGTCATCCGGAGAGAATTCAAGAATATCTCCCGGCTGGCAGTCAAGCTCCCTGCATATGGCATTCAGGGTGGAAAAGCGTATTGCACGAACCTTTCCGGTTTTCAGATTGGAAAGATTAACGTTGGAGATGCCGACCCGTTCTGCCAGCTCGTTCAGAGAAATTTTCCGGTCTGCCATCACCCGGTCAAGTCTTAAAATAATTGCCATTTTTCCATCTCCTTATATTGTCATATCAGCTTCATCCTGAAGATCAATACCATACCGGAAAATTTCTGAAAGGATCAGGGCAAGGATTCCCATTACCAAAATTTCACCGCTGATATCCGGAAAGCGGAAAAAGACAGAATCGAAGAGAAACTTTTCGATCAGGCTGTAATACAAAGTATTTTTAAACAGAGCCATGATGATCAGAATCCATGAAATGAACCGCAGATCTTTTTCCGTTTTTCGAGTAAATGGTGTGTGTTCCTTCAGGGTTCTGTCCAGGATCCGTTTTACAAAAAGAAGAACGATCATAACAGGAAGAAGGGTCAGGATACTTTCAAGAATACCATAAATCAGATAGCTATTCAGAGGATCTGCGATCTGGCCTGATAGATCAGAGGGCAGGGAGAATCCTGTACACCATGCATCTGACCAGGTAAAAAACTGGTGATAATTATCTGTATATTCATAATGGAAGGGAACCAGTCCTGCTTTTGCCAGAACAGGGAGCAGGATCAAATAAAACATAGCCAAAAGAAGAAGCAGCAAAATACCTTTCAGAAAAACAGCGGCATATTGACAGGTGGCTAAGGACTTGTTTTTCAGTGACAGGGAGGATTTTTCTGAAAAAATTATTTTATTCATAGAAGCCAGCTCCTTTCTTTTACCATATAAGATTTCATGTTTATCGTTGATTTCAATATATCAAAGTGATTTGTGAATGTCAATAAAAATTTATCGTTTATCATTAAAAAACTGTTGAAATCTTGGCGTACATAAAAAGAGGACATATTTCATAAGGTATCATAAACAGAAAAACTGGAGATTTTATGAAGTTTATTTCCTATATTTCCGGGTTTATGATACCGTTTCTTTTATTTTATGTGGTGGGATACGGGCTTCTTTCTAAAAGAGATATATACAGTGACTTTCTGGAAGGGGCAAAAGAGGGGCTGAAAACAGTAAAAGGTCTGGTTCCGGTGCTGGTCGGTCTTATGACTGCAGTAGGCGTTCTCAGAGCCTCCGGCTTTCTTGATTTTCTGGGGGAAATACTGGGAAAGGCAACGTCTGCGGCAGGTATTCCGCCGCAGATCGTTCCTCTTGGAATTGTAAGAATGTTTTCGTCCAGCGCAGCCACGGGACTGCTTCTGGATATTTTTAAAGAATTTGGGACAGATTCTCCTGTGGGGCTGATGGCTGGTCTGATGCTCAGTTCCACAGAAAGTGTGTTTTACTGCATGAGCGTGTATTTTGGTTCTGTGGGTATACAGAAAACAAGGTATACTCTTGCAGGCGCACTTGTTGCTACGCTTGCCGGGATGGCAGCTTCCGTGTGGATTGTGACATGTGTGATGTAATTATCGGACAGCAAAATATTCAGGCTTTTTTACTGCCGGTCTGAGAGTCTTCTTTTGGAAACTGTTTTTATTAAAGAGTTACCTTTACAGTACCATCAAGAGGTAGTCCAAGTTCCTTAATCTGCCAGTCTTCCAGTTTGATATGATCATTATGTCCATACCATGTGAAAATGTATTCATAATGGGAGAATTCCCCACATTTATTTATACTGCAGTTTTTACACTCAAGAAGATGATGGACTTCATAAACAGTGAGCAGAGTATAACCGCCCAGGCAGTGCTCTGAATTGGGGTTATCTAAATGGTTATCCATCCGGAGGAAGAAGTTATCGTCATCTACCATGCCATAGTAATATCCGCATCCGGTACAGACATTTGCAGCATAAACGTCAAAAGAGTTTTTAGTAGGACCGGTATTTTCCTGGAGAGAATAACTCCAGTCCATCCATATATCTGTTCCCAGATCCTCCCAGACGTGCTTGCGTGTGGCAGGAATAGATTCGGTGTAGCTGTGACCGCAGGAGCATTTATAGGTACGGACACCTTCTTTACTGCAGGTTGGCTGTCTGGTAATGGAAGAAGTATAGCTGTGCTTATGCGGCGTGGGTTTTGAAGGTACGTTCACCGATACGCCTTTTGGATCATAGCCGCCGTAGGTATTTGAAAAAACAACATAAGCGCGGACTGTGTAAATGTTTTTCTGTCCCTTTATTGGGTTTTTATCCACATAGCTGTTGAACCTATAGTCTGTCAATCCAATCTGTTTCCAGCCGGTGGAAGGAGTTTTGCGGTATATGTAGTAGAAGCCGTTTCCCGGGAGTCCATTCCATGAAACAGTTACACATTTCTGGTCTTTGGAAAGCACAGCGTTTTTCAGTTTTACTGTATCAAGTTTCGTGCTTATAGTCAGTCCTTTGCTGTTATATGGGCCGTTTGTATTATATTTGCTGTTATAACCTTTAACCGTGTAAGTATATTTCTGTCCTGGTATAATAGGCGTTTTGTTGGAATTGGTATGGGTGTAGCTGGTGGTATTTCCGCTTACTGTAGCCAGTCCTATCCACTGACTGCTGGCAGATTTCTTATAGTAGATCTTGTAGTGGGTGGCATTTGAGGCTTTTTTCCACTGGATATTGATTTTATTGTATGCCGGAGCTGAAATCTTGCTGAGAGTTACAGGGCCGGGAGTGACCTTTTGCGGTTTGTCAGGAGTCCCGGTTTTCGGAACATTTACAGAAAGTCCTCTGGTATTATAATTTCCATAGGTTTTTGTGGGGCTGTAGTAGCCTCTGACTGTATAAATATTTGTCTGTCCTTTGACGGGATTGCGGTCTGTGTAGACGGTATAGGGATCCCGGACATTTGCCAGCCGTTTCCATCCGGTGGAAGGAGTTTTGCGGAAAACACAGTAATAATTACATCCGGCAGCTCGGTTCCAGGAAACGGTCACAGATTTTTTGTCAGAACCAAGGGAAGCGCGGTTCAGCTTTACTGTGGCGGGTTTTGTATATGTGGTAAGTCCTCTGCTGTCATAGCTTCCATAGGTTTTGTATTTGCTGTTATAACCTCTGACTGTGTAGGTGTATTTCTGGCCAGGGGTAACAGGTCTGCTTTTGGAAGATGTGTGGGTATAGCTTGTGGTGCTTCCGCTTACCGTGGCAAGAGATGTCCACTGGCTGGTACCGGCCTTTTTGTAATAAATCTTGTAATGAGTGGCATTGGAAGTACGGTTCCATTTAATATTGATCTTGTTGTAAGCCGGAGAGGAGATCTGTGTGAGAGTGACCTTTCCGGGAGTTGGTTTTCTGCCTGCGGCAGATGCTGTGGCAGGAGTCATGCCGAAGATCAGCATGACTGCCAGAAGCATTGCCAGGAGACTGTTTAAATTTTTTTTCATGAAAATCCTCCTTGCGGTGATTAAACAAAATGATATTGGTTTTGAATGCTGTAAAGGAGTAGTGTTACTTATTCAGCCACAGCTTTCACTTTGGTATTTTCAGCAGACTCCGAAGTGGAATCTTTGACAGAGAGAATAAAATCAATGTCGTCCCATAAGTTTAGACTTACTTGAATATAATAAGTAGTATCAGGAGTCAGTTCGCTGGAGACGATAGTGGATGGGACACCGTTATTTTCTGCCTGATTTTGTGCAAGTTCAGCGCCAAGATCATCATAAAGTACAAAGTCAAGACTGCATGTACCGGGAGAAGTATTTGTGCAGACGACCGTATATTCTGTTTCAGCAGTACTTCCGGTGGTGAAAGAATACCAGGCAGAGGTGGTATCTCTATAGTCTCCTTTAATATGTCCGGGAACATTGGTGTTAAGGGGCATTTCTCCGGCATCGTACATGTTTGTTCCGGCAGTTATCTCGGGCTGTTCAGAAGTATTTGCTGCTTCAGTATTTTCAGCAGACTCCAGAGAAGGATTCTTTACAGAGAGAAAAAAATCGGTATCCTCCTGTACCTCCGAATTGATTCGAATATAATAAGTAGTATCAGGGTTCAGTTCGTTGGAAATAACAGTAGAGGGAGTGCCATTACTGTTTGCCTGATTTTTTGTAAGTTCAGTACCAAGATCATCATAAAGTGCAAAGTCAAGACTGTATGTACCGGGAGAAGTGTTTGTACAGACAATCGTATATTCTGTTCCGGCAGTACTTCCGGTGGTGAAAGAATACCAGGCATAGATATTTCCTTCAACACGTCCGGGAACATTGGTGTTAAAGGGGATTTCTCCGGCTTCATACATATTTGTTCCGGCAATTATTTCTTTTTCTGTTGAAGAAGCTTCATTCTTTGAACCGGTATTTTGACTGGTGTTTGCAGATTCTGCATCAGGACTGCTGTTCTGAGACTGACCGGAGTTCTCGATCATATTCTGGTCAGATATTTCTGAGGCATGGGCTGTACCTGAAAGGCTCAGAGCGCCGGCCAGTACACAGCAGGTAAGTAAAGTTCTTTTTTTCATTATTTTCGTCCTCCTTTTGACTTTTGTATACATTACTTTCAGTATACATGATATATCATCTAGTTTCAATGGAAGGCAAAGTGCTTTTTACAGCAATTTCTGCTTTCCACTATACAGACAGGATAAAAAGAGAAAAAGTTTTAAAAAATAAAAAATTCTTTGAAATTGTTTTTTTGGGCGGATTGACGCAATTTTATAGATGTTATAAAATCTATAAAAAGGGATGAAATCTGTTTATTTGGGTTTTGAAAAAATTTAAAAAAATTAAAACCTTTTTGCTGGTTGGCCTGTCAGTATAGTAAACAGATAAATGAAGGAGGATTAAAATGGGATTTTTAGACAAAATGAAAACTTCTGTATCAGGGGTAAGCGCACAGCAGAGATATGCATCTAATATAAGAAAAATTAATGCCCAGATTCAGAGTAATGAGAAGGAAATTGAAAGACTGACCATGCAGGTGGGGATCCAGTGCGTGAAGCTTCATTTAGAGGAACTGGGTACAGAGTATGAAAATCTTTTTGCTGTGATCCGGCAGTATCAGTCGGAAAACAGAGCGGCAGAGGAAGAAATCCGGCGTTTAAGAGAACAGCAGGAGGAAGAAGAGTTTGCCCGTCAGCAGGCGCTTCAGGAAAAAGAAGAGTCAGACAGAATTGCCCGTCAGCAGGCTCAGGAAGCAAGAGAGGCAGCCCGCCAGCAGGCACAGGCAGAAAAGGAGGCCGCACGAATGAAAGCTCAGGCGGAAATGGAAGTCCGGGAAGCGGCTCGTCAGAGAGTACTGGAATATGCCCGTCAGAATGAATTAAAAAGACAGCGGGAAATGCAGGCTCAGATGAATACTGACTTTAAGATATGCCCGGGCTGCGGCGGCAGAAATGATCTGGATTCTATGTTTTGTGTTCACTGTGGGAATTCATTATCAAAGGAGCCTGAAATGATGCAGTCAGAGACACAGTCTCGAATGCAGTATGTAGACCAGGAGCAGCCAGAAGAAAAAACAGAAAATCAGACAATACCTGAACAGTCGTTTATGAATCAGCAACAGGATATCTGATCAGGATAAAATAAAAATTAAAAAATTTATAAAAACATAAAACCTTTTTGTGATTTGACCTGTCAGTATAGTGAAAGGTTAAAACAGGGAGGTGAGAAAAATGTTTCTGCCATATGAAAGACAGATTACAGAACTTTTACAGGAACTTATGCATTTTCGGGCCGTGACAGTCCGCAGCCAACAGGAAAAGGCCAGGTATGCAGAAGAATTGAGCGAAACCTGTAAAGAGATTGAACAGGCGTTGTATGAGATAGGAAAACGACAAACCCTTGCACTCAGACAATGGGAAAACATCAGCGACAGAGAGCGAAGCAGGATTTTAATCCCGGTTTCAGAGGGGGTGGAAAAAATGACAGCTCTTGCACAGCAAAAAGGCTGTAAAGCCATGGGAGAGTATCTGGAAGTTTCTGTTATGGAAGAAGTTCTGATGATACTGGATCTTCCAAAGAAGTAAAACGGCGCGAAGGAAAAGAAAAACAAATATAATCAAAAAGAAAAAGGGAGATAAAGATGATGAAAAAAACAATGAAAAAGATGGTGGCACTGACAATGGCAGGTATGATGGCAATGTCCATAAGTACAGGGGCAGTATCCGTACTGGCAGCAGAAACAGATGAGTATGTGGGCGGGGAAGTGGCAGGAACCACCAGCTCCTGTATTCCTGTCAGTGAGTATGAAGGAGAATTGGATGAAAATGCGCCGGATGAAGGTTATGTGTTGGATGTGCAGTTTGTTAATACAGATGCAAAAGACTACTATGTTTTTCCTTTATTTATTTGTGATTTGACGGGAGACGCATATCCGGGTAAGCATGTGGCGACTGTATTAATGAATACAGGGGCGGTATATTCTCCGGATGCGGTTTTAAATTCTCCGACCAGTCTGTGTCAGGATGCTGTTCGAGTGGAAGCCGGCACTTCGAAAAATGTCCGTTATTATATTGATTTTAATGCGGAGGATTACATTGCTGTCTGCAATACTCAGTATGCAACAGACGATCAGACTGCATGGGACAATGCTTCTGAATTTGATGCTGACCAGGGCTTTTATCTGGGGGCGGCATCTATGCAGGTCATGGTATATGACGTAGATGTTCTTGACGCGCAGCTGGCGGCAGAACAACAGCAGGAGGGTTCTCAGCCTCAGCAGCAGTATCAGGATCCTCAGTATCAGGAAGGAACACAGCAGGAAAACGGATATACAGAGGAACAGGTACAGCAGTTTAATGAGTTTGGAAACAGAATGTGGGAAGATGCAAAAGACAATATAAGTGAAGAGCTTTCGGAAGGACTTGGTGGCTTTTTGTCTCCGGGCACAATTGAACAGGGACTTGAATTGGGGAAAAGTATTCTGTTTGAATAAGTAAAGGATTTTGAAGTATTTATACAGAATAAAGAGCTTTTAGAGAGCAGTTCAATAACTGGAATATATACAGGAGGAAGATGTAATGTTTTGTAAAAACTGCGGGAATCAGATACCGGACGGAGTCCGGTTCTGCCCGAAATGCGGAAAAGAGACAGGAACAGTTCCATCGAATCAGAATGCAGCGGGACAGGATGTCATAAACAAGAACACTGTGGAACACAGCACCACAGCACAAAGTACAGTGAACCTCAACACTATGGGAACCAAAAACTCTGCACAGTCCGGCTGGTCTGCGGGGATTTCGGAAGAATCAGGTATCAAAAAAACGAAAACAAAAAAGCAAAGATATCTGAGAACCTATAATCTTGGACATTTTGGGGTGCTGATCGGCTGTGTAATGGAGATTGTGGCAGTGTTTCTTCCAAACTATACTAATGGTTTCCTTATAGGATTTTTAAATAAATTCACGGACTTTATGGGAGATACTCCTTCTATTATGAAATTTATGACGACCTTTGTATTTGGAGAGAGTGCCCAGAAGCTTAATAGATATCTGGACGCAGAATTGAGAAATGTTGAAATTTATCAGAACTTCAGAGACTATACGGAAACTGCAGCGATTATGCTTATGATTATGGGACTTTTTGTGCTGGTATCCTTTATCTGTGTCCTGTTAAAGTTTGCTCCGGTGGTTGCTTCTGTATTCAATCTGGCAGCTATCGGTGTCCTGCTGTATATGTGCAGCAAACTTACTTCTGTTTTTCAGGGGCAGGGATATCTGCTGCTTTTGGCAGGCGGCGTGGTGATTTTTGTATCATCTGTGATTTCGTCTATGATGACAAGCAATATGCTTATGAGACAGAGAGTTCAGCTGACAAAATACTAATAAAGAAAATAGATGAAAAAATAATACTGATTATCTGGATTCCTCATCCGGAACAAAAACCAGTATATCAGATATCTGACAGCCGATCACACTGCAGAGTGTATTAAGAGTCTTGGTTGTAATGGTCTTGCCGCTTCGCAGACGCTGAATGGTATCAGGCAGAATGCCATGTTCGTAGATCAGCTGATAGGTGGATATATTTTTCCGGCGGATAGTCTGCCAGAAGGGTTCGTATGAAATCATGTAGTTACCTCCTGTTTAACAGCATGGTAGCATACATGAGTTTTTATACATGCATGTTATATCATGTATGTTGTCTGCAAAGATACAGGCTCGTGTGAAAAAAATAAGAGGGGCAAAATACAGATACAGGAAGCGGAGATTACATATATTGCTGTGGCAGCTCTGGATGAAACTGAAATAAAGAAAGACGTAGAAGGAAATGTGGTTTATAATGTAATTACCTTTGTATGATTCGGTTTCCGAAAATGACAAAACAACTCTGGTTCCGGCGCTTCTCTATTATAAACCGGACAACAGCTATATGGAATAAAACTGGGAAGGCTGAAAGTATGGACAGCAGTTTTGTTATGAAATGGTTTGTCTGGATGCTCCGTAAAGAACGCTCAGAAACTGAGATGAGCAGAATACAGAAAAACAGGATCAGCCAGACAGTGAGAAAGGACAGAAGAGAAAATGGATTATAAACAGGCCGTTGAGGCGGCGCTTAAAGGAAATGAAAGTGCATTTTCCGCACTTTATGAATCAACGCAGCGGGATATGTATTATATTGCGCTGAAATACATGAAAAATGAAGAGGATGCTATGGATGTGCTGCAGGATTCTTACATAAAAGCATGGCAGTCCCTGGCATCTCTTAAAGACCCTGCAAGTTTCCGTGCATGGTTTGGGCGTATTGTGGCAAATACAGCAAAAAATACGCTGGCCAAAAAACGTCCCATGTTGTTTTCCCAGCTTGAGGGAGAAAATGATGAGGGAGAGCAGTTTGCTCTTGACATCGAAGATGAAAAGTCAGAATTTCAGCCTGAGAGAAGCTATACGCAGAAAGAAACCCAGGAGCTGGTGCACGAGCTGATCGACAGTCTTTCGGATGAGCAGAGACTGTGTATTCTGATGTATCATCTGGACGACCAGAGTATTAAGGACATTGCAGAAACCTTTGGAATTTCAGAAAATACTGTAAAATCGAGATTACTATATGGAAGAAAAGCCATAAAGGCAAAGGCTGAGGAACTTCAGAAAAAAGGATATCAGCTCTACACAGTTGCACCTGTGGTACTGTTCCTGTATCTGCTTGACAGTGAAAAAGCATCTACTGTATTTGCAGCCACAGCCAATGCAGTTATGCAGGCACAGAAGACGGGAATCCTGGAGAGCGCAAAAGCATCTGGAAGCGGAGCAGGAGCAGCAGAAAGCAGTGCGGCAGGCCATGGCACAGAGACGGTTTCACATTCTGGAAGCAGTGGATCTGCTTCACGTCCTGGTGGAAGCCCCAGCTCTTCTGGCAATACAGGCAGGACAGCTGTATCCGCAGGCCGCAAAGTGGGACAGACAGCTGTAAAACAGGCGTTTATTCACACCGCAGCAGGCAAGGCCGCAGCGGTAGCAGTAGCAGTGGCAGTGATCGGAGGCGGCGGAGCCGCAGCTTATCATTTTGCTGGACAGAATTCTGCAGGGGAAGAACAGCAGACAGCTGCAGAGGCTGAAACAACAGATACAGTTTCGTCAGAAGTAACCCCGGCACCCACAGCAGTGCCGGAGCCCACTGCGACACCAATTCCGACAGCAACTCCCACACCGGAGCCAACTCCAACTCCGGCTGTGGCAGACCCGGCTTCTGTATATACCAGTGTTGTAAATTCAGCAGCTGCCGGGGAAGAGGGATATAATTTCTCAGAATATGGAAATGGGGATTACGGACAGCTTACCGGAGAGAGGGAATATGCTCTGTATGATATGGATCAGGATGGAACCGAAGAACTGATTCTGACAGAAGGGCTTGCAAACGGACCGTTTATTTATTACGCATACCGGGTGTATACTGCGGAAAATACAGGTTCCGGTTATCAGCCAAAAGCTATAGAAGGAAGTGGAATTTCCCTGGATCTGGCAATCCCGCCGGAGGGGCCTGGTCTGTATTCATTACAGGATTTCAGCCGGGGAATGGGATATGAAGAGTATTATCGTGTGACGATCCAAAATGGAGCGCTGACGGAAGAGGGAGATCCGGCGCTGCAGGCAGTTATGGGAGACGAGACCCATGTGGCCAATATTGAGCAGGCGCCGGAATTTCACTGGTTCCCGGTAACAGACTTAAACGGTCTTAACTAAAAAGCTCCCGGGTTTTCTGCATCCATTCAATGACAGGTACGGAGAAGGGGCATCTTTCCTCACAGCCGCCGCATTCCAGGCAGTCAGAGGCATTGGCTTCCAGAGCCTCATAGTGGGCGCGGACTGTGGGAGGGACCTCTTTTTGCATCCGTGCCAGGTCAGCAAGCTTGTTTACCATGGCAATGTCAATTCCGGCAGGGCAGGGAGCGCAGTGACCGCAGTAGGTGCACTGTCCTGCAGCATAGGCATGCTGAGGTGCGCTGGCAAGTACGCTTGCATAATCCTTTTTTGTATCTGTGGCTGTTTCATAGGCAACAGCCTGATATACATGCTCCGGTGAATCGAAACCAGCCATAACGCTTGCCACAGCCGGACGGGTCAGAGCATAGTGGAGACACTGGACAGGCGTAAGCGCAACGCCGAAAGGAGAGGTTTTTGCATCAAAAAGTCTTCCCCCTGCATAGCCCTTCATAACAGTAATACCTACATTTTCCTGTTCGCAGATACGGTAAAGCTCTTCTCTTTCCGGATCAATACGGTTCAGGCCGTCCGCATATTTTTCCACAAAGTAATCATCAAGGTTTTCGCTTGGAGGCAGAAGGTCAAAAGCCGGATTGATGCTGAACAGGATCATTTCGATCTCGCCATGAAGAGCTGCCATTTTTGCCACTGTAGGATTGTGGGTGCTCATTCCGATGTGACGGATGGTTCCGGTTTCTTTCAGTTTCCGGACATAGGTAATAAATTCGCCGGACATGATCTTTTTAAATTCATCCGGGCTGTCAACAAAGTGGATCATGCCCAGATCAATGTAATCCGTCTGCATTCTTGTAAGAAGATCACGGAAAGCTTCATCAACCTTATCAAGCTCTCTGGTACGTTCATACTGGCCGTTCTGCCAGGTGGAGCCGATGTGTCCCTGAATGATCCATTTGTCCCTGCAGCCTTTGATCGCATTTCCGATATTGGAGCGGACATTTGGCTCAGACATCCAGCAGTCCAGAATATTGATTCCCTCTTTCTGACATACATCAATGATCTCTTTTACCTCTTCTGTGTTGTGGCGTTCCAGCCATTCGCCTCCAAGACCGATCTCACTGACCTTGAGACCTGTTTTTCCAAGTGTACGGTACTTCATAACATCTTCCTCCTTTAAAAATAATGCGGTTCCGGAAAATCAGCTTTTCAGAAGACTTTGTCCGGACCGCATGTAATGAACAGCTTATACAAGATCTTTATTTTTCTTAATTGTTTCCAGAATAATGTTCTGTGTGTATTCTCCAAGATGTCTCTGGTCATTTTTGTCCAGCTCTTTTACATAGATGGGTTTGCAGTATTCCACGATCACATGGCATGGTTTGATCTTTGGAAAATGGGCTTCAAAAATTTCCGCCGTATTGTTCATGGCAATGGGAATAATGGGACAGCCTGATTTGGAGGCGATCTTAAAGCTTCCCTCATGGAAAGGAAGAAGCTCTGTTTCGTCCTCTGCCTTATTTCTGGTGCCTTCCGGGAAAATACAGATGGAAATTCCTGATTTTACCTTTTCAATGGCAGTAAGGATGGTTTTCAGCCCCTGCTTGATATCCTTACGGTCAAGAAACAGGCAGTGCAGATATTTCATCCAGTTTGACAGAAGCGGAATCTTTTCCATTTCTTTTTTTGCCACATAGCCGGTGCGGATAGGACAGCGACTGTAGGTGAGAAGAATATCAAAATAGCTTCTGTGATTGCCGATGTAAAGCACAGGAGTATCCTTTGGAACATTTTCTTCGCCGATCACAGTGATTTTTGTTCCGGCAACCCACAGAATAAATTTAAAAGCGCCCTGGATCAGCCGGAGAGAGCTGATTTCTTTTGTCATGGGAGAGAATTTACCAATGATCCATTCTACAATAAGAACAGGAATGGAAAGAATCAGAAATCCGATCACAATGACAGCAACAAGTAAAAAGCGAATCATAATCGTACCTCTTTCGTATACGGCAGCCCATATCATGTGCGGCTGCCTTAATAGTAACATTATACAAATTAAATGAAATTGTTGCAATAAATCTTTTGGCAATTACATACAATACTTATCAAGGAACGGATTGGGGTGGCATTATGAAAAAGACAGTCCTTCTGGTCTGTTATCTGATTCTGCTTCTGTCTCTGGGAGGCTGCCGGCTGGTGCGCATCGAGGAAGAAAAAAGAACGCCTCTTGAGTATGAGGTGGTGGAACCGGAACAGCTTCCGGAGGAAGCGGCTGCACTTGTGGAAGAAAAAAAGGCTTCAGAGTTCAGGGTCACATATCAGAGCGGAAAAGAGCTTTATCTGATCAGAGGCTACGGAAAACAGATGAGCGGCGGATACAGTATTCAGGTAAAAGATCTTTCAGTTTCTTCCACAGCTGTATTTTTTGAGACAAAGCTGATGGGTCCCTCTGCAGAGGAACAGAGCGGGGAGCCGTCCTATCCGTATATAGCAGTAAAAATACAGTACCGGAAGGAACCGGTACAGTTTCAATAATGACAGGAGGAAAAGAAAAGTGGAATTAAAAAAAGAAGATATTCAGATGCTGCGGGTAAAAAGCCGGGCAACCAGTCAGGTAACCTTTGATGCTGATTACAATGTTCCGGATGTGAAGCCGGATATCGGACGAATGATCCAGAATAAAGGAGAGGTGGAGGTGGAGGAGGTCCGTTTAAATGACGGGCACGCTTTTGTCCGCGGAAGTCTCAATGTAGATCTTCTTTATGTGGGGGAAGAGGAAGGAAGAGTGTACAGTCTTTCTGCGAAGCTTCCTGTGGAAGAGACACTGAATCTGGAGGGAATTGTAAGCGGAGATAAAATGTGCCTGAAATGGGAGATCGAGGATCTGAGTCTTCATCTGATCCATTCCAGAAAGCTGAACATAAAGGCAGTAGTGACATTTTATGCAGTTGTGGATGAGCTGGCAGGAATCCGTCTGCCTGTGGCTGTGGACGATGAAACTGTTTCCGTAAAAAAGAAGCCCATGAAGCTTTTAAGTCTTGCCGTACATAAAAAGGACACTCTGCGCAAAAAGGAGGAGATTGTTTTATCCTCCAATAAGCCCAATGTAGCAGAGCTTTTGTGGCACACTGCAGAAGTCCGGGGCCTTGATCTTCGGCCTGAAGAGGACAGAGTAAAGGCAAAGGGAGAGCTGTATGTATTTGTTCTTTATACCGGAGACGATGAGGGAAGGACGCACCAGTGGCTGGAATATTCGGTTCCGTTTTCCGGGGAGGTGGAGTGTCCGGGATGTACGGCAGATATGATCCCCAATATGGAGGCTGCCGTGATCAGCCAGTCAGTGGAGGTGAAGCCGGATTCTGACGGGGAGGAACGGCTTCTGATCGCAGATATGGTACTGGAAGTGGATATGAAGCTTTACCGGGAGGAAGAGCATGAGGTGGTCCTGGATGTATATACGCCTTTGCGCCAGTGTATTCCAAAAGGAAAAACAGAGGCTCTGGAAAGTCTGCTGATCCGGAATTTTTCCAAGTGCAGGCTGTCTGACAGGATCGAAATGAAGGAGACCAGAGGGAAGATTCTTCAGATCTGTCACAGCCAGGGACAGGTGAAGGTGGATAAAACAAGGATTGTAGAGGGCGGCGTGCAGGTAGACGGTATTGTTCAGCTTAAAATCCTTTATATTGTGGGAAATGACGATATGCCGTTTTATTCCATGGAGACCATGATTCCCTTTACTCAGATGGTGGAAGCAGGCGGAATCACAGAGCAGAGTGTGTATTATCTTCATGCAGATCTGGAACAGCTTGCCACTTCCATGGTGGACAGTGATGAAATAGAGATCAGGGCAACTGTGAGCCTGAATCTTCTTGTTATGAGCTGTCAGGAAACAATGGTCATAGATAAGGTGGAGGAGCAGCCTCTGGATGAGGAAAAGGTGCGGGCAATGCCGGGAATTACTGTTTATGTGGTAAAACCGGAAGACTCTCTCTGGGATATCGCAAAGAAATTTTATACTACAGTGGAGGAGATCAGTACAGTCAATGAACTGAAGGACGGAGAGATCTCTGTGGGGCAGCCTCTGCTCCTTATAAAAAAAGTGGAACAATGACTATTGAAATTCCTGTAAAAATCATATAAAATATTTGCAAAGAATTGTATACAAAGTACAGAAAAAAACGCTGCTGTCCACAGATTTTACGGCAGTGCATAATAAAAAGTATAAAAGATAAAGTACGAAAGGACAGAGGAATGGCTTATGCGTCTTAGGGCAATGGCAAAAATCAATCTTGGACTTGATGTGATCCGCAAAAGGGAGGACGGATATCATGAGGTGCGCATGATCATGCAGACTGTGCGTATGTATGATACTCTGGAGATCAGGAAAAAACAGGCGCCGGGAATTTCCCTGCGCTCCAACCTGCCCTATGTTCCGTCAGACGAGAGAAATCTTGTTTATAAGGCTGCAAAGATTCTTATGGATGAATTTCATGTGGAAGAGGGGCTTTCCATGAAGCTTACCAAATCCATTCCCGTAGCAGCAGGAATGGCAGGAGGAAGTTCGGATGCAGCCGCAGCTTTTGTGGGAGTGAACCGTCTGTTCCGTCTGGGTCTCAGCCAGGAGGAGCTTATGAAAAGGGCTGTTCAGGTAGGGGCAGACGTACCTTACTGTGTGATGAGAGGCACTGCCCTGGCAGAGGGGATCGGTGAAAAATTAACGCCTCTGCCGCCAATGCCGGAGTGCTATGTGCTGATCGGAAAACCGGGCATTAATGTTTCCACAAAAACAGCATATGAAAATCTGAGGCTGGACGCCATTCAGAGACGGCCGGATATTGACGGAATGATCGAGGCTATCCGAAACCAGGATCTGCGCTCCATAACAGAAAAAATGGAGAATGTATTTGAGCCGGGAATTATGGAAAAATATCCGGTGATCGGCGAGATTGAGAAATTTATGGAAGAAAGAGGAGCGCTGAAGGCAATGATGAGCGGAAGCGGCCCTACTGTATTTGGTGTTTTTGAGGACAGAGAAAAAATGTTTGCCGCATCAGAGGCTCTGAAAAAGAGCGGCCTGGCAAAAACAGTTTTTGCTTCACGGATCTATAACCGTTCTGAGTAAGCGCGCAATTCAGATATTCCGGAGACATCAGTGATAAGGAGGAAATACAAAGGATGAAAGATTTTTCTGTTGATATGAATGAGTATCTGCCGTTGAGAGACGTTGTATTTAATACTTTGCGCAAGGCAATTCTCAAGGGAGAGCTGAAGCCGGGAGAAAGACTGATGGAGATCGCTCTGGCAGACCGTCTGGGAGTCAGCAGAACTCCGGTCCGTGAAGCCATGCGGAAGCTGGAACTGGAAGGTCTTGTGGTGATGATTCCCAGAAGAGGCGCTCAGGTTGCAAACATTACAGAAAAGGATCTCAATGATGTTCTGGAGGTTCGCATTGCCCTTGAAAATCTTTCCATAGAAAAGGCCTGCGCCCGTATGACCGAAGAGCAGCTTGCACAGCTCTGGGATGCTGCAGAGGAGTTTGAAAAAACAATGGCAGAGGGGAATCTGGTAAAGCTTGCAGAGGCAGACGTGGCTTTTCATGAGGTGATCTATCAGTCTTCAGACAACCGCCGTCTGAACCAGGTGCTGAACAATCTCCGGGAACAGATCTACAGATATCGTGTAGAGTATCTGAAAGATGAGGAGACAAGGAATCTTCTGGTCAGGGAGCATAAAGAGCTTTATGAGGCGATACGGGCAAGAGATGTAAAAAAGGCTCAGGAGATTTCTTTCCATCATATAGAAAATCAGAGAGAGGCCATTGTGTGTTCCATACGGGAGGAGACGGAAATCAGGGAAAAGACAGTTTCCGGTAAATAAAACTGAAAAATATGGTTATTCTAAGGGAGGTACAGATGGTATCTCTCTTTTTTATTCTGTAAAGGGAGAGATGCGGGAAAAAGAAGAGGAACGGTTCTCTTTTTTGCAGACTATTTAGCAGGAGTTGTATATGGGAAAAACAAAAATTTCTTCCAGTCTGAAGGAAAATGAAACATATATAAGAGAACGCTGCAGAAACTGCGCGGATATTTTAATTCGTCCCATGCGTCTTGGAACTGTGGGAAAAACAGACTGTCTTATGGTATATATTGAGGTAGCAGTTTCCAATATGATGCTGGACGATTCGGCTCTGGGGAAAATGATAAATCATTTTTGGGAAAGTTCACCGGAACAGATCCAGGAGTTTATGAGAAATAACAGTCTGGGAATTGCAGATGTAAAAAAATTCGAGTACATGGAGGACGCTTTTGCTGCCCTGCTTGCAGGAAACGCTGTCTTTTTTATGGAGGGCTATGACCACGCCATGAAAATTTCCAGCAAGGGTTATCCCAATATGGGAGTGTCGGGAGCAGAAACAGAAAAGGTTCTCCGGGGTTCCCGAGAAGGATTTTCCGATTCTGTTAAAACAAACTCGGCCCTTGTGCGGAAACGGCTCCGGGATACAAGAATGAAGGTAGAGGAAATGAGCATAGGGGTCCGTTCAAATACTGTGATTCAGCTTCTTTATATTGAAGATCTGGTTCACCAGGAGCTTTTGCAGACTGTCAAAGACCGTCTGGAGGAATTTGAAATCGACGGGATCCTGGACAGCGGAATGCTGGAGCAGCTTACTGAGGAGGCCTGGTATTCGCCCTTTCCCCAGTATCAGACAACTGAGCGGCCGGACAGGGCAGCTCAGGAGCTTCTTAACGGAAAAATCGTAGTGATCTGTGACAATACGCCTTATGCCCTGATTCTTCCAAGCTCCTTTAACGGATTTATGGAAAGCAGCGAGGACTGGTATCATCATTTTGAAATGGCATCGTTTTTAAGAGTTCTGCGTTATCTGGCGCTGATGACTGCAGTACTGCTTCCCGGACTTTATCTGGCAGTGATACGGTTTCACACTCAGATTCTTCCCACAAACCTTTTATTATCCTTTGCAGAAGCCAGAGAGGGAGTGCCTTTTTCCAGTGTTGTGGAGCTTGTGTTTCTGGAACTTTCCTTTGAACTGATACGGGAGGCAGGCGTCCGTGTTCCCGGTTCCCTGGGGAATGCCATTGGAATCGTAGGAGGCCTGATCATCGGACAGGCGGCTGTCAGCGCAAATCTGGTAAGTCCGATTGTTGTGATGATCGTAGCCCTTACGGCCCTGGGGGGAATGGTGATTCCAAATGAGGAGTTTGCCTCTGCTTTCCGGCTTCTGAAATATGTTTTTCTGTTTCTGGGAGGATATCTGGGGATCTTTGGCATTGTGCTGGGAATCTACCTGACGGCGGTTCATCTGTCAGGACTGTTAAGCTTTGGAATTCCCTATCTTCTGCCTTTTGTAAAAAAATCTCCCATAAAGGATGTTGGGGATGGGATTTTGAGGCTTCCCTTCCGTAAGCGCCGGATCCGCCCTCTTTATGCCAGACAGGAACAGAGTCTGAGGCTGAAAAGGAGGGAAAAATCATGAAATTTGCAGAAAATAACAGAATTTCGCACCGACAGCTGTACCGACAGATGGTTCTGGCGTTTCTGGCTCCTTTTCTTCTGTGTCTTCCCGGAGAAAACCGCGTCACAGGGATATCAGGGATTGTGGGAGTGGCAGCTGCTATGGTGCTTCTGGTGATCTACAGCTTTTTTCTGAGAAGACTGACGCCCTGGTACACGGATCCGGTTAAAACCTTTGGAGCCGCAGGCGGCAGGATCATAGGAGCGTTTTTTCTGAGCTATGTGGCGCTGACAGGCGCATATCTTCTGGATTTGATGGAGGAGCTGGTTCCGGCTGTTCTGATCACCGGTATTCCGGGAATTGTGATTTCTTTTCTGGCGGCAGCGGTCTGCAGCTTTGGAACCCATAAAGGTATGCAGAGAAGAGGAAGAATGGCAGAAGTGTCAGGCGGCGTTCTTCTGGGCGGAGTTTTACTGATGATGGTTCTCTGTCTGTGGCAGATCACGCCGGAATATTTTACAGAAATGACAGAAGCTTTTGTTTTGCAGGGAAAAGAGGTTTTAAAAAGCTGTTATGGAATCCTTGCGGCATTTTCCGGAATCGGGCTTCTGCCCTTTCTTCTGAAGGATGTGGAAAAAAGAGGAACGGCAGGAAAGCCTGTGGTCCTCGGAATTGTTACTCTGGGAGGGATCCTGATGGGAATGCTGGTACTGATCCCGTCAGTGCTTGGATGGCAGAGATTCAGAAATGAAGCATATCCGGTTCTTCCCCTTCTGGCAGGGGCAGATCTTCCTGGAAATGTACTGGCAAGATTTGATGTACTGTGGATGGGATTTCTTTTATACAGTCTTCTGTTTGCTCTGGGCAGTCTGTTCCATTACGGACACAGGATCCTCGACCGGATCCGTATGGGAAGCGGGAAACTGTGGCTGCCAGCCGTGATCTTCGGGCTGTCCCTGATAAAATTTCAGGGAATGGGAATCCGGCAAATCTTTGACTTTTATCTGAGCCGCATCTTTGTTCCCGGTCTGCTTCTGATCCAGGTGTTTATGGCACTGAGAGGAAACCGCAGGCGACAGAAAAAAGTAGCGCTGGCAGCCGGCCTCTGCTTCGTGGTGTTTTTCAGCGGCTGTGCAGCCATAGAGCCGGAAAAAAGAATGTATCCTCTTGCACTGGGAGTAAACAGTGAAGAATCAGGGTTTTCTCTTATTTATGGAATGCCGGATCTTCCTCAGGCTACCGGGCAGGAGAAACAGGAGGAGTTAGGAAGTGAGACTGTGCTTTCTATAACAGGAAGTGATTTTTACGAAATAGAAAGGATCTATGACCGCTCTCAGGAAAAATATCTGGATATGAGCCATCTGCAGGTGATCATTATGGGAGACAGACTTCTGGAAGGGGAAGGCTGGAAAATATTTATGGAATATCTTAAGGAAGAGCCCTTTGTTGGTGAAAATGTTTATATTTTCCGGACAGAAGACCCGGAAGCAGTGCTATCACGGGAAAGCGGAGGAACCTCTGCGGGAGAATATCTTACCGGGCTTCTGGAAAACCGTCTGCCGTCCCAGCAGAAAGACGGGGTGACATTAAGGCAGGTTTATCATCAGTGGTATGAGAGCGGCGCTCTTGTGGAAATTCCACGTATCATTATGGAAAACGGAGAATTGCAGGTATATCTGGAAAAGAGCTGAGAACCTTTAAAAACAGGTATCTTACCGGAATAGAAAGCCGTAAATTGTCTATACTCTGAATAGTGAATTCTGGTCAGAGGTTCACAGATGATAATGCTGTGAACAGGAACAATTTTGGAGGTACAGACTAATGGAATGGTTAAGAGACAGAAAAAACCGTCTGACGGTTTCAATACTTGCTGCAATGGCTGCTGCGATTCTGGTGGCAGGAGGATTCAGGCTGCCACAGTATCCGGCTGCATCTGCATGGTGGGGAACCATGTATCCGGAATTTTGCTTTTCGGAGGGAAGCGGAGACAGCCCCCGAAAGATTTCCTTCTGGCTTGCGGAAGTGCTGGAATGGTGATATGATATAAAAATCAGAGACTGCGGAAAAGCTCCGCAGTCCTACCAGTGCAGAAACGGAGACTTATATTTATGAAGCCAGACAGAGACGCGCCCATAGGTGTATTTGATTCCGGAGTGGGCGGGCTGACAGTGGCCCGTGAGATCATGCGGAATCTGCCGTCAGAAAAAATCGTATATTTTGGAGATACAGCCAGAGTACCCTATGGAGGAAAGTCCAGAGAGAATATTATCCGGTATTCCAGACAGATCATTCATTTTCTTATGGAGCAGCAGGTCAAGGCAATTGTGATCGCCTGCAATACGGCAAGCGCTTTTGCCCTGGAGGCAGTGAGGGATGAATTTGATGTTCCGATCCTGGGCGTTATAGAGCCCGGAGCCAGAGTGGCTGCAGCGGAGACAAAGAACAAAAGAGTAGGTGTGATCGGTACAGTAGGAACTGTTGACAGCGGCATTCATGCATCTTATCTGAAAAAGCTGGATCCGGAGATCACGGTGATCGGCAAAGCCTGTCCTCTGTTTGTTCCTCTGGTGGAAGAAGGATGGCTTCACGATCCGGTCACTGCAGAGGTCACGGCCAGATACCTTCAGGAATTTAAAGATAAAGATGTGGATACACTGATTCTGGGCTGTACCCATTATCCGCTTATCCGGTCTGTGATCCGGGAATTTATGGGGGAGGAAGTACGGCTGGTCAATCCGGCTTACGAGACAGCCCTGGAGCTTCGTTCTCTTCTTGAAAAAAAAGAGCTCCTTAATACAGGCGGAAAAAATGAAGAATTTCCATATCGTTTTTATGTCAGTGACCTTGCGGAGAAGTTCCGGGCATTTGCAGGCTCGATTCTTCCCTATGATGTGGAAATGACAAAAAAGATCGACATTGAAAAATATTAGGAGGCATTTATGGATAAAAATGTACTCATACATGTGCGGGGACTTCAGATGATGGAAGTGGGAGAGGAACAGGAGCCCATAGAGCTTGTTGTACCCGGCCAGTATTATTTTCGCAACGGAAGCCATTATCTCAGATATGAGGAAATTCTGGATGAAGGCTCAGAGCCTACGATAAATTACATAAAAATGTCCCCCCAGGGCATGGAAGTCAGGAAACAGGGGCTGGTTAATGTACATATGGTATTTGAGCGGGGAAAAAAGAATATGACGTTTTATACCACTCCGTTCGGAACGCTTCAGATGGGAATTGTTGCTACCGGAATGGAACTGAATGAAAGTGACAATAACATTAACATGAAGGTTGATTATGCCCTTGACATGAATGAAGAGCATGTGGCGGACTGCTATCTTTCTGTGCAGGCGCAGCCTGCCGATTCAAAGGATTTTGTACTGTAAATAAAATACGAGACAGCTGCAGGAAAATTCTTACAGCTGTCTCGTGTTTTTTAGTCTTTTTTGCTGAACATTCTTTTAAAGAAGCCCTTTTTCTTGGCCGGCGGCGCATCCAGATGACCGCGGATACCGCGTACACCTACAATGTACAGACCGCTGATGTCAGCCTTTACTTCTTTCTTTACAGGAATCTGTTCGTAAATTTTCTCATCTGCTATCAGAATAGAAATCTTCGGACCGATCTTGGCCTTAACAATAGGCAGTTTGGTACGACGCATCATCTTCGGTGTCTGATCGATCACCATCTGCGGGAGACCAGATTCTTTTATGCGAAGTCGTTTTTTGTCAATTACCAACATGGAAACAGTCTGTTTTGCAGCTTCAATCTGTGCCTGCTGTTCTTCCTGTTTTTTCTGAGCCTTTTTTCCAAAAAAATAAAGGGCAATCAGTACGCCAACGAGAACAACAAGGATGACAAGCAGGACGATGGTAAGTGTATTCATAGATACCCTCCTCAATATGTATATTTTTCCCTCTTATAATCAGATACAGGCGGACATACATGTCCTTCAGAGAGAATTCCTGTCATGCGAAGTATATTTTATCATTAATCCGGTTAAAAGGCAAACAGTTTCGGGCAAAATCACAGTAAAATCCCAGAGAAATCATTTAGACAAAGATTACAGAAAATTATTTTATATTAGGGGAAAACAGTGGAAATTATACAGATAAAAAGTTATAATAAACAAAGTGACACAATTCGACAAATTTGGGCAGATGTTCATAGGTAATATTCCATAAGATGTGTTGATAAAAAACGAAAAATACCATGATCGAATGTAAATTGCAAGGTACTTTGACCAGGCTTCCGGGAAGGGAGTGAACAGTAAAATTCCCTGACTGTTGTGACGCCGGAATAAAGGATTTTGTATTGGGTATATTAAAAATTACAGAAAAATAATGGACAGGAGTTACTATGGAAGAGCGAGGCAGGGGAAAGAGAAATATGCACAGTGAGAAAAATAAGGACGAGAGGGACAGGCAGCTGGAGGCCATGACCGAAGAGGAACGTGACGAATATTTCCGTGAGATGCGAAGGGAGAGAAGGCTGCGCAGGCAAAAAAGGGAGCGCCGGAAGAAGCTGGCGGTTCTGGGCGCCACAGCAGTGATTTCCCTTGTTGTAGTAGTTGGCGCAGTCAGCGGGATCACACGTTTTGTCATTACAAAAAGCAGCGGTTCCGGCATAGTTTCCAATAAAGATGAAAACAAAAAAGGCGGGGGAGAAGCAGCAGAGGCTTCTGCGCAGACAGACCTTCTGGCAGAGGCGGATCTGAAGGCAGCCCAGTATGATTATGACGGGGCTGTACAGCTTCTCAAAAGCGACAGCAGCTATGACAAGAATGCGGATTTTCAGGCTGCTGTGAAGAAATATGAGGAGGCAAAAGCAGCCTGCGTATCCTGGCCTCTGGAAGAAGTGACTCATGTTTTTTATCATACGCTGATCAAGGATCCGGCCAAGGCATTTGACGGTGATTATAAAGAAGGCGACTACAATCAGGTTATGACGACCATAGATGAGTTTAACAAGATCACCCAGACCATGTATGACAAGGGGTATGTTATGGTCAGCATCAAAGATATGGCAACTGCTGACGAGAACGGAAATGTAACTCCGGGAGAGATTCTTCTTCCTCCGGGAAAAATCCCGTTTGTCCTGTCTCAGGATGATGTGTGCTACTATCATTATATGGACGGAGACGGCTATGCCACAAAGCTTGTGCTGGATGATGAAGGCAAGGTTCGCAATGAATATGTGGAGGATGACGGAACAGTTTCGGTAGGCGACTATGACATGGTGCCGCTGATTGACCGGTTTGTGGAGCAGCATCCTGATTTTTCCTACAGGGGAGCAAAGGGCATCGTAGCTCTCACGGGGTATAATGGAATCCTTGGATACAGAACAGACATCAGCTACGAGACACGGCCGGATGATCTGGACGCCAACAAGGTGGAGTGGCTGGACGCACATCCGGATTTCAGTCTGGAAAAAGAACGGGAAGAGGCCAAGAAGGTGGCAGACGCCATGAAAGCCAATGGATGGCTGTTTGCAAGCCATACCTGGGGACACCAGAATGTAGGACAGATCGACCTGGCTCATCTGCAGACTGATACCGAGAAATTTAAAGAAAATGTAGATCCGCTGATCGGCGGAACAGATATCATTATTTTTGCCTTTGGAACAGATCTTACTGCTCAGGAAGATTATTCGGGAGACAAATTTGAATATCTGAAAAGTGTGGGATACAATTATTTCTGCAATGTGGACTCAAGTAAGTATTTTGTGCAGATAAGAGACAGATATTTCCGCCAGGGAAGAAGAAATCTGGACGGATACCGAATGTACTATAATCCAGAGCTTCTGGAAGATCTTTTTGACGCAAAGGCAGTATTTGACCCAAGCAGACCGACTCCTGTACCGCCTATGGGATAAAGATATATCATCCGCCGGATGAGGGTGTCCGGCGGATTTATATACCGGTCAGAGGGAACCGGAAGGGGAAACAGAAGAAAGGGGAAAACTCATAAATGAAAAAAGCAGTTCTGGCAGTGACGCTTGCGGCAGCAGTTGCGGCAGGCAGTGGAAATATGCCGGTTTGGAACGGAAACACGCAGGAAATCACATCAAAGACATATATGCCGGTGTCTGCATCAAAGGATAAAAAGAAAACAGAAGAGAAGAAAACAAAAAATAAAAACAGTTCACAGTCTGTTCTGGAGCAGGCAAAGATTATGTATGCCCAGTACAATTATGACGAGGCCATCAAGCTTCTGAAAAGCCAGAAGGACTTTGAAAAAAACAAAGACTATATGGACATAGCCGCAAAATGCCAGGTGGCAAGGGCTGCTCTGGTGGAATATCCCATTGAAAAGATCACCCATGTGTTTTTTCACACTCTTGTGAAAGATACTTCCAAAGCTTTTGACGGAGATTCTGATTCAGGCGGTTATAATCAGGTTATGACAACCATAGACGAGTTCAACAAGATCATTCAGATCATGTATGACAAGGGCTATGTAATGGTAAGTCCTCACGATATGGCTACAGTGAATGAGGACGGCTCCATGAGCCGCGGAAAGATCATGCTTCCCAAGGGGAAGATTCCGTTTGTACTGTCTCAGGATGACGTGAGCTATTATCATTATATGGATGGGGACGGATATGCTTCCCGCCTTGTTCTGGATGAGAACGGGGAAGTAAAAAACGAATATATTGAGGATGACGGTACAGTATCGGTAGGCAATTATGATATGGTGCCTCTGATCGATGAATTTGTAAAGCAGCATCCTGATTTTTCCTATCATGGACGAAAAGGCATTCTCGCAATGACAGGATATAATGGCGTTTTGGGATATCGTACAGATATCGCCTATAAGACAAAAGAGAATCTTCAGGATAATCAGAGAGAATTTCTGGAAAAGCATCCTGATTTTGACTATGAGGCAGATGTGGCTGCGGCCAAAAAGGTTGCAGATGCCATGAAAGCCAATGGATGGGAGTTTGCAAGCCATACCTGGGGACACAAAAATGCAACCGATTCCTCTGCTGAGGAGCTGAAGGCGGATAATGAGAAATGGGAAGCCTATGTGGCGCCGATCCTTGGAAAAACAGATACCATTATCTTTGCTTTTGGGGCAGATATCGGCGGCTGGGAGGGATATTCCTCCGATAATCCGAAATTTCAGTATTATAAGAGCAGAGGATATCATTATTACTGTAATGTGGATTCCAGCCAGTATTTTGTACAGCTTTCAGACCAGTATCTGCGCCAGGGAAGAAGAAATCTGGACGGATACCGAATGTATTATAATCCGGAAATGCTCAGTGACCTGTTTGACGTGTCGGAGGTCTGGGATTCTTCAAGACCCACTCCGGTACCTGAAATGTGACAGAATAAATGAACGTAAGGCATCAGAAAGGAGCTATTTATGAAGAAAAAAACAGTTTTGGCAATGCTGGTAATGTGTATGGTATTCAGCGCGTCTGCCTGCTCAGATAAGAGCGCAGAAAAATCTGCCCCGGAAAAAACAGAAAGCAGCGCAGAGAAAACGGACAAAGCAGAAGAAAAGACGGAAACGAAAGAAGATACAAAGCAGGAAGAGGAAAAAACAGAGGTCAGACTTGTGTCTGTCAGCGATATTTCCAAATATATCACCGTAGGCGAATATAAGGGGCTGAAGCTTAACAATATCGTAGAGCCGGTTTCTGATCCTGAGGTGGATACAGAAATTGAATTCCGTCTGCAGGATAAGGCAGAGGAAGTAAAGAGCGGAACAGCCCAGTCCGGAGACCAGGTAAGAGTCAGCTTTACGGGAACAATTGACGGCAAAAGCTTTGAGGGCGGATCGGAAGAGGATTATGATCTTGTGATCGGAGAGGGAGCTGTGGCAGACGGCTTTGATGAAGGAATTGTCGGCATGAAAGCCGGAGAGACAAAGGAGCTGAATCTGACTTTCCCGGAAGACTACTATGACAGTGAGCTTGCCGGCAAGTCTGCAGTATATCAGGTGACTGTTCAGAGCATCCGCAGAACTCCTGAGCTTACAGATGAGTGGGTTGCAGCAAATACAGACAGCAAAACTGTGGCCGAATACAGAGCGGCTGTTCAGAAGGAGCTTGAGGATGGCGTCAACGAAGCTGCTGAGAATCAGCTTTATGCAGATGCATGGAACCAGGTTTTTGAAAGCTCTGAGATCATAGAATATCCTGAAGAAGATATTGATACAGCCATAGAAGCATATAAAGAACTGAATGGCGAGTATATTGAGCAGGCGCAGATGGATATGAGCGAATTCCTGAAATCACAGGGAATTACAGAAGAAGAATATGAGGAAGACTGCAGACAGTATGCGGAGGCCAAGGTAAAGCAGAACCTGATCGTTCAGTACATTATGGATGAAGAAAATCTGAGCGTAGATGACAAAGAAGCAGAAGCTCTGGACAAGAAGCTGCTTCAGCAGTACGGCGCCACAAACCTCAGTGAAGTGGTAGAGCTTTACGGGGAGCGGGAAGTGAATGAGACACGGGCTCTTCTGAGAGTGGAGCAGTTTATTGTGGATCAGGCGGAAGTAGATGAGAAAGTAGGCGGCGGCGATGAGCTTGCAGAAAATGAAGATGCAGTAACAGATGAGGGCGCTTACGATACTCAGACAGAGGATGCCGGAAATGCTGCAGATGAGGACGTTGCGGACGAGGACGCTGCTTTACAGGAATAACTCAAAGATCTTCAGACAGAGGCAGGACAATGTCTGCGGTCTGTATCGATCCGGAAAAACGGACAGCAGGATACACTCTGCTGACAGGTGAATTTCAGGAAACTGGATGATTTTAGAAAAGTTTTATAAATATGTGGAAAATGCACGGGGAGCGCTATTGTATTTCTGTAAAAAATGCAGTATGATAGACAGGACAAACAAGGACAGATTGATATAATAGCAGGTGGGAAACAATGGATAAAAGAGTTTTGCAGGAAAGGATGCGCAAAAAGCAGCAGCAGCTTCGACGCCGCAAAATGATGAAGCTTGGCGGTTATGTACTGGCTGTGGTGCTGGTAGTAGTATTTATCATAAAGGGCGTGATTTTGCCCGTTGCAAATAAGATCAGCGGTAAGGATGCAGCTGAACCCGTGCAGGTGGCAGCAGATGCTGATAATACGGAAGATGAGGGAAAGACAGAAACAACAGGAACAAAAGAAGAAGTAACCACAGACGAAACAAAGGCCATCCGGATGCCTCTGGCAAGTGTCTCTCATGTTACTAGGGCGTCTGATCTCACAGCCGGATGGCACGAAGACGAAAACGGAAAATGGTATCAGAATTCTGACCGTACCTATTATGCCGGGGGAATGCAGGAGATCGACGGACAGACATATTCTTTTGACGACAATGGGTATATACAGACCGGATGGGTAAGTCAGGGATTTGACGATCTGTATTTTAATGAAGACGGTTCCTATAATCCTGAGAAGCATAAGCCGCGTATTGCCCTGACCTTTGACGACGGACCGGGAGAGTATACAGACCAGCTTCTTGACTGTCTGGAAGAAAACAATGCTCATGCAACGTTCTTTATGCTGGGACAGAATGTATCAGGCTGGGAATCCACTGTACAGAGAATGGCGGATATCGGATGTGAGCTTGGAAACCACAGCTGGGATCATCCGGAGGCAACACTTCAGGGTATTTCTGATGAAGCTGTAATAGAAGAATTTCAGAAAACAGACGAGGCTCTGATGAAAGCCTGCGGACAGAAAGCCACAGTAGCCCGCGCACCTTACGGCGCAGCGGATCAGAGAGAATTTGACCTTGTGCAGAAGCCGTTCTTTATGTGGTCTCTGGATACAGAGGACTGGAGAAAGATGAATGTAGAAGCAGATGTTGATGCAATTATGAACGGAGATCTGACAGACGGTTCCATTATACTGATGCACGACATCCATGAGCCTTCCGTACAGGCTGCAATTCAGGTGATTCCCCAGCTGGTGGAAAAGGGATATAAGCTGATGACAGTCAGTGAGCTTGCAAAGGCCAAGGGTGTGGAGCTTCAGAATGCGTCCTATTCAAATTTCTGGGACAGCAGCCTGTCGAAGGGACTGGTAGCAGGTTATGACGGTCCGCTTCTCAATGCGGAAACTGCTTCAGAAGGCGGAGACGGAAGTGACATATCTGACGGCAGCAGTGAGGAGGGCTCCGGTGAAGGCAGCGATATGTCAGATGGAAGCGGCGAGGACGGTTCCGGAGAGGACTATTCAGACGGAAGCGGAGACGAAGACTATTACGATGACGGCGGCGAAGAAGAATATTACTAACGTTTTCTGACTGTATATGAAAAACATATAAAAACAAATACAGGGTATGGTACTCATACATAAAAAACGGATTTTTACTGCGTAACAGATGATAATGTCTGCTACGCAGTTTTTTAGGCTCTATGTCAAGTTTTGGGGTGGGATTATTTACCGGGAAACCAGCATATTTTGTCCTGTTCATCCCGGTAAATAAAAAATAATCTGTGAGAAAGTGAATCGTGCAGACAGTAACAGAATCGCCGGCAGAATGTCTGAAACAATACAAAATGCAGTTGAAGAGCCCGGGAAACTTGGGTATAATATGGATAGAGGAATTGCGGATCAAATCTGGGGGTGATCATATGCTGTCATCTATTATTGTAAATGAATTGATAAGCGGATTAACAGAAATTTTTCAGGATAAGATTTCCAGAATCATTCTGTTTGGTTCTGTTGCCAGGAATGAAGCAACAGAAGAAAGTGACGTTGATATTGCGATTATTATAACAAATGAAATAGATGAAGAGACAAAGGATAAATTCATCAACTGGGCTGCGGAGCTTGATATTCGGTTTAATCAAGTGTTCTCTATTGTTGATATTCCTGAAGAACGTATGAAAAAATGGGGAAAAATTCTTCCGTTTTATAAAAACATTGAGGAGGAGGGAATTGTACTTTGGAGGGCAGCTTAGAGGATTTGGCACAATATCGCATTAAAAGAGCGTGGGAGATGTTAGAAGCGGCAAAAGAGAATTTAAAAATAGGACAGTATAAAACAGCGCTCAATCGTTCTTACTACGCAGTTTTTCATGCTATGCGTGCAGCAAATATTTTAAGGGGATTTGATTCATCAAAGCATTCTGGTGTAATTGCTTTTTTTACAAAAGAATTTTTGAAAACTGAATATATGGATAGAAAATTATCATTTATTATTAAAAGCAGTTCGTTATTACGTGAGAAATCTGACTATGATGATTTTTTTATTGCAAGCAGAACAGAGGCTGAGAAACAGGTAGAAAATGCTGGTCTGTTTGTGGCAGAAGTAGAGAGATTTATAAATATCTAGAACATCTCGGGAGGGCAGCTTAGTGGGAAAGTGGTATGAAAACGCAGTGTTTTATCACATGTATCCGATCGGAATGACAGGAGCACCAAGAAGAAATGAAGGTGGGGAGACGGTTCACAGATTTCAGGATCTGATGAAATGGCTCCCTCATATAAAGGAACTGGGATGTACGGCAATCTATATCGGGCCGTTATTTGAATCAACATCCCATGGATACGATACAAAAGACTACCGCATGGTGGACAGGCGTCTGGGAGACAACCGGGACTTTAAAGGCTTCGTGGAAAAAGCCCACGAAATGAATATACGAATTGTAGTGGACGGTGTATTTAACCATACAGGAAGAGAGTTCTTTGCCTTTCAGGATATTCAGAAAAACAGAGAACAGTCTCAGTACTGCAGCTGGTACAAGGGAATTAATTTTGGGTGGAATTCGCCTTATAATGACGGATTTGGCTATGAGGCATGGAGAAACTGTTTTGAACTGGTAAATCTCAATCTCCGGGAGCCAAAGGTGTGGGAATATCTTCTGGATGTAATCGGCTTCTGGATCCATGAGTTTGATATTGACGGAATCCGCCTTGACTGTGCGGACTGTCTGGAGTTTTCCTTTATGGAAGAAATGAGGCGGTTTACCAATGAAAAGAAAGCGGATTTCTGGCTGATGGGCGAGGTGATCCACGGAGATTACAGCCGCTATGTAAAACCGGAAATGCTGGATTCCGTGACAAATTATGAGCTTCACAAGGGGCTTTATTCCGGTCATAACGACCACAATTATTTTGAGATCGCTCATACTATCCGGAGAGAATTTGATGAAAACGGCGGAATATACAAAGGACTTCGGCTTTATTCCTTTGTGGACAATCATGATGTGGACAGGATTGCATCCAAGCTCAATGTTCCGGAGCATATTTTCACCGTATATACGCTTTTATTTACACTTCCGGGAATCCCTTCCATTTACTATGGATCTGAATGGGGTATACAGGGACGTAAAGAAGGCGGAAATGACGATCCTCTTCGTCCGGCAGTTGATATTGAGGAAGCGCTTCTGCATCCGGATAATCCGCAGCTTCTTAAGTGGGTGACGCTTCTTGGCAGGATCCACAGCCAGGAACCGGCTCTTGCGGACGGCAGATATCAGGAGCTTCTTCTGACTAACCGGCAGTATGCGTTTGCAAGAATACTGGGAGAAGAAGGGATCGTAGTGGCAGTGAACAATGATGACAGGCCTGCGGAGCTTTGCATCAGGGAACCTCTGAGCGGAAAGTCCTGGGCAAGCCTTATTGACGGCCGGGAGCCGGAACTTCAGGACGGCAGTCTCAGAGTGACACTGGCGCCGGGGGAAAGTCAGATTTATAAATTGAAATAGAAACAGGGATTAAGGGAGGTATTTCCGGATGGGAGAGAAAATGCATTTTTCAGAGTTAGACCAGTATTTGTTTGGTCAGGGAACACACTATGATATTTATAAAAAACTTGGTGCGCATCCCACAACGCAGGGAAGAAAAAAAGGAGTTTATTTTGCGGTGTGGGCGCCAAATGCTCAGTCTGTTTCTGTAGTTGGCGATTTTAACAGCTGGGATACAGAGGCAAACCCAATGGTAAAGGCAGGGCCTATCGGTGTGTTTGAGGTATTTGTGCCGGGGGCAAAGATCGGAGATCTTTATAAGTTTTTTATTGTGGGAATGCACGGCGAGGAGCTTTACAAGGCAGATCCTTATGGCAATGAAGCAGAGCTTCGTCCGGGAACCGCGTCAAAGGTTGCAGATATCGGGGACTATAAATGGAAAGATTCTACATGGATGAAAAAACGTGTGGAATTTGATGAAAACACAGATGCCATGTCCATTTATGAAGTGCATCCGGGTTCATGGAGAAAACATGCGGTGGAAAATGAGGACGAAAACGGATTTTACAATTACCGTGAGTTTGCTCATGAGCTGGCAAAATACGTAAAGGATATGGGGTATACTCATGTGGAGCTGATGGGAATCGCAGAGCATCCCTTTGACGGCTCCTGGGGCTATCAGGTAACCGGCTATTATGCGCCTACCTCCCGTTATGGAAGCGCCCAGGATTTTAAATATCTGGTAGATTATCTGCACAGAAACAAAATCGGCGTTATTCTTGACTGGGTTCCGGGACATTTCCCGAAAGATGCCCACGGTCTGGCGAATTTTGACGGAACAGCCGTATACGAACATCAGGATCCGCGCCAGGGTGAGCATCCCGACTGGGGTACAAAGATCTACAATTACGGCCGCCCGGAGGTTAAGAATTTCCTTATAGCAAATGCTCTTTTCTGGGTTGAGGAATGTCATGTGGACGGACTTCGTGTGGATGCAGTTGCTTCCATGCTGTATCTTGACTATGGCAAGCAGGACGGACAGTGGGTTGCCAACAAGTACGGGGACAATAAAAATCTGGAAGCCATTGAATTTTTTAAACACCTGAATACGGTTGTGCTGGGAAGAAATCACGGAACCGTGATGATCGCAGAGGAATCAACTGCATGGCCGAAAGTAACAGGCAAGGCAGAGGACGACGGACTTGGATTTTCCCTGAAATGGAACATGGGATGGATGAACGACTTTCTGGAGTACATGAAAACAGATCCGTACTTCCGTAAATTCAACCATAATAAAATGACGTTTTCCATGACCTATGCCTACAGTGAAAAGTACATTCTGGTTATTTCTCATGATGAGGTAGTTCATCTGAAGTGCTCCATGCTGAACAAGATGCCCGGGTATCCGGATGATAAGTTTAAGAACCTGAAGGCCGCCTATGCATTTATGTTTTTCCATCCGGGCAAAAAGCTTCTGTTTATGGGGCAGGAGTTTGGACAGCTTCGTGAGTGGAGCGAGGAAAGGGAACTTGACTGGTACCTTCTGGGAGAGGAGAATCACAAAGATCTTCAGTCCTTTGTAAAAACACTTCTTCATATGTACAAAAAATATCCGGCGCTGTATAAAGCGGACAATGATCCGGAAGGCTTTGAGTGGATCAATGCAGATGACGGAGACAGAAGTATTTTCAGCTTTGTGCGCAAATCTCCTACAAAGAGGAACAATCTTTTATTTGTGGTTAATTACACACCGGTAGAGAGAAGCGATTACAGAGTGGGCGTTCCGAAGAAAAAACAGTATAAGCTGATCATGGATGAGAACGGACTTCTGGAAAAACCACAGACTTTTAAGGCGGAATCCAAAGAGTGTGACAACCGGGAATTCTCTTTTGCATATCCCCTTGCGCCATACGGAGTAGCGGTATTTACATATTAAATATAAAAATGCTATCGTTTAAGGTGACTTGGAATATATTTTGACCGGTTTCCGGATATAAAAAACAAGTAATGTTTTGTCAGATTTTTTGGCAGAAAAACCATTGCATTTTATAAAAAGATGCGTTATACTGTACGCGTCTGAAGGAACAGACAATTACTTATGACGAAGAACCGATAATAGAAATTCTGAAAGGAGAATAAAAATGAAAGTATCCAATATTAAAGATGTAGACAAATTTTTTGAAGTAGTAGATAGCTGTAACGGTAAAGTTGAACTTGTAACAGGAGAGGGAGACAGACTGAACCTGAAATCCAAACTGTCCCAGTACGTATCTCTGGCAAACATTTTTTCCGGCGGAGAGATTCCGGAGCTGGAAATCGTTGCATATGAGAAAGAAGATATCGATAAGCTGTTAAACTTTATGATCAACGGCTGATATTATGAAGCAAAAAGCGGGGGCATGACAGGTTCATGTCCCCGTTGTGTGCATATATAAGTGGCTGCGACCAGGGGGTGTTTTTGCTTCCTGGTCAAATGTACGTTGAAAACAAAAACAGAAAAGAGGCAAAATCATGACAAAAATTGATATTATTTCAGGTTTTCTCGGAGCTGGAAAAACAACTCTTATTAAAAAACTTCTGAAAGAAGCTTTCCAGGACGAGCAGGTAGTTCTGATCGAAAATGAATTTGGAGAGATCGGTATTGACGGCGGATTTCTGAAAGAGGCAGGAATTGAGATCCGTGAAATGAATTCAGGCTGTATCTGCTGCTCTCTTGTAGGAGACTTCGGAGCATCTCTGAAAGAAGTGATCGACAAATATCATCCGGACAGAATCCTTATCGAGCCGTCAGGCGTAGGTAAGCTTTCTGACGTGATCCGCGCTGTGCAGGATGTTCAGGAGGAAACAGGTCTTGTGCTGAACAGCTATACAACAGTGGTAGATGCAAAAAAATGCAAAATGTATATGAGAAACTTTGGCGAGTTCTTTAACAATCAGGTAGAGTATGCAGGCGCTATCATTATGAGCAGAACAGACATTGTGGATGAGGAAAAGGCAATGCAGTCTATGGAACTTCTCCGCAGCCTGAATAAGAAAGCAGCTATCATTACTACCCCTATAGAAAATCTGGACGGAAAGAAGCTTCTTGAGGTAATGGAAAATCCGGTATCTCTGGAACAGGAGATGATGGAAGAGGAGGTATGCCCGGAGTGCGGACATGTACATGAGCATCATCATGACCACGAATGCGGCTGCGGACACGATCATGAAGAGCATGAGCATCACCACGATCACGAGTGCGGCTGCGGACACGATCATGAAGAGCATGAACATCATCATGACCACGAATGCGGTTGCGGACACGATCATGAAGAGCATGAGCATCACCACGATCACGAGTGCGGCTACGGACACGATCATGAAGAGCATGAACATCACCACAACCATGAGTGCGGCTGCGGAAATCACCATCACGATCACCACCATCATCATGCAGATGAGGTATTTACAAGCTGGGGACGTGAGACTGTTAAAAAGTATTCCAGAGAGAATCTTGAAAAGATCCTTGCTACCCTTTCTGAGTCAGGGGAGTATGGCGTGATCCTTCGTGCAAAGGGAATGCTTCCGGCTGAGGACGGAACCTGGATCTATTTTGATATGGTTCCGGAAGAAACAGAGATCCGTGAAGGCGCGCCGGAATATACAGGCCGTCTCTGTGTTATCGGCTCCAAGTTAAATGAGGAAAAACTGGCTGAGATCTTTGGATTATAAGGCAGATCAGGAGGAATAAATGAACGAGATTACAGTACCGATTTATCTGATCACAGGCTTTCTGGAAAGCGGAAAAACCTCTTTCCTGAATTTTACCCTGCAGCAGGACTATTTTTATACAGAGGGAACTACTCTTCTGATTCTCTGTGAAGAGGGAGAAGTGGAATATGACAAGGCTGTTCTGGAAATGAGCAATACAGTAGTGGAGATCATTGAAAAAGAGGAAGACCTTACTACGGACCGTCTTGCTGCCATGAACATTCTGTACCAGCCGGAACGGGTTATCATTGAGTATAACGGCATGTGGCTTGTAAGCAATTTTGAAAAAATGCAGAAGCCGGAGGGCTGGGGAGTAGAGCAGCAGATCACCTGTGTAGACGCCAGCACCTTCCAGATGTATATGGCAAACATGAAATCTATTTTTATGGACATGGTAAGAAACAGCGATATGGTTGTGTTTAACCGCTGTAAAAAAGAAGATCCTCTTCCTACATACAGAAGAGGGATCAAGGTGGCAAACCAGAGAGCTGAGATTATTTTTGAGGACGAAGAAGGCGAGCTTGACGATATTTTCCAGGATGAGATGCCCTTTGACGTCAATGCGCCTGTGATCGATATTTTGCCGGAGGATTATGGAATCTGGTTTGTGGACGCTATGGATCATCCGGAAACCTATGTAAATAAAACTGTAAAGTTTAAGGCAAGGGTAATGAAGCCCAGAGGAATGGGAAGCAAATTCTTTGTTCCGGGCCGTACGGCAATGACCTGCTGTGCAGACGATACAACCTTCCTTGGCTATGTGTGCAAAAGTGCATTTGCGCCTAAGCTTCAGCAGGGCCAGTGGGTAGAAGTGACTGCAAAGGTAGGAATTGAGAACCGTATGGAATACCAGGGAGAGGGAATTGTGCTTTACGCAGATTTTGTAGAGCCATGTGAACCTCTGGAAGAAGAAATGGTATATTTTAATTAAGGAGAGCGGCATGTATTTAGTAGTTGGTCTGGGAAATCCAGGAAGGCAGTATGAAGCCACCCGGCACAACATGGGCTTTGATGTGATCGACCGTCTGGTGGAGGAACACAGGATTCCCCAGGGCGGCGTTAAGTTCAATGCCATGTACGGAAAGGGAATCATCGGGGGAGAGCAGGTGCTTCTGATGAAACCACTTTCTTATATGAATTTAAGCGGCGGCCCGGTGCGGGATATGGCAAATTATTTTAAAATTGATCCGGAAACAGAGATGATCGTAATTTATGACGATATTGATCTGGAGCCGGGACAGCTAAGAATCCGCAAGCAGGGAAGTGCAGGCGGACACAACGGGATCAAGGATCTGATCAAACAGCTTGGAACGCAGAAGTTTGTGCGCATCAAGGTGGGCGTAGGAGCCAAGCCACAGGGCTGGGATCTGGCAGATCATGTACTGGGAAGGTTTTCCACACAGGAGCGCAAGCTTGTGGATGAGGCTCAGGAAAGAGCCTGCAAGGCTGTGGAAATGATCCTTTCCAGAGGAACAGATGCAGCAATGAATGAGTTCAACAAAAAGACGGGGGTCGTATGAAAACATTTTTGCAGCCTCTGCAGAATCTTGCAGAGATGGAACAGATACGGGAACAGGCAAAAGATAACCGTGGCGTCCTGGCTGTCAGCGGTTGTATGGAGTCCCAGAAGGCACATATGATATATGGGCTTTCCGGGCTTTTTCCATGTCATCTGATTATTTCCGAGGACGAGCGCAGCGCAAAGCAGATTTATGAGGACTATCGTTTTTATGACAAAAATGTTTATTATTATCCGGCAAGGGATCTTCTGTTTTTTCAGGCGGATATCCACGGAAATCTGCTGATACGGCAGAGGATGCAGGTGATCCGGGCTCTTCTTACTTCAGAAGAGATCACAGTGGTTACAAGTGTGGACGGATGTATGGACTTTCTCGCTCCTCTGGAGGAAATCCGGAAGCAGCTTCTCTATTTCCACAATGACAGCCAGCTTGATATTGATAAATTAAAGGCTGCTCTTGTAAGCATGGGCTATGAGCGCGTGGGGCAGGTGGAAATGCCCGGACAGTTTTCTGTGAGAGGCGGGATTATTGATATTTATTCTCTGACAGAAGAAAATCCCTGGCGAATCGAGCTGTGGGGAGATGAAATCGATTCTATCCGAAGCTTTGATACCCAGAGCCAGAGATCTCTGGAAAATCTGGAAGAGATCACCATTTATCCGGCGGCAGAGCAGCAGGCGGAAAAAAGCGGCCTGACCTTTCTGGATTATTTTGACCGGGAAAAAACAATGGTATTTCTGGATGAGCCCAACCGCCTTTCGGAAAATGCACAGGCTGTGGAGGAGGAATTCCGTCAGAGCTGCCGCAACCGTCAGGAAAAAGGCCAGCAGAATCTTTCCGAGGGATGGATGTGCTCCTGGGAGGAGGTCTGCCATAAGCTGAATAAACGCAACTGCGTTTCTCTTTCTGCGCTGGACCCAAAAAAATCAGGATGGAATATTACCGGAAATCACAATCTTACAGTGAAATCCATGAGCTCCTATCAGAGCAGCTTTGAGCTACTGGTAAAGGACCTTCAGCAGTACAAAAATAAGGGCTATCAGATCGTTCTTATGTCAGGCTCCCGGACAAGGGCGGAGCGTCTGGCAAAGGATCTTCAGGATCAGGGTCTGAATGCTTTTTACGGACAGGACAGCGAACGTATTCTGAATCCCGGAGAGATCATGGTGGTTTACGGCCATGCAAGAAAGGGCTTTGAGTATCCTCTTGTAAAGTTTGCGGTTATTACAGAAACGGATATTTTTGGCAAGGAGCAGAAGCCGCGCAAAAAAAAGAAAACCTATAACGGGCAGAGAATCCAGGATTTTTCCGAGCTGTCCATCGGAGATTTTGTTGTCCATGAAAAGCATGGACTTGGAATTTATAAAGGAATTGAAAAGGTTGAAGTAGACAGGATCGTAAAGGATTATATTAAGATTGAGTATAGGGGCGGAAGCAATCTTTATATTCTTGCTACTCAGCTGGATTCTCTTCAGAAATATTCCGGGGCAGAGGCTTCCCGAACACCCAGACTGAACAAGCTGGGAGGCCAGGAGTGGAAAAAGACAAAATCAAAAGTAAAGGGTGCTGTGCAGAACATAGCAAAGGAGCTGGTGGAGCTTTATGCGGTGCGCCAGGAAAAGGAAGGCTATGTGTGCGGTCCGGATACTGTGTGGCAAAGAGAATTTGAGGAAATGTTTCCCTATGAGGAAACAGAGGATCAGCTTGCCGCTATTGAGGACACAAAAAAAGATATGGAAAGTACCAAGATCATGGACCGTCTTGTGTGCGGCGACGTAGGCTACGGAAAAACCGAGGTGGCTCTGAGGGCAGCATTTAAGGCTGTTCAGGAAAGCCGTCAGGTGATTTATCTTGTGCCAACCACCATTCTTGCACAGCAGGTTTATAATACCTTTGTCCAGAGAATGAAAGAGTTTCCTGTACGAGTGGATCTTCTGTGCCGGTTCCGGACAGCCGCCCAGCAGCAGAAAACGATCAGTGATCTGAAAAAAGGCCAGGTTGATATTATTGTGGGAACTCACAGAGTGCTTTCAAAGGATGTGGAGTTTAAGAATCTGGGACTTCTGATCATTGACGAGGAGCAGCGCTTCGGCGTAGTCCACAAAGAAAAGATCAAACAGCTGAAAAAAGATATTGATGTTCTGACTCTGACTGCAACGCCTATTCCAAGAACACTTCACATGAGCCTCATCGGAATCCGTGACATGAGCGTTCTGGAAGAGCCCCCTATGGATCGTGTTCCCATTCAGACCTATGTTATGGAGTATGATGAGGAAACGGTAAGAGAAGCGGTAAACCGTGAGCTTCGCAGGGGCGGACAGGTATATTATGTATATAATCGTGTAAATGATATCGCAGAGGTTGCGCTGAGATTATCCAGACTTCTGCCTGATGCCAGGGTGGATTTTGCCCACGGACAGATGAGCGAGCGGGAACTGGAAAATGTTATGTTTGCATTTATCAACGGAGACATTGACGTACTGGTTTCCACAACCATTATTGAGACAGGCCTTGACATTTCCAATGTAAATACAATGATCATCCATGATTCAGACCGGTACGGACTTTCCCAGCTTTATCAGCTCAGGGGGCGGATTGGCAGATCAAACAGAACCGCCTATGCTTTTCTCATGTACCGGAAAAACACCATGCTGAAGGAAACGGCAGAAAAAAGACTTTCTGCTATCCGGGAATACACAGATCTGGGAAGCGGGTTTAAGATTGCCATGCGGGATCTGGAGCTTCGAGGGGCGGGAAATCTTCTGGGAGCAGAGCAGCACGGACACATGAATGCAGTTGGCTATGATCTTTACTGCAAAATGCTCAGTGAGGCTGTCAAGGAAGCAAAGGGTATTCATACAATGGAGGACTTTGAAACTACCATTGACCTGACTATAGACGCTTTTATTCCGGATACCTATATCAGCAACGAATATCAGAAGCTGGATATTTATAAGAGAATTGCAGGAATTGAAAGCCAGCAGGATTATGACGATATGCTGGAAGAGCTTCTGGACCGTTTCGGGGAAATGCCAAAGGCAGTGCTGAATCTTCTTGCCATTGCAAGAATGAAGGCTCTGGCCCACCGTTCCTATGTAACAGAGATCAAGCAGCTTGGAAGGGATATGAGAATCACTCTTTACGAAAAAGCGCATATAGATCCTGCAGGAATCCCGGTTCTTATGCAGAAGTACAGAAGAGGACTGCAGTTTAAGGCAGAGCAGGAACCGAAATTTATCTACACACCTCAGGGAAGGCCTCTGGAAGCTCTGACAGATTTCCTGACAGAGCTGAACAGCCTGGTAGAGGAGTAGGGAATCTGTGCAAAATGTGTGAAAAATCATGGAATTTTGTGATTCTCCTTGCTCTCAGGGTGAAAAAAGATTATACTTGTAGAAATGAAGTCAGGCTACAATGGAGGAAAATATGAGAGAAAGATCAAAAAGAGCAGCCGTTGCTGCGCTTGCAGGCGTAATGACTATGGGAATGCTTGCCGGCTGCGGTGAAAAGAAATTAGATGGAACTCAGACAGTTGCTACAGTAAACGGAACCGATATTCCAATGGGAGTATTAAGCATTATGGTTCGCCAGAGCCAGGCACAGGCAGAGGCAATGTATGCAAGCCTTATGGGAGGCGGACAGGCCGGATATCCCATCTGGGAATCCGAGGCAGAAGGCGGCGGAACCTATGGAGAACAGGCTGTAGAGGATTCTCTGAAGGATCTGGAGACCCTGTACATTCTGAAGGAAAAGGCAGCAGATTACAAGGTTGAGGTAACTGAGGAAGACCAGAAAGCCATTGCAGAGGCTGCATCACAGTTTATGAAAGCCAACAGCAAGGAGACGATAGAGACTCTTTCTGTAACAGAAGATCAGATAAAAACCTACCTGGAGCTGCGCACTTATCAGATGAGAATGCATGATGCCATCATAGCCGAGGTAGATACTGACATTCCGGATGAAGAGGCTCAGCAGTCCTCTTTCAGCTATGTAAGCATCAGTACAGCGGACCTGGAAGAAAAGGATGTTGAGGCCAAAAAGAAAGATGCGCAGAAAATCCTTGATGAAATGAAAAAAGATCCGGAAGCTGATTTTGACGAGACAGTAAAATCTGTCAGCGAGGATTACAACGCTCTGGAGGGAACCTTTGACACAAACGAAAAGAAAGAGGACAAAGAGGAAGGCGAAGAAGATCTGACATCCTCCGGTTATCCGGAAGAGGTTATTTCCGTGCTGAGAACTCTCAAAGACGGAGAATTTGCACCGGATGTAATTGAAACAGATACTGCTTTTTATGTTGTAAGACTGAACAAAGTAAACGATCCGGAAGCTACTGAGAACAAGAAGACATCAATTCTCAATGAGAAACAGAACGAGTTTTATGCAGATACAACCGGTAAATGGTTGGAGGAAGCAGAGGTCACTGTTGACAAAAAGGTGTTGAAAACTCTGGAACTGAAGGACAACCATAAATTTTTGATCGGTACAACTGCAGAACCTACAGAGACACCGGAAGCATCGGAAGAAGCTGCAGAGGAAACTACAGCAGAAGATGAAATTCTTGAGCCGGTAGAAGAAACAGAAGAGGAACCCACTGCAGCGCCGGAAAGTGATGCAGAGGAAACTGAAACAGAGAAAGCAGAAGAAGAGACTGCAGAGACAACAGTTACTCCTGAGCCAACAGAAGAAGCAGAAAAATAAGATGATTTCAAAAAGGGGATACCACAACAGGCTGACAGCCGTTTGTGATATCCCCTTTTTTATGAAGAGACTTAATGAGAAGAAGAGTCTTCTTTAAAAGACACATGGATTCCATTGATCTCCACATCGCCTTCCATGGGGATCACAAGACATTTTCTTCCGTCAATGATCTTTGTTTCCACAAGCTCTGCCCGGTCGGGATCTACATGGATCACCACATCAGGGGTTTTGATCTCCATGCGGCGGGTATTGGTAATATTGGAAGCCATGAGAGATGTGTTTTCTCCGGCAGTGGCCTCATAGCAGGAATCAAAGGTTTCCAGCTTTTCATCCTCCACACCGCATTCCTCAAAGAGCCGTTTTACTTCCGGCTTTGTCAGTACAGCCGGTTCCGGAGAATCTTTTTGCGTTTCTACCCATTCATTTAATTTTTCATGGATGTTCATGACCGTATCATAGGCACAGTCTTCGCCAAGAGTTTCCTCCACAAGGGCATTAAAGGAATCTCGCTGGCCTCCTGCAGACAAAGGAGTTACGCAGCCAAAAAGCTCGTCCACAAAGGTACTTCTCAGCTGCTCTGCGTTTTTGGAATAATAGAGAAGTCCGTGGATGTCTGTACTTCTGTCATTAAATACAGGAAACAGAAAGCCCAGATCCGGCATTTCCACGATCCAGTCGCGGATGCGGTCCTCAATATTATTTGTTTCCGCATTGTAGCAAAGGCCTGCCTTGGAAAGCTTGACCGGGCAGATGCTGCAGAGGATATGGTCGTAGATCTCGTCAGAGGCATCAAACATTTCCATACCGTCAGAGGATTTACCGGGAATATCGTAAACTGCATGGATCAGTATAATATAGTAGTTTTCACCATAATCATAGGACTGGATGATCCTGTCATAAAATTCTTCCAGAAGCGCATTATCCTGAAGTTTGCTTCCCCGCAGCTTCAGCAGAAATTCCTGAGTTCCGCCTTCTTTTTCTTGTTCCAGAGGAAATTCCATATTAATAAGATTTTTGCCTATTGTTCCGGAAAGAGTTTTCTTAAAAATTTCAAAATACTTAAAGGCTTCCTCTTCAGAAAGGGACAGAAAAGCTTCTTTCAGCTCTGTTTTTTTGTTTTTTTCACCATCCACATAACAGCCGCAGATGCGGGTAATGGAGCAGCGTTCAGGGGTAAACTGTTTTTTTATTTCAGATATTTCTTTTTTGTTCATAGGGTGGGACTCTCCTTTGTATGACAATATTCAGATTACTGTTAATTCTGTTCACAGCAGCTTTTTAATAAGAATACTCTGTGAACACTAACATATCCAGAACCTTATATCGGGCTGGGTTTTGCGTTTATTGAACTGATTTACAGTTCCGTATTACAAAGTTTTCGTATAAAAATGTAAGCAGCCGCTACAGAAATAGAAACGGCTGCAAATACAGTATAATGATAAAGACAGATGTCGTCTGTTCTTTCTTTTTTAATATAACACACGGGTTTTTCTTCTGCAAGTAATTTACCCCGGCATTTAACTTCTGGTTCAATTACAGTCTGAGAGGGGAAAATCCGGCTACTGTCTGCACAGTATTATTTTTGCATATGGTTGACATATTGATGCCAAAATCCCGGAACGCTAAAAAACATATGTATTTTTGACAGCAATACTGTTAAAATAAAGATACCGGGAAACAAAGTTCCGGGCGCTTTGAGGGAGGAAAATGAAATGAAACGTAAGATACTGGCAGCGGTGTTCTGGGCGGTGACGGCTACATCAGCATTTACAGGAACAGACCTGATTCTGGCTGCAGAGAAAACGGAAGAGACTGCTGTGCAAAAGCCGGATATGGAGGGCATAGATACAGAAAATACAAAGATCGGGATTTCCATTTATCAGTTTGAAGATACCTTTATGACGTTGTATCGGACAGAGCTTGTACGTTATCTGACAGAGGAACTGGGCTTTAAAGAAGAAAATATCCTGATTGAAGATGGAAAAAATGACCAGGACAGGCAGACGGAGCAGGTGGAAGGATTTATTGAAGATCAGGCAGATGTGATGATCCTGAATCTGGTGCACGCATCTGCGGCTCCGCAGATCACAGAGCTTTGCAGTGAAGAGGGAATTCCCGTTGTTTATATAAACCGTCAGCCGGATTCTCTGGAAATGGAAAGATGGGAGCAGGAAGGAATCCAGGCCGCTTATATTGGCGCAGATGCAAGGCAGTCCGGTATTTTTCAGGGAGAGGAAATTGCGGCAACAGAGAATCAGGGCGATATTAATGGCGATGGAGAAGTTTCCTATATTATGATACAGGGGGAGCCGGAAAATATAGATACTCAATACAGAACAGCGTATTCTGTTAAGGCTCTGGAAGAAGCAGGAGTGGAAACCAGGGAGCTTCTGGATCAGACAGGAGACTGGAGTCAGTCACAGGGACAGAAGATCATGGAGGAAGCCCTTGATGAGTTTGGAAATGATATAGAAGTGGTATTCTGCAATAACGACGCTATGGCTCTGGGAGCCTTAGAAGCAATCCGGGAGGCAGACAGAACAGTAGGAGAGGACATTTACCTGACAGGGGTGGATGCCCTGGAAGAAGCAGTTCAGAGTGTTGTTGACGGAGAATTTACAGGCACGGTTTTTAATGACTATTTCAGCCAGTCACACGGGGCGGCAGAGCTTGCTGTTAGGTTTCTGAAGGGTGAGGAAACAGAGCCCGTTACCCTGGTTGATTACGTAAAAGTGACACAGGACAATGCAGAAGAGATTCTGGAACTTGTTAATTCGAAAAAATAATGCAATTAGTCGAAAAAGAGGAGAATATGAAAAAAAATGATGTTTTATTGAAACCTGTTGAAAAGGACTCACTTTATCTGAAAATTTCTGATGCTGTTTACAGTTATATAAAAATGAACAATCTGCAGCCGGATGATAAGCTTCCATCTGAGAGGGACATGGCGGCAATGCTTCAGACAAGCCGTAATTCTGTCAGAGAAGGCCTTCGTATTCTGGAAGACAGAGGACTTATTTATGTAAAAACAGGAAGCGGAGTTTTTGTAAAGGATCCGTATGGAGAACACAGCGCCATTTCTGTCCGTTTAACAGAATGTACCACAGAAGAGCTTCAGGAACTTCAGACGATTCTGGATCATCAGGCTGTTCTGAATGCAATCAGCAGAGGAACCAGGGAAGAAAAAGAAAAGCTCGTTTCTATTGCGTCTGAGCTTATGGAAAAGTATTCCAAAAATATCTACAGCCACACGCTGGATTACAGCTTTCATACAGAGCTTTATGAAATGGGAAGAAATAAGGCTGTGCATCAGGTGATCCAGGGAATCCGTGACAGGCGTTTTGTACAGCGGGAGAATGCTGATGGTGAAAATGATTCTGTGTGGCTTGCAACGATCCCGCAGCATTTTCAGCTTGCAGAAGCGATTTTTAATTCTAATTCTGCGGCGGCTCTGGCAGCTGTTGATGAAATCCTGGAGCATGGATTTAGTCTGCTCGATCATTCCAGACAGAAATAGTTGGACAGGAGTACTATATAGGAAGTGTGCTGGTTTTAGACAGAATCGTTTACCGGAACAGATTCTGGAAAAACAGCAGGTTATAAAAACAGACAGGAACCTATTTGATATCAATGTCGGTTCCTGTCTGTTTATTTTATAATTCTTTTCCTGTCAGTTCCACATATTCGTCGTAGTTATCTCCGCCCTTTTTAATTTTGGCAATACCAAATCCGGTAAAGCCCCAGATAATGGCAAAAATAACACCTGTGTAGCAAAGACATGCCCATGGAGCGTACTGAGCAGTAGGAACTCCCAGAGTGGAAGTCATGTAAACACCTGCCAGTGACCAGGGAACCAGAGGTTCCACAACAGTGATACTGTCTTCCAGTGTACGGGAAAGATTCTTTGTTTCAAGACCACGTTTAATATATTCTTCCCGGAACAGTCCTCCGATCATCAGGAAGGTAACAGAGGCCTCTCCGATTACAGTGATAATGATCACGCCCAGAAGAGCAGTAACAGTAATAAGCTGTCCGGTACCATGAATGTGCTTCATGATGTGGCTGAGGATCACATCCAGACATCCGGAGACAGTAAGCGCTCCGATAAATCCAAAAGCACAGAATGCCATCAGCGCTGTGTTCATCATGGAAGCCATACCGCCTCTCTGGAGAAGGTTTGGAACTTCCTGGACAATTCCTGCAAGATTCAGAGACGGATCAGTAAACATTTCCATTTTGAATCCACTTACCATACTTGTTGCGCAGGTCTGGAAGGAAAAATCCTGAACTGTCATTGCGATCACTACTGCTACGGCAGAGGAGATCATCATAACAGGAATGGTAGGCTTCTTTAAGAGGGAGCCTGCAACAACAATTACAGGCGGTACAAGCAGCAGAAGGCCTACCGGCATACTCAGGTCAAAAAGCTCTGCCAGAGTGGTGATGATAGAGTCAACCTGTGAAATTTCTCCGCTTCCGGCAAAAGAAATTCCGGCAATCACATAAACCACGCAGCTGATGACAAAACCGGGGATTGTTGTGTAAAACATATGCCCGATGTGCTTATAAAGGTTTGTTCCGCTGGCAATGGCGGACATGTTGGTACTGTCAGAAAGAGGAGACATTTTATCTCCGAAATAAGCTCCTGCAACAATTGCGCCTGCTACTGCAGGAAGAGGAGCGCCCATGCCCGCTGCAACACTCATGAGAGCTGCGCCTACAGTTCCGGCAGCACCCCAGGAGGTTCCTGTGCTGACAGAAAGAATCACTGTTACAAGGAAAGAGGTTACAATGATAAATTTTGGATTAATGATCTGAAGTCCGATATAAACCAGGAACGGGATAGTTCCGCTGACGATCCACGCGCCGATCATCAGTCCTACAGTGATCAGGATCATGATAGCAGGAAAAGCCTTTGCCAGCTTATCTACAATTTCATTTTCCACATCCTTCCAGGTATAGCCCAGAAGGAGACATAAAACAATGGTAAATGCTGCACAGATAAGAAGTAAGATCTTAATATCTATGCTGAAAATAATTAACCCCAAAAACAATACTACAAACATGAACGCCAGCGGCAGAAGCGCAAGTCCGAGCCCCGGTGTTTTTTTAGTTTTTCCGTTGGTATTCTCTCCCATAATTAAGTCCTCTCAATCAGATTTTATCAAGAGCCTGTGAAAGATCTGCAATGAGATTTTCAGCTCCCTCCAGCCCACAGTGAAGTCTCACAATGCTTCTGCTCAGGTTATGAAAAGCCTGTTCTTCTTCACTCCAGTTATAAGTATAGGCAATAGCAAGACTTTCAAAGCCACCCCAGGAACAGCCACGTTCAAAGATCTTCAGGCTGTCCACAAACCTTGCAGTGTCTTCTGCAGAACCGTCAATCTCAATACTCATCAGACCGCATTCTCCTTTTTGCTGCTTACGTGCAAGCTCATACTGAGGATGAGATTTTAATCCTGTATAGTATACATGTTTTACCTTTGGATGATTTTCCAGAAATTCAGCTACTTTCATAGCAGTTTCATAATGTCTCTGCATTCTCACATCCAGGGTACGCAGACCGCGGATTGCAAGCCATGCTTCCATAGGTCCCAGTACACCTCCGAACCAGTCTCTCTGAACCATGATTTTTTTCATAAATTCGTCATCCTTGGAGATCAGAACACCACCGATCAGATCACTGTGACCACCGATATATTTTGTCATGGTGTGCATAACAATATCAATTCCCATATCAAGCGGCTTCTGGAATACCGGAGTGGAGTAGGTGTTGTCGATATATGTTTTGATACCGTGTGCATGGGCAAGCTTTGCTACACCTTCAAGATCTACAACTGAAAAAATAAGGGTGGACGGGCTTTCCAGAATGATCAGGTCTGTTTCCGGGCGGATCGCATTTTCAAAATCCTTCAGATCGGTTCCGTCCACATAAGTTACGCTGATCTCCATTTTTTCTTTCAGGAAATCATTGAGAAGATGCTGTACAGGACCATAGCTTGCTTTCATACAGATCACATGGCTTCCGGTTTTACATACAGCGAGGATTGTGGCGGCGCAGGCTGCCATTCCTGCAGAAAAAACAACAGCTCTGGTTCCATGTTCCAGTGCGGCAAGTTTTTTTTCAAGAATGGTTACAGTTGGATTAGATGCTCTTCCGTAGTAATATTCATCTTTAAAAATATCTACAGAGAAATAGTCATCCACTGAGTCAAATACATGAAGAGAGTTCATAAAGATCGGCGGTGTTACAGACTTCATGTATTTGGAGGGATCTTCTCCCAGATGGGTCATTGCCAGTAAATCCTGGTTATCTGTCATTGTGCTTCCTCCTTTGGTATGGTGGCTCATTGGTTGAACCAATTTATAAGCGTATTATGTACTTTGTGTAATTTTTTGTCAATATATGAAAGAAATATTTTTTGTTTTTGTAAAAATAATACAAAAACGGAGGCTGAAATTTGTGCGTTTTTAAGGTGAAAAAATACAGGAAGGCATTTTTCTGTGTTCAAAAATCCGTTTATAAAACAGGATTCCCATGGTATAATATTTTTATAATGGGGAGGAAATCTTATGGAATTATATAATGTTTTGCTTGTGGATGATGAGGCTGATGTTCTTCAGGCAATGAAGAAAAAAATCGACTGGGAGGCGCTGGGATTCTGTCTGGCGGGAACCGCAGAAAATGGTCAGGAAGCCCTGGAAATGGCAGAGCAGCTTCATATAGATGTGGTTATGACAGATATTAAAATGCCTTATATGGACGGACTTACTTTGTGCAAAAATCTGAAGCAGAGCTACCGGAATATGAAAGTGATCATTTATTCCGGGTTTGATGATTTCGAGTTTGCCAGAGAAGCGGTTCACCTGGAAGCAGAAGAATATCTTCTGAAGCCGATCAGCGCAGGAGATATGGAGGCTGCGTTTTCAAAAGTCCGGAAAAAGCTGGATCAGGAGTATGATGAATACAGGAATCTGAACAGGCTGTCAGAGTATTATCGAAAAAGTCTTCCTGCCATGCGGGAGCAGCTTGTTATGGGGATCCTGGAAGGACGGATTGCAGGAGAACGGGCCAGAGCTATGATGGAAACCTATGAAATATGTCTGGATTCTCCTTTTTATGTGGTAGCTGCACTGTATATGGATGTAAATCCAAGAGAAGAGCAGCCGCAGCCGGCACAGCTGTTTACGCTGTCCTTAAAGGATATGGTTCAGGATTATCTGAAGAACAGAACCCGGTTTTTCAGTACGGCTTTTCTGGATCAGGTAATTGTTATTTTTATGCTGGATGAAAGAGAAGAAATCGATCAGGTTCTCTATCATCTGGACCAGATCTGCAAAATGGGCTTCCGTGTTCTGAAGTCATCTGTGACAGCTGCTGTGGGACAGATCTGCGCCAATACAGACGCTCTGCATACTTCTTATGAAGAGGCAGTAAACGCCATGGAATACAGAAGTATTCTGGGAAGCGGCCAGGTGCTTTATATCAATGATATTGAGTCCTGCTCGGAAGAAAATATCCTTGTCACAGAGCATGAGTTTCAGAACCTGGTTCATGCAGTGAAGCTGGGAAACAGGGACGAAACAAATGCAGCCATTGCTCAGATTATGGACAGTATCCGGAAGGAACCGATCTCTCCGGGACAGTATCAGCTTCTTTTTATGGAACTTTTGTCTGAGCTTATGAAGATCGGACGGGCGTATAAGCTTCAGCCCAGCCAGATTTTTGGAGACCATGCAGGCTCATGGCAGGAGCTTTACAGGATGGTAACAGTTGAGGAACTGGAAGGATGGCTGCAGGAAGTGTGTACCAATCTGCGCCATGTTCTCAGGCATGAAAGGCGGGATTCGGCAGCACGGCTGACAGAGCAGGCAAAGGCATATATTGAGGAACACTATAAAGAAAGCGACCTTTCTGCGGACAGTCTGTGCCGCTGTCTGAATGTAAGCGCCGCTTATTTTTCTACGATATTTAAAAGAGAAGTGGGCATGAGTTTTGTAGCTTATCTGACAAAAATACGTCTGGAACATGCGCTGGAGCTTCTTCGTACAACAGAGGATAAAACATATATCATTGCGTCCAGAGTGGGGTATATGGAGCCCAATTATTTCAGCTATGTATTTAAAAAGCAGTATGGAATTTCCCCGTCAAAATACAGGGCAGAGATGTCTGTAAAGGAGAAGAATGAGGATTAAAATTAAAAGAGTTATGGGTTTATGAAGTACATAAAAAATAAATGGAATCAGCTTGTCTGCCATATAAAACGGCGGGATCTGCAGTTTGTGATCTCAGCTTCTTTTACTTTGGTTGCCTTGATTGGAATGGTATTTATTGGTGTTTTTCTTTATCAGAGCTATGGCAGAGCAGCAAAGGAAATGATGCTGAATGATACCCGTCAGCTTGTAAATCAGGTGGAAATCAATCTGAACAATTATCTTCGAAGCATGATGCGCATTTCTGATGCCATGTATTATAATGTGATCAAAAAAGTAGACATGAGCAAGGATGATATTTCTCATGAACTGAACCTTCTTTATGAGGTAAATAAAGACAGTCTTGTAAGCATTGCATGTTTTTCGGAGAATGGTGAGCTGCTGGGGGCAGCACCTGTGGGAAACGTAAAAAATAATGTAGATGTCACACAGCAGAGCTGGTTTACCAGCGCCCAGAATAAAATGGAGAATCTTCATTTTTCAGAGCTTCATGTGCAGAATATTTTTGAAAACAGCAATGGACGCTATTATTGGGTAGTGTCTTTAAGCAGAGGAGTTGAGCTTACCACAGAAGGTAAAATATCCGGTGGGATTCTGCTGGTTGACATGAATTTCAGCGGAATACGACAGCTTTTTACAGAGATCAACAGCCAGGATATGGGGTATGTTTATCTTATTAACAGTGCTGGTGAGATAATTTATCATCCCAAACAGAACCTTATTTTTTCCAATATGCTGAAGGAAAATAATAAAGTAGCCAGTCACTACGAGGACGGTGTATATGAAGAAAGCTTTCAGGGTGAAGACCGGACAGTTGTGGTAAAAACAGTGGGCTATGCCGGGTGGAAAATTGTCAGTGTGACGCCTACGAACAGGCTGTTTCAGGATTTTAACAGAACAAAAATTATGGCGGTGATCATGATTATTCTGGCTGTATGTCTGATGATATTTGCCAACCAGTTTGTGGCTGTACGAATTGTCAAACCTCTGAAAAAACTGGAAAATTCTCTGAAAGCTATCGGTGTAGATCAGAAACCTGAAATTTATATTGGAGGTTCTTCGGAAATTCAGCATCTGGGAAATACCATTCGGTCTATGGTGGAACAGCTGCGGAAACTGACAGATGACATTGTAAAAGAGCAGGAAGAAAAGCGAAAAAGTGAGCTGGATGCCCTTCAGTCTCAGATCAATCCTCATTTTCTTTATAATACCCTGGATTCTATTATGTGGATGATAGAAAGTGAACGCTATCAGGACGCTGTATTTATGGTACATGCGCTTGGAAAGCTGTTCCGTATCAGCCTTTCCAGAGGAAGAAATATCATTACAGTAGGGGAGGAACTGCAGCATGCAGGAAGCTATCTGGATATACAGAAGTACAGATATAAGAACAAATTTACTTCTTTTTTTGAGGTGGAAGAAGGCATTGAAAAGTACAGAACGATTAAGCTGATCATCCAGCCTCTGATCGAAAATGCAATTTATTATGGAATGGAATATATGGACGGCGAGGGAGAAATTTATATCAGAGCCTATACAAAAGATCAGGAACTTTTTATAGAGGTGGCGGATAATGGTCCGGGAATGCCGGAGGAGCAGGTTGCCGGACTTCTCACAGAAGAATCTGGAACCCGGAGCCGGGGCTCTGGAATCGGGCTGAAAAATGTGCATCAGCGTATTCAGCTTTATTTTGGCTCAGAGTATGGCCTGGAGGTTGAAAGCGAGCCGGACGAAGGAACAACTGTAAGGATTCATCTTCCCAAAACAGAAGAGACTTCCAGTGTGGAGAAGGGGGACAGACAATGAAAAAGAAACGGTTTCAGTGGAAAAGTCTGGCGCTCCTTCTGGCTGCTGTGATCGCGCTGGGCGGCCTGTATTACTACGGGGTTTTTGCCCGGAAAAAAGAGTCTTCGGATGTTTATTCAGTGATTCTTTATCAGAATACAGAGGATGAATGGGGAACTCTTATTCAGGGAATCATGCAGGCAGAAGAAGATCTGAACGTAGATGTAAATTATATTTATCTTTCAGAAAATGATACGGCAGAAGATCAGATAAAGGAAGTAAATAAGGAGATCAGCGGAAAAAGTTCAGGTATTTTAATGGCTGCTGTAAACAGCCGGGAGATTCAGGAAGTCCTGGAAAATATGATGATTTCTATTCCGATTATTTTTGTGGAAACAGGCGCAGGAGATTCTTTTCCTGTGATCCGATCTGATGATTATGCTATGGGAAAGGCCTTGGGGGAGGCTGTTCTTCAGGATATGGAACAGACAGGAAACCCCAGGAAGGTAACGATCATAACAGAAAATATGCAGAGGGACAGTGTGAGCCTGCGCTATAAAGGCCTGAAAGATACACTGGAGCAGGCAGAACAGAGTGTGCTGATAAGCAGTCTTGGCGGAGAGTTCAGCGCCGGGCTTTTTGACCAGATTTCCTATCTGGTAACTCTGGATAAAAGTGCAACAGAACGGGCAGCTGCACTGTGGAAAGAGAGCAGTCAGACCCGGGGAGAAAATAGAAATATCTGCAGGATATATGGGACAGGAAACACTGCTCAGACGGTAAATGCTCTGGATAACGAAGATATTTCCATGCTGGTTTATCAAAATGAATTTAACATGGGATATCAGGGGCTTACCTGCCTGGTAGAAAATAAGAAAAAAGAGTGGATAGAGAAAAATACCAGCATCAGATACAGAACAGTAACAAAGAAATCTCTGTATGAAGATGAAAATGAACGTTTGCTGTTCTCGGATATCTGATCCGTAGGAGGAAGGGAAAGTGAACAGGGAAAAAAGAACATGGGTCCTGGCAGGAATATGCTGTATGACAGTAGTTTTCAGCGGATGTTCGGGCAGCAAAAAGACTGCGGAAATACAGCCGCAGAGCATAAAGATCGGTGTCAGTGTGTACGATCAATATGATACATTTATGTCAGAAATCATTTCCCAGCTTCAGTCATATGCCAGAGAAAAGGAAAAGGACTGGGGAATTTCCATTACTTTGGATATTCAGAATGCAGATCAGAGTCAGTTTACTCAAAATGATCAAATGGAAAATTTTATTGAAGAAGGATGTGATCTTGCCTGCATCAATTTGGTTGACAGAACGGACGCTTCCATCATTATTGAAAAAGCAAAAAGTAATCATGTTCCGGTGATTTTTTTTAACAGAGAGCTGGTGGAAGAAGATCTGGAACGCTGGGAGGAGCTTTATTATGTAGGGGCAGATGCTTTTGAATCCGGGCAGCTTCAGGGAGAAATCCTGGTAGAACAATGCGAACAGGATTTTGCATCTATTGACACAAACGGGGACGGCATTCTTCAATATGTGATACTGGAAGGCGAGGCAGGACATAATGATTCCATGGTACGCAGTATGTCCGTGATCAATAAAATTACAGAAAGCGGATACACAGTAGAAAAGCTTGCTGATGAGATTGCCAACTGGAACAGAGATCAGGCCTCTAATAAAATAACGCCGTTTCTTAATTCTTATGGATCTGAAATTGAAGTGATACTTGCCAATAACGACGATATGGCGCTAGGGGCTGCCGATGCTCTTAAGGCCCGGGGAATGGACAGTCAGTCAGATAACTGGCCGGTGATTTTGGGAGTTGACGGAACAGATGTAGGGCTGAAAGCCGTAGAAAAGGGAGAGCTTCTTGGCACTGTTCTGAATGATGCAAAAGGACAGGCCCAGGGAATGCTGGAGCTGGCGGGCTCTCTTATTCTGAAAAAGGACCTCAGTCCTGAATATACGCTTCAGGATGGAAAATATATTCGTCTTCCCTATCAGAAAGTAACGGCTGAGAATGTAAGCGAGATACAGAGCCGCCAGTCAGAATAAGGTATATAAAAACCGGGGTCTGAAAGACCCCGGAGAATAAAGAGAAGATGAAAGCATCAGCCTTCAATTGAAATATAGCCGGTGTTTTCTATTTTTTTCGGCGCTTTCTTTGGTACAGAAAGCCTCAGGATGCCGTCCTCATATTTTGCATGGATATCTTCCTGGGCAACATCCTCTCCTACAAAGAAGCTTCTGCTCATAGCGCCTGCATAACGCTCTCTGCGGATGTAATTGCCCTGTTTATCCTGCTGATCTTTGTCAAGACCTTTGGCAGCGGATAAGGTAAGATAGCCGTCTTTCAGCTGAACTTTGATTTCATCTTTTTTAAAGCCTGGCAGATCAACATCAAGTTCATAGCTGTCGTCTTTTTCGCGGACGTCTGTTTTCATCATGTTCTGAGCATGTTTTCCATATAATGGATTTTTCTTTCCCCAGAAGTTGTCATTGAATCCAAAGTTCATCCAGTCATCATCAAATAAGTTTTCTCCAAAAATACTAGGCATTAACATAAGTCATCTCTCCTTTTTTTATTATCTATGTTAATATGTGTTATTACGGAACCGGGAGGTTTCAGGAAACGAAAGATGCAGGTTTTGTATCTTTTTATTTCCCTTCCTTTGTTCTGTATGTAATATAACACTTGTTATTAGCGGAGTCAAGAGGTGAGTGCTAATTATTTTGTGAAAAATGTGTGAACGGATATAAGAGATTGCAATAGAAGTATTATTTATGTTAATCTATGAAAAACTATCATAGATACTGAAAGGAGTTTACGCTATGCTTCAGGATGACTACATACTCAGACAGATCCGGGAAATGGTGCGTGCAGTGCTGAAAATGCTGTTCCAGGTGGATGCGCAGGAGCTGACGCCAGAGATAATTGAGAACGAGAGTGAAAGGGCTGAACTTGAAAGGCTGATAGCCTTAACAGAAGAGGGGAAAATAGATGAGGCAGAAAATCAGCTTTATGAAATGACCTGCGATGGAGACAGAAGCAGGCTGAAAACAGGGCTGCTGTTTTATTACAGTCTGAATGGAAAAACGGATGAGTTTCTGGAGGAGCATAATTTCAGTCGGGAGGAAATTATGACGGGAATCCAGGATCTGGCAGACAGATATGGATTAAGTGGGATTGCGGAAGCCTTCCGCACAGAGATTATGTAAAAATATCAGCCACATATAATGTCGAAAAATGTAAAAAACTTGCGGTGAATAAAGAAGAATAAACATTGAAATAAAATATGCGAATATGCTATGATATGGAAATGGAATAACCGTGTTACAGGGTGGCTGACCTCTATTCTTACATAGAATGGGGGTGGTGCTGATGAAACATTTTGATTTTAAAGACCTTATGGCTTTTGGAATGTTCATTCTTGCATTGCTGACATTCGTTTTTACGTTCTGTCGATAATGATTTAAAGCATAGAAAAACCACCCTCAGAACTTTGGCGAGTTTAGGGTGGCATTTTCTATGTACGCTTTTAAACAGGTCAACCCCTTGTGGGCGGTTGTTCCTCTAAACATATTATAGAGCAGAAAATGGAATAATGCAAATGATTTTTGGGAGCCTGAAAACAGGCTTTTTTGTATAGCAGGAAACATTGATTTTGCATATATCAGGTGGAAATATTGCCATAAACTGTGCAAAACGATATAATACAGACTGTAAAAATAAATCACAGATAAGGAATTTGATATATGCAGTTTTATATGGCACCAATGGAAGGAATTACCGGATATATTTACCGGGCAGCGTATCATAAAAGCTTCGGGAACATAGATCGTTATTTTGCTCCGTTTATTATGAGCAGGCGTCTGAATCAGAAGGAGATCAGGGATATCCTTCCGGAAAATAATGAAGGGATGGAGCTGATCCCTCAGATTCTGACAAACCGGGCGGAGGATTTTCTTGCTATTGCAAAAGAGATCAGACAATATGGATATGATAAGGTGAATCTGAATCTGGGCTGTCCTTCTCCTACGGTTACATCAAGAAACAGAGGCTCCGGTTTTCTGGCGTTTCCCAGGGAACTGGATCGTTTTCTGGAGGAAATTTTTGCGTCCTGTCCAATGACTGTTTCCATAAAAACAAGAATTGGAGTGGAGGATGAGGAGGAATGGCCTCAGCTTCTGGAAATTTTTGAAAAATATCCTCTGGAGGAGCTTATCATACATCCCAGGCTGAAAACAGATCAGTATAAGAAGAATACCATTCACTGGGAGGCCTTTAAAAAAGCAGAGGAAAGCAGCAGGCACTCTCTTTGTTATAATGGGGATATTGTAAGCAAAGATGATTATGAGAAAGTTGTGCAGAGATTTCCCGGTACGGAAAAGATTATGATCGGAAGAGGGATTCTGAAAAAACCGTGGCTGGCAGAGGAAATCAGCAATGGAGACCAAAAAGACAGCAGCCGGTATAAAGAGGAGCTTTTTGAATTTCATGAAGAGCTTTTAAAGGGATATATGGATTATATGTCCGGAGACAGGAACACTTTGTATAAAATGAAGGAACTGTGGGCATATCTTGGAACCTCATTTACAAATCCGGAACGCTATATGAAAAAAATCCGAAAGTCTCAGCATATCAGTGAATACAGGATCTGGGTTGGAAATCTGTTCCGGGAGCAGGATTTAATTTTGTGATCTATCCGGAGAGGCAACATCATGGGGATGTATATTCTGACCGTAGAAGATGAAGAAAAACCGGAACAATTTTCGGAGCGGAAGCTTCTTCATGGAGGATATCAGATAAGCAAAAATGGAACAACTGTACTGGATATGGCAGAGTAAGAATTGTATAAAAAGAGAAATAAAGTGCCTCATTTCTTTCCTGATCAGGGGATAGAAATGAGGCACTTTATAAAATATTGGAGCTTTTTACAGTTCCAGAATGACAGCCTGATAATTCTTTAAATGAAGAATGTTTTCAGAAATATCTGTCTCCGGATAGTTGTTCAGCAGCACGTTTTTGCATTTGCCCGGAAGGGGAATATCCTGAGGTTCTGTCTGGAAGTTTCCAAGAATCAGCAGTGTTTTTTCACCCTTTCGGAAATACGCCATCAGGTTATGCTGATCTTCCAGATAAGGGATCAGGTCGCCGTAGACAATGGTTTCTTTATAGTCCGGATTTTTGCGAAGAGCAGTCAGTTTTTTATAAAAAGACAGCAGAGAATCAGGATCGTTCAGCTGTGATTTTACGTTGATTTCACGGTAATTTGGGTTCACGGAAAGCCACGGGGTACCGGAGGTAAAACCGGAGTTTTCCGTGCAGTCCCACTGCATTGGGGTACGGGCGTTATCCCGGCTGTAAACAGAAATACACTTCAGAGCTTCTTCCTGGGAGCAGCCTGCATTCAGCGCCACATGGTATTCATCAATGGTGCTGATATCATCAATCTGGTCAATGGAAGAAAACTTCATATTTTCCATTCCGATCTCCTGTCCCTGATAAATAAAGGGCAGACCTTTCAGCATAAAATACATGACAGCAAGCATTTTTTTGCTGTAAATGCTGACTTCTCCTTCTGGAATATAGTGGCTGACGCCTCTTGGTTCATCGTGATTTTCAATAATATTTGAGAGGAAGCCAATGTCGCCCACACGTTTCTGAGAGTGGAAGCAGCAGCGCTTATAATCATCAGGAGTGATTGGCTGACGGTCGTACCAGCCTTTGCTGCTTGCTCCAAATACAACAGGAGCAAAGTCAAACATACTGGAAAAATATCCGTTATCCCCAATAAAATCAGGAAGCTCTTCATCCTTTTCATTAAATACTTCACCTACAGAAAAAGCCTCATGCGGACCAAAGGTACGATCCCTCATTTCTCCCAGAAATTCTCCTACACCCCGGGCCTCTGCAAGCATATTGTCAACCGTGCAAAGTCCGTCTGCCCGGTCAGAAGCATAATCTTTATAGGGGAGTTTTTTCTTAATATTGATAATGGCATCGATGCGGAAGCCGCTGAGACCGCGATCCAGCCACCAGTTGATATTTTTGTAAACTTCTTCCCGGACGTCCGGGTTTTCCCAGTTAAGATCCGGCTGTTTTTTATGGAAAAGATGCAGGTACTGTTTGTCAGGATGTCCGGGGAGAGGCTCCCATACGGAACCGCCGAAGTAACTGCGCCAGTTACAGGGTAGCTGTCCTTCTTTTCGGTCCTCAATGTAGAAGAAATTGCTGTATTTTCCCTCGGGATCTGCACAGGCTTTTTCAAACCATTCATGCTCGTCAGAGCAATGATTGACAACAAGATCCAGAAGAATGTACATGTCTTTTTTCCGGGCTTCAGTAAGAAGTCTGTCCATGTCATCCAGGGTACCGAAAGCGGGATGAATATTGTAATAATCTGAAATATCATAACCCTGATCTGCCATTGGGGAAGGATAGCAGGGTGAAATCCATACAATGTCCACTCCAAGTTCTTTCAGATAGTCAAGCTTTGATATAATACCCGGAATATCTCCGATTCCGTCGCCATTGGAATCAAAAAAGCTTTTTGGGTAAATCTGATAGGCAACCTTATCGTGCCACCATTTACGTTTCATAATCGTCCTCCTCAGTTCATGTGAATACTTATTGCCGAAAGCCATTGGGCTTGTGCCGGCCTTATTTTAATATGGGATTTATAGTATAAAGCATGGAACAGAAAATTGCACTGGTCATTCTGTCAAAATTTCAGCATATATAAGTCGGAAATTTACTGCTGTGAAGGCCGTGAACAGGAATGACAATATGAAATAATGGCGAAATAATCCGTCGAAACAGAGGGTTTTCTATTGACAAACAGTGATATTTGTCATAAAGTTTTCTATGACAAACAATAAAGATTATCAAATGAAAAGAGGAAGAGTCAGATGACGCTAAAGGATCTGCCGATCGGAAAGACGGCAACAATACGTTCTGTAGGCGGAGAGGGGGCTCTCAGACAGCATTTCCTGGACATGGGACTGATCCCGAAGGGAGATGTAACTATGGTAAAGTATGCTCCTATGGGAGATCCCATGGAGCTTCGAATCCACAGCTATGAGCTTACACTTCGTCTTGCTGATGCGGACAAAATTGAAATAGAAAATGTGAGAGATGCAGGAGAAAAAAGAGACGCATCTAAGAAAAACAACAGCCATTCCATCCCTCATCCGGGTCTGGGAGAGGGCGGAAAATATCATTTTAAGAAAACAGAAAATCCTCTTCCGGACAGTGAAATGCTTACCTTTGCTCTGGCAGGAAACCAGAACTGCGGAAAGACGACTCTGTTTAACCAGCTTACCGGATCCAGCCAGCACGTAGGAAATTTCCCGGGTGTGACTGTGGATCGAAAGGACGGATCTATCCGTGGAAAAAGCAATACGCTTGTAACAGATCTTCCTGGAATTTATTCCATGTCTCCGTACTCCAGTGAGGAAATCGTAACAAGAAATTTTGTGCTGAATGAGCATCCAAGAGGTATTATTAATATTGTGGATGCCACAAATATTGAGCGGAACCTTTATCTTACCATGCAGCTGATGGAGCTGGATATTCCCATGGTTCTTGCCCTGAATATGATGGATGAGGTTAGGGAAAACGGCGGTTCGATCATTATCAACCGGATGGAGGAAATGCTGGGAATCCCTGTAGTTCCCATTTCTGCGGCAAAAAATGAAGGAATTGATGAGCTGGTAGCTCATGCTGTTCATGTGGCAAAATATCAGGAAAAGCCGGAAAAAATAGATTTCTGTGATGCGGATGATGACGGAGGAGCTGTTCACAGATGCCTTCACGCCATTATGCATCTGATCGAAGACCATGCACAGGAAGCCGGGATTCCGGTACGCTTTGCAGCAGCCAAGCTTGCAGAGGGGGATCAGCTGATCCTTGAAAAACTGAAGCTTGACCAGAATGAAAAAGAGATGCTGGAGCATATTGTAAAGCAGATGGAAAGTGAGCGGGGACTGGACCGTGCGGCTGCCATTGCGCACATGCGATTTGATTTTATTGAAAAAATCTGCGATGAGACAGTCATTAAGCCCAAAGAGAGCAAGGAGCATATCAGAAGTACAAAGATAGACCGGATACTTACTGGAAAATATACGGCGATCCCCTGTTTTGTGGGAATTATGGCCCTTGTGTTTTACCTGACCTTCGGAGTAATCGGAGCGTTCCTTTCCGGTATTCTTGATATGGGAATTGAGGCTCTTGGCGGAGCTATTGATCAGCTTATGGCAGCGGCTCATGTAAACAGTGTGCTTCATTCTCTTGTGATGGACGGCATTTTTAATGGTGTGGGAAGTGTGCTGAGTTTTCTCCCTGTTATTGTGACCCTGTTCTTTTTCCTGTCTCTTCTGGAGGACAGTGGATATATGGCAAGGGTTGCCTTTGTAATGGATAAGCTGCTGAGAAAGATCGGGCTTTCCGGACGGAGCATTGTGCCTATGCTGATCGGATTCGGCTGCACTGTACCCGGAGTTATGGCCAGCAGAACTCTTCCCTCAGAGCGGGACAGAAGAATGACAATTCTTCTTACACCTTTTATGAGCTGCTCTGCAAAGCTTCCCATTTATGCATTTTTTGCAGCAGCCTTTTTCCCGGAAAACAGCGCGCTGGTTATGATTCTTCTGTATTTTGGCGGCATTGTTATGGGGATCCTGATGGCGCTTCTGCTGCGCCGTACCATGTTCAGCGGAGAGGCGGTTCCCTTTGTTATGGAGCTTCCGAACTACCGTATGCCGGGAGCAAAAAACGTAGGACATTTGCTGTGGGATAAGGCGAAAGACTTTTTGCAGAGAGCGTTTACCGTTATTTTTATCGCTACTCTTGTAATCTGGTTTTTACAGACCTTTGATATCCATCTGAATGTTGTAACAGATTCAAAAGACAGTATTCTTGCCATGGCAGCAAGTGTTATTGCTCCGATTTTCCGACCTATGGGATTTGGAGACTGGCGGATATCTACTGCTTTGATTACCGGATTTATGGCAAAAGAAAGCGTTGTTTCCACACTTTCAGTTCTTTTTGGAAGTACGGAAGCCCTGCTTGCAGCCATCACACCTCTGGCAGCAGCAAGCCTTTTGGTATTCTGTCTGCTTTATACCCCATGTGTGGCAGCAGTTGCCGCTATCAAGCGTGAGCTGGGCGGAAAATGGGCGGCAGGTGTTGTGATCGGACAGTGCGTGATCGCATGGATCGCAGCTTTTGTGGTCTACATGATCGCAGGAATTTTTATCTGATAAAAATACAGGATTTGTGATTTCCTGAAGGAAAAACTGAATAATTGAAATGCAAGACACTGTGGATAAGATATAAATATTCTGCAGTGTCTTTTTATTTTTTTCTTGACATTCTTTATTTACAGGATTATACTTTGATAATCAAAATATTAAATATTCAAAATAAATAACAACCCAAACGGAATCGTGATCAGGTTCCGAAAAAAGGAGGGCAGATCATGAAAGGTGTGATTTGCGGAACTGGCGCCTGTGTGCCGGAAAGAGTTCTGGATAATCATAAAATCGCAGAATTTGTGGACACCAGTGATCAGTGGATACGGGAACGTACCGGGGTACTCAGAAGACACATTGCGGAAAAAGAAACCACAGTGTCTATGGGGGCGGAAGCAGCCCGGCAGGCAATAGAGGAATCAGGCATCAGTTCCGATGAAGTAGATCTGATCATAGCAGCGACTTCCACACCGGATCAGATTTTTCCATGCACTGCGTGCGGGATACAAAAGGAACTGGAGCTTTATCAGGCGGCAGGCTTTGATCTGAATGCGGCATGCAGTGGATTTCTGTTTGCATATCAGACTGCGCAGGCCTACATATCGTCAGGAATCTATAAAAACATTCTTGTTGTGGGAAGTGAAAGACTTTCTCGGATCGTTGACTGGAAAGACCGGGGAACCTGTATTCTTTTCGGAGACGGGGCGGGGGCTGTGATGCTGTGCGCCCGGGAAGGCAGGAATTATGCTTCCTTTGCCCGGTCAGACGGACGGGGCGGAGAGGCTCTGACCTGTCCGGCAGTGAAAAGCAGTCCGAATAGGGAGCCGCAGACGGAAACAGCCGGGAGCGCAGCCCTGAAATCAGAGAAGTATCTGTTTATGGACGGAAGGGAAGTATTTCAGTTTGCTGTCAGAAGTGTTCCGGAAGCGATCCGCCGGGTACTGGAAAAAAACAATTTAAAAACAGAAGAAATTGACTGGTTTATTCTTCACCAGGCAAACCGCAGGATCGTAGAAGCAGCAGCCAGGAGACTGGGAATGGGAATTGAAAGGTTTCCCATGAATCTTCAGGAATATGGCAATACTTCCTCGGCAAGTATCCCCATACTTCTCCATGAAATGAACCGGAACGGAAAGCTGAAAAAAGGCCAGAAGCTTGTTCTGGCAGGCTTTGGGGCAGGGCTTTCCTGGGGGGCATCTGTACTGGAATGGGGTATTTAAAAATAAATTCAAAAATCAGAGATATAGCAGAAAAGGAGATTATTATGTTACAGAAAATTATTGAGATCATAGCAGAAACACTTGGAGCAGAAGCAGAAAGCATTACAGAGAACATTTCTTTTACAGAGGATCTTCATGCAGATTCCCTTGATCTTTTTGAGCTGGCAATGGCCCTGGAAGAGGAATTTGGAGTAGAGATTCCAAGCGAGGATCTGGAAAAAATAACAACCGTAGGTGCTGCGGCAGCGTACCTGGAAGAGAATAAGTAACCTTCGGGCTGATATTTTGCAAAACAAAGAAATCGTAAGAATATGCAAAAATGCTTGAAGGCTGTAAGCCGCAGCTTTCAAAATCGGTGATGATTCAGATGAGGATTTATTATGAAAACAAAAATTACAGAATTATTGGGAATTGAATATCCTGTGATCCAGGGCGGTATGGCGTGGGTGGCTGAGTCCAGTCTGGCGGCTGCAGTGTCAGACGCAGGAGGCCTTGGACTGATCGCGGCTGCCGCAGCCCCTGCAGAGTGGGTAAGAGAGCAGATCAAAAAGGTGAGAGAAATGACTGACAGACCTTTTGGAGTCAACATTATGCTCATGAGCCCGGAAGCAGATCAGGTGGCAAAAGTCATTGTGGAAGAAAAGGTTCCCATTGTTACAACAGGAGCCGGAAGCCCGGAAAAATATATGGCAGACTGGAAAGCGGCAGGGGTGAAGGTGATTCCGGTAGTCGCCTCCACTGCTCTGGCCAGACGTATGGAGCGCTGCGGCGCAGATGCAGTTGTGGCAGAGGGAACAGAGGCCGGAGGACATATCGGAGAGATCACTACAATGACACTGGTACCGCAGGTGGCGGATGCAGTGGAGATTCCGGTGATCGCTGCCGGAGGCATCGCAGATGGAAGAGGAATGGCAGCAGCGTTTATGTTGGGAGCGGAAGGCGTGCAGGTCGGCACTGCTTTTGCGGCTTCCCGTGAGTCTGTGATCCATCAGAATTATAAAGACAGTATCTTAAGGGCAAAGGATATTGATACCCGTGTTACAGGACGCACAACGGGTCATCCTATCCGGGTTTTGCGCAATGACATGTCCAGAAAATATCTGGAAATGGAAAAAAGCGGGGCTGATTTTGAGGCTCTTGAAGCACTTACACTTGGAGGATTAAGAAAAGCAGTGCAGGACGGCGATACCAGAAACGGAAGTCTGATGGCAGGCCAGAGCGCCGGACTTGTAAAGGAAAGTCTTTCCTGCAGGGAGATTATCAGCAGAATGGTTTCCAGGGCTGAGGATTTAATGATCACGAAGCCATGGCAGGAATAAATGTTAAAGAGATTTCGTAACTGTCCGCATGATACTATTCTGTGAACAAAGGAAACAGTAAAAGGATTTTTTGCAGAGAGCAGGCGGAACAGGAACATGATATTTAGGAAATGGAGCGGAACAGTATGAGCAGGATTGCATTTCTTTATCCCGGACAGGGAGCCCAGGAAGTGGGTATGGCAGGAGATTTTTATGAAAAAAGCGAGGAGGCAAAGGCTGTTTTTGATCAAGCCTCCAGTATACTGGATTTTGATGTCCGGGAAATCTGTTTTCAGAAAAATGACCTCTTGGACAAAACAGAATATACTCAGTCGGCTATGGTTACAGCCTGTCTTGCTATTACCCGTGAACTGGAAAAAAGAGGACTTTATCCGGAAATGACAGCAGGTTTAAGCCTTGGTGAATACTGTGCGATTGCAGCAGCAGGCAGCATGAGCGATATGGATGCGGTCCGCACTGTCCGCGCCAGAGGGATATTTATGGAACATGCGGCGCCGGAAGGAACCGGGGCTATGGCCGCTGTTCTTGGAATGGACGGAGAAGCGGTGGAAAGAACTGTTCATGATCTTCAAGGTGTTTTTATTGCAAATTATAACTGTCCCGGACAGATTGTGATCACAGGGGAAAAGGAAGCAGTGGAACAGTCGGCTGCAGTTCTTAAAGAAGCCGGGGCCAGAAGGGTACTTCCTTTAAAGGTCAGCGGTCCTTTTCATTCTCCAATGATGAAACCGGCAGGAGAAAAGCTGGAAGAGGTTCTGAAAAAGGTTTCTGTTAAGGATCCGGACATTCCCTATGTGACAAATGTGACAGCGGAAGTGGTGAAGAGCGGGGAAGCCATAAAAGAACTTTTGGTGAGACAGGTAAGCTCTTCGGTTCGCTGGGAGCAGAGCATGAGAGCAATGATCGCGCAGGAAATTGACACCTTTGTGGAGATTGGCCCGGGGAAAACCCTCAGCGGTTTTATGAAAAAAACAGATAAAAATGTAAATATGTACCGGATCAGTACCTGGGAAGAAGCGGAAGCTGTATGCGGGGAACTGCTGAAGCAGTGATCGGCAGAATTTCCGAAGGGAACAGAAGCAGAGGAGAGGACATGTAACATCCGAAGGGAACAGAAGCAGAGGAGAGGACATGTAACATCCGAAGGGAACAGAACCAGTGGAGAGGACATGTAATTTCCGAAAGGCATGGAAGCAGTAATGTGGTATGTATAAGCGCTGGGCGATTTGTGCGGCCATGCAGGGAAAAACATGCAGAACAGGTGAGTTTAAGGACATATTTATTCAGAATAATAAAACAGACAGTGGATGATTGCAGGAAAGGGGAAACATGGCGAAGTATACAGAAAAGCAGGTAGCTGTAGTAACAGGCGCATCCAGAGGAATTGGAAGAGCAGTTGCTCTGGAGCTGGCAGCAAAAGGAATTTTTGTGATTATTAATTATAACGGTTCAGCTGACCGGGCAGAAAAAGTAAAAAAAGAAATTGAAGAAAACGGCGGCTGTGCAGAAGCTTTACAGTGGAATGTTGCGGATTATAAAGCCTGTGAACAGGCTGTCAGAGATATTGTAAAAAAATACAGAAAAATAAATATCCTTGTAAATAATGCAGGAATCACAAAAGACGGGCTCCTGATGGGGATGTCCAGAGAGGACTTTGACAGCGTAGTCGATGTGAATCTGGGAGGAACCTTTAACATGCTGCGCTTTGTTTCCAGACAGATGCTGAGACAGAAAAGCGGACGAATTGTAAATATGGCTTCTGTGGTAGGAATTGCCGGAAATGCAGGACAGGCAAATTATGCGGCGTCCAAAGCAGGTGTGATCGGACTTACAAAGACAGCGGCAAGAGAACTGGCATCCAGAGGAATTACAGTAAACGCAGTGGCTCCGGGATTTATAGAAACAGAAATGACTCAGATCCTGCCTGATTCTGTGAAAGAGGCTTCTGCGGCACAGATTCCCCTGGGGCATTTTGGAAAGCCGGAGAATGTAGCGAAGACAGTGGCATTTCTTGTATCAGAAGATGCTTCTTACATTACCGGACAGGTCGTTCAGGTTGACGGAGGAATGGTAATATGAGCAGGCGGAGAGTCGTAATTACAGGGCTGGGAGCAGTGACGCCCACAGGAAACAATGTACAGGAGTTCTGGCAGGGGATCTGTGCCGGAAAGGTGGGAATCGGATCGATCACCAGATTTGACGCCCAGGGCTATAAGGTAAAGCTTGCAGCTGAGGTAAAAGGCTTTGAACCTAAAAAGTATATGGAACCCAAACAGGTAAGACGTATGGCTCTTTTTTCTCAGTATGCAGTTGCGGCAGCCAAAGAAGCTTTTGAGGATTCCGGGCTGGATATGAAGGAAGAAGATGCTTTCCGGGCGGGAGTTATCATTGGTTCCGGAGTTGGAGATCTCCGTCAGGTGGAGCTTTGCTATGACAGAATCACTCAGAAAGGACCCGGCCGTGCGCTTCCTCTGATGGTGCCTATGATGATCTCCAATATGGCTGCAGGAAATGTTTCCATTGAGCTTGGCCTGAGAGGAAAATGTACAGACGTGGTGACTGCCTGTGCGTCAGGAACCCACAGCATTGGAGATGCTTTTCGGGCGATCCAGTACGGAGACGCGGACATTATGGTGGCAGGAGGCGCGGAAAGCTGTATCTGTCCTACGGGAGTTGCAGGATTTGACGCACTGACTGCTCTTACAGAAACGGACAACCCTTTAAAGGCATCTGTTCCATTTGACAAAGACAGAGACGGATTTGTTCTTGGCGAAGGCGCAGGCATTGTAGTACTGGAGGAGCTGGAGCATGCCAGGGCAAGAGGAGCAGGAATTTATGCAGAGGTAGTCGGTTACGGGGCTACAGCGGATGCATATCACATTACCTCTCCTGCTGAGGACGGAAGCGGAGCCGCAAAGGCAATGAGCCTTGCCATGGAAGAAGCAGGCGTATGTCCGGAGGAAGTGGAATATATCAATGCTCATGGAACAAGCACTCATCATAACGATCTTTTTGAAACAAGAGCCATTCACCTTGCCTTTGGCGCAGCGGCAGAAAAGGTTCTGGTAAACTCCACAAAATCCATGATCGGACATCTGCTTGGCGCAGCAGGAGGCGCAGAGCTTGTCACCTGTGTAAAGGAGCTTCGGGAAGGCTTTATCCACCAGACAATGGGAACCGAAACACCGGGAGAAGGCTGCGATCTGAACTATGTACTTGGCGCCCCGGTGAAAAAGGAGATCCGTTACGCTATGAGCAATTCCCTGGGATTTGGGGGACATAACGCCACACTGTTAATAAAAAAATTCGATTAAGCAGAAAAGAGGTAATCCTCAAGAGGATACCTGGATGCTCAGAAACCATGAGCAAGAAAGAGGTAAGTATGGAATTTGATAATCTTCTTACGTTGATAAAGGCTGTGTCGGACTCTGAACTGACAGAATTTCAGTATGAAGAAAACGGTGCCACCCTTCGTTTTGTCAGGGAAACGCCAAAAACAGAGCTTGTCCTTCCAATGGAGGGAACCCCGCAGAATCAGAATGTACAAAGCGTACCGTCTGTTTTACCACAAAACACAGAAACCCGGCAGGCGCCGGAAGCAGCAATGGACGGAAACGGGGAAGCCCGGGAAGGAAAACTGATAAAATCTCCCCTTGTGGGAACTTTTTATGCGGCTCCTTCAGAAGACGCAGAGCCCTTTGTGGCAGTGGGCGATGGAGTGAAAAAAGGAAAAACTCTGGGAATTGTGGAAGCCATGAAGCTGATGAATGAAATTGAAAGTGAATATGAGGGAACCGTGGCGGAAATTCTGGTGGAAAACGGCCAGATGGTAGAGTACGGACAGCCCCTTTTCAGAATAAAATAAAAAGAGGTGCAGCATGAAGCATTTGGGAATTAAAGAAATTGAAGAGATTCTTCCTCACAGACATCCGTTTCTTCTTATAGATTACATAGAGGACTATGAGCCGGGAGAGTTTGCGGCAGGATATAAATGTGTGACCTTTCATGAGGATTTTTTCAGAGGTCATTTTCCTCAGGAACCGGTGATGCCGGGTGTTCTGATCGTGGAGGCTCTTGCTCAGACCGGCGCGGTAGCCATTTTAAGCAAGGAAGAAAATAAAGGAAAAACTGCATATTTCGGAGGAATAAAAAGCTGCCGTTTCCGGGGAAAGGTTGCTCCGGGAGATAAACTGAAGCTTGAGACAAAGATCATTAAATGCAAGGGACCTGTAGGGGTCGGACATGCAGTTGCCAGCGTGGACGGAAAAGTTGTTGCAGATGCGGAACTGACCTTTATGATTGGATAGGTGGTAAATATGATAAAAAAAGTGCTGATAGCAAACAGAGGAGAGATTGCAGTGCGGATCATCCGTGCCTGCAGGGAAATGGGAATTGAAACAGTAGCTGTTTATTCGGAGGCTGACAGAGAGGCTCTGCATACACAGCTTGCAGATGAAGCTGTCTGCATTGGCCCGGCTCCTTCTTCTCAGAGCTATCTCAGTATGGAAAATATCATAAGTGCGACCATTGTATCAGGAGCGGATGCGGTTCATCCGGGATTTGGATTTTTGTCAGAAAACAGCAGATTTGCAGAGCTGTGCGAGCAGTGCCATATTACTTTTATCGGGCCTCCCTCTCATGTGATCGCAAGTCTTGGCAATAAACAGGCTGCCAAAAATACCATGGCTGCAGCAGGGGTTCCGGTAATCCCGGGAAGTGAAAAAGCAATTTATACAGCGGAGGCAGGATTTGAAGAGGCAGAAAAAATCGGATATCCTGTAATCATCAAGGCGGCTCTTGGAGGCGGCGGAAAAGGAATGAGGACAGCGGATTCTCCTGAGGATTTTGCGGAAAGCTTTTGTACGGCTCAGAAGGAAGCCCGGATGGCGTTTGGCGACAATACCATGTATGTGGAGCATTTTGTCAGGAAACCCAGACATATTGAGTTTCAGATTCTTGCAGATCAGAAAGGAAACGTAATACATCTGGGTGAGAGGGACTGTTCTGTTCAGAGAAATCATCAGAAAATGATCGAGGAGTCTCCCTGTGAGATTATTTCAGATAAGCTGCGCAAAAAAATGGGAGAGGCTGCAGTAAAGGCTGCAAAGGCCTGCGGCTATGTGAATGCCGGAACCATTGAATTCCTTCTGGACAGGGACGGAAGCTTTTATTTTATGGAAATGAATACCCGGATCCAGGTAGAACATCCGGTTACAGAGTGGGTCACAGGGGTGGATCTTGTAAAAGAACAAATCCGTATTGCATCCGGACAACCCCTTTCCTACAGACAAAAGGATATCCATATTACAGGTCATGCCATTGAATGTAGGATCAATGCGGAAAATCCGGAAAAAGGCTTCCGTCCTTCTCCCGGAACCATTACAGATATGTACTTTCCCGGAGGCAAGGGAATCCGGATCGACTCTGCAGTGTACAGCGGTTATACAGTCCAGCCCTATTATGACTCTATGATCGCAAAGCTGATCGTGTGGGCAAAAAACAGGGATGAGGCGATCCGTAAAATGCAGAGCGCTCTTGGGGAGATTATCATAGAAGGAATCGACACAAATGTAGATTATCAGTATGAAATTCTGAATCATCCGGATTTTCTTACCGGAAATACAGATGTGGAATTTATTGAACGAATGGAAGGCAGAGGTAATGGAGCATGAAGCTGGAAAATATGTTCAAAAAAACAAAAAGTCTGTACAGGGAACAGAGCGCAAAGCACACCGGTACTTTGAAGCCTGAGGTTCCTCAGGGACTTCTGCGCAAATGCAATAAGTGCGGAGCGGCAATCGTCACCGAGGATGTAAAAAACGGAAACTATATCTGCCCGAAATGCGGCGGATATTTCAGGATCCATGCATATACAAGAATCCGTATGATTACAGACGAGGGAAGCTTCGAGGAATGGGACAAAGATCTTGTTGGCGGAAATCCAATGGAATACCGGGGCTATGAAGAAAAGCTTAATTCTGTAAGGGAGAAAACAGGGCTTCAGGAAGCTGTTGTTACAGGAAAGGGACGTATCAACGGTCGGGAAGCAGTGATCGGTGTGTGCGACGGCCGTTTTTTTATGGCAAGTATGGGATGGGCTGTAGGCGAAAAAATTACAAGAGCCGTGGAGCGTGCCACCCGGGAACAGCTTCCGGTGATTCTTTTTGCCTGTTCCGGTGGCGCCAGAATGCAGGAGGGAATTACTTCTCTTATGCAGATGTCAAAAACTTCGGCAGCACTGAAAAAGCACAGTGACGCGGGACTTCTTTATATTTCTGTTCTGACCGAGCCTACTACGGGAGGCGTTACAGCCAGCTTTGCCATGCTGGGAGATGTGATACTGGCGGAGCCGGGAGCCCTGATCGGATTTGCAGGTCCAAGAGTGATCGAGCAGACAATTCGCCAGAAGCTTCCCAAAGGCTTCCAGAGAGCAGAATTTCTCCTGGAGCATGGATTTGTGGACGAAATCGTGAAACGGGAAAATCTGAAGAGAACCCTGACAAAGCTTTTGAAGCTTCATGGTGGAAAAAGCAAGACAGAGGGAACTGATCTGGCGGGCTCAGATAAAGTACAGGAGATCAATAACAGATCAGCGGCAGAAGTGAAGCTGTCTGACAACGTAGGTACAGCCGACAGAGAGAAGCATATTTTTTCACAGGAGACCTCAGACTCATTTTGCGAAAAAGAGTTTTGCCAGAACAGCAGGACGGAACATACGGCATGGGAGCGTGTTCAGATTTCCAGGAAACTGGAGAGACCTTCGGGCAGCAGCTACATTAAGTCATTGTTCACGGATTTCATGGAGCTGCACGGAGATCGGAAATACGGAGACGATCCTGCAGTGATCGGCGGGATTGCTGCTTTTCACGGGATGCCGGTAACAGTGATCGTTCAGGAAAAGGGCTGCGATACAAAGGAAAACATACACAGAAACTTCGGTATGCCTATGCCGGAGGGGTATCGGAAGGCGCTGCGGCTAATGAAGCAGGCGGAAAAATTTCGCCGGCCGGTGATCTGCTTTGTAGACACTCCGGGAGCTTTCTGCGGTATTGAGGCAGAAGAGAGAGGACAGGGAGCAGCCATTGCAGACAACCTGATGGAACTGGCCGGCCTGACGGTTCCGGTACTTACCATAATTACAGGTGAGGGAGGAAGCGGAGGGGCGCTTGCTCTGGCAGCAGGAGATCAGGTATGGATGCTTGAGAATGCAGTCTATTCCATTCTTTCCCCGGAAGGATTTTCCAGTATTTTATGGAAGGACAGCACAAAGGCAAAAGAGGCGGCAGAGGTAATGAAGCTCACTGCGGCTGATCTTTATTCTCAGGGAATCATTGAGAAAGTGATCTGTGAACCAGAGGGATACAGTGAACAGACACTTTATCAGGTGACAGATATTCTGGACAAGGAAATAACAGATTTTCTGGAAGAATACAGAAATTATTCTGAAGAAGTACTTCTGGAAAAGCGATATGAGAGATTCAGGAAGTTCTGAGATCTCTGCCGGGGGAGAACCGGGGAAGCTCCGGCGATATGAAAAGCCGGATGCTATAGAAATACACAGGATAAGCCGAAACGAAAAGCAGTTTTATAACAGGTGAAACAGAGGTCTGCTATAAAGCTGCTTTTTATTTGCTGTTAAAGCAGGGTATTTTGTAACAATCTTTCCGGGAAATAAAATTGGTCTGCCAGGTTGTGACCGGATCCATGTGAAATAGTTAAGAAAAGTTAAGAACCTGTTAAGACATACTGTAAGAAATATATGTTATCTTATAACCATCTTATAAGTTAAAGGGGTACTTTATGAGAATAAAATCAATCGTCCATGTTGTGGCTGCATGGATCATGCTGGTTCTGACATCGGAATGCAGTCTTACGGCAGCCTATAATATATGTGATACAAATCCCTGGGCACGTATTTTGTATGTGGCATTGAATATTTCCAGTCTGTTGGCTGCTTTTTATTTATATACCAGATATATTATGAAGATAAAAATGCAGGATCTTCGATTGGGGAAACCTTTCCCGGAAAGAAAATGGTGCGTTACAGCAGTTATTATGCCGTTGGCAATATGCTGCTTTTATTTTATTTTTGTAAAGGGAACATTTGCTTCACAAAATCTTACAATGAAAGAAATGATAAATGCTCTGACTCTTTCTGTTTTATCTCTTGGTATTTTGCCTGCAGTTACAGAGGAAATGGTTTTCAGGGGAATGATCTTGAGTACCTTGCAAAGTGCTTTTGAAAAGAAAACAGCAGTGTTTATTTCAAGTATTTTATTTGCTTTGTATCATTTGGAGTACATTGACAGCTCGGACTGGAAAAAGGTTGTTTTACTGATTGTGTCTGTTGGAATTATTGGCTGGGCTCTTTCGCTTGTTACAATCCAGTCCCGTTCCATATGGTCTGCGGTTGTCATACATGGAATGTATAATATCCTGTCAGGAGAAAGCCAGATTCTGCATATTGATATGGAGCAGAATTTTCCAGCCATATGGACCTATACGGTAAATACAGAAAATCCATTACTGACCGGAATTAACGGAGCAGTTGGCTTTACTGCAGCGATTCCTGCAGTAGTTGGATTCATTGTAATTATAATAATGGTAAAATATTATGAGAAAAAGGAAAAGAAAGCAGCAGAAAAAGAATAGAAGGAAGAAGATCATCTGGTATTCTGTTTTTCTGATCGTTGTTCTGACAGGGAGATTTATAATTTCAGGAAGAGATGACAGCATGATATTGACAGAAACAAAAAGGAATCAGATAATAAACAGTAATGAGTGGAAAGAAATATTTGAACATTCCGAGGATTATCCCCCTGTTCTGCTGGAGGATCTGAAACGAAATCCGGAACTACTGGATTTTGTGAAAAAATATCCGGTGGAACAGACTGCACAGGAAGCAGGGCTTACATTCAGAGAAAAACTGAAGAAATACCCGTTGTTTATTCAATGGGATGAAAGATGGGGATATCAGCCATATGGACAGAGTAATATTGGGATATCCGGATGCGGTCCTACCTGTATGGCAATGGTCATATACAGTCTAACGCGAAATTCTGATGCATTGCCGGATATGCTGGCACAAGAGGCAATGACAGGCGGATATTACATAATGGGAACTGGAACAGCCTGGTCTTTTATGAATGAGTGTGCGTCTGCGTATGGGGTAATTGCCTCTCAGTTTGCTTCTCTGGAACAGTGGGAACTGGAAGATCGGCTTGAGGATGGAAATATGATTATCTGTGCTATGGGACCTGGAGATTTTTCTGCACAGGGACATTTTATTGTAATCTATGATTATACATCGGATGGATTTTGTGTAAATGATCCTTTCAGTTATACGAACAGTTCAAAAAAATGGGATTATGCAACACTTTCTTCTCAATGGCAGCAAATATGGGTGTACGCAGCGTAAAATGCAGGATAAGAGGATAAAATGAAAAATCATATTTTAATTGTGGAAGATGATGAAGCGATCCGGGAGGGCGTAAGAATTCTGCTGGAGGGAGAAGGTTATACTGTGCAGGAGGCAGAAGATGGATTCCAGTGTCTGAAAAAGCTTTCAGCAGAAACAGATCTGATTATACTGGATGTTATGATGCCCGGAATCTCCGGTATAAAGACATGTGAAGAAATTCGAAAAACTTCGCATGTTCCAGTATTATTTCTGACTGCTAAAGGGCAGGAATCAGACAAACTGATCGGTTTGATGGCAGGAGGGGACGACTATCTGGTAAAACCGTTTTCTTACGCAGAGCTTCTGGCAAGAGTGAAAGCTCTTCTTCGCAGATATTGTGTTTACAGTCAGCCGCTGAATACAGGAAAAAAAACAGAACAGTGGCTGGAATATGGTAAGCTTAAGTTAAATACACAGTACAATGAAGTTTACCGTGAGGGAGAGGAAATTCATCTCCGAGAAATGGAATACAGACTGCTGTTGCTAATGATGGAAAATCCTCAGAAGATTTTTTCTGTAAAAAATCTGTATGAGAGCTTATGGGAGGAACCTTTTCTGTATTCCTCCGGAAATACGGTTATGGTTCATATCAGGAGATTGAGGACAAAAATAGAAGATGATCCTCAGAAGCCTGAGATGATACAGACTGTGTGGGGAAAGGGGTATCGTTTTGGGGAGAATCAATAAAGACAGTCTGACCGGAAAAATGGTCCGGCGCTTAGTCAGAGGACTGCTGGCAGGCTTGTTTGTTATGGGACTTTTGTATTTTGGAGGAAAGGGCTGCCTGCAGCAGTTCTTTTTTAATACAGGTTATATTTATAAAAGAGAAATTCGGAGAGCAGATGAGCTTCAGAATTATGTGGATAAAAATTGTTTAAAAGCGGTAGATCATAAACAGTTGAAACAATGGGCGACTCAGCGTAATATTCGAGAATTTACAGTTTCCAGAGATAAGTGGCTGTTATTTGATGTTTCATATGATGGCATTCTCACTCCGGGAAGCAGAGAAATCACTGATTTTTCCTGGAAAGTATTTCACACAATAAAATTTGCAGATGGGAATGCAGATGTATATCTTTACGAGGGGTTTGCAGATAAATATTATGATATTCTGGCAGGAGTTTCTGTAATTGTGGGATTTGCTGTGTGCATAGGAATATTTTCATATGAAATGCAGGAGGATTTAAAATATATCCAGTGTCTGAAAGAAGAAGTAGATGTTATCAGTAAGGGAAACCTGCAGGAACATGTTACAGTAACAGGAAATGATGAGCTGGCTCAGCTGGCAGGAGGACTGGAAATAATGAGACAGACTCTGATACAAAGAGAGCAGTCAGAACAGGAATTGCGGGCGGCACAGGAAAAGCTTGTTCTGGGAATGTCTCATGATCTTCGTACACCTTTAACAGGACTGATGACCTATCTGGAAATTCTTAAAAAACAGCAGAAAAACAAAATTGTTACAGATGAATATATTCAAAAGTCTCTGGATAAGGTGATTCAGATAAGGAATTTGTCAGACCAGATGTTTGAATGTTTTTTTGTCAATTCACAGCATAAGGTTGAATTGGAAGAACCTGAAGACATATTCAGTGCATTTGGAGATTATCTTTCCGAATTATGTGTTTTGCTGGAAGATGAAGGATTTACAGTAGATACGGAAATGCTTGAATGGAATCCTGCTGCTGTGCGAATAAATACAGATTTATTTGGAAGAATCATGAATAATATTATTTCCAATATTGAAAAGTATGCCAGCAGAAATAATCCCATCCAGGTACAGATTCTTTATGAAGAAAAGTATGTTGGCATTTTAATCAGAAATACAGTTGCGCAGACAGAGCAGACAGCCCATAAAACAGGTATCGGGTTACAGAATATATCTGTTATGATGGAACATATGCAGGGATATTTAGAAGCTTCAGAAAAGGACAAAGAATATTGCGTGATTTTGTATTTTCCGTATTCTGTTATACAGAAGTATGGAAACGACAAAGGACTGACTGAATGATAAATGCTCATTGAACAAAATCGCTACGCGATGGCCTGCCAAGGCTGTGGCATAGCGATTTTCT
>OHEE01000069.1_pt1 | contig 91803 bp, 92 predicted proteins | sample 1567191 | NCBI WGS metagenome assembly OHEE01 (sample SAMEA3879562, study PRJEB24766) | human gut metagenome | biome: human-associated habitat; feature: feces | place: USA | collected 1985/1987
GATGCAGAGCCAACAAAGCATACACAGCCCTTCACCACGGGGAAGGGGTTTGGGGATTCGGCAAGGATGCCGAGATAGAACGCCCGAAGGCTTTGCAGGACGCAAAGCCCACAAAGCGTTCTTATAGGGATAAAGGACAAGCACTTTTTTAAAAAAACAGACTTTTTCTACAAACTGAATTTATATATCTATAATAACAGAAAATCTTACACAATTCAACCCTTTTGTGTATATTGCACAAATTACTATTTTAAAAGTCGGGAATAATTCACTTTCTTTTTTTGATAAAAAATTGTCAAACCACTTGATAATGAGAGAAAAATTTTGTATAATAGAGAGGTAGAAATTTAGCGGACGCTTTGCGCCTGCAAAAAATTCACAAAATTTTTAGGAGGAATATTCCAATGTCAGTTAAAGTTGCTATTAACGGTTTCGGCCGTATCGGACGTCTTGCTTTCAGACAGATGTTCGGCGCAGAAGGTTATGAGGTAGTTGCAATCAACGACCTTACAAAGCCCTCAATGCTCGCTCAGCTTTTAAAGTATGATACAGCACAGGGCGGTTACTGTGGTAAGATAGGTGAGAACCTTCACACAGTTACTGCTGATGACGAAGCAGGCACAATCACAGTTGACGGCAAGACACTTAAGATCTATGCTATGGCTAAGGCTAATGAGCTTCCTTGGGGCGAAATCGGTGTTGACGTAGTTCTCGAATGCACAGGTTTCTACTGCTCAAAGGACAAGGCACAGGCTCACATCGATGCAGGTGCTAAGAAGGTTGTTATTTCTGCTCCCGCAGGTAACGATCTGCCCACAATCGTTTACAGCGTAAACGAAAAGACTCTTACAGCTGATGACAAGATCATCTCTGCTGCATCTTGCACAACAAACTGCCTCGCTCCTATGGCTAAGGCTCTTAACGATTATGCTCCTATCCAGAGCGGTATCATGAGCACAATCCACGCTTACACAGGCGACCAGATGATCCTCGACGGTCCTCACAGAAAGGGCGACCTCAGAAGAGCAAGAGCAGGTGCTGCTAACATCGTTCCTAACTCAACAGGTGCTGCTAAGGCTATCGGCCTTGTTATCCCTGAGCTGAACGGTAAGCTCATCGGTTCTGCACAGAGAGTTCCTGTTCCTACAGGTTCTACAACAATCCTTACAGCTGTTGTTAAGGGTGCAGACGTAACTAAGGAAGGCATCAACGCTGCTATGAAGGCTGCTGCTTCTGAGTCTTTCGGTTACAATGAAGATGCAATCGTTTCTTCTGACGTTATCGGTATGAGATACGGTTCACTCTTTGATGCTACACAGACAATGGTAGCTAAGATCGCTGATGATCTGTACGAAGTTCAGGTTGTTTCATGGTATGACAACGAGAACTCTTACACATCACAGATGGTAAGAACAATCAAGTACTTTGCTGAAATATAATCGGTAAAAACTGATACATTACGGCTCGTCTTCGGACGAGCCTTTTTGTTGTCCGCATTTTCTGAAAATTAGCTGAAAGCGATTGATTTTTCTTTGCCGTTGTGGTAAAATAGTGGATAGTTTATGTAAGCAAAGGAGTTCATAATGGTTAAAAAAATATTAGCAGGCATTTTATGTGCCGCAACAATGATTACATTATCTGTAGGATGCTCTGGCAGTGCCGCTCCCGGTGCGTCAACCGACCCTTCGGCAAAGATAACAGGCAACACGGGTGATGTAAAGCTCGAAAAGGGCGATAAATATGCCGTAATGACAATAAAAGACTACGGCGATATTACAATTAAGTTATATCCCGATGCCGCACCTAAGGGTACACAGAATTTCATCGACCTTGCAAACAGCGGATTCTACAACGGAAAAACGTTCCACAGGGTAGTAGCCGACTTCATGGCACAGGGCGGTAAGGATTTTACGGGAAAGACAAAAGTTGAGAGCTTCGGCATAGAAACAAACTACAATATGCGCCATTTCTACGGTGCGTTCTGCTACGCCAATGCACTCGGCAATAATTCCACAGAGTTCTACATCGTAAACAACAAGAAATCGCAGGATTACAGCAGCTTCAGCACCTCAAGAATTGATAACAACATTCAGGGCTATGAGGACTACGCAAAGCAGTACGACAAGGATTCTCAGGAATATACCTACTATATGTTCCAGGCAAACTACTACAGAAACTTAAAGCAGTTCATAGAGAATATGGACGACGCTACAAAGGCAAAGTACAAGGAAGTCGGCGGTGCTCCCTCTCTTGACGGAAACTACACCGTGTTCGGTCAGACGGTAGACGGCTTTGACGTTCTTGACAAGATTTCTGCCGTTGAGGTTGAAACAAACGACGCTATGGGCGGCAATGAAGTAAGTAAGCCCAAAACGGAAATAATCATCGAAAAAGTCGAGATAAAGGATTACGAATAAAAAACAGATACCGCCTGCAAACAGGCGGTATTCCATTTTGTAGAAAAAGTCTGTTTTTTCAAAAAAGTGCTTGCTCTCAATCCCTATCCCCAAACCCCTTTCCCCGTGAAAGGCTGTGTATGCTTTGTTGGCTCTGCATCGTGCAGAGCCTTTGGGCATACACGCCCGGCATCCGTGCCGGGGCTGAATGTGGGACTGCCGCCCTCACCCCGCTTGGGGCTACGCCCCAAACCCCATTTTTAAAGTTATGTAGGTTTTTCGACAGTCGGAGATACCGCCTGCAAAAAGGCGGTATTCTTATATAAAAAGCTATTTTCGGCATAAAAATACAGCCCGTTGATACAACAATCAACGGGCTGTTTTATTTGTATGCTATCAGAGAAGACCGTTATAATACTCTATCTGCTTATTTATCGTGCCGAGGCTTGCCTCACGCATCTGTGTCCATGACTGACCTTCGTACTGTTCTGAGTACATTTCAAACAGTGTATTACTGAGAACGTCCTTGATTATCTGACCTGTAGTTTCGTCAAGTCCGTAAGGGGTATCAACTACAGCATGGAAGTTGTTGATATCCTTGAAGCTCATAAGGAATTCGTACATTTCATCGGTGTACTTCTTGCTTCTCATAATACTGTCTTTTGTTGTAGCCTTGAGATCTTCATCGGTATTGCTAAGACGGCAGCAGTTAATAAATACAGACGCCTGTTTAGCATATTTTGAGCCTGCCGGAACAAGATATCCGAATGTAGACATTGAATAATAATATTGATCAGCTTCCGGATCTCTGGGGAATGGAACGAAGAAATAATCAAGCGTATCATCTTTCTGCATTAATCTTGCAAAGCCTGAAATAATCCATTCGCCCATGCCCTGAAATGCCGCTGTGCCTTCCTTGATAGGTGTGGTATCAACATCTATGACACCTTCCTGGAACGATGCAAGACCTTCTTTTTTAAGTGTCTGCATAAAGTTAGCGGCTCTGTCAACATTTGCATTGTTGAAGTTGTGCACCAGCTTACCGTCTTCTCCGACTGAAATAAGTGCCGTACCGGTACTGTTAATAATCGACTGAGCGGAATATGCAGTAGCACCGTATAAGCCTGTTCTGTTGCCGTCAGCATCGGAATCGATGAACTTTCTGATACAGTCTGTCATTGTATTCCATGTCCATTCACCCTTGTCGTAAAGCTCTTTGGGATCTTCTATGCCAATCTGCTCAAAAACGGCACGGTTATATACAAGGAAGTAGGGGGAGGCGTTATAAGCCCAGGGGTAGTAATAATTCTTTCCGCCCCACTTGTACTGGTTTATATACGGCTCAAGTCCTGCCCACTGAGGTGCTGACATATCCATATATTCCTCAAGCGGTGTGTACATATTCTTTGACATAAGTAAAGGAAAAGTGTTGTCTGCATAGTCAACAAGGTCAGGTGACTCACCGGAAGAAATAGCTGTAGTCAGCTTTTCCTGAATCTGCAAAGAACCGACTATCGTGCATTTTATTGTACAGCCGTAATTCTCCGAGAAATATTTGTATGAAGGCTTAACATCGCCTGCTGTTGTTATATCGTAACAACCGAGATACTGAAGCTCGGCAGGTTCTACTTTTTCGCCTGCGTCAATGCTTATATCGCCGACGCTGACCGGGTTTTCGATCTCGTCATCAATCGTTGTTTCGTTATTGCTCGAATTTGCTGAAGAGGTCGTTGTACTGTCTGTAGTACCGTTTGAGCAGGCAGCCATTGAAACCACAGTTGCACCTGCAATTATGCCTGCCATTATTCGTTTTAAATTTACCATAAATACCTCCAATTAATTTGTTATCGGTTTAACTTAATTTACACTATACCACCAAAGCGAAAAAACTACAATGTATTTTTCTGCTTGAAATAGTTACATATTGTGCAAAGTGCGTTCAATATTAATCATATTATGAAACAAAATTGCCGAAAGCTCAGGTAAGTTTTGCAATAAAAAATACGGAACTCATTTAAAACAAGTTCCGTATCAAAATTATTATTCTCTTTCACGCATCAGAAATTGATATTGTTTACATCCGAATTTGCAAGCTGTATCTCCTTCTTGGGAATACGCTTGAGAGGAGAATAAACAAACTTCTTGCAGGAATCGTAAGATTTTACAACTCCGAACTTCGAGCACTGTATCTTATCATCACCCATAGCGGTGCCAAGCTCACAGTACTTGCAGGAAGGCTTGATATTGTTGCCGAACAGTTTCTTCTTCATATAAAACACCACCTAACGAAATTTCACTGCATATTATTGCTGTTATATCTAATGTAATTATATCACATCATTAAGAATAAATCCAGTACTTTTTTAAAAATTTTTTATATTTTCTTCATTTTTCCCGTACTTTTCAGTAAAATGAACGTCATTGCCGCTATGCACATAAGCAGTAACGGGTCTGTCAGCAGTGTATCTGTGGCATAAGCGAGCGCATCGGCGGCAGGCTCATATCCCGTTATGTGTAGGATAAGACAGCACACACCGGCGCTCACAGCCGATATTAATATGCGTGAAAATATAAAATACAGCTTATTTACAGCAAAATCCGCAAGGGAGAATATCTGATATATTACACAAAAACCGCCGAATGAAATAAGCGCAGAGATTATCGGCAAAGGGAAAATAACGCCGTCTGTCTTTATATTCGTTATTTCGGTTACTGCCTTAAGAAAGGCGGGTATCTCCATATTAAAGACGGCGTACAGCAAATACCCAGCAAGCTCCGTTACGCAGTTGAACAGCAATATCGGCAGAAAGATATTCAGCATTGCTCTCGCCGCCGAAATAAGAGAAGCCGATATGTCGGACGAGGAAAAGCCGATCTCCGTCCTGTGCGGCTTTGAAGCGGTGTTTCTGACATTCATTACAACAGCCGCAAGGAAATTTGCCGTAAGGCAGGATATAAATACAATAATCCCTGCGGTTATATCGTTATACACGCCTATCCCCACTATCCCCGTAACAAAGGCAGGTCCGCTGTTGTAGCAGTAGCATAAATGCTTTGAGTAAGTGCGGCTATTGTCAGGGTCGTTGCCGTAAAGTTCGCTCAGAAGCCTTACACCGACAGGATAACCGCCTATCTGGCTTAAGATAAATACGGCGAAGGTCTTTTTGTCGAGCCTTAAAATGTATCTTACTATGTACCACAAGGGTGTTGCCGTGACTTCACCGATATTGGTTTTTATAATAAGCGTGGCAAAAGCCATAAAGCAGAATAACGACGGTATAAGGCTGTCAAGGCAGGTGTTGATACACCTTCGTACCGTGTCGGACGTTCCTCTGCTGTCAGCGGTCAGAAGTACGCATATGATTACCGATAAAATACAGATTGTCGCTTGTCTTATACGTTTTGCTATAATTATCCCTCACTTCTTTTTTGCTTGTACCTGCATATAAATTATATGAAAGGAGAGCGGAAAAATGAACGTCGATAAGTTAGCAATGAGATATGAACAGCTTAAAAACAAAACACGCAAGCATTCGTTTATCACGCTGAAGGACAACAGGAGCGCCGAACTGGAATGCTGCAGGAAAATACTGAAATTCGAGGATAATATAATAGAACTTGAGATTCCGTGCGGAATAGTGAGGATTATCGGTATCGGGCTGAAATTCAAGACTTTCGGATACGACAGCGTGAAAATATCGGGGAAAATACATTCGGTCGGATTTGAACAGGCAAATCACGGCGAAGCGGAGGAATCATGAAGAAAAGAAAAGCAAGGGCGACATTTGCCGCATATATCACGATAAAGGGGCTTGGCGGTTTTCAGGAGAAGTTTATAAGCGAGCTTATAACAAACGATATTCAGATATATGAAATATGTCAGGGCAAAGACGGCTTTACGGCTGTCATAAAGCCGAGTGGCTATCTTAAAACGGCAAGGATAGCAAGAAAACACGGAATAAAACTTAACGTTACCGAAAGGCAAGGCTTTATATTCAGGCTTTTGCCGTTAAGGAAAAGATGGGGGCTTGTTACGGGCGCATTGTGCTGTTGTGCTGTAATAGTCCTGCTGTCGCAATTTGTATGGAAGATAGACATCATCGGAAACAGCGAGGTCACCGACACACAGATATGTGCCGTGATGGAGAAAAACGGTCTTATGCCCGGCTGCAGCAGGAAGTCTTTTGACGAATGGGTATGCGAGCAATCCGCAATGGCTGAAATCAGCAGGCTGTCATGGGTGGCGGTAGAGCGGCAGGGGAGCAGGGTGTCTGTAAAGGTTGCCGAAACAAACGATCCTGAGCCTGCGGAAATTCCGATAGAAACGCCTTGCAACGTAATAAGCGACTTTGACGGTCAGCTTGTCTATACGGAAATTTATAAGGGCAAGCTGATGACCACTGTCGGGAGCGGCATAGTAAAGGGCCAGCTTATCATAAGCGGAACGGTCAACGATAACGGAGGGCATATCGTATATGTTCACGCAGACGGACTGCTAAAAGCCGAGTGCGAGCAGACGGAAGAATTCTTTCTCCCGTTTGAGCAGACACGAAGCGTGAAAACGGACGAGAAATATTATTCGACTTATCTTATGTTCGGTTCTTTCGCCTTGCCGCTTCCGTGGGAGCATTATGAGGCGGAGGATATGGACGGCTTTACCTACAGCGAGGATACATATAATGTCAGCATTCTCGGCGCAGATACGCCGTACAGATATAAAAGGGGAGTTTACACAAGGCTGTCGGAGAAAACCGTCAGATATACCGCCCGTGACATAATGACACAGCTTGAAAAGCAGAAAAAGGACTATGAAGAAAATTTCCTTTCGCAATGCAGGATACTTTCGAACGAAAGAGAGGTCTGTACGGAAGAAAACGGTATCAGAATGACAGTGAAATATAAGCTGGAGCGTAATATCGGCGTAAAGCAACCGATTACTGTTTTATATTGATTTAGCGTAAAATTGTATTGAAAAAAAACTCGGGTTGTGGTATACTATCATAGAATAGAGCATAAAACAGATGAATTTCAGGATTTGAAAGGAATATATCACGATAAATGACAGAAAAAGCTGTTAGCATTCAGGATATGAGCCGGATTCACCTTATTTTCGGTGACTTTGACAACAATATCAACATTATTCAGAAGGAATATAAGGTTTCGATATTCACCCGTGACGATGAGATACGCATAAAAGGCGATGAAAACGCTGTGGATAACGCAGAGCAGGTAATAAAAACGCTGATTTCAACCGTTGAAAAAGGCGAAACTCCGACCGAGCAGAGCGTAAGATACGCTATTTCTATGACAAACGAGGGAAAGGGCGAGGAGGTACAAGCGCTTACTGCGGACTGTATCTGCGTCAGCCATACAGGAAAGCCGATAAAGGCGAAAACGGTCGGTCAATCGAAATATGTAAACAGCATAAAGAAAAACACCATAGTGTTCGGAGTAGGTCCTGCCGGTACGGGTAAGACATATCTTGCCGTAGCGCTTGCGGTAAGGGCTTTCAAGGCACACGAGGTGCAACGTATAATTCTTACACGTCCTGCCGTTGAGGCGGGCGAGAAGCTCGGATTTCTTCCGGGCGACCTGCAGAACAAGGTCGACCCTTATCTGCGTCCGCTGTATGACGCACTTTTCGATATGATGGGGTCTGAAGCGTTTCAGCGTAATATGGAGCGAGGCTGTATAGAAGTCGCTCCGCTTGCGTATATGCGAGGCAGAACGCTTGACGACAGCTTTATAATACTTGACGAGGCGCAGAATACGACTCCCGAACAGATGAAGATGTTTCTGACCCGACTCGGCTTTAACAGCAAGATGGTCATAACGGGCGATATTACCCAGATTGACCTGCCCGATTCAAAACGTTCGGGACTTGTCGAGGCAACAAAGATATTGAAGAATATCGAAGGCATCGCCATCAACCGTTTTACAGAAAAGGACGTTGTGCGTCACAGACTGGTACAGGATATAGTTAGAGCCTATGAGCAGTACAATGAAAGAAAGAAAAGCTGACCGCTTTTAAATGAGGAAAGTAAAAATGTCTGAGAAGAAAACACCTAAAATATATATGTCCTTCAGAAACAATCAGAAAGCAATAGAAGTACCTAACGGTCTTCGTACTGTTATAAGAAAGTGCATAGCAGAAACGCTCAGAGTTACCGATTTTGTCGGTGACGCAGACGTATCGGTAACGCTTGTTGACAATGAGCGGATAAAACGCATCAATAAGGAGTTCCGTGACAAGAACAAGGTCACAGATGTAATATCGTTTCCGCTCGGAGCGTATGACGAGTATGACGTAAACCCCGAAAACGGTGCTTATATGCTCGGGGATATTGTAATTTCAATGGAGAAGGCACACGCACAGGCGATAGAATACGGCCATTCTCTTGTAAGAGAGGTCGGCTTTTTAGCCACGCATTCAACGCTTCATCTTCTCGGATACGATCACGAGGACGATCCCGACGGAGAAAAGGTGATGCTTGAGTTGCAGGACCTTGTGCTGAACAACCTTAAGATCACACGGGAATAAAAAGAGGTCAAAGTGTTTAAAAGACTTGCTAACAGTTTTAAATATGCGGCTCACGGTATCGTTTTTTGCGTCAGCCATGAGATGAATATGCGTATACACATTGTTGCGACAATGTGTGTGCTGTATCTGTCGCAATTCTATAATTTCACAAAGGAACAGTTCATATTGCTGATAATAACCTGCGTGACGGTTATTTCCGCAGAAATGATGAATACCGCCATAGAGGTAGTCATCGACAAGGTTTCACCGGGCTACTCGGCGCTTGCAAAGGTCGGAAAAGACGTTGCCGCAGGCGCAGTATTCGTAACGGCTGTTGCGACCGTGATAATCGGCGTGATACTGTTCTGGGACATTGAAAAATTTAAGATTATATTTGAGTTTTTTACGGGTGACATATGGAATCTGGCAATGCTGACAGCGTTTGCCTGCCTTTCGTATCTGTTTATAGCGAAAGGAAAGAAAAGAAATATCAAAGGAAAGATGAAAAATGAATAATCCGAAATCGGTATTTGTGGCTATAGCAGGCAGACCTAACGCAGGCAAATCCACACTTACAAACTATCTTGTAGGCGAAAAAATAGCTATAGTCAGCGACAAACCGCAGACAACAAGAACAAGAATAAACGGCATACTTACAAAAGGCGAAACGCAGTATGTGTTCATAGATACGCCGGGTATGCATAAAGCAAAGAACAAGCTGTCGGATCAGATGCTAAAATCCATAAGAGAGAGCGTGACCGATGTTGACGTGATACTTATGATGGCCGATGCGACCAAGAAGATTTCTCCGATAGAGCATAATCTTATCGACAGCTTCAAGGACAGAAAGACTGATGTCGTTCTTCTTATAAACAAGGTCGATTTAGTAAAGGACAAGTCCGAGCTTCTGTCGCTTATAAAGGAATACAGCGAGCTTTACGATTTCAAGGAGATAATTCCGATAAGCGTAAGGCAGAGGATAGGCGTTGAAGAAATAATGCCTGTAATCGACAGATATGTAAAGCTGTCGCCGCATTATTTTGACGATGAGCTTCCGACCGACCAGGCGGAAAAGGTATGGCTTGCGGAAATTGTCCGTGAAAAGATACTCAGGAATATGAACGAGGAGATTCCGCACGGAACAGCCGTTTATGTCGAAACGATGGAGGTAAGGCAGAAGCCTAACGGCAAGGAGATTGTCGATATAGGCATAGTCATCGTCTGCGAAAAAGCGTCGCACAAGGGCATGATTATCGGCAAGCAGGGCTTAATGCTTAAAAAGATAGGCTCTGAGGCAAGAGAAGATATGCAGGACTATTTCGGCTGTAAGGTCAATATGCAGATATGGGTAAAGGTAAAAGAGGACTGGAGAAACAGAGAATCCGACATTGCCGACTTCGGACTTAAGGCCGACTGATATATAATTAAAAGGAGTAGCTGTTCAATGCTTATTACGCTGAAAGGGCTTGTTATCGGGCAGCGCATTATAGGCGAGAACAGCTGTTTTCTTGACCTGTTCACTGACAAGCTGGGAATGATAGAGGTTATGGCGCACGGCGCAAAGAAGATAGGCGGAAAGAATTCGGGTGCCGCATCGCTTTTCAGTTATGCAACGTTCTGCGTCAGCCGCAGCAGTAAAGGATATACGCTTAACAGTGCAGAGCCTATATGCAGTTTCTATAATATATCTGCGGATATTGAGGCGCTGTCGCTTGCGGCATATTTTGCCGATATAATAAAATACTGTGCCACATCCGAGGAGGAGCATGAAGATCTGCTGAGATTTACCTGCATGACATATTTTCAGCTTGAAAAGCAGAAACTGCCGCTTCGTTTCATAAAAGCGATATTCGAGTTCAGGTTTCTCTCAAGGATAGGATTTATGCCCGATCTCAGAGCCTGCCGTGAATGTATAGCCTACAAGAGCGAAACGATGATGTTTTTACCGGTTGAGGGTATCATCTATTGTTCGGATTGTTTCGAAGAACACAGCGAACTTGTAGAAAAGAACGTATTCGCTCTTAACCCCACGCTTTTACATACGCTTAGATATGTCGCATATTCCGAAACCGACAAAATGTACCGTTTCAGAATCTCAAAGGAAAACGAAAAGCTGTTTTCCGCAATTGCGGAATTTTACCTTCTGGCACAGCTTAACAGATCGTTTCCAACGCTTGATTATTATAAAAATATCGCAATCGAAACATAGATATAAAGGATATAAATATGAAAAAAGACTATAAAAAGCTGGAGCTTGACAAGATTCTTGACCTGCTCTCGCAAAACGCATACTGTGATGTATGCAGGGAACGCATAAAAAAGATAAAGCCGTCATTCGATATAGACACGGTAAGAACGGAAATAGCAAAGACGGACGACGCATTCACGCTGTCGTCTAAATTCGGTACGCCGAAATTCTATAACATAAAGGATATATGCTTTGGCGCAAAAAGGGCACAGCAAGGCTCATCGCTGTCGCTGAGAGAACTTATGGATATAGGAATGTTCCTGCGTGAAGTATCCGGTCTTGACGAATGGTATTCACAGTGCAGCGGCATTCAGACCTCGCTTACCGAATATTTCGAGCAGCTCAGCGTAAACAAGCACCTTGAAAATATGATAACCAACGCTATCATATCAGAAGAAGAACTTGCTGACAGCGCAAGCCCTCAGCTTGCGGCGATACGCCGTTCGATACAGCGTAAGAGCCTTGCCGTAAGAGAAAGGCTTGACAATCTGATAAAGAGCAAGTCAACGCAGAAATATCTTCAGGAAAGCCTTGTCACAATGCGTGACGGAAGATTTGTCGTACCCGTAAAAACAGAATACAAGAGCGAGATAAGCGGTCTTGTACACGATACATCCGCAACGGGAGCAACGCTGTTCATTGAGCCTATGGCGGTAGTCGAAGCCAACAACGAGATAAGGGTGCTTCAGATAGAGGAGCAAAAGGAAATCGAGCGTATCATAAAGGAAATGTCGGAGCTTGTCGGCAGCTTTGCCGAGCCGATGATAAACGATTATGAGATAGTGCTGACGCTCGAAATATATTTTGCCAAAGCAAATCTCGGCGCAAAAATGAAAGCAGTGACTCCTGTTATAACCGACAAGCCTTGCTTCAATCTGATAAGGGCAAGACATCCGCTTATAGACAAGGATAAGGTCGTGCCTATCTCGCTTGAACTTGGAAACGATTATTCATCGCTTATCGTAACGGGTCCGAACACCGGCGGTAAGACGGTTTCTCTTAAAACTGCAGGTCTGCTTGTGCTTATGGCAATGTGCGGTATGATGATACCTGCAAGCGAAAACAGCGTTATCGGTATGTTTGATGAACTGTATGTGGATATAGGCGATGAGCAGAGCATCGAACAGAGCCTGTCCACATTCTCGTCACATATGACGAATATCGCAAGGATTCTCCGTACAGCCGATGAGAAGTCGCTTATTATGCTTGATGAACTTTGTTCGGGTACAGACCCCGTTGAAGGCTCAGCACTTGCGGTATCTATCCTTGATGAATTCAGAAAGAGTGACTGCAAGGTGATAGCAACTACTCACTATCAGGAAGTCAAGATGTACGCAATAAAGACGGACAACGTAGAAAATGCGTCCTGCGAGTTTGATATAAAGACCTTAAGACCGACATACAGAGTGATTGTAGGTATGCCGGGTAAATCAAATGCCTTTGCCATATCCTCAAAACTCGGCATAAGCAGTGATATAATCGACAACGCAAAGGAGCTTGTCAGCACAGAGGACAAGCGTTTCGAAGAAGTTGTTCAATCTCTCGAAAAGACAAGGCAGGAACTTGAAAAGCTGAAAAGCTCTGCGGCGGCAGAGCAGAAGAAATCAAAGGAAATCACCGAACAGCTAAGAGCCGAGCGTGATCAGCTTGAAAAAGACAAGGAAAAAGAACTTCAGGACGTCAGAAGCAAGGCGGCAAGCATAATCGAAGAAGTGCGTTTTCAGGGCGACCTTATGCTTGAAGAACTTGAAAGGCTCAGGAAGCAGAAGGAAAGTGCCGATTTTGCACAGAAGGTCAAGGGAGCCCGTTCACATATCAACTCATCTGTGAACGGAATGTATGATACCGCAAACCCGATAATGCAGAAAAAGATAGATCATTATGTTCTGCCAAGACCGCTCAAGGTCGGTGATACGGTGCGTCTTGCGGATCTCAATAAAGAGGGAACGCTGTTAAGACTGCCCGATTCAAAGAATATGTGCTTTGTTCAGGTCGGGGCTATGAAAACCAAGACAAAACTCGAAAACCTTCGTCTTGTGGAAGAAAAGAAAGAGAGCAAGAAACAGCCGACACCGTCTAAGGTCGGAAAGAAGCTGGTAAGTAACTTCTCACGCAAGAGCGGAATGGAACTTGATATAAGAGGTATGCTCGGCGATGACGGCGTAATGGAGGTAGACCGCTTTATAGACAGCTGTCTTCTCAGCGGAATTTCCGTCATCACTATAATTCACGGAAAGGGAACGGGTGCTCTGCGTTTGGCGGTACAGCAGTACCTGCGTAAGAATCCCCATGTCAAATCGTTCCGTGACGGTGCATACGGAGAAGGCGAAGCAGGAGTTACGGTAGCAGAACTTGAATAATTATTATCGGAGGCAGTTATGATTAAATCAGCCGTATTTGACATAGGCGGCACACTTATGGAATATAAGGGTATGCCGTGCGTATGGGTCGATTATTATGAAAACGGTTTTTTGCACGTTTGCGAAAAGCTGTTGCCGCAGCTTACCGAAAAGAATATAGCGGACGGGATGGAAATACTGCGTGGCTACAATCCCTCGATAAAATTCCGTGAGGCTGATTATTCTTACGAAAGGATATTCGGTGAGATAGTCAGAAAATGGGGTGTGGATATTCCGCCTGAGAAAATCGCTTATTGCTTTTTTGAGGCTTTTCCGCTTAAGGCATACACATATCCCGAAACCGTCCCTGTACTGCAAAAACTGCGTGACAGAGGCATAAAGATTGCCTCACTTACCGATGTTGCAACGGGAATGCCCGACGAACTGCACAAAAGCTATTTCCCTGAACTTATGCCGTTTTTCGATCTTTATGTTTCGTCAACCTCGTGCAGATACCGTAAGCCGAACATAAAGGGGCTTGTCGATATTGCCGTTTATTTTGGAATAAAACCCGATGAAATGATATTTATCGGTGATGAAAGAAAAGACGTGCTGGTGGCAAACGACTTCGGCTGTACCTCCGTGTATATCGACAGATATAATAATAACCGTGATTTCGGTCAGAAATTCACTGTAAAAGATCTGAACGGATTTTATGATATTGTTACAAAGCTATAAAAATTGCCCGGTCAATGACCGGGCACTGTTTTTATCTTCAGTTATTCTGATTGTCGGGGAATTGCATATCTTCGGGCGGCTTTTTGTTGCTGTCCCACGGCTTACGGTTATCGTCGCCGTCCTCGTTATCATCTTTGTTATTGTTTTTATTATCCGTGTTGTTTGAACCGTTGCCTGTTGATTCCGAGAGGACTACCACATCGCCCTCGTTAAGTCCGCTGAGTATTTCGACATATCCGCCTGCGGTCGTTCCGACTTCAACATAAAGATCGTACTTCTCGTTGCCCTGAAGAACACTGCAATAGGTTTTAGTGCCGTCCTTCTTGATAGCTTTTTCGGGTACAGCAAGCACGTTCACACGTTTTGCGGTTATTGCGTGAATAGTAGCCCAGCCGGCATCTACTGCTGTGATACCGTTGTTATCGTTTATCAGCTTCTTCAGGCTGTCATCGGACAGAGTAACGGCACAGTATTTTGTAGCGTCCTTGCTTGCATCAGAGGGAGCTGTGTCGGGAGCGGCGGTCACCGTTCCTTTATAATCGACATCGTTTATAACTAGGTCAACATCCATACCGAAACGCAGATTTTTGCCTGCGCCCTGCGAATTATACACGAATATTGATTCAAGCACGGCAACACGGCAGAGCAGTGTACCGGATTTGACATTTGAGCCGACAGCGGAATAACAGCACTCGGCAATTACACCGTCATACGGAGCGGTCACCACTGCGGCGGCACGCTGTTCCTTGAGCTTGTCAAGCTCAATCTGCGCATAGCCCTTATCAACGCCGTCCGCCATCGCCGCAACCTTCATTTCCTTATCGTTTATCTGAAAGTCAAGGTCGGTCGTGTCAAGCGCAATGAGAACATCGCCCTTTTTGACCTTCATATTCTTGGATATGTTATTTGTCTTGACTTTTGCGTCTATCGGGGCATAATACGCTTCCGACTGTGCATAATCAAGGCTTGCGGGTATCTTAGCTTCTTCTTCGATAGTCATATACTGAGCTTTGGCGGTTTCGTACGAAAACTGCACCTGATCGGTTATCGAGGTGACAATCTCCTGCTTTACGGGGTCGCCGCTGCAGCCCGATGATACTATTGCTATTGCTGCAGCTGAAAATAAAGCCGCTGCTTTAAAAATTCTGCTTGAAACAGACATAGGGGAAATCCTTTCGATTACATACGAGAAATTATCTCTAAGCACATTCTTCCGTTATGGTAGGGGCATTTCCACGGATCTACGACCGGCTTGAAGTCTGCGGGCTGATCGTTATCGTCAAGCTGTGAATGCCATTCGCCGCCGGGACGCTTGTCTATCATCTTATCCTTGATATAGTTCCAGAGAGTGCGTGAAATCTCAAGGTATCTTGCATCGCCGTATCTCTGATATGCGTTGCAGAAGCCGACTACGCCCTCTGCCTGTACCCACCAGATATGCCATGTGTTCACAACACCGTGTTCAACCTCGTTATTGAGTCTGCCGTTTGATAAAGCTCTGTCGGCAATGTTCTTGACGATTACCTTGTTCATCTCGGCACATCTCTTTGAAAGATGCTCGTCACCGATAACATCGCAGGCTCTGTCGATAAGCCATGTAGCTTCAATATCGTGACCGTATGAGTAAATATCGCCTATTTCGTTAAGATTTTTATCGAAGAATACGAACAGCTTTCCGCCGTTCTTATCGTAAATCTTGTCAAGAGTAATTTCAAGAGTAAAACGCAGAGCCTTAAGCACACGCTTGTCACCGCTTACTCTGTAAAGTTCGGTATAAGCCTCCATAACGTGCAGGGTAGTGTTCATTGTCTTGTCAGCCATAAGACCGTTTTCGGAAAGTGCGTCATTGGGGATAATGCTCCAGTCCTTTGAGAATGCCTCAAGATAGGCAACATCGTCACGGCACTTTTCCTCAACCGTGGCGAACACATCAAGAGCAAGCTCCAAAGCGGCTTTATCCTTAGATGCGTCATAGTAGCTTGACATAGCGTAGATGAAAAATGCCTGGCAATATGTGTGCTTCATACTGTCGTTTACCGTGCCGTCTGCGTTCATCATCCAGTATACACCGCCGTTTTCCTTGTCAACACAGTATTTCGAAAGGAATTCATAAGCGTGCTTTGCTTTTTTAAGGCAGTTCTGATCCTTTAGCACAAGATAGCAGTTTGAGTAGAACCAGAGTATCCTTGAGTGAAGTATTACGCCCTTGGGAGCGTTTTTATCAAGAGTAAGGTCGTTTCCGACATAACCGTAGAAACCGCCGTTATCATTATCTTCAAGGTTGTTCCAGAAAGGGATTATGTGTTCTGTAAGTTCCTTTTTACATTCACGAGCGAGCATTGTTTTTCTCCTTTGATCAGTCAAAAATTTTGTTCATAACAAGCCCTGTTGTGAGCTTGGGGTAGAAATATGTTGACTTCTGAGGCATCTTTTCGCCCGCAAGCGCAACATCTCTAATCTCGGAAACTCTGGTGGGGTTAAGTATAAATGAACAATCGGCACTGCCGTTATCTACAGCTTCAATCGCCTCGTCAAGAACTCTTGTATATGTAAGGTTCTTCTGATTTGCCATATTTTCTTTATCTATGCCGAAAATCCTCTCAAGCACAAGCGTGTGAAGTACGCTGACATCAAGTTCACGCAGTGCCTTGCTTGCAGTCGGCATCAGCTTTTCCATAAGGGAGGTATCCTTTAACGTCATAAGCGTGTACTTGCTGTCACAGTAAAGAACAAATGCCTTCTTACCGTCATTGTAAGCCTTGTCAAGCTTTGCGGTGCTGTCGGTGCGTGAAAGGTCAGTTTCTATGTCGAAATAATCCTTAGACTTTTCGATAACTGCGTTTACATCAAAGTTTTCAAGATCCCTTACGATTCTGTGAGTAGGGAATACTACAAGTCCGCTGTTCTCCATATTGACAAGCATCATCGTAACATATTCTGATGTGCCGACATCCTGCTTGTTTTCGGCAACGAATTTCTTGTAACGAAGCGCAGTTTCGTAGCGGTGGTGACCGTCGGCAATATATAACTTCTTGTCAGCCATTTTTGATGCAAGGTCTGCGATAAACGCTTCATCGCTTACGCACCACAGCTTATGTGTAACTCCGTCGGGATCGGTAAACTGCTTGTCGGGAACACCCTTGCTTGCGTTATCTATAAGCGTGAATACCTTGTTGTCATCGTCCATATATAACGAGTATATCTGGCTGAAATTACATCCGGTAGCACACATAAGGTTGAACCTGTCCTCTTTGGCTTTTGAGAGCGTTTCCTCGTGGGGAAGAATTATTCCCTTTGAGAACTCCTCCAGCTTTACAAGCGAAACATATCCCTTTACGCTGTAGCTTGAACCGAGTGCGTCAAATACCATCTCATAGATATATATTGAAGGCTTTTCGTCACACTTCAGAATTTCTTCGTCAAGCCACTCGTTAAGATACGCTCTTGCCTTGCCGTATGCCTCATCGGTATCCTCGGCCGTTTTCGGCAATTCAAGCCTTATGATATTGTGGGGGTTTTCAGCCAAATACTGCTTTTTCTGTTCGGGACTGATAATATCGTAAGGGGGACAGCACACCTCGCCTGTGCTTCCTGCCTTGTCGGTAAATCTCAGTCCTCTGAATGCTTTGATCTCAGCCATTTTGAGTTCCTTTCATTGTAAGCAATGATAATTTATGCCGTTTGGTTAATTAAAGCGTTCAGCTTGCGTCCGTTTTATGAACACAAGCTGAAACAGCACTGTTATCGGTAATTATTCGTCCTTACCGCAACATTTCTTATACTTTTTACCGCTTCCGCAGGGGCAGGGATCGTTTCTTCCGACCTTTTCCGAAGCGGATTTCTTTACGGTCGTGTGAGAACCTGCGTTTTCAGCGTCGGGCTTCATTACCTGTTCACGCTGAAGCGGTTCTTCTATCCTTACCTTGACGGTAAGAACAAGTCTTGCAGTATCCTCACGGATAGCGGCAATCATCTCGTCGAACATTGCGAAGCCTTCAATACGGTATTCGACAACGGGATCTCTTTGTGCGTAGCTTCTGAGATAGATGCCTCGCTTAAGTTCCTCCATTGCGTCGATATGATCCATCCACTTGGTGTCAACAACCTTCAGCAGACAGATACGCTCAATCTCACGCATATTTTCAGTGCCGAACATTTCTTCACGCTCGGCATAAAGAGCGTCCGCTCTTTCCTGAAGCAGCTTTACAATATCCTTGCGGTCAATTGTATTGAGATCGTCCGTAGTATAGTTGAAGTCATCCTCCTTTGTGAGCATATTTGCAAAATGCTCACGCAGACCGATAAGATTCCAGTTTTCAGGATAATCATCGGAGCAGTATGTCTTGACATTCTCCTCGATGGTTTCCTTTATCATACTCTTTACATAGTCGCTGACATCTTCACCGTCAAGCACCTTGGCACGCTGTGAATAAATCGTCATACGCTGCTGTGACATTACATCGTCAAAGTCAAGTACGTTCTTACGGATAGAGAAGTTTCTGCCCTCGACCTTACGCTGTGAGGACTCGATAGTCTTTGTGAGGAATCCGTTTTCAATCGGCACATCGTCCTCGATACCGAGCGTCTGCATTACGCTCTGTACTCTTTCGCCGCCGAACTTACGCATAAGATCGTCCTCAAGCGAAATGAAGAAGCGGCTTTCGCCGGGGTCACCCTGACGGCCTGCACGACCTCTCAGCTGATTGTCGATACGGCGTGATTCGTGACGCTCCGTACCAAGTATGAACAGACCGCCCGCCTGTCTTACTTCCTCAGCCTCGTCCTTTATTGCGGCCTTATATTCCGCATTGTACTTGATATATGTTTCTCTTGCGTTGAGAATATCTTCGTTATCTGTTTCGGCAAAGCCCGTAGCCTCGTTTATGAGAGCCTCGTCCATGCCTTCTTTTCTCATTCTTGCCTTTGCGAGATACTCTGCGTTACCGCCGAGCATAATATCCGTACCACGACCTGCCATGTTGGTTGCGATAGTAACCGCACCCTTCTTACCTGCCTGTGCTACGATTTCAGCCTCACGCTCGTGATTCTTTGCGTTCAGCACCTCGTGCTTTATGCCTTTCTTCTTGAGCATAGAGGAGAGCAGTTCGGATTTCTCGATCGTGATAGTGCCGACCAGTACCGGCTGACCTTTTGCGTGGCATTCTTCGATCTGACGGATTACTGCCTTGTACTTGCCCTCTTCGTTCTTATATACCTGATCCTCGTGGTCGATTCTTGCTATAGGCTTGTTGGTAGGTATCTCTATAACGTCAAGTGCATAAATCTGTCTGAATTCGGCTTCTTCCGTCATAGCCGTACCTGTCATACCGGACAGCTTATCGTACAGTCTGAAGAAGTTCTGGAATGTAATAGTAGCGAGCGTCTTGCTCTCGTTTTTAACCTTTACGCCTTCCTTTGCCTCGATAGCCTGATGTAAGCCCTCGTTGAATCTACGTCCGAACATAAGACGTCCTGTAAATTCGTCAACGATTACTATTTCGCCGTCCTTTACAACATAGTCAACGTCACGCTTCATTACACCTACAGCCTTGATAGCCTGATTGACATGATGTAAAAGCGTCATATTTTCGGCATCCATAAGGTTTTCTACGCCGAAATATGCTTCCGCTTTCTTTACGCCACGCTGGGTAAGAGTAGCGTTCTTTGCCTTTTCGTCTATGATATAATCGCCGTCAAACTGATCCTGATCTTCCTTGCTGTCAAGGTCTATTACCGTGAACGGCTTTAACTGTAACGCAAGTCTGTTTGCCTTCTGATAAAGGTCGGTCGACTTATCTCCGGGTCCCGAAATGATAAGAGGAGTTCTCGCCTCATCAATAAGTATCGAGTCGACCTCATCGACAATAGCAAAGTTGAATTCACGCTGTACCTTGTCCTTCTTATAATTGCACATATTGTCACGAAGGTAGTCAAAGCCGAATTCGTTGTTTGTACCGTATGTTACATCGCAGTTATACGACTTTCTTCTGTCGTCGTTTTTCATATCGTGAAGTATAAGTCCTACGGTAAGACCTAAGAATCTGTGTACACGGCCTATCATCTCACCGTCACGCTTTGCAAGGTAGTCGTTTACCGTTACAACGTGTACGCCCTTGCCGCTGAGTGCAACAAGATAAGAGGGGAGTGCGGCAACGAAGGTCTTACCTTCACCGGTTCTCATCTCTGCAATACGTCCCTGGAAAAGAATAATACCGCCGAGTATCTGTACGGGATAAGGCTTTATGCCGAGAACTCTCCACATAGCCTCACGGCATACGGCGAATGCGTCGGGGAGAATATCATCGAGTGTTTCACCGTTTTCAAGTCTTTCCTTCAGTGCGGGAGTCTGCGCCTTAAGTTCGCTGTCGGTCATCGGAGAATATTTCGATTCAAGCTCAAGAACCTTATCCTTTATCGGAATTATTCTCTTGATTTCTTTTTCGGAATAGTTACCGAATATTTTTGTAAGTAATCCCATGTAAAATGCTTTTTCCTTTCGTTTTTGAGTAAACGGGCTGTATTGCTTAAAATACGGCATACCGCCGGGTCTGTATATCAAGCCAAACGTAAAGCACGTTATCAGCCTATTGTCATATTTTAGTTTACATTCTTTTATATTATACACTCGACAAGGCGGTTTGTCAATATAACACAGCCGTCAACGGAAAAATTTTACGAGTATATTTAAATATGTGCAAATTATCATAATTCTATTGACTGCACGGAAAAAATGTGATAAAATGTAAAAAAGAATTCAAATCTCTTTATCAATGCGAAAGGAAACATATTATGCTTATAAATATGATGGAGCACTACGTTGACGAAAGGCTTTCGGAACTGCTCAGAGATTACAACTGCTGTAAGTGCGAGGTCTGCCTTGAGGATATGAAAGCATATGCTCTTAACCGTCTGACGCCGAGATATGTCAGCACAGTAAACGGTCAGGTTTTCACACGCATAAAGCAGGAGCTTGAAAATCAGCCATCGGTCGATCTTGACGTTGCCGTTATACAGGCTATTCAGCACATCAGTGCAAGCCCCAGACATGACTGATATTTGTCAGAGTGCATAAATAACATTTGACTTTTAGTGCAAAATGCGGATAAAGCCGTACCGATATTGACTTTATCCGTATTCTGCGTTATAATTGATACAAGAACCGTAAGGTGCGAGATTTGCTTCTTTCACCGAACGGCAAAATATCTACAATTTTATAAACCTGACTGATCTGAAAGATTATTCTGACAGAAAAGCAAGGCGGTTTTTGTTTTACGATTTTTATGATAGAGCTGTGCCTTGCACGGCTCATTTTTATTTTTAAACGGGAAAAAGGTGATTAAATGAATTGTGAGAGCAGAGTAGCACTTATAGGAATAGTCGTATCCGATTCTTCCTCTGTAACAAGGCTGAACGAATATCTGCACGAGTGCGCTCATTACATTATCGGCAGGATGGGAGTACCTTATGAAAAGGCAGGCGTTTCTATCATCAGCGTTGCCATTGACGCACCGCAGGATGTGATAAATACCTTGTCGGGTAAGCTCGGCGCATTGAAGGGCGTTACCTCAAAGACTATCTATCAGAAGCTTCCTGCAGATCGTTCAAAGGAAAAGGAGGCGGACGATTGAGCAAAACCGAAGAACTTAAAGAACTGTTAACAAAGCTGTACAGCACACACCACCTTGAAAAAGGCGAATATGTATCCCTTATTGAAAACAGGGACGCAGTGCGTGATTATCTCTTTGAACTGTCACGAAGCGTTCGTGAAAAATATTACGGCAAGGACGTTTATATCAGAGGTTTGATAGAATTTACCGACTACTGCAAAAACGACTGTTATTATTGCGGAATACGGTGCAGTAACAAGCAGGCCGAGCGCTACAGGCTCAGCAAGGAGCAGATACTTGATTGCTGTAAAACAGGCTATGAGCTTGGCTTCAGAACGTTTGTACTGCAGGGCGGAGAAGATCCTTATTACAGCGACGATATGATATGCGATATTGTCTGTTCGATAAAGCGTGATTTTTCCGATTGCGCTGTAACGCTTTCGATAGGCGAAAAAAGCGAAGAAAGCTACCGCAGATATTTTGAAAGCGGTGCGGACAGATACCTGTTGCGCCACGAAACCGCCGATTACGAGCATTATTCAAAACTCCATCCGCCCGGTCTTTCGGCAAAGCACAGACAGGATTGTCTTAGGACGCTTAAAAAAATCGGCTATCAGACAGGGGCAGGCTTTATGGTAGGCTCTCCTTATCAGACGGCTGAAAATCTTGCCGATGATATGCTGTTTTTGGAAGAACTGAAGCCCGAAATGGTGGGGATAGGCCCTTTTATACCGCACCACGCAACGCCCTTTGCCGATAAGCCGCAGGGTACGGCTGAGCTTACGCTGTTTATGCTGGGTCTTGTGCGGCTTGCACTGCCCGATGTACTGCTTCCTGCGACCACGGCGATAGGAACGATTCATCCGACAGGCAGAGAGCTTGCGCTTAAAGCCGGCGCTAACGTTGTAATGCCGAATCTGTCACCGACAGACGTAAGAAAGAAATATCTTCTGTACGACAACAAGATCTGCACAGGCGATGAATCCGCACAGTGCAGAATGTGCCTGCAAAAACGTGTTGAGAGCGCAGGCTACACAATAGTCGAATCAAGGGGCGACCATGCCTCTTTTAACGAAAGGAAATAAAAATGTATAATTACGATCCCAAATCTCTGAAAGCAGAGGAATTCATCAACCACGAGGAAATCGAAGAAACGCTGAGATATGCCGAAGAAAACAAGCATAATGCCGAGCTTATCGACAGCATTCTTGAAAAAGCAAGGCTCAGAAAAGGACTTTCGCACCGAGAGGCAGAGGTTCTGCTCGACTGCGATATTCCCGAAAAGAACGAGGAGATATACAAGCTCGCAGAGCAGATCAAGAAGGACTTTTACGGCAACAGAATCGTAATGTTCGCTCCGCTGTATCTTTCAAACTACTGCGTGAACGGTTGCCTTTACTGCCCTTACCACGCAAAGAACAAGCATATCTGCCGTAAAAAGCTGACGCAGGACGAGGTAAGACAGGAGGTTATCGCATTACAGGATATGGGTCACAAAAGACTTGCCATAGAGGCAGGCGAAGACCCCGTGAACAACCCTCTTGAATACATACTCGAATGTATCAAGACTATTTACTCAATAAAGCACAAGAACGGCGCTATCCGCAGAGTAAACGTAAACATTGCCGCTACGACGGTAGAAAACTACAGAAAGCTGAAAGAGGCAGGTATCGGCACATATATTCTGTTCCAGGAAACCTATCACAAGGAAAGCTATGAGCGCCTGCACCCGACAGGACCCAAGCACAATTACGCTTATCACACAGAGGCTATGGACAGAGCGATGGAGGGCGGAATTGACGATGTAGGCATCGGCGCATTGTTCGGACTTGAGCTTTACAGATATGAATTTGCCGGACTTCTTATGCACGCAGAGCATCTTGAAGCCGTACACGGCGTAGGCCCTCACACTATCTCAGTTCCCAGAGTAAGACGTGCCGATGATATAGATCCCGATGAATTCGATAACGGCATCACGGACGATACATTCGCAAAGATAGTTGCCTGTCTGAGAATCGCCGTTCCCTATACCGGAATGATTGTTTCCACAAGAGAAAGCCAGAAGTCAAGGGAAAGAGTCCTGCATCTTGGCATCTCGCAGATAAGCGGAGGCTCAAGAACAAGCGTCGGCGGTTACGCTGAGCCTGAGCCGGAGGAAGAAAACTCGGCACAGTTTGACGTATCGGATAACAGAAGTCTTGACGAGGTAGTAAACTGGCTGATGAGGCTCGGATACATCCCGTCGTTCTGTACAGCCTGCTACCGTGAGGGAAGAACGGGCGACCGCTTCATGAGTCTGTGCAAGGCAGGTCAGATACAGAACTGCTGTCACCCGAATGCGCTTATGACGCTTAAGGAATACCTTGTCGACTATGCATCGGAGGATACAAGAAAAATCGGCGAGGAGCTTATCGCAAGAGAACTTACGACCATCCCGAATGAAAAGGTAAGAGCAAAGGCGACCGAGTATATTGACAACATTATTCACGGTCAGAGAGATTTCAGGTTCTAAGAAACCGACTGAGAAAGGAGCAACCGGTGAGCTTAAATTCAACACCGAGCGGAGAACGCATACACATCGGAATTTTCGGCAGACGCAACGCAGGCAAATCCAGCCTTATAAACGCTATAACAGGGCAGGAGCTTGCTGTGGTCTCGGATACTGCGGGAACAACGACCGACCCTGTTTCAAAGGCAATGGAACTTTTGCCGCTGGGTCCCGTTATGATAACCGACACTCCGGGACTTGACGATGAGGGCGACCTTGGAAGCCTGCGTGTGAGAAAGAGTTATCAGATACTGTTCAAGACAGATATTGCTCTGCTTGTGGTTGACAGCACAAAGGGCATATCCGACTTTGACAGTGCCATACTCGAAAGGCTGAAAAAGCAAAACATACCGTACATTATCGTAATGAACAAGTGCGGTCTGCTTGATACCGTTCCCCCGAAAACCGATGGCACGATCTACACAGACGCACTGAACGGCACAAACATTTACGAGCTCAAAGAGCTTATCGGCTCAAGGCTTGATGTAAAAGACGAAAAGATGTGCATCTGCGGAGATCTGCTGAATACGGGCGATATAGCCGTACTGGTTGTTCCTATAGATAAAGCCGCTCCGAAGGGCAGACTCATACTCCCTCAGCAGCAGACGATAAGAGATGTGCTTGAGGCAGGAGCAATATCCGCTGTCTGTCGTGAAACAGAGCTTACTGCCACCCTTTCAAAATTATCGGAAAAGCCGAAAATCGTTATCACTGACAGTCAGGTATTTTCAAGAGTTTCGCAGGAAGTCCCGGACGATGTGATGCTTACATCATTCTCGATACTTATGGCACGTTATAAGGGCGACCTTGAAACAAACGTACACGGCGTTACTGCGCTTGACAAGCTTAGTGACGGCGACAGGATACTTATCTCGGAGGGATGCACTCACCACAGGCAGTGCGGCGACATCGGCACGATGAAACTCCCTGCATGGATAAACAAATACACCGGCAAACAGCTTGAATTCGAATTTTCATCGGGAGGCACTTTCCCCGAAGATTTAAGCCGTTACAAGCTGATAGTTCACTGCGGCGGATGCACTCTTTCCGAGCGTGAAATGAAGTACCGCATAGCCTGTGCGAAAGACGCAGGCGTTCCGATAACAAATTACGGCATCTGCATTGCCTATATACACGGAATATTGAAACGCAGTGTACAGCCTTTTCCGGCTATAAGCGCATTACTTGACTGAACGCTTGACTTTTTATGTGAAATGCGTTAAAATTCTCTCAGATGTAAAGGAGAATTGATATGGCAAAGGAAAAAGAGAACAAAACCAACGCAATGCGTATACTTGACAAGAGTAAAATTAATTACGAGGTCAACACATACGAGTGTGATGAATTCATCGACGGCGTACATATAGCGGATATGCTCGGTCAGCCTTACGAAAGCTCATTCAAGACGCTTGTTACCGAAGGAAAATCCAAGAATTATTATGTATTTGCGATCCCGATAGCACTTGAACTTGATATGAAGAAAGCGGCAAAGGCGGTAGGCGAGAAATCAATAGAAATGGTACACGTCAAGGATATTAATGCAGTTACGGGATATATCCGTGGCGGATGCACGCCTATAGGTATGAAGAAGCAGTACAAGACAGTTTATCACAGCACAATAAAAGACTTTGACAAGGTTATAGTCAGCGGAGGAAAGCTCGGCACACAGATTATCCTTGCTCCCGACGATCTTATAAAGGTCACAAGGGCGGATGTATGTGATATTGTAAAAGACTGATATACAGATTTAAAGCACGGAGGCTTTTCTCCGTGCTTTTTTATTTCATTATCAGCCTTACGGCTATGGAGGAAAGTATCCATCCTGCCATATCTCCTATAAGTGCCGCAGGTATTGCATAACGTGTTTTCTTAACCTTTGCCGCCGAGAAATATACTGCGACAGTGTAGAAGGTGGTTTCTGTTGACCCCATCATAGTGGAAGCTATCCTGCCGATAAAGCTGTCCGGGCTGTTTTCGGAAATTATGCCGTCATAAACAGATAACGCACCGCTCCCCGAAAGCGGACGGATAAATATAAGCGGCGTACACTCGTCCGGAAAGCCGAAAAATGACGTTATCGGGCTTACAAGCTGTACAAGCAGTTCCATTGCGCCAGATGCCCTGAACATTCCTATGCAGGTCATAAGGCAGATGAGCGAGGGAAGTATTGCCGATGTTGTTTTCAGACCCTCTGCGGCTCCCTCGACAAACGCATCGAATATATCCGTTTTCTTTATTATACCGACAACAGTCACCGCAAGGATTATCAGCGGTACTATATAATCGCTGTAACCGCTCATTTCACATTCTTCCTTCTTTTATCGCTTATCTTTTCAAAAACGAAAACCGACAGCACGGACAGTGTCAGCGATAAGGCCGATACGACCCATACGCACGGCAGTATATCGGCAGGGGATTCGCTTGCGTAGGACGCACGGAGCGCAATAACGGTAGACGGGAAAAGCTGAACGCTTGCCGTATTCAGCACAACAAGCATAATCATACTCCTTGTAGCGTTCTTTTTTGCTTTCTGCTCCTCTTTAAGTTCCTGCATAGCCTTTATGCCGAGCGGAGTAGAGGCGTTTCCGAGTCCGAGCAGATTCGAAATGAAATTAAGGATTATATATTGCATCGCACTGCCTTTCCTGCTTATATCAGGGAAGAGAAGTGACAGCGGTTTCGAAAGCAATCTCGAAAGCCCCGAAACGATGCCGGATTTACCTGCGACATTCATAATACCGCTCCACAGACAGATTGTACCGCATAACGAAATGCACAGCGTCACCGCATCCTTGCAGGAGGTGAGCGCCGCAATAGATAAATCGTTCATCGTTCCGTTACAAGCCGAAAAGACAAAAGACAGGGATATAATTACAAAAATTACATAGCTCATGATAACTCCTTTAAAACAGCAAAGCCGAATATTGCACTACAAAAAGCGTAAATAACCATCATTATATGTGCATTGTGCTGAATTTTACAATAATTTTATCATTTCAATAAAAATAATATATTTTTCTTTTTACGGACAGAAAATTTGAAACTATTTACAAATACGATAATAAAGGGATTTGTAACGATTTAGCAATTTGAATAACGTTCAATTTCTTTTCCTGCTATGAATGGAAGTGAATTACAGCTATATAAAATCCACATTTGACAATTGTAAAAAGATTTGGTAAAATATAATCGAAGCAGGAAGAAATGACGGTTTTCCTGCCCGAAAAGGAAAGATCAAGTAAAAACAACAAGGAGAAAAAATCATGAAATCTACAGGAATTGTAAGAAAAGTTGACGAGCTCGGAAGAATTGTTATTCCGATAGAGCTGAGAAGAACACTTGACATCGGCATCAAGGATTCACTTGAAATCTATGTTGAGGACGACCAGATTATTCTTAAGAAGTATATGCCTGCTTGCTCATTCTGCAACAACGCAAGCGACATCCAGCAGTTCAAGGGCAAGAACATCTGTTCAGAGTGCCTTGCCGAGCTGGTTAAGGATTTCAAGAAATAATACATACCGAGCCGCTGAGAAGCGGCTCTTTTTTTGTCAATTAATACTTGCATTTACAGGTTAAATGTAGTATAATAAATTCAAAGGCGGTTTCCGCCGGAATATGAATCAAAGGAGAAAATAAATGTTAGTTTCTGCAAAAGAAATGCTGAACAAGGCTCTTGAGGGCAAGTACGCCGTAGGCCAGTTCAACATAAACAACCTTGAATGGACAAAGGCTATCCTTCTTACAGCACAGGAGTGCAACTCACCTGTTATCTTAGGTGTATCTGAGGGCGCAGGCAAGTATATGTGCGGTTATAAGACCGTTGTAGGCATGGTAAAGGGCATGATCGAAGAACTGAACATCACAGTTCCCGTAGCTCTCCACCTTGACCACGGTACTTTCGAAGGTGCTAAGGCTTGCATCAACGCAGGTTTCTCTTCTATAATGTTTGACGGTTCTCACTATCCTATCGCTGAGAACATCGAAAAGACAACAGCTCTCGTAAACACTTGCGATATACTCGGTATCTCTCTTGAGGCTGAGGTAGGCTCCATCGGCGGTGAAGAAGACGGCGTTGTAGGTATGGGCGAATGCGCAGATCCCGACGAGTGCAAGGCTATCGCTGATCTCGGCGTTACAATGCTCGCTGCTGGTATCGGCAACATTCACGGCAAGTACCCTGCAAACTGGCCCGGTCTTTCATTTGAAACACTGGCAGCAGTTAAGGAGAAGGTTGGCAATATGCCTCTCGTACTGCACGGCGGTACAGGTATCCCTGCAGACATGATCAAGAAGGCTATTTCACTCGGCGTTTCCAAGATCAATGTTAACACAGAGTGCCAGCTTGCATTCCAGGAAGCAACAAGAAAGTACATCGAAGAAGGCAAGGATCTTCAGGGTAAGGGCTTCGATCCCAGAAAGCTCCTCGCACCCGGCTTTGAGGCTATCAAGGCTACAGTTAAGGAAAAGATGGAACTCTTCGGATCAATCAACAAGGCTTAATCGTAGTTTTTAAGAATTTATCCCGCCGTTTTATAACGGCGGGATTTTTTTACACACAGCTTTCGGTTCAATTGCCGTATTTCTTTTACTTTTTTGAAAGTTAACTTTCAAAATATTTTTCTTGACAATTTATTTGATTTGTGTTATAATAACATATAGGTGGTACGCTTATTCTTAGTTTATTTGTATCTTTTCATCAGTGCCTTAAATCCGATTGCTTTTATAGGTTCTTGGCTGTATCTGATGTTATAACGGCTGTCTTGTCCGACCGCTGTTCCGATAGGCTTTCTAAGTATTTCTAAGATTGGCACTATTCGTATTTCGCCGTTTTGTGCCTTTGACGTTACCCACCACATATCCGTTGCGCTGTGCTTCTTGCACAGCGTATTTTTTTCGGTCAGCTTCTTTAATTCGTATGATAACTGTATCGAAAGTATGCAAATTGAACTTGCTGAGAATGCTTCAGCCTTTGACCGACCGTTTAAAGCACAGCAGTTTTATAGCTGTAACTCATCGGTAATTGCTATTGCTCGTGTTTACATCAATGTTATCCGCCGCCTTTGTATTTCGCAATAAATCTTGAATTGGGCAGGAATTTATAGTATAATAGTCAGCGGAGCAGTATAACAGAATTTTACACGCAATTTCGTAAAATGAAAACTTGACTAACCGCATTGTAAATATTTGCTATCGCTGAAATTCGCACTATCAATTTTCGGAGGAACTTTTATGCCTAAAAGTTGGGCAGTCTGGGGCATTGCGAATTTCCCCAAAAAAGCGAACCCCTACGGTCATACCGTAGGGGCATTTTGATTTTTATTCTTCTTTTAATTCTTCATTGCATTCTACGCATAATAGCTTTACATTTGGCTTTGTTGCTCTTACAATCAATCCGCAACATGGACATACAAGTTTTCGCATTGATTGCTTGGGTTTCGTTGTTCCCTTGCTTATCTTTTCTTTTGTTAGCTTATACACGCTGAACCCTTTTATGTTGATGTTTTCCTCAACCCATTTTTCCGTTTCAGGTGTCAGCCTTGTTAAGCTCCATCCGATATGCTCATTGTAGCTTATCTGTAATCCGTGTGCTTCGGCGGTTTCTTTAAATTTCGTGTTGTGGTAAATTCCCGCTCTTGATGTATCCTTTATTTCATTCTGAATGTTGTATAAGTGCGCTATTTCGTGCATTAACGTTGATATCGTTTCCGCTACCGTGCGTTCTCCGATATAATCACATGATATGTTGATTTCGTAGCGTTCCGATTTTCCCTGAATCCAGTTCTTAGATGTTTCAATCCATCCGTAAGCGTTTTTTTTCTTGCCTTCTTTTACGGTTATTATCGGCTTTTCTAGTTCGCCGTTGTAAAAGTGGCTGTTTATTGCGTTGAACGCTTGCATCAGACCTGCGCCCATTTCCGACATTGTGGTTATATTCCTTTTTCGTGGCATTTTTTCTTTTCCTTTCTTACGTTTTGAAAGTTAACTTTCAAAATCTTTTCTTCTCTATGTGTTCTTCAAGTAGAGCAACAATTAATCTTGTTTCGCCTTCGCCCCAACCTGCTTTTATTAGGTCGTTTCTTAGTTTTTCCGCTGATTTTTCGTTAAAGTATTCATTTGTTTTGTCTGTTATCTTGATAAATTCACCGTTTCCGCCGTAAACGTCCAACAATTCTTTTTTGTTTTTCGCTGTGCATAAACTTTTATATACGTTCTCGCCATCGTCTATAATGCATTCAAAAATTTTCATATCCTTTTTTCCTTTCACGTTTTGAAAGTTAACTTTCAAAATCTTTTACTTGACATATTCGTTTTGATTTGATATACTGATAGCAGTTGATAAACGATAGCAGTATTACGTTTATCATCGCTATTGTGTGCCGTTCCGACAGGAACGGCTTTTTTCGTTATTGGTGCTTTTTTCACCGCCTTTTCCGTTTTCACCGCCACCCAAGCTCTATCTTTCCGACCGAGCCTCTGCCGGTGAATTTTTCAATTTTTTAGCTATGTTACAGACTCCTCCTTTCGTTTCAGTCTGTCTATCTTCCCTCGGTCGCCTTGCAAGCCATTAAAAACACATCAAGCGGAGATAGTCAAGGGGACTGTGGAATAACCGCATTCCTTGGTCGCGCCGTTAGGCGCAATTTAAATAAAAAAGCGGATTATGCCGCAAAAGCCCCTTTACTATCGCAGTGCCGATGTGTTACAACAAGCAGGCAAGGCAACGAGGGGAGATAGATTGAGACGAACGTTGAGGTCTGTGATGTAGCGTTAAAAAAAATTGAAAAAGAGGCAGAGCCTCTCCCTTTTTGGCTCGCCTATCTTGCGAGCCAAAAAGTGGGGTTTGGGGCAAAGCCCCAAATTGAAATAAAAAAATACCCCTTACCGCACATCTCCAGTTGTGCGGTCGAGGTAGGCTCGGGAGTTCTCTCCCGAATTAAAATAATTACGTTTCCTCTTACGCTGACTAATCTCCTAAAAAGTCAGCGTAAAAAAAGAGCAGAGCAGTGACATAGTAAAAGTACATACAACAAAACCCCCTCGGAATATATCCGAGAGGGCTTTTTTTATTGTCTGTTATCGAATCCGCTGTTATCGTAATTCTGTTGTATGTGTGACGGATTTGGTCTCATTCCTTGTTTACGTTCTTCAAGTTGTATTAAATAGCTAACTTGTTTGTTTAAAAAATCTATTTGTTTCGTTAATGTGGTTGTATTAGAACTTATATTGAAAAATGCTATTATACATAGAATTGGGATAATAATTATAATTCCTGCTAAAATCATTATTGCTATTGCGCTTAATTCGCTGTCTGCGGTTAATATTTCGATTAAATTCATTTTTTATTCTCCTTACCAATATTTTCTTTTATCGTCAGTTAAGCAAAGTATGTAATCAGTTGATAGATTATACATTTTTGCGATTGCTTTTAATGTTTCTATACTTGGATAACAGATGTCTTTTTCAATTTTTCGATATGCTTGGTATGAAATTCCAATTATTTCTGATATTTTTTCTAACGTTAGTTTTGATTGCTTTCTTTCGTTAAATAGTCTTTCGCCTGTTGTCATTTTATCACCTCTTTTATATTATAACCTACGGTTGTTTAAATTGCTATAAACTGTTGGTTATATTTTGGTTATTTTGCCAATTTACAAAAATATAACCATAGGTTATAATATAACCGTAGGTTACAAATCTACCGTTTAGTCTGCGTTAAAGGCTCGGTAACAGTGAAGTTGTAAAAATCCTCGGTAGCCTGCCGAGTAAGTAAATATCGGTCGTCCTCGTGATTGCAAACGTAAAGTGCAAGAGTTGTGAAGCTTGGAAGAGTGTACAAGACATATCACCCCTTATGGACAGTAACGGCAAAGAGCCGATTACATAAAAATAAGAATTTTGAAAGTTAACTTTCAAACCCGCTACCGAGGTTATCGGAGAGAAAGAGAGGATAACATGTTAGTTATCGGAGCAGAAACCAAAAACGGAGTATTCAGAAAAGACGGACAGGAGATAAGCTACAATAATTTGTATCTTTACTGCACAAGAGAAATCAAGCCTACATACGATGAAAACGGCAATTGTACTCATTGGGCTAACGGCTCAATCGGCGAAACTGTCAAAATCAAGAATACCCCCGAAACACTTAAAGAGGTATTCGGTACAGAAGTCAATAACGATGTAATATCTGCCCTTATCGGTCAGAATATCAACGTATATTATGACCAGTACGGAAAAGTACAGTTTATCAACGCTGTTAAAGCTGATAAAAAGGCTTAACATAAACGAAAGGAGATAATTACAATATGGAAGGAGCTGCAACAACAGTGATGGAGACATTAACAAAGGCTGTCGGCGATGTATTTACTCTTATGGGTACTTGCTTTACACAGATTACAAGTCAGCCTGTACTTGTTCTTTTCCTCGCAGGTTCGCTTATATCAGTAGGTATCGGCGCATTTGCAAGACTGCGTTCGGTTTGCTAATCGAACCTATTCCCTTTGGGGAACGGTTAACCCCGTTCCCCTTATTTTTTTGTAGAAAGGATTTTAATATATGGAAAAAGTAAAAAATCTATCTGCATTGCAGATAGTTGCATTTGCCGTTGCGATTGCCATTATGCTTGGTCTATCTTCGTTTATGGTATCTTTTGAAGCTAGTGCCGAATCTGTTAGCGATATACCCAGTTCTATTACTGGCACATTCGGCAATTATAATGCCGTTAAATTTACAGCTACTACTCAGATATTTGACCCGTCTACTATTTTTACGGAGTTTGATACAAAGTCTTATATCGGCGTTTTTGTCTACGAGAAAAACGGTAAATTAACTGTTTATGACGATTTATTTTCTTATGTTTCTAATGGGTTTATGTTTCTTAAATTTGCTAATTCTCTCTTTAATAGTCCTGATGATACTATGTTTTATATTTTAAAAACAGATAGATTTAAGGATAGTTCTAGCGAACAAGCCGTTTATTTTAATAATTACGTTATGCTATCTGCGAATAAATCCAAATTTAACTATAGTGATTTAGAAGCAAATATACCGCTTAATGTTTTCCCAACTAGGACTGTTACATTCGATTCTTTCAGCGATTTATATCTTATATTTACTACAACAAGTGGTATTTTGACCGAATCCGAGTGTAAAACAAAAGTTGCGGATATGTCTTCCGATGTTCTTAAGATGTCTACTTCACAGTGGCATGGTAGTGATTCTTCTACTTCTCCTAGGGCAGAATTTATGACTTGTGCTTCTTTTAATCGTGACGATGGTTCATTGCCTTTATGGTTTAAAGATTTTACCGCTGACGGCTTGCAATACCCTATGTTTACATATTACATTTCAGATAACGGTAATAAACATCGTTATCAGTTTCGTTTATCTTATTCTTCATCTCAATCAAATGTTGTTAATACTATTTTTGGAATTGTCAATGAAAATAATTTGTCCGAACAAGAAAAAACTTTACGTGAATTAGGACAATTTTTAAAAGGCCACTTACCTACTGGTAGTACTAGTTATTCTAGATTTATGGCTTTAAAGCCATATATGGAGTTGATTTTAAAAAAGCCCGAATATATATCGTTTGATGAAGCATTTACATTAAATTCTAATCAGATGAATTTTGAAACATCTGAAACAAGCGGTAATAAAGTTTATACTATATGTTTATCTGATTATTCTGATATCGTAGCAAATTATATTTACCGCGCTCAGATTGTTGATATGCAAACGTCTGAAATTCTTGATACTACATATTTTTGTAGTAATAAAACTTATCATAAAGGTGATAGTGGTACTGGTGTTAAAATTTATGACTATGGTGATGATAGCGATAAAATGCTTGATGATATTATAAATAATACTCCGTCAGTTACTCCTGGTATTGATAATAAGTTTAGTACTACTGGTGATATTATCGATATGCAAGATAATGATTATCTTAGTGGACTTAAGATTGATAATATATTTTCTGTTCTCGGTCAATCAGCTAAGTCTGTTGGCGCATTTTTTCAAGCTTGTTTGAATATAGTTCCGTCTGCTATTTTATCAATTTTACTGTCTACGTTGTCATTACTTATCGTTCTTCGTGTGCTTGGTAGGTGATTTTATGGACGTTTTTATAGTTTTCAAGCAGATTTTTCAAAATATATTTGAATTGCTTAATCGTAATATTTCGCTAGGACATGATGTAAATATTTCGCTTTTTGGTTTGTTTATAGGTGTTGCTATTTTTGGGCTTCTTGTTTCTGTAGTTCGTAAACTTTATGATTAAGGAGATGAAATAATGAAATATTTAACTACAAGCAGTAGCGGAGCTATATTTGCGCAGGCGCTTACAGGTCTTACGCTTACCGAATCGCTATTGCTGTTATCGTTCGGTCTGTTGCTGTTTTTCAGCTTTGTACTTTTGATTTCTAAGAGGTGATTTTATGAAATTATATCCTATGTATTGTGTTCCTTGTTTCAAGAAACATTTTTCAATAGTTTATCCTAATGTAAAAACTGAGACATTTGGTTATTCCGTTACGTGTCCTGAGTGTCACGCACTGGTTATAACTCGGCTTACAAAAAGATGTGCCGTTCGGAAATGGGATAAGGTACAAATTAAAAATATAAAGGAGATTTCTAATGAGTGATATAGTTAATACATTACTTACTTGGTTCGGGTATCAGACACCCGATACCATAGCTACGTTCTTTGATAACATAGTACGTTTATCAATCGGTCTTGGAATAGTGCTTTTTCTGTTTAAAGGCACATTCCGACTTGCTAACATTCGTGGAATGTTGTAATTTTGAAAGTTAACTTTCAAGAATGGAGAAATACATAAATGTTTATATTTATCTTGTTTAAAAAGCTACTTGCACATATCGTGCGTTTACCGCTGTTTTTAGCGATGTTTTTAAAAGACGTGTTCTTATACGTCTACCGCAAAGAGTACCTCATATTTCGCAAATTTGGGTTACATATATGGGTCGCTAAGTTCGGCGGCGGAAAAACTTCCAGTATGGTGTACACTGCTTACAAATTATGCCGCCGTTACAAACAAGTAACGGTGCTTACAAATATCAAGCTTACAAACTTTCCCGAGCATACAAAGATATTGCCCTTACATACCGTTGACGATATTCTGAATGCTCCTGAGAATTGTATTGTTCTGATTGATGAGATAGGTACATTGTTCAATAGCCGTGACTTTATGAATAAGAACGCACTGCCGAAGATACTGTTTCAGCACCTTTGTCAGTGCCGTAAGCGTCATATGGTTATATTCGGTACGGTTCAGCGGTGGCAGTTTCTCGACAAGCAGTTGCGTGATATTACCGCAACGGTCAGAGTGTGCCGTTCTCGGTTTGCTGACCCCTTTACACGCATTACTACTTGCACAGCCTATGACGCTGTAGAGTACGAAAGAACGTATCAGAATCCGATGATTAAATGTATTCCTATCGGTGTTGATGTACATTTGCAGACGGATAAACTTCGTAACCTTTATGATACCTCAGAACTCGTTGATGAAATGATGAAAATGGAATACGAAGATGATTCTACTATCCTTGCTAATCAAGGTGTCGGTGTTGGTGTCGGTGTCGCTATGGAAAAGAAAGACCGACACAGAACGCAGAGGAATGCTAAGCGCATATCTTAAGTGGCTATAGTAGGGGGGGAGTAGCGCCCCTGCGGGGCGCTCGACCACCCTACTATATTACTTGATATTAGCCACAGAATGTCGCCAAAATAAAAAAGGGAGTACATACTATGTCTTGTGAGTATAACACAAAAATCAAGATATATAAGGACGGTAGTACAAATATTACATACTGTTCTCAATGGGTGTACGGCAAAAGAGCAGAAAAGGAAACAGACAATAAAGAAGATAATATAGCTGATAAGTTGGGCTATAACGATGGATATTTAAAACCCGATAGAGATAATGTCGAGGATGATTTTTATATAGCTAATCAACAGCTTAAACAGACAATTGACGAAAGAGAAGAGCAGAGGAGAAAAGAAAGAAATGAGAACCGTACAGACAGTTATAAACGTGCAAAAGATAAAGTTTATGATATTATCTATCAAAACCCGTTTAAATACTTTGTTACTCTTACTCTCCGTGAAAGTAATGAGATTGATAGACGGTCTCCAAAAGCTGTTATGAAAGTATTGCGTAATTGGTTATCACATCAAGTACAGCGAAAAGGACTTCAATACATTTTGATACCAGAATATCATCACGAATCGGGAGGTATTCACGCTCACGCATTGATTAATGATTGTTTTAACCTTGTAGATTCGGGAAGAAAAATTTATCACGGTAAGGATTGGAAAGTTGAAGATTTACAACGTTTCGGTATATTTACTGATGGTTTGAAAACCGTCTATAATATATCTGATTGGAAGTATGGATTTTCTACTGCAATACTTCTTGACGGAGAGCGTGCAAGAGTGGGTTATTACATTACTAAGTATATTACCAAAGATAATGACAAAATCTTTGGTAAATACTACTGGTCGAGTAAAAATATAATTCGTGACACAGAAGTACGTTATATCAATACCGATTATAACGCTGTGAATAAAAAAGAATATAGTCCTATGATTAATCTTGGATTCAAATATGATAGACAGTGCCTTAATCCCGAAGACAGAAATAATGAATGGGATAAAGAGCCGGATATAGATTACGGAGAAATAGTATGGGTTTAATTGATTATTATCAAAGCTACTATAAGCACCCTCAGAACGAGTATGACCCTAAGTATTTTATGATACCGCCTAAAGAGTGCTTGCATTGTATATGTTATTATTGCTTTAACAAGCTTTGTCCGCACTGTGTCGGCTATCGTGTCAATATGAACGAGGTGTGTATTAAGCAGAAAAAAATACGTTCTAAGGATATGATACCGCATAGATGTGATAAGTGTTATTTCTTGTGGAAAAAGAAAAAGCCTATATTCGATTGTGATTATTACGTTAATTTCCGCAGAAAAAGAATGTTATACACGCTTGTCAGAGTTCGTAAGAAAAAATCAGACCTTGAAATTCTTTCGGAGAAGATAGAAAAACTTGAAAAGCTGATAGAAGAAATGTATAATAGAGATAGTAAAAATTAACACCACATTTCGTAAAATTAATATTTGGTTTAAGCGAATGTTATAATTTTACTGTTAATAAATTACGTTCAATTTCGTAAAATGAAAATTTTACGAAATTAGAAGCGGTAAAAAACGAAAGGCGCACAAAAATGGCATATAATATAGATTTCAGACAAGCTACATCGGACGCACCGGCTTGCCTTACCGAATACCTGAATTATCTTACGACAATCAAAAACCGTTCACAGCTTACTGCGTTGAACTATTATACGGACCTGCGTATGTTTATGCGTTTTCTCAAGGTCAAGAACAAGCTGGTTGATGCAAATGAGGATTTCTCCGAGATAAAAATCTCAGACCTTGACGATAAATACATAAAGGCTGTGACACTCACGGACGCTATGGAGTTTCTCAGCTTTACTGTAAGTGAACGTTCCAATCAGGCAAAGGCTCGCTCACGCAAGGCTGTATCTCTGCGGCAGTTCTATAAATTCCTCACAAATAACAAGGCGTGGTTTGCGGCAAGCCCGATGCTGAATCTGGAGCTTCCGTCGCCTAAAAACGCACTGCCTAAGCACCTCACGTTGCAGGAATGCGGTCAGCTTCTGCACGAGGGCTTCAAGGAGTTTTCAAGCTGGATGGATTACCGTGACTATGCGATGATTATAATGTTCCTCAACTGCGGTATGCGTCTGAGCGAACTTGTCGGAATAAACGTGAATGATTTTGTCGAAAACATAGACCAGTCACAACCAGATGTTAAATATCTTTCCGTGAAGGTTCTGGGCAAAGGCAACAAGGAACGTATCGTCTATCTCAACGAGCAATGCGTCGACGCTGTAACCAAGTACACCGAAGCAAGAAAATCCGTTGCAGACCCTAAGGAAAAAGCTCTGTTTATAAGCAAACGTGGCAACCGCATCACAAACCGCCGTGTCGAACAGATAATCGACGACCGCCTTAAAGCCTGCGGACTTGCCGGTAAAGGAATTTCCGTGCATAAACTGCGTCATACGGCGGCTACGCTTATGTATCAGAACGGCGTTGATGTCCGTGTGCTTAAAGAGGTACTCGGACACGAAAATCTCAACACCACCCAGATTTATACCCATGTGGTAAATACTCAACTCCGTGACGCTATAAATTCAAATCCGGTAATGGATATAAAAAACGATCTGCCCGAACCCGATTTGAAGCAGGATGAGGATAAAAACAATAAGTAATTTCGCTATAACTTAAATTTTACTATTCTATGATATTTATACTGTTATTTTTTAAAAGCACTTCTAACTCGAATTGGTTTGTAGATTTATTTTCAAATTCAATGTCAATTAAATGATTACTGGAATTTGGTTTATTTTTTATATTCACTACTATACCATTCCCACGATTGTTATGATTAACCTTCATACCTATTTTATATTTTTCAGCTTTTTGTGAAAGAATTTTACTCACTTCTATTTGGTTTAATTTGCATTTTCTTTCATACTCATCAATATCTTTAATCATTTTATCATAATCTTTTAATTTTAATAGCATCCAATTATTATATTCATCATAAAATCCTTTTAATGTTAGTTCGTTATTATATAATTCTAAATCTTCGATATTGCTACTGAAATATAAATTATGAACGTCATAATTCACACGATTTTGTAGGTTCCTACCTTTGTATATATATTCAAACGTATCTTCTTTTGTAATAGAAATTTCATTTGCTTCTTCGTTGATAATAATAAGGGTGTTATTTTCGTTGTGATTGAATTGAAACCGCATAGCATGATAATTGTGTCGTTCAAACTGTTTTTCAGATATTTTTCCTATTGTTATAGATAACGGAATAAATTCGTTATTTCTACACGCTTCATCAAAATTGTAGGTTTCTTGAGCTTTTGTTTTTGAAGTAGTAATTTTAAGTAGATATGTTTTTAAATTAGATACAATCATTAAATCTGAATAGATACGAGTATTTGGAATTATAATTTCGCGTTTTACTGTATAACCTAAATTTGTGAAATGTGAATACAGTGATGACCGAACAAACCGTTTGATTGGAGTATCATTTTTTTCAAAAGCAGCATATGCACAGTTTGATTCTCCGATATGTGCAAAGTGAGGGCTGCGTTTAGGACCGTGCTTATAGCATATTGAACATTTACAAAATGGATCGGTGCATTTTAATTCATGATTTTCACTTGCACGTCTAACCGAAGATTCAGAATCCTCAGTTTTACTTATTTGCTCAGCCTCAATAAGTTTACCATTCCATATACAATTTAACACCTTAATCACCTCTGATTTTATTAATTTACAATCTCATTGAACAGCGCTTTACACCCAAGCAATACATCTCTGTAGGTATCGTCAAAATTCCCCGTGTACCACGGATCCGCAATGCTTCCTCCTATCCCTGCGTGTGACAACAGCAGACTTACCTTATTTTCGGGATCGCTTTTAATTATACGCATTATATTTCGTATATTCATCTCATCCATAGCGATTATGTAATCATACCTGTCATAATCAGACTTTGTAAGCTGTACTGCCCTCTTTTTATCACAGGATATTCCAACCTCCGCCAGCTTTCTTTTAGTGCCGTAATGCACAGGATTACCGATTTCTTCGGTACTTGTCGCACACGAAGCGATAACGAATTCATCGGACTTCCCTGCCTTTGCGACTATATCCTTCATTACAAATTCCGCCATAGGTGAACGGCAGATGTTGCCGTGGCAGACGAAGAGTATTTTATACATAATTAAAACCTTCCTTCAATATTAGAACCACAGAATCGTTGTCGGCTATATCTGCTTAAAATATGTCAGTTTATCTTTGGCTGTATATGTGTTTGTGCTGTTGCAAAGCAAATAGCCACACTTTTCGTATAATTTCCGTGCAGGATAATTATCCGTTGTAGTATGTATTTTAACGCATAGTTTTCCCTGCTTTTTAAAAAAACTTTCCGCATATGAAACGGCATATTTACCTATACCCTTTCTTTGAAATGCTGAAGCTACGGCAAGTATTGAAATCCACCCGTCATTGCCGTCTTCAAGTCCGTTGATTTTCAGGTATCCGCACGGCACCGCACCCTTACGAATCAAAAAATGTTTTTCGTCAGTATCATTCGCAGAAATCAAACTGCGCCATTCGCTATAAGGGATTATCTCGCTGTGAAGCAAATGAGCGTTTTCGTTAAAAATATCGGTTATATATCTTGCTTCGTTTTTTTCTGTAACCGCAACCGCATTGAATGTTACAATCGGTTTCTCAAACATTAATTAACCGCTGTTTATAAGATTATTAAAAGTCTTATGTTCACATTCGGTAAATCCGTATTCTCTTTGTAAATGCAGTGATACTTTATTATCAGGCTCTACATAACATCACAGTGTATGACACCATTTATCAGACAGTGCCTGTTCGGCGGTTTCAAGCAATCTTTTTGATATACGCTTGCCTATGTAATCAGGTACAACGAACAAATCGCCATAGTACCACAAACCTGCGTCTTCGGCATTTTGTATACAGAACAGCCTGCCTACAACATCACCTGTTTCATTCTGAGCGATAACATTGAAGCAATCGTTTTTGATCTTGTTATCATAATTGAATCTGACGATACTGTCAGCCCATTCAGGCTTGTTCCATAATGCTGTTGCGATTTTTTCAGCAAGCATCGTTGTGATAAATTCTCTTACAGTGACAGTTATTTTTCCACTGTCTGTTGCATTGCTACAATCCGGTTTATCCGCTTTGATAAAATTCAATTTGTTCATAATAACTCATTATATAAAAACAGTGTTCCCGATAACGAGAACACTTTGAATTTTATCATTGCACAATTGCTATATCAAAAGCATAAATGTGAATGACAGTTATTCCCGTTATCTCCATTAATTGATTTCATGTCATTCACCTGCCTTTCTTTGTTTTTATTATATCAAAACAACATCTATATGTCAACATTTCAGCCATACTACACCTGAACTCATCTTGAATTTCGCAATAATTTAAATTTTACGCAATATATTCTTCGCCACAGCATCCGATTATCACGTCAAACCGATCTTTTCAACGAATTCGACACAATTCGCAGAATTTTTTCTTAATTTTCTGTTTTCACACTTGAATTTATTGACATTAAAAGACAAAGCATGATATTCTTTAAAAGATAAATGTAATTATTTTGTATCAAAGGTTTAAATTTCGGGGAGATGTTATTTTTTTGATAAGAAAGAATTTTGCTTGCCTTGTAATAGTCACGGCAACGCTGATAGTTATACTGTCCGCTTATATTTATAATGTCATTTCATCGAAGCTGATTTTCAAAGAAAGCGCCACTCACCTTAACGAAATATATTCTCAGGTCGGTAACTCGCTGAGCAATCTGTTAAGCGAAAACTGGAATACTATGGATATGTGGATACCTTATCTTGAAGACACAGATGACGATAAGAAAATAAGGACTTATATTGAAAATATCAGGCGTATCGGCGCATTCACGGATTTTTACTTTCTTGATAAGGACGGAAGCTATTGTACGGTTGACGGTAATACCGGCAGGATGGATCTCGGAAAGAATATGAGAATTCTTATGGAGGAGGGTAAAAACGTAGTATCCGATACCGCTCTTATTGATAAGTCGGAGCTTATCGTGTTCGCTGTTCCCTGCCCCGAAAACAAATACGGCGACTTTTCATATTCCGCTATAGCAATCAGCTTTAACAACGATGACATAATATCCTTGCTAAGTTCAAACACATTCAATAATATGGCTACAAATTACATAGTTTATCCTAACGGAAGAGTTGTTGTAAACAATAAGGGTGAACACGGCGATGAATTAAGCAACTTCTGGCGGATGCTTACAGGCAGTTCGGATACTCTGTCGCAGGATAACATTCAGCCTTATATTGCCGAAATATGCTATAACGAATCAGGTGTAAACGGGCTTACGCTCGGCGGTAAAGCCTATTATCTGGCATATCACAGCATAGGCTTCAAGGACTGGATACTTATCGGTATTGTTCCGTGTTCGGTAGTAAACGAAAACATCAACCGTCTGCAGACTATAACTATGTCTGCAAGTGTCAGCGTGATAGCGCTTATCTGTACTCTTTCTGTTTTGTATCTCATCCGTAAAAACTATCTGAAACTAAGGAAAAAAGACAGTGAGATAAAATACAGGGAAGAATTGTTTTCCGTGCTTTCAAATAACATTGACGATATATTCCTTATGCTGAACACGGAGGATTTCACTGTCGGATATGTAAGCCCCAACATAGAAAGGATACTCGGCATTTCTCAAAGCGAGGCTATGTCGGACGAAACCATAATAGAAAACTCGGCAGTGACGGATAAAAACGAGAATATCAGAGAGAATCTCATCCGTATGTCTGTCGGTGAGCGTAAAGAGTGGGAAAGAAAATATGTGTGCAGGAACAGCGGAAATACCTGCCTGTTTCATATAACCGCACTCAGAAGCAAAATCGACGGAGAGGATAGATACATCCTTGTGATGTCTGACCGCACCAAAGAACTCAAGACAAATCTTGCACTGCATAATGCTGTCAACGAAGCCAAAAAAGCAAACAACGCCAAAAGTTCGTTCATCTCAGACATTTCTCACGATATACGCACTCCTCTCAGTGCGATAATCGGTTTTGCCTCCCTTGCCGCAAATGAGGAAGGAAATTCTGCGGCGACAAAGGAATATATCAATAAGATTATCACATCGGGAAATCAGCTTCTCGGCCTTATAAGCGATATTCTTGATATAAGCGTAATAGAAAGCGGCAGGCTGACATTCAATATCACCAACGTGGATCTGTCCCGCCTGTTTTATGAGATAAGAACGGTAATAAGCAGCATTGCGGCTGAAAAGCAACAGAATCTGACGATAAGTATGCACAATGTGATTCACGAGGATGTTCGTTGCGATAAGCACAGATTTGAACAGCTTATAATGAACTTCCTTTCAAATGCGATAAAATTCACGCACAACGGCGGCAATATTTCTCTTACGCTTACCGAAACGGATGACGGCAAAAAGGGCGTTCCCGAATATGAGATAAGGGTCAGGGACAATGGCATAGGTATGAGCGAGGAGTTCACCAAAAAGATATTCGAGCCGTATGAACGTGAGATGACCGACAAAAATATAGGCGGAACTGGACTCGGTATGCCTATTTCTAAGAGAATAGTCGATGCCGCAGGCGGAAGCATAACGGTAAATTCGAAAAAGGGCGCAGGCACGGAGTTTATTATAAAGTTGCAGATTGAAGCCGTAAAGGGAACAGAAAACAGTTATTCCGGCAACAAATGCCTGTCGGCGCTTATTATAAACAACAACCCCAGTCATTCGGCTCAGATAGCCGAAGCACTGGAAAAGCTGGGGATAACCTGCTGTTTATACGATAAACAGGATGACGGCTTTACAGCGGACAGGCACTTTGATATTATCGTTTCCGACACAGACCGGGTAAATAAAATCGCAGAATATATCGGCAAAAGCGACAGCGATATAACATACATAGTCACAACCGAAAATCAATCGGACTTGTCGCTTTCAAAGTATCCGGGTGCAGTAAAAGGCGTATGTCTTATACCGCTTCTAACCTTTGATTTAAAACGCATATTATCGGAGCATTGCAAAGGATTTACAGACAATTTCAGCGATGATAATCCCGTTCATAACGATGAGCTTGACAATTCGTCAAGGACGCTGAGCGGAAAATACATACTTCTTGCCGAAGATATAGATGTAAACGTTCAGATAGTAAAAGCGATGCTTGCCAAAAATAACGTAAACATCGAGGTCGCAGCGAACGGCAGAAAGGCGCTTGAAATGTTCTGCCGCAATCCCGATTATTACTATGATATTATCCTTATGGATCTGCAGATGCCGTTAATGGACGGCTTCGAGTGTGCGAAAGAAATAAGGAATATCCGCAGTGAATATGCAAAAACAGTGCCTATAATCGCAATGACAGCAAGCGCATTCAGCAAAGATGTGAACAAGGCGCAACAGTGCGGAATGACCGGCTTTCTTACTAAGCCCGTCAACAGCGATGAGCTTTCCCGTACACTGACGCAGGCAATTCCCGAAGAAAACGTATAATTCTTTCTTAACAATTCAGACGTATTTTCATATAATGTAATATCACAGCTGAAAGGCGGAAAATATGAAATACGAAAAAGAATTTACGGTTGCGCTCGCCGGCAATCCCAATGTCGGCAAAAGCACGGTTTTCAACGCTCTGACAGGGCTTAAGCAACATACGGGAAACTGGGTCGGAAAAACTGTCGGCAATGCCGCAGGCAGTTATACTTACAACAATAACAAATATCTGATAACCGACCTTCCCGGCACATATTCACTGTGCGCTCATTCTGCGGAGGAAATAATAGCCTGCAGGCACATATGCCTTGAAAAGCCCGATGTTACGGTTATCGTCTGCGATGCGTCTTGTCTTGAACGAAATCTGAATCTTGTACTGCAGATAACCGAAATCACGTCTAAAGCAGTGCTGTGCGTGAATATGATGGATGAAGCGGAAAAGAAAAACATAAAAACAGATATAACTAAGCTGTCACAGCAGCTTGGGATACCTGTAGCGGCAACATCGGCACGGAGCAAAAAAGGGCTTGATAAGCTGATGGGGGCAATAGAAAGCGTTGCACTTAGCAAGGAAAGAAGCGATATTACGCTTGTTTACACAAGCCGTATAGAAAACGCAATATCACAGCTTTTGCCGCTTACCGAAAGAATAGAAACAGACAGCAGGACAAAGCGTTTTATATGCCTTAAACTGCTTCAGGGCGACAGCAATACGGTATACAGCCTGTGTAAAAAATACGGTACAGACGAAAATTACCTCAAAGCGCTTATATCCGCCACAGACAGACTGACCGACCATAATTTTACCGATGAGATTATTTCCTGCATTTTTATAACCGCAGAAGGAATTGCGGCGGAATGCGTAAAACATAGTGCCGATAAAAAATATGTCCGTGACAGGAAAATCGACAGGATACTTACCGGAAAACTGACGGGAATACCCATAATGCTGCTTATGCTGTTTATCATTTTATGGATAACGATAACAGGTGCTAATTACCCGTCCGCCTTGCTTTCGGAGCTTTTCGGAAAGGCTGAATCACTGCTTTATAGTGCCTTATCGTCAATAGGTACTCCCGTAATGCTGAACAGCGTTCTAACCGAGGGAATATTCAGAGTGCTTGCGTGGGTGGTATCGGTTATGCTTCCTCCTATGGCGATATTCTTTCCGCTGTTCACCATACTTGAAGATTACGGAATACTGCCCAGAATAGCGTTCAACCTTGACAAAGCGTTCAAAAAGGCGGGAGCCTGCGGTAAACAGGCTTTGTGTCTGTGCATGAGTCTTGGCTGTAATGCCTGCGGAATAACGGGTGCAAGGATAATTGACAGTAAACGTGAAAGGCTTATAGCGATCATAACTGCGTCAATTATGCCCTGCAACGGAAAATTTCCGACTATCATAAGCATTATCACAATGTTTGCTATCGGTGTACCGGCTGTCGCAGGCTCGGATTTTCTGGCGGCGCTCCTGCTGTGTGCCGCTATAGCCGCCTCGGTTGCCGTTGTTATGCTGTCGTCACGCTTCCTGTCAAAGACATTACTGAAAGGAATGCCGTCATCATTCACGCTTGAGCTTCCGCCATACAGAACACCGCAGTTTGCAAAGGTCCTTGTCAGAGCGTTTCTCGACAGGACGCTGTTCGTTCTCGGCAGAGCGGTAATTGTCGCTATCCCTGCAGGGCTTATTATATGGCTGATGGCGAATGTAACCGCAGGCGATGCTTCGCTGTTGTCACACTGTACGGGGTTTCTTGACCCTCTCGGCAGAATGATGGGACTTGACGGTGTAATATTGCTTGCGTTCATACTCGGCTTTCCTGCAAATGAGATAGTAGTTCCGATAATAATAATGGCGTACTCAGAAGGTACTGCACTTACCGAAATATCGGAGTTGTCTGCACTGAAGGATCTGTTTATATCGAACGGCTGGACTGCGGTAACGGCAGTATGTATGGTGATATTTGTACTGTTCCACTTCCCTTGCTCGACATCCTGCATTACGGTATATAAGGAAACAAAGAGTCTTAAATGGACAGCGGTTAGCTTTGCTCTGCCGACCGTTATCGGAATAGTGCTTTGCATAGCGGTAAACGGTATATGCACATTATCGGCAGTAGCGTAAAAACGAAATACCCACGCAGAATTTATCACTGCGTGGGTATTTTCTTTACGCTGTTTACGACACATTCTCCACATAATACTTCGCCTGAGCGTTGTACATTTCGGAATAAATACCGTTTTCGATTTTCACAAGTTCATCGTGCGTACCGTACTCCTTTATCGTATCATCGGCAAATACGGCGATTTCATCGCAGAATTTACAGCTTGAAAGCCTATGCGATATGTAGATAGCGGTCTTGCCGCCGACAAGCTTGTTGAAGTGCTTGTATATCTCATATTCGGCTACAGGGTCGAGTGCCGCTGTAGGCTCGTCAAGTATTACTATCGGGCTGTCACGGTATAAAGCACGGCAGATAGCGGTTTTCTGCTGCTGACCGCCCGAAAGTTCAGTGCCGTTTTCATCATAGCTTTTGAATATTGTCGTATCGAGTTTGCTTTCGAGTTTCATTGCATCTTCATATAAGCCTGCCATTTTGAGCGTCCTTATCAGCTTTTCTTCATCCTCATGCTCGTCAAGTATTATATTCTCCTTAAGGCTGAAAGCAAACAGTTCGAAATCCTGAAATACCACCGAGAACAGCTTTCTGTACTCGCTGTCCGAGTAATCCTTGATATTGATATTATCTATCAGTATCTCGCCGTCTGTTACATCATACATACGGCAAAGCAGTTTTATAAACGTTGTCTTTCCCGCACCGTTAAGTCCGACTACCGACAGATGCTCGCCTTGTTTAATCGTGATATTGATATTTCTGAGGACATAATTTTCACTTCTCGGATATTTGAAGCTTACGTTTCTGAATTCGATAACGTGTTCGCCGTCCGAAACAGGCTTATCGCCCTTTGTCATTCTGTCGGAAATTGCATCAAATTTCAGATATTCATATGCGTAACCGCAGGACTTTATAGTATCCGCAACACCCGATACAACAGCATACAGCCCCCAGTAGAGCGTTGATGCCGATGAAACGCACATCGTAAAATCACCGAGTGTAATCGCTCCCGTCAGTGCCTTAAAGCCTATGTAGAAATATGAAAGCCCGTCACGCAGTCCGTTTGTGAGATTTGAATACTGCAGATATTTATACTGCGCTTTGTACTGCTCCCTGAACATATCTATAGTTTTATTGCTGTAGTAATCCGCTTTATCGCACATCATATCCTTGCTGTCAAACAGCCTTACCTCCTTACCGTTTGACGGGTCGGACAGCTGATAGAAGAAATACCCGAAAAGCCGATTGACTTTAGACAGCTTCTTGAAATATTCTATATCGATCTTATTACACTTATTCGTAAATATCGTGATAAGAACAAGCGATATAATCTGTATCGGCAGAAGAAGCGGACAGGTAACTGCGATTATCGCTATAACGCCGAGTACGTTCACCCCGTTTGAAACGATATTGAAGAAACCGTTCAGTATTCCGACTACTCCGCCGCTGTACCACGACATACCCTCTTTTGCCTTGTTCATCTGATCGAGCGTGTCGGGGTCTTCGGTATGTTCAAAATCCATCTTCATTACCTTTTCGGACAGCCCTACTTCAAAATACTCGCCAAACCACTCGGAATAAACGTTCTTTATCTCATTTACAAGATAGTTTATAAGCGCCGCAAGCAAGGTCACACCGACAATAAGCGCAATGCAGAATATCGCAGTAGGTATATGCTCCTCAGCTTTACCGCCGCCTATTATTGCGGCAATCTCATCTACAAGATATTTTGACGAGATGATATTAACCATTGTCTGCGAAAACGAAACCAACACCTGCAACGCATAAGCGATAAACAGCTGAGGCTTATTCTTTACTGCCGTTTTCAGCATAAATTTAAGCGTAGGCAGGATCTTTTTCTCTTTTTCTTTACGCATCGACAGCCACCTCGCTTTCATTGTTATCAATATAATACTGAGCCTGAACATTGAACATATCGGCATATTCTCCGCCCTTGTCCATAAGCTCGCTGTGAGTTCCGTACTCGACTATACCGCCGTCCTTGAACATAGCGACCTTGTCGCAGAACTGCGTAGAACTTAATCTGTGGCTGATATATACCGCTGTCTTGTTACCGATAAGTTTGTCAAAGTCGCCGTACAGCTTGCTTTCCGCAAGTGCGTCAAGTGCCGCCGTAGGCTCGTCAAGGACTACCACAGGCGCATTTTTATATAACGCTCTTGCAAGCGCCAGCTTCTGCTTTTCGCCGCCCGACAGGTCAACGCCGTCATCGTAAACGATCTTTAGTATCTCGGTATCCATACCCTTTTCAAGTTCAGACAGCTTATTTTCAAGTCCCGAGTCAATAACGCACTGCCTTGCCTTCTCCTTATCCGATTTATCCGCACTGCTCATTGAAACGTTCATATACAAAGGAAATGCGAACAGTTCGACCTCCTGAAAAGCAGGCGAGAATATCTTATAATAGCTGTGCTTGTTGTACTGCTTTATGTTAACACCGTTCAGCAGTATCTCACCCTCTGCCACCTCATACAGCCTTAACAACAGCTTTATAAATGTTGATTTTCCTGCGCCGTTAAGTCCGACTACCGCAAGCCTCTCTCCTGCGTTAAGAGTGATATTGACGTTGCGAAGCGCATATTTTTCCGCCTTCGGATATTTGAACGAAACATTGCGGAACGTAAATTCATAGCTGTCGCACTGCGGAACATCAATTCCGCTGTTGTCCTTATCTCCGCAGTCTGCGTCCATAAAACTGCGGAAATCGTCATATTCCCTGCTCCTTGCAAGTAAGTCCGATACAGCGGTCAGAAGCTTATTTGTATAATCAAAGAATGTCATTGACGATGCAAGGTACAAAGTGAAATTGCCTATCGTCATACTTCCGTTTACAACGCTGTATAAGAGCCATGCGTAAACTGCCGCCTGCACTCCTGCCCATAGTACAGCATTTATGACAGCCGACACCGCCCATATCTTTGAATTTTTCTTCTGCGCCGCATAGCGCTCTTTGTTCAGCACTCTGAACTTTTCTGTAAGCCAGTCGGCTATCCCGAACATTCTTATATCCTTAGCCGCCTCAAAGTCGCTCGTGGTATAAGAAAGATAATTGTGCCTGCGCCACCACGGAGCTAAAGGATCCCACACCTTTTTCTTGCAATATGCGTTTGTCTTGTTGGTAACAATAAACTGCAATACCGAGCAGATAAGTATAGCAATAACGATAAAAATATTCATCGTACCGAGAATGGCGATACCGACAACGATTATCGGTATGAGCGTGAGAAGACGCACAATGCCTCTCATCATTCCCTCTATACCCTCGTTGTTGCTGTTGCAGGCGTTTCCGGCTTTCTGATAGCAGTCCATAAAGTCCTTATCCTCAAGATAGCCGTAATCCACCGACATTATCTTGCGGTTCTTAAGTCCCATCTGCCTGAATCTTGCTCCTATATAATTGTGATAGAACGAGTTGCCGTAAAGATTCAGCATAGTAGCCGTAATCTGTATTACGGTAAATCCGCCCATAAGCAGTGCAAGCGCAGTAACACTCTGACCTGTAGTTATCATATCAATAACGAACTTTGATATGAACGACCACAGATACTGCATTATCGGCGCACATACTACGCTGATTATTATAACAGGTATAAACCTGTGTGAATAGCTTAGCATTGATTTTAATGCGTGAATGCTGTTGCTGAAAACGCCGTATTCCTTATGATAAGGATTGGTGTCCTTCTCTTTCTCTTTATTTTTCTTCATTTTTCTCTCCTGCTTTTATAAAGCTCATATCCTTTCGGTCAAAGAACGGATAATCACGGTTGTTTACATTTGTCTGATAACCGTGCGGCTGATTGAGTACGGCAAACGCACCTGTCAGCAAAAAAAGCATTTCCGGCAAGTAGTGTCTTACTCCGTATACTTTTTCTTTACCGTTGTCGGCGCAAAGCACGCTTATTTCGAGTATCTCTTTGTTTGAGCTGTTAATGCTCATAAGATACTGAAGCGCTTTTTCTATCTTTTCTTTCGGATAACCGAGATGAGTTGCTATGGTTGAGGCACCGGCTACCTCGCCGTTATCAAGAGAAAGAAGATACATTACCACCTTTAAGTTCATCTTATCTCCTAAGAACCCAAACAGCTCCGACAGCTTATCAAGATCCGAAAACTGTTTTGCGAAGCTTTCCGGCTGTTCTATATAGGTGAAATAACGAAAATCCTCATTAAGCCGCATATACGTCACACCTGTATTACAGGTGCATTCGGAAGCAAACGTGCCGTTTGAATCTTTAAAATCGGGTATACCGTAGTAATAGCGACATTCACGCCACGCAGTAAGCTGCATAGCCCAGATTATATTACGGTAATTTCTCAGCCACTCGGCACCGGAATCGTGATTGCTGTCGGCTATAGTCTGCATATGATTCACAACCTGCTGTTCAAACGAACACTTTTCCTCTCCTCTGCCGTAAAGATTATCTATAGAAACATCAAAGATGTCCGCTATCTTAGGCAGTAAATCGCCGTCGGGATAGCTACCGTTTTCCCATTTTGATACCGCCTGTGCGGTAACGCCGAGCCTGGCGGCAAGCTGTTCCTGCGTGATACCGCTTTGCTTTCTGAATTTCTGTAACTGCTTTGAAAATGTCGTTTCCATATCAATTCCTCCTTGTTTGCATTAAGTTTAACACAAATAGCAGTTGTATGCAACATATATTTCAGCATAAAATTCAAGTTACAGTTTATAAAAGTGATAAATCCAACCGAAGCCATAAAAACGGAAAAGAAAAAAGCGGCAAAGCGTGTTGCTCTGCCGCAGTTTGTTAAGTTACGATAATCAGAATGCAAAATAATCGGGAGCGGAATCACCCGTAACAGGAGCGAATCCAACGATAGGACCGATCTCATCGGGACCGTCAGCCTCAAATACAGTACCGTATTTGTCATTAGTGGCAATGTCGAAGAATTTTCCGACAACACCCTCTTTAATGATAGCGCCGTTTGAAAGATATATCTTTCCGTCTACGGTTTTTACTTCCTTGAGCACTTCTCCGTTGTACTCCGTAATATCTTTTGTAAATGCGTTGTTCAAAAATAACATACCTTTGCGTCCTTTCACTGAAGATTATTTTTCTGTGAGAGCGTTCAGTTCTCTTGCAAGCCGTGCTACAGGCAATCCCACAACGTTGTAGAAATCGCCGTTTATACGTTTTACAAACATAGCGCCTTTTTCCTGAATACCGTAAGCGCCCGCTTTGTCCATAGGCTCACCGCTCGCTATATACTGCCGTATCTCATCGTCGCCGAGCGGATAGAATTCCACCTCGGTCTTTTCATAAAAATTTATTTGCTTATCGGGAGAAATTACGCATACTCCCGTAAGTACCGTATGTGTTTTGCCTGACAGCTTTTTCAGCATATCAAATGCGTCCTGTTCGTTCTCAGGCTTGCCCATTATCTCGTTACCGAGTGCCACAACAGTATCCGCTCCGATAACCGTATTATAGGGATATTTTCCTGCTATCTCCTCTGCTTTCTGTCGTGATAGCATAAGCACTGCGTCTGACGGTGCTGTACCGTCCGGGATTTTTTCTTCCTTTACGGCAGGAACGGATAAAAAATCGAAGCCTGCCAGCGTCATAAGTTCAATTCTGCGTGGAGATTTACTTGCCAGTATCAATGTTGTTGTACTTTTCACCGTAAACCTCATCGTAATTTGCTATACATTCCTTGATGATCTCAACCGCAGCCTTGTGACCCATTACCTCATTGACCGCAGTTTCCTTGCCCTCGAGCTGCTTATATACCTTGAAGAAGTGCAGCATTTCGTCAAAGATGTGCGAGGGTAAGCCCTCAATGCTTCTGTAGGAGTTATAATTGGGATCTTCAAACGGGATAGCTATTATCTTCTGATCCATCTTTCCGTTATCTATCATATTTATAACACCGATAGGATAGCACTGTACAAGCACAAGCGGAACAAGAGGCTCATTGCACAGAACAAGCACGTCAAGCGGATCTCCGTCATCTGCAAGCGTCTTTGGGATAAATCCGTAGTTTGCGGGATAATGTGTCGATGTATACAGTATTCTGTCAAGTATAAGCACTCCCGTCTTCTTGTCAAGCTCATACTTTGACTTACTGCCCTTTGAAATCTCAATGACAGCTAAAAAGTCATTGGGAGTTACTCTTTCGTTATCAATATCGTGCCAGATGTTCATAAAATTAACCTTTCTTAGCATTAACGCTACTAATGTAACTATTATACAACTATATTAACGGTTTTGCAAGCGATTTTTGCATTTATTTGAAATATTTTTCAAATAAACTAAAATGCCGAAAACCGAAATCTCCAAAACGCAATATTACGCTTTCTCAAACGCCCTGAGCGTCTTTATCGCAATAACCGCAACAAGAAGTCCGCTTGCCGTCCATATTATCGGTTCGGATATACATACGCCGAAATAACCACATACGGGGATTATTGCAATTACCGTCACTATCTTCCACGCCATTTCCACAAGGCTTGCCCCTATCGGAACAACGCTCTTTCCGAGTCCCTGCAGTGTACATCTCAGCGACAAAAGCGTATTGAGAGCATAGTAGAACGGCACATTTATCCGCAGATAGTTGACCGCCGTATCTATAATTTCACGGTTATCCGCAGGTGCTATCATAAGCACAAGCTGTTCTCCGAACAGATACACAATAAGCACCGCAAGCGTTGACCAGCCGTAGCCTATCAGCAGACCGTATTTTATGCTTTTCTTTATCCTGTCAAACTTGCCTGCGCCGAGGTTCTGGCTTACAAATGTCACAAGCGTTGCACTGATTGCCGAGAACGGCATTATAGTAAAGCTGAATATCTTTCTGGCGGCGGTATGAGCCGAGATTATACCCGTTCCAAGCCCGTTGATGCCGTTCTGCAGAACTATCGAGCCTATGTCAACTATCGAATACATAAGTGCCATTCCAAGCCCCGAAGCAAGAAGGCTTTTTATCTCCTCGCCGTGAAGCCTGAAATCAGACCTGCCGAGTTTTAAAAACGGACATTTTCTGATAAGATAAACGAAACAGACAATAGCGGAGATAAGCTGTGCAATAACCGTTGCAAGTGCCGCACCGTCTACCCCCATACCGAATCCGAATATAAACAGAAAATCCAGTCCGACATTCAGTACGGCTGAAATTACAAGTATTATCAGCGGTACTACGCTGTCGCCCAAAGCACGAAGAATGTTCGCCTCAAGGTTATATATCAGCGTAACTATAAGTCCGCCTGCCACTATCGTAAGATACAGCTTCGCCTGTTCAAAAATCTCAGCCGGCGTATTGAGCGCTGTAAGAAGCGGCTCGACAAACACTATACACAGCGTCATGATTACTGCCGTAATGATTGCTGAATATGTAATCATTCCTGCAACCGTGCGCCGCACCTTGTTCATATCGTTAGCACCATAGTGCTTTGCGACAGGGATTGCAAAACCGGTACACAGACCGTTTATGATGTTGAACATAAGCGATACCACCGCCGTTGTCGAACCGACGGCGGACAGCGATAATTCACCGAGTTTTTTTCCGACAATTATAATGTCGACCAGATTATACGCCTGTTGGAACAGACTGCCGAGCAGAATAGGCAGGCTGAACAGGAGCATAAGCCGGATTATGCTTCCTTTTGTTAAATCTCTCATAGTTTCTTCTTTTCTTTCCGTTGCTCTTTTACTTTTCTTTTAGCTAAAAACGACTTTTTAAGGTAATCGTTTTCGATGCAATATAGTATAACATATCGAAAGATGAGTTTCAAGTAAAAAAGGCTTGTTATAATTAATTTTTTGTGATAAAATCAGTTAGTAAAATAAAAAAGGAGAGTTTCTTAAATATGGAGCCAAAAGATTACATTATTACCGAAATAAACGGAGAATACGCCACGCTTACGGAAAGAATAAGCGGAGAAACGCTGTTTATTGCACTGGCGCTTTTACCGCCCGGCAGTGACATAGGCACTAAACTGCACTATGAAATGCTCGAATATACTATAGTAGAATAAAGAAGAATAAACAAAGAATAAAGAGGGATAACCGTTATGTTATTGATGCTTCTTGTTGTCGCCTGTTACACCGTCTGCGGTCTCAGCGACAAATACTCCGTCGCAAAGCTGAAGTTTGACGGCAATTCGTTCACTTTTCTTATGGCTTTGCCTACAGCGGTACTTTTACTGCCGCTTATGCCGTTTTCGGATATGCACTTACAGCTTTGCTGGCAGTCTGTGCTTGCGGCTGTTCTTATTATGGTGTCGAAGCTGCTTGAATTCAAGATGTCTGCACTTGTACTTACCGAGATGTCTGCATTCGAGCTTAAGGCGTGGCTCGGTCTTTGCCTGTTTGCGTCTTATGCGACCGATATAATAACCGCTACGGATACATTCAGCGTTTTAAAACTACTGGCGATAGTTGTCACCGCAGTAGGACTTTTTATGATAGCACGGTCGGAAAGAGAGCATATCAGCTATAAGAAAATAGCTGTACCGCTGTTCTTCTATCTGCTTTCAAAGTTCGGCTACGGCTTTATTATCACTGCGTCTGCGCCGTACATATCCTCATACTTCGCCCTGCTTTTCGGACTTATCCTGCTTGCCGCCGTGCTTGCGCCTTTCGTTCACCCGATAAGGATGATTAAAGACAAGCCGAAGGGCTGTGCATTTGTAGCGCTGACCAAAATACCGAACGCACTAGGACTTGTGCTTGAAAATGCCGTTATCGCCACAAGCATGACCAACTATTCATTCATACAGCCTATGATAATGGTAGCGCTTTTCTTTATCGGTCTTATCCGTAAGGAAAGCACAAAGCCGCTCAATATCATCGGCAGTATTGTCTGCATAAGCGGAATTGCGGCATTTCAGATTTTCGGGCTTATATAACAGCAAAAGGCTTTCACAAAACGTGAAAGCCTCATTTGCTCATATTATTCAATCAGCAGGAACAATATAGTATATCCGCTCCTCCGGTTTCGCATAACCCAGCTTATCCCTTGCGATAGTTTCGATATACTCAACTTTATACTGTTCATCGGAATATCTGCTCAGCATTTTGTTTTCGTTCTCCACTTCTGCTACCTGGGCTGTGAGCTTCGCCAGTTCCTCGTTCTTCTGTGCAATTTCCACCTGTATCGAGATGAACTTATAAACACAGATAACAAGCGCAATTACGAGCAACGGTGCAAGTATAAGCATTACTTTATTGAATTTTCCCGATTTTGCCTTCGATCCTGTTGCCAACTGACATCTCATTCCTTCCGTGATTATTAATATTATTATATAACATTTCAGGAGAGGTTTTCAAGTCTGCTTTATGCTTTTTCATTTTAGTGTCAATATTTTCGTAAAGTTTAACAAAAGGCAGTATCAATTTATGTGCAATTGACACAAAGCACCTTATGACAGGCCGCAGCAGTTTTCTTCCTATCAGTTTCACCGCCTTGAAAACGGTCTTTATCACGGCAGAATAAATAATCTTTATAAGCCTGCCCGCAGTAAGAAAATACACTACCCCTCCGACGAAGGCGGCTAAAAGATACGAAAGGCGGAAATTTCCGTTTCCCGTTTCCATCGAAAGCCCAAACAGGACAACACCGCACAAGGAAAGATAAACAGTATCCTCCACTCCCGTGATAAAGCTGTGGTGAGGGATTATCAGACGTAATATGCGAAGCGGCTCATATAAGACTCCCAGTAATGCTCCGCAGACGCAAAAGCAGGCAATCTGCCACATCAGCGATGTTTCTTCGTTCATACACCCACCTACCTGAATATTCTTGATATGAAATTATCCGCATATCCCGACTTGTTATCACAAAAATGTATCGTGCGTATGTATCCCGTTATCTCAACAGTGCCGTTTTCACTGAACGCTGTACCCACCTCAAGATTCTCTCCGCCGATACGCAGATTGCCAAGCTCAGTATACATAGTTATGTTCTCATCATTGTACGAAATGATTTCAAGCACTCCGCCCACCTCCAGCTTTCTCCTGTCGGTCAGCGTCAGCTTCTGCAGTGATTTTTCCATAAAAAACACCCCCGAATGTTATTTACCGCATGATAAATAATATTCGGGGTATGTCCGTATTATGCTTATACCACTTCGTAAAGGTCTGTCGCTCCGTCCTTGCCGACTACCTCAACCACCTTAAGAACACGGATTTTAAGCGGGCTTTTGCCCATATTTATCTCAATCTCATCTCCGACCTTGACATCATAAGAGGCTCTTGCAGGTTTACCGTTTACCGAAACCTTTTCAGCGTCACACGCCTCATTTGCCACTGTTCTTCTTTTGATAAGACGTGATACTTTAAGAAATTTATCAAGCCGCATAATAAACCCTTCCTTTAAAACAAAACAAAAAACGGAGGCTGTAAAAATACCGCCTCCGCTATTGAACCAGACTTAATTACTTAGCAACTGCATCCTTTAAAGCACTGCCTGCCTTGAAAGCGGGAACCTTAGAAGCAGCGATCTTGATCTTGTCGCCTGTACGGGGGTTAACGCCCTCACGAGCTGCACGCTCACGAACTTCAAATGTACCGAAACCAACGAGCTGGATCTTTTCGCCCTTGGCAAGTGTTTCTGAAATGCTCTCAACTAAAGCTGAGATTGCCTTTTCTGCATCCTTCTTTGTAAGATCTGCCTTTTCAGCAACCATTGTAACTAATTCTGCTTTTGTCATTTGAGTAATCCTCCAATTAAAATTATTAATATTGTTAAGCATAAAAGCTAACAGACGTAATACGGTCAACCGACTAATTGCTTTACGGTTAATCAGAATTTAAAAACAGCGCTTTTATCTGCTCATCTGACAGATTGTCAAGCGTTTTGCCTTGCGACTTCGTATTACTCTCAAGCTCTCTAAAACGCATTATATACTTATTTACAGCAAAAGTCAAGGCTTTTTCGCAATCTTTTTTGATAAAACGTGATAAAATACAGCAAGAGAGTAAAAGTTCCCCAAAATTATCTTCGGTAAGTGCTTCGTTTTTGTCATTAATAGCTAACTCAAGGCTTGCCAGCTTTTCTTTCACAAGATCAACGGCTTCGCTTGTACCTGAAAGCGCTACGCCCGCATTTGACGCACGCTTGAAGACCTTCTCGCCACGCATAAGCGCAGGCAGTACCATCGGCACGCTGTCAAGAGTATCCGCAACGGTGTCCTGATGCTTGGATTTCTTTTTGAGCTTGTCCCAGTTTTTAAGAACATCGTCCGAATTATTGACGTTTACATCTCCGAAAACGTGCGGATGACGATATATCATCTTCTTTGTGACATCGTCGCATATATCGTTAAATTCAAACCTGCCACGCTCTTTTTCGATCTCGCAGTGAAAAACCGCCTGAAAAAGCAGATCTCCGAGTTCTTCTTTAAGCATTGCGGCATCATCTGCGTCGATAGCCTCCATCACCTCATAAGCCTCCTCCAGAACATTCATCCTGACCGACTTATGATCCTGCTCTCTGTCCCACGGACAGCCGTTCTCGCTTCTGAGTATCCTCGTCACTTTGAGAAGATCGTCAATATCATACTTGTCTTTAATTTCAAAATCCAAATCGTACACTTCCAATACCTGTCGGACTCTTTTTTCAGCCCGTTTTTAATCTTATATAATAATACTCTAAAATCTGTCAAATATCAAGATAATTTCAGAATTTTTTTCTTTTTTGTCGATTTAGCAAAGATTTAAGATTGATCTCGTTGAAGATTATCAGTAAAATTAGATAAACCGCACCGCCCGATGCTATCGGCAAAAACAGCGCCGCCACAGCATTGACACTTTCCCCGATCAGACCATACACAATGCGTGATACGACAGCGCATACGACCCCTGCACTCAGAGGAACAGCCATTCTTCTGATAATGTGAAAATCTATCCCGGTGACATTTTCAAGCGCAAAATATCCTCCCAGTGCGACCGCCGCATACATAATAACCGTTGAAACAGCCGCCCCGTTTATATTGATAGCCGGTACAGATATTGTAAACACGTTGAATATCAGCTTTACCGCACAGCCAGGCAGCATCAGCTTCACAGGAAGATCCGACCGCCCGATGACCTGAAATATTGAAATAAACGTAGATGACAAGGTCAGAAAAACACCGCCAAGCCCCAGTATAAAGAGCGATGTCGCACTTACCGTCACCTCCTGCTGTCTGCCCGAAAACAAAAACTCAAGTATTTGTCTGCTCATAGCCGACAGTCCGAGATACAGCGGAAACCCGATAACAAAGTTCGAGCGCAGAACGACCGTCACCTTGCGTTCGAATTCCTTCCTGTTACCGAGCGTCCACGCACCTGCTATCTGCGGCAGTGCGCTCCTGCCGAACATTGCCGTGAAAGAAGGTATCAGCATGAACATCGTCCACGAAAGGCCGGTATAACTGCCGTACATAAAGTTCGCAAGCCGCACAGCACCGCCCTGTGCTTTTATTATATCCGAAAAACACGCCGTAAAATATCCCGGATCGGACGAAAGTGCAAAATTAAGACAGCGTGGTATCGTGATAAGGTCGATGAACGAGGACAGATTCACAACTATTGCGGCGGCTGAAACAGGAATGCAGGATTTTATCAGACGCTTTGCGATTACCGCCGCCCTGTCGGTCGTGGTATCGCCAGCAGACGTGTCTATAATTCTTTTGCAGACTTTTTTCCTCACAAGCAGGCAAACGAGTGCGCACAGTTCGCTCACCGTAACGGCAAGAACCGCACCTGCCGCCGCATAAGGCATTATTATATCCACAGCCTCGCTTTCACTTCCCGCAATCACACCGAATACCCTTTCGCCGCCTGCATAGCATTTCATTCCGTATTCTATCACAAGATGCGACACAGAAAGTCCGGTCACGGCACGGCAGACCGATTCTGCGACCTGCGACACAGCCGACGGCATCATATTACAGCACCCTTCGTAATAGCCCTTATATACCGATGATATACAGCACAGAAAAACAGACGGCGCTATTGCGATTATTCCCCATACGCTCTGCGGAGATTGTGCGACCGTAGCCGAAAACGGCCGTGCAAGTGCCAGTATTGCCGCAGTGCCGATAAGACCTGTCGCTCCGAATATCACGACAGCCGTTCTCAACACCTTTTGCGCATTTGCGAACCTGCGTAAAGCTATGTTATCCGCAACCGCTTTTATTATGACGGTAGGAACAGCCGCCGCAGTCATAGCGAAAACAGGCGTGTAAAGGCTGTACGCAGTCGAGTAGTAGCCCATTCCGATACCGCCGAGTATATTGGTGAGCGGTATCTTGAAAACAGCGCCGACTATCTTGCTTATCACCATTGAAACAAACAGGATTATTGTGTTTTTTACATAGGTATTCTTCAAACAATCAGTCCTTTCCGGTTAATTCTATTATCCTTGGGACAAGAATATACCGGATACGGCTACAACTGCATCGCTTTCGGTAAAAAAAGACGCTCACCCAAAACGGATAAGCGCCCTTTAATGCTATTCTTTCTATGCCTTGAAGTCAAACGGATGCTTTTCTTCGGGAACGGCAGACGGAACATACTGTTCATATGCCGGCTGTGCCTTTCCGCCGCTGAAGTCCACCCTGTCGATTTTAAGCGCATCGTCATTCTTATCGCTCTTTTCAAAACGATCGTCGGATTTCTCGGAATATGCCGCCTTGATCAGCTTTATCAGTTCTTCTACCGAAGAAGCCGTCACAAGCCGTTCCTCATATTCCTCTTTTTCCTCTTTCTTTGCTTCCTCCGCCTTTTTTTCGGCGGCTTTTTCTTTGGCTTTTTCAACGTTTTCGTTCTTTTTAAGGCTTTCCTTTATAAGTGCGTAATACGAAACGTTGCCCTCGCTGTCAACGCTGATACCGAGTTTTGTAACATTCTCCGAATCATCGCCGAGCTGTTTTCTTATTTCGGGCAGTTCGCCTATAGCCTTATCGATAATACCCTCGAATTTAGCCCTTTCGGTTTCGTCGGTAGCCATTTTTTCAAGAGTATCGGGAGTTATGACGCAGTTATACTCACCCTTTCCTGTTGCGAGATGCTTCTGTGCCTCCTCATCCGAAGAAAAATCAGCCACGATAAAATCAACGTTCTTATATTTGCCTTTAAGCTGTTCAAGATATTTCTGTGCGTCTGTGCTGAGTTTGACCGTTGAGGTTTCCTTCGACTTGTCGGCTTTGTCCGTTGCACTCACGCTGTAAGCAGGCTTGTATTCATAATTTGTGTTTACGGCAGACATAATAATACCACCCTTTCCGTGCCTTTTCATTGACCCTTCTGTAAAATATATCGGCAGGAAGGACGGAAACTTTAGTTTTTCGGCGGCAATACGCTTTTCGGCACGTTCCACCCCCGTGAATTCATTTCGTCAATAATAAACGATGCCGTTTCGTTTATGCCACGCTGGTTGAATGTCAGCTTTGTTCTTATATCGCCGCTCACCGCACTGCAAAGTATCACGGCATATTTCTGTGCAAGCGAATTTTCAGCCCTCAGAAGTTCATTCAGGCGGTTCTTCTCGTCAATCATTCTTCTCCCCCGTAAGTCCGTTTATAACACTGATGTGACTGCCGTGTACTGCGGCGCATTTCTGCAGCTTTTCCTTAAGCTGAGGATCCGATATTTCTTCGGCGGCGGAAATATACCTGTTTCGTATATCCTTTTCCTCCGCAAGCAGCTTTTTAAGCTGTACAGCCTCGTATGATAACATATCGCTCATTTTTTCGCCCTCTTTAAAACAGTATTTATATATAAATATAGTTTGCATTTCCATTCAGATTATGCTATAATTTTATGGATAGACTGATTTTTTACAAAAGAAAGGATTTTTAGCTTGGCAGATAAAGACTATATGCAGGAGATACGCAACTTCTGTATCATTGCACACATAGATCACGGAAAGTCCACTCTGGCGGACAGGATACTCGAACAGACCGAAACAGTCGCACACAGAGAAATGGAAGAACAGATACTGGACAATATGGATCTTGAGCGTGAAAGAGGCATCACGATCAAAGCCCGTGCGGTAAGGCTGAGATACAAAGCCGATGACGGCGAAACCTACGTTTTCAATCTTATAGATACACCCGGTCACGTTGACTTCAACTATGAGGTCTCACGTTCGCTGAATGCCTGCGAGGGCGCAATACTTGTAGTAGACGCAACACAGGGTATTGAGGCGCAGACTCTCGCCAACACCTATCTTGCAATCGAACAGGACCTTGAGCTTGTTCCCGTAATAAACAAAATCGACCTGCCCTCCGCCCATCCCGATGAAGTAAAGGAAGAGATCGAAACAGTAATAGGCATACCTGCCGATGAAGCGCCGCTTATTTCCGCAAAAATGGGCATTAACATAAAGGAAGTAATGGAGCAGGTGGTAAAGAACGTTCCCGCTCCCAAGGGAGATCCGGACGCTCCTCTGAAAGCGCTTATCTTTGACAGCTACTATGACGCTTATAAAGGTGTTATCGTTTATGTAAGAATAAAGGACGGCACATTAAAACCGGGCGACAGGATAAAAATGATGGCTACCGGTGCGGAGTTCGATGTTGTAGATGTCGGATATATGGGCGCAAAGGCTCTTGAGAACGCTAAGGAACTTCGTGCAGGCGAGGTCGGATATATAGCCGCATCTATAAAGTCGATAGGCGATACAAAGGTCGGTGATACGGTCACTCTTGTAAATAACCCTGCAAAAGAAGCCCTTGCAGGCTACCGTAACGTAAACCCGATGGTATACAGCGGTATCTATCCCGCCGACGGTGCAAAGTACGGCGATCTGCGTGATGCTCTTGAAAAGCTACAGCTTAACGATGCTTCGCTTACATTCGAGCCGGAAACCTCTATAGCGCTCGGCTTCGGCTTCCGTTGCGGATTCTTAGGACTTCTGCATATGGAAATCATTCAGGAACGACTTGAACGTGAATATAATCTTGACCTTGTTACCACAGCACCGTCTGTTGTATACAAGATAACAAAGACAGACGGGGAAACTATCTTTATTGATAACCCCACGAACTACCCCGACCCGTCCGAAATAGAAGTGGCAGAAGAGCCTATGGTAAAGGCGAATATCTACACTCCGTCTGAGTATGTCGGAAGTATAATGGATCTGTGCCAGGAAAGACGAGGCACTTTCAAGGATATGAAATACCTTGATCTTAACCGTGTTGAGATGCATTATGATTTACCGCTGAACGAAATAGTATACGATTTCTTCGATGCTCTGAAATCACGCACAAAGGGCTATGCAAGCTATGATTATGAAATGTCGGGATTCGTTCCGTCACGTCTTGTAAAGCTTGATATACTCCTTAACGGCGAGGTTGTCGATGCGCTCTCGTTCGTTGTTCATGCGGATAAGGCTTATGCAAGGGCAAGAAAGATCGCCGAAAAATTAAAGGACAACATTCCCCGTCAGCTGTTTGAGGTACCTATTCAGGCGGCAGTCGGCGGTAAAATTATTGCAAGAGAAACCGTAAAGGCTATGCGTAAGGACGTGCTTGCAAAGTGCTACGGCGGCGATATTACCCGTAAGAAGAAACTGCTCGAAAAGCAGAAAGAGGGTAAGAAACGTATGCGTCAGCTTGGAAGTGTCGAAGTACCGCAGGAAGCGTTTATGGCAGTGCTTAAGCTCGATGAATAAAGGACTTTATATCCATATCCCGTTCTGCCTGTCGAAATGCCCCTACTGCGACTTCTACTCGGTGGCTTTTGACAGCGATACGGCGAACAGATACAAGGACGCAGTGATAAGAAATCTGCGGTACTATCTGTCGCAGGACGAAAATCTCAGGTTTGACACGGTGTACTTCGGAGGAGGTACACCGATACTGCTTTGGCGTGAGATATGTGATATTATGGACGAAATTCAGCCGTACATCGCCTCAGGCGCAGAAATTACCGTTGAAGCAAACCCTTGCTGTACCGATGAAAACGCACTTCGTTCATTAAAGATGCATAATGTGAACAGGATTTCATTCGGCTTGCAAAGCGGCAATGACAGCGAGCTTAAAGCGCTCGGCAGAAGGCATAACAGCAAGGTCGGTGCAGATGCTGTAAAAATGGCATACAAAGCAGGCTTTGACAATATTTCGGGCGACATAATGCTCGGAATACCGCTCCAGACAAGCGACAGCCTTATTGAAACGATAAACTATATGACTTCCCTGCCGCTAAGTCACATTTCGGCTTATATGCTGAAAATCGAGCCGGATACGCCGTTTTCAAAGCGTCAGCTTATCCTTCCCGATGAAGACGGATATGCAAATATTTATCTTGAAACGGTAGAACGTCTTTCAGATAAGGGCTTCAGACAATACGAGATAAGCAATTTTGCAAAGGCGGGTATGGAGAGCAGGCACAATCTCAGATACTGGCGGTGCGAGGAATATCTCGGCATAGGCCCTGCCGCACATTCTTATTTCAACGGTGAACGTTTCGCTGTCGGACGTGACCTGAAAGCGTTTATCGAAAGCGAGGTTCAGCCTGCAATAATCACCGAGCGTGAATGCGGCGACTATGAAGAATGGGCTATGCTGAAATTGAGGCTCAGCGAGGGACTTGATTTTGATACAGCCGAAAAACGTTTCGGCATATCGAAAGACGATATACTGAAAAAATGCAGGCTTATTCCCGACGACCTGTATAAAACGGACGATAAGACGATAAGCCTTACCCCGAAGGGATTTCTGGTATCAAATGCCGTTATCGGCATATTAACGGATATATGATTTTTGGAGGAACTATGAACAAGGAATTACTAAAAGCCGATATTGAATCGGTACTTTCCGACAAGTATGAAGTTACAGCCGACAAGGCACAGCCCTATCAGCTGCACGAGGCGCTTTCATCTGCGATAATGAAGCAGATAGCGCCCATATGGAAGGACAGCAGAAAGGCTCATCTTGCCACACGCAGAGCGTGCTATTTTTCAGCCGAATTTTTAGTAGGCAGAGCCATTTACAATAACCTGCTCTGTCTTGGTGTAGAGGACGATGCAAGAGAGGTTCTTTCCTCGCTCGGCGCAAAGCTGTCCGACCTTGAAGAAATTGAAGATGCCGCACTCGGAAACGGCGGTCTCGGCAGACTTGCGGCTTGCTTTTTAGACAGTGCCGCTACATTGTCTTTACCGCTTGACGGCTACGGAATACGCTACAAGTACGGACTTTTCAAGCAGTCTATAGTTGACGGTTTTCAGAAAGAAGAGGCTGACGACTGGACTAAGTACGGCGACCCGTGGAGCAGAAGAAACGAAAGCGACAAGGTAATTATAAACTTTGCGGATCAGACAGTTGTTGCAGTGCCTTACGATATGCCTATCGTTGCATACGGCACAAGAAACATAGGAACACTGCGTTTATGGCAGGCTGAGCCTGTTAATACATTTGATTTTCTCAAGTTCAATGCACAGGACTATGTAAACGCAAGCATAGAGCAGATAAAGGCTGAAGATATTTCGAGAGTGCTTTACCCTAATGACGATACAAGAGAGGGCAAGATTCTCCGCTTCAAGCAGCAGTATTTCTTCTGTGCGGCTTCTCTTGCCGACATTGTGAAGAAGCACAAGGCGGCAGGATACGACATTGAAAAGCTGTACGAAAAGGTTACTATCCAGCTTAATGATACCCACCCCGTCATATCTATCCCCGAACTTATAAGAATACTTGTAGATAACGAGGGACTTTCATTCGAAAAGGCTCTTGAAATCGCCAAAAAGACATTCAACTACACAAACCACACCGTAATGGCTGAGGCTATGGAAAAGTGGGGACTTGATATAGTAAAGGAAGTCCTGCCTGGAATTTACGATATTATTTTGCAGATAAACGAGGCTTTCGTTGCCGAAATGTACGCAAAGGATATGCCCAAGGGCAAGACCGACTATATGAAGATGATTTCCGGCGGCGTTGTACATATGGCTAAGATGGCGGTTTACTGCTCAAGCTACACAAACGGCGTTGCGGCGCTCCATACCGAGATACTGAAGAACGATGTTTTAAAGGACTGGTATCAGCTTTTCCCCGAGAAATTCCAGAACAAGACAAACGGAATTACCCCAAGACGCTGGATTGCCCTTTGCAACAAGGAGTTATCATCGCTCATAACCGAACAGCTTGGTGATAATTCGTGGGTGACAGACCTTTCAAGGCTGAAAACGCTTGAAAGACTTCGTGGCGACAACAATATGATGCAGATATTCATGGATATAAAGCAGGAAAAGAAAAATCAGCTTGCCGCATATATGAAGGCGAAGGACGGCATTGAGGTTGACGCAAACAGCATTTTTGATATTCAGATAAAGCGTCTGCACGAATATAAAAGGCAGCTTCTCAATGCGTTCAGCATCCTTTATGTCTACTTTGGTATCAAGGACGAAAGCATAAAAAACTTCTATCCCACCACGTTTATATTCGGCGCAAAATCCGCCCCCGGATATATGAGGGCAAAGGCTATCATCAAGTATATAAACGAAATCGGTAAGCTTATCAATGCCGATGAAGAAGTAAACAAGCTGATAAAGGTCGTATTCGTGCAGAATTACAACGTTTCCTATGCGGAAAAGCTGGTTACTGCCGCCGATATTTCAGAGCAGATTTCTACCGCAGGAACAGAAGCGTCCGGTACGGGCAATATGAAGTTTATGCTCAACGGCACTGTTACTCTCGGCACATATGACGGTGCAAACGTCGAGATAGTGCAGGAGGCAGGCGAAAGCAACAACTATATCTTCGGCGCAAGAGTCGAGGAGCTTGAAAAGATAATGAAGGACTATGATCCGAGAAAACTCATCAGCAAGAACCCGAAAATCAAGCGTGTTCTTGATACGCTTATTGACGGCACTGTGAGCGATGGCGGAACAGGCGATTTCAAGGAGCTTTACTTTGCTCTGACAGACGGTGCAAGCTGGCACGTTCCCGATCATTACTACCTGCTCGGCGACCTTGAATCCTACGTTGAGGCAAAGCTGAAGGCAAACAGCGACTATGCAAACTCCCGCCTTGACTTCGCAAGAAAGTGCTGGGCGAATATGTGCTTCTCGGGCAAGTTCAGCTCTGACAGAACGATAAGCGATTACGCCAAGGAGATATGGAAGATAGAGCCGGTACAGCTGTAAGAGGTATAATGTATGATAAATGGCATACACCACGTTTCGTTTAAATGCGGCAGCGGCGAACAATTAAGAAGGGTTATCGCTTTCTACAGCGATACGCTCGGCATACCGATTATAAGGCGATGGGGTTCGGACAGTGACAATCCTATCGGAGTTATGTTCGATACGGGAAACGGCATAATCGAGGTTTTCTCAAATGCCGAAAGCGACTTGCCGCAAGGCGTAATAAGGCATTTCGCACTTGACGTAACCGATGTGGACGAACTTGCGGACAGGATTGAAAAAGCCGGATATGAGGTATTCGTAAAGCCGAAAAACATTTATATTCCTGCCGAGAATCCGCTTGAAGCAAGGATCGCTTTCTGCTACGGACCGCTCGGTGAGGAAATCGAACTTTTCTGCGAAAAGTAAACAAAACAGCCGCAGGCCTGCGATAAAGCGGTCTGCGGCTTTGCTGTATTCAGCTGTCGATTTCGGGGATGCCGGTAGTGTAGCCGTAAGCTGAGGCGCACTCTTTGGCGAGGGTCAGGAACAGCTCTCTTGTGGCTGTAAGGGCGGAGAGCAGGTCGTCCGCATCGTAGCGGGAAAAGCAATCGCCGAGCTTATCGACGATGAACGGCTCTGCCCACTGCTCTGCCATTCTGCCGTTATGCCATGTATCGTAGGCCTTGCTGTGAATGCAGCGTTCATACATCTCGATAACTATGATCAGTTTTGTCTTAAGATAGCCGTTCACGCACATTATCGCTGTCCAAAGCTCTCCACGTCTGATTTTCTTCTCTGCCCACACGGTATGGAACATAAAATCATTTGTAAGATTACGGAAACTTTCCTCTGATAAAGCGGTAAAATCACAGGGTGTGATTTTTGATGATTTACAAATAAGCTGTGATATGCCGCAAGCGTCATAACAAAGCGAAAAACCACGATTCAGAATAAAATCAGCATTGTGTGATTTAAGTAGATTTATAAGGCTGTCGTCAGACATAACAATCATATCAACATCAAGGGATTTTTCGAATAAGATACGTCGTTCTTTTTCTCCTGCAAAGGTATCTTCAACAAATGAATATACAGGCTTGCCCAGTTTGTTTATTATATTATTTTCGTAAAGCAATATTTTCGGTTCAGAGCAAGCGATAATCAGATCGAGGTCGGAGTATTCGTCCGCCTTTAAAATTTCTCTTGCCTGCGAGCCGACAATTATTACCGCCTTTATTTCGGGCTGAGTTTCGCACACAGCAAGCAAACATTTAAGCAATTCATCGTAACGATTCATAGACACCTCCGTTAAAGCAGAAAAGGAAAAGTCACAGTAAAATGCTGTGACTTTAGTTTGTGGAAAAGTCTTGTATTTGATGCACTTCTGTTATATCATTCAGCTTAGGTTATGACAGCAGGCTACAGATAGTGCTATTTGTCGGATAGCAGCATTGTTTTTATTTGCACTGCTATTTATTACATTTGCTATCATTTTCTCTTTTTGTAGGGGAGTGGGCTTGCCCCTCCCGTCGAATCGATGTTTGTGATTTTCTGAGCGTTTTTAATCTATCAAGTATCAAGGGTAAAATGCAATTCCTTTTTACATTGGTTTGCTTTTGAATTGTTTATTATAATTACAATGATGTTTCGGGAGGGGCAAGCAAGGCAAGTGATAAGTGTTCTTTTGCAAAGATTAGTGAAAACAACAAGGATTGGTGCAACGGGAGGGGCAAGCCCGCTCCCCTACGAAAAGCGAGGGTGATAGTGCGGTTTTGGTGGGGTTGATGCGAGGTAAATTGTGGTAGGGATTGTGATTGCTAAGAAGTTTTGAAGATAGTACTCCTATTAATTTCAATCCCAACCATAGTTGGCTCAGCTTGACCAAGCAACAGAACCTCACCCTTTTCCGAGGGCGGGCATGGATGCCCGAAGTTGAACGCCCAAAGTTTCGCAAGGATGCGAAACCAACAGAGCGTTCATTTAAAGGCAAGGGTGATGGCGCTTTTCGTGGGATAGTGCGGATGTGAAACCAACAGAGCGTTCTTTAAAAGGCAAGTGTGGTGGTGCGGAGCAAGGGATAGTGCGGTTTTATGAATGGTCAATGTCGGTGCAGTTGCACCGGTACACTAACGAAATTATTAACAACCTGTCGGCACGGAAACGGTTTTAAGCAGTGTTGGCGATGTATTTCACAGGGTGGATTTAATAATAATCGGTTTTTCTACAGACTGAAAGCCACAGTAAAATGCTGTGGCTTTTATTATTTACGTTAATACTCAAGCGGTTCAAGCTTTGTGAGATCGAACGGGGTTTCCTGATATACGCAGAAGTTGAGCCAGTTTGAGTACATAAGGCTTGCGTGACCTCGCCAAGTAAAATGCGGTGTCAGCTTAGGGTTATCATCGGGGAAATAGTTATACGGCACTTCTATCGGTATGCCCTTTTCCACGTCACGCATATACTCATCCTTGAGCGTGTTCCTGTCGTACTCGGCATGACCTGTGATAAATATCTGTCTGTTAGTGCGGTCTGCAACGATATATGCTCCCGCAATATCCGAATAGGCAAGCAGGGCAAGATTAGGATTGGTTTCAATATCCTCCATCTTTACACCCGTATAACGTGAATGGGGTACCATAAAAATATCGTCAAAGCCCTTGAGAAGCGGGTGGTTGACCGCATTTATCTTATGGGGGAAGATGCCGAACATCTTCTTGTCAAGCACCTGCTTCTGAATACCGTAATGATAGTACAGCCCTGCAAATGCCGCCCAGCAGATATGCACCGTGCTGAATGCGTGAGTTTTGCTCCACTCCATTATATCGCACAGTTCCTTCCAGTAATGGACGGAGTTGAAGTCGAGCAATTCAACGGGCGCACCGGTTATAATAAGTGCGTCAAAATACTGCTCCTTTATCTGATTGAAGGTGGTGTAGAAGTTCAGAAGATGCTCCTGCGAGGTGTTTTTCGGATTGTGTGTTTCCGTTTTCACAAGAGTAATATCCACCTGCAAGGGAGTGTTACTGAGCAGCCTTAAAAGCTGTGTTTCGGTAACTATCTTTGTAGGCATAAGGTTTACTATAGCGACCTTCAGCGGTCTTATGTCCTGTCGTGATGCTTTTTCATCAGCCATAACGAAAATATTCTCGTTGACAAGCGTGCTGAAAGCCGGCAGATTATTCGGTATTTTAATCGGCATTTACATCATCCTTTTCATTTCGTCATAATATTTGATTATACCACACGAAACGTATAAATGCAAGCAAAACAGATAATATCACCGAATTTGCGTGATTATTCCGATAACTCCCGATAAATCATCGCACCTTGCAAAAACCTTGTCGGTAATTTCCGACGGCACATCGACTATATCCTTTATGAACACTGTCCGTATACCCGACGCTATGCCTGCCCTGAGCCCGTTTGAGCTGTCCTCGACTATAAGACATTCCGACTTGTTAAAGCCTGTTTTCTCTGCCGATTTTATGAATATTTCGGGATCCGGCTTGCCTTTCGTTATCTCATCGCCGCCGATAATTCCGTCAAAATATCCGAGTATGCCCGAATGCTCAAGCTCATTCGCCGCAGAAGCGTGATATGTAGAGGTGGCAACGTACATTCCGACTTTATTCGCTTTAAGATATGTGCAAAGCTTATCAAAACCTTGCTTTACGGGTATGCCGTTCTTCTCTTCAAATTCCGCAAAATACTGCTTTGCGTATCCCCAGTATTTATCAAAGGGGTAATCCTCGCCAAGCTCGGAAAGAAAGAGGGTTTTCATCGAATCATAATTCAGTCCGATAGAACGGTACGGGAGCGAAAGGTCAAACGGCAGGCTGTACTTATCAATCACATACTGCCATGCCTTAAGCCCTATCCTTTCGCTGTCAAGAAGCGTGCCGTCCATATCGAATATTAACGCTTTAATCATTTATTCACCGCTACTACGGCACTGCATCCGTCAAGATGAACACTGCCCGATAAATCTATCTTCTTTCCTGTAAGCACATCTGTGAATTCACCGGAAATACCTGGATTGAAGTCAAACGGATTATCGTCTATATTAAGAAGCGTTACAACTGTTTCTCCGTCACAGTCACGTCTGAACGAGAACTGTCTGTTTAAAAGCTGTAAAGGTGTATAATCGCCGTGAGCGAGCGCCTTTGAGGAGGTACGTAGATTACACAGCGCAGTTATCTCGCCTGTGAGATCGGCTATACCCTCAGCCCTGAACTTTTCCTCGTTATATTCAACACGCAGAGCGTCATCGCCGTTGTGCTTGTCGCCCTCTATGCCGTACTCACTGCCGTAATAAACGCCGGGTATGCCGGGCATTGTGAACAGGAGCGGATAAATCACGGGAAGCTGACGCTTATTGTTAAGCATTGTGGCGATTCGTGAAACATCGTGATTGTCAACAAAGCTGTAAAGTAGCTTTCCTGTATAAAGACACCACTGCTCTTTTCCGAACTGGCGGTTGAGCGAGTGTGCTATCTCAAACATATTAAGGTCGTTGAAGCTGGAGAACAAGCCCTTATAGCATTCGTAATTGGTCACGCTGTCAAGCATTTCGGGATTCATCCAGCGGTTGTAATCGCCGTGGAGCGTTTCGCCCATCAGCCAGAAATCGTTTTTCAGCCACTTGCAATGACCGTGCAGTTCCTTCAGGAAATTAAGGTCGAGGCAGTACGCAACATCGAGGCGAAGTCCGTCAATGTCGAACTCCTTTACCCACCCTGTGATGACCTCCTTTAAGTATTCCTTTACTGCGGGATTGTACAGATTGAGCTTTACAAGCTCGTAATGTCCTTCCCAGCCCTCGTACCAGAAGCCGTCATTATAGCAGGAATTTCCGTCATTGATATGAAACCAGTCACGATAACTGTTGTTGCCGTTTCTGACTTCAACGAATTTTGTGAAATCTCTGCCGACGTGGTTGAACACGCCGTCAAGTATTACCTTGATGCCGTTTTCATGCAGCTTTTTGCAAAGTGCGGCGAAATCTGCGTTTGTGCCGAGTCTGCTGTCTATTTTTGTATAGTCAACGGTATCATATCCGTGCGCTACCGACTGGAACACAGGTCCGAAATATATAGCGTTGAAGCCCATTTCCTTTATGTGAGGAATAGCGTCCTCTATCTTTTTAAGTCTGTTTTCGGTGTTCTCCGAATAATCGTTTGTCTTGGGGCAACCGCAGAATCCTAAAGGATAAATGTGATATACCGCAAAGTTTGTGAAATCGCTCATTTTGAAATCTCCCTTATTTATTTTACACATCCGTAATGGCATAAAGCTCCGCCGCCGAATCAAAAACCGGTTTATCCGAAACGAACAGAGCAATATTATGCTCCTGCGCTTTTAGCAAAGCGTCGGCATCCGGTCTTACCTTTTCGCAAAGCACAACACAGGAAGCACCCGTGTGTGCCGCTACGGCTATCGTGTTTACGTTTCCGATAACGGTAAACCAAGCACAGCCTTCAAGGTCTTTGGTCATTGCAAGACTTAACAGGTCGCACGAAAACACATTACTTATAACACTGTCTTCGTTACCGCTGTTAAGAACTCCGAACAATCCTTTTTCTATAAGCTGTCCGACCGTCATTTGTGAAACCTGCCTTTATTGATTGTTGCGATTCATGCCGTGTTATATGCAAAATGCACAAATCATATTGCTATTATACCACAATCCTGTCCTTATGTAAAGTTGAAAAATACACGTTGAATTTGTAGAAAATGACGATTTTTAGGTAAAAATAGAGTAAATTTATCCGATATAAAAATACCGATTAGTGCAACATACACAAAGAGTTGTGCAAATTTTGGTTACTAATATATAGTGAAATTTACATAGCAGATATGTTATAATTATCATATTCCCGTGAGTCTGCAAGAATTGCGGGTCAAATCCAAGGAGGTTATATAATGGGTTCCAAAGAAAAAAATACCGTACCGTTCAACGGCACGCCCGAACAAGAAAAGGCACTGCGTGAAATGATCGGTAATCACAAGGGTCAGCAGGGCGCACTTATGCCTGTACTGCAACAGGCTCAGGAAATCTACGGCTATCTTCCTATTGAGGTTCAGTCAATAATAGCCGAAGAAATGGGAATACCGCTTGAAAAGGTATATGGTGTTTCTACGTTCTACTCGCAATTCTCACTTTATCCCAAGGGTAAGTACAAAATCTCGGTATGTCTGGGTACAGCCTGCTATGTTAAAGGCTCGGGCGACATATTCGCAAAACTCTCCGAAAAACTCGGAATTTCGGACGGAAAATGCACACAGGACGGCATATTCTCACTTGACGCCTGTCGCTGTATAGGAGCGTGCGGACTTGCTCCCGTAATGACAGTAAACGACGATGTATACGGAAAGCTGACCGTTGACGAGATCGACGGTATTCTGGCTAAATATACAGAATAATGTTTCCGGAAATTTCTCTTAACATTCTTGATGTTGTGCAGAATTCTATCGGCGCACGGGCTTCGCTTGTCGAAATAACCGTCAGCATTGACACAACGGCGGATACTCTTACGGTCATCATCAGGGATGACGGCCGTGGAATGAGCGAGGCAGAGCTGTCAAAAGCCGTCGATCCGTTCTATACCACAAGAACAACGAGAAAATACGGATTCGGAGTACCTTTTTTCAAAGCCGCATCGGAAATGACCGGCGGCAGCTTCGAGATAAGCTCAGAAGAAGGAGAAGGTACTTATATAAAGGCTGTTTTTGTACTGTCGCACATCGACAGAATGCCGCTGGGCGATATGACGGGTACGCTTATATCGCTTATAAATGCGAACTGCCGTATAGATTTCAGCTATAACTATTCGGTTGACGAAAAGCGGTTTTCGCTTGATACAAGGCAGCTCAGAGCCATACTCGGCAGTGTTCCGTTAAATATACCCGAGGTCACGGGATATATCACCCGTTATCTTGAGGAAAATACGGCCGAGGTAAACGGCGGCATCAAATATTAACGACCACGAAAGGATAATTTAAGATATGAAATCTCTTGAAGAATTAGCTGCTATCCGTGACAAGATGCAGAACGTTGTGAACCTGAGAAGCGAAGCATCGGACTGCACAAGAATTGTTGTCGGAATGGCGACCTGCGGAATTGCGGCAGGGGCAAGACCTGTTCTCAAAGCATTTTCCGACGGGATACAGGAAAAGGGCATAAAAGACGTAATGGTAATACAGGAAGGCTGTATCGGTCTTTGCCAGTATGAGCCTGTTGTTGAAGTCATCACACCCGGCAAGGAAAAGGTGACATACGTCAATATGACATCTGAAAAGGCTGCAGAAGTAATCGAACAGCACATTATCGGCGGCAACGTTGTAACGAAGTACACGATAAACTCCGCTATGTAAAACTGAAAGGAAACTAATATATGTATCGTTCACAAGTATTGATATGCGGTGGTACCGGTTGTACTTCTTCAGGCAGTGTTAAAATTGCCAAAAGATTACAGGAAGAAATCGACAAGAACGGTCTTACCGACGAAGTTATGGTAGTCCGCACAGGATGTTTCGGTCTGTGTGCGCTCGGTCCTATTATGATCGTTTATCCTGAGGGTACATTCTACTCGATGGTAAAGGAAGAGGATATTGCTGAAATCGTTTCAGAGCATCTGCTCAAGGGACGTATCGTTACACGTCTTGTATACGATGAAACAGTCGCAGAAAACGAGATAAAGTCGCTCAAGGAAACCGACTTCTATAAAAAGCAGCACAGAATCGCACTCAGAAACTGCGGTGTAATCAATCCCGAATGTATCGACGAATATATCGGAAGAAACGGTTATGAGGCACTCGGAAAGGTCCTCAAGACAATGACTCCCGATGATGTAATTCAGGTAATTCTTGATTCGGGTCTGCGTGGCAGAGGCGGCGGCGGATTCCCTACGGGCAAGAAGTGGCAGCTTGCAAAGAATCTTGTCAAGGACGCAGATCAGAAGTATGTATGCTGTAACGCCGACGAGGGCGACCCCGGCGCATTCATGGACCGTTCGGTTCTCGAAGGCGATCCCCACGTTGTAATCGAAGCTATGGCTATTGCAGGCTATGCGATAGGCGCAACACAGGGCTATATCTACATAAGAGCGGAATATCCCATCGCTGTTCAGCGTTTACAGATAGCAATAGATCAGGCAAGAGAATACGGTCTGCTCGGAAAGAACATTTTTGACAGCGGATTCGACTTCGACCTTGATATAAGACTTGGCGCAGGCGCATTCGTATGCGGCGAAGAAACAGCGCTTATGACATCTATCGAAGGTAACAGAGGCGAGCCCAGACCCCGTCCTCCCTTCCCTGCTGAAAGCGGTCTTTTCAAGAAGCCTACCGTACTCAACAACGTTGAAACATACGCTAACATTCCTCAGATAATCCTTAACGGTGCAGACTGGTTCGCATCTATGGGTACTGAAAAGTCAAAGGGTACAAAGGTATTCGCACTCGGCGGTAAGATACACAACACGGGACTTGTTGAGGTTCCTATGGGTACTACACTGCGTGAGGTTATTTACGAAATCGGCGGCGGTATCCCCAACGGCAAGAAATTCAAGGCGGCTCAGACTGGCGGTCCTTCAGGCGGATGTATCCCTGCGGAGCATCTCGATATACCGATAGACTATGATAACCTTATTGCTATCGGCTCTATGATGGGTTCGGGCGGACTTATCGTTATGGACGAGGATAACTGTATGGTAGATATTGCGAAGTTCTTCCTTCAGTTCACCGTTGATGAATCCTGCGGTAAATGTACACCCTGCCGTATCGGTACAAAGCGTCTTTACGAAATGCTCGAAAAGATAACATCGGGCAACGCTACTATGGAAGACCTCGACAAGATGGAGAAGCTGTGCTACTACATCAAGAACAACTCTCTGTGCGGTCTTGGTCAGACAGCTCCCAACCCCGTTTTATCAACTCTGCGTTACTTCAAGAACGAGTATATTGCACACGTTCAGGATAAGAAGTGTCCTGCTGGCGTATGTCAGGATCTTCTCACATACAAGATCATCGACCTCAAGTGTAAGGGCTGTACAGCCTGCGCAAGAGGATGCCCTGTCGGAGCAATCTCGGGTACTGTCAAGCAGCCCCACACCATTGACACTGCAAAGTGCATCAAGTGCGGTGCTTGTATGGCTAAGTGTAAGTTCGGTGCAATTATTAAGGAATGATCCGGTTTGACGGATAACTGAAAGGAATAAATTTTACTATGGTTAATATAAAGATTAACGGCATAGAGTACGCAGTCGAAGAAGGTACAACCATCCTTGAAGCCTGTCGTCTTAACGGCATCAAAATTCCTACTCTCTGCTGGTTAAAGGATATAAACGCAATCGGTGCGTGCCGTATCTGCGTGGTTGAAATGACAGGCGCAAGAAGCCTTGTTGCATCGTGCGTTTACCCGTTATCGAAATTTGATGAAGGCAAGAACATTCTGACGCACTCCCCTGCTGTATTACAGAGCAGAAAGATGACGTTACAGCTTCTTCTTTCAGATCACAATATGGACTGCCTTGCCTGCTCAAGAAACGGAAGCTGTGAGCTTCAGGAGCTGTGTAAGGAACTTGGTGTTGACGATACGACATTTTTCGAGGGCGAGAAGAACGAGTACGATATTGACTACAGCTCGAAGCATATGTTCCGTGACAACAACAAGTGCATTCACTGCCGCCGTTGTATCGCCGCCTGCGACAAGCTCCAGGGTATCGGCGTAATCGGTGCGAACAACAGAGGCTTCAAGACAAGCATAGACTGTGCGTTTGACCTTGATCTTGCCGAGACTGCCTGCGTATCTTGCGGTCAGTGTATAACAGCTTGTCCTACAGGTGCGCTTGCAGAAAAGGACGATACGGACAAGGTATGGGATGCACTTGCAGATCCCGAAAAGGTAGTTGTAGTCCAGACCGCTCCCGCAGTAAGAGCATCGCTCGGAGAGGCATTCGGCTATCCTATGGGTACACCCGTAGAGGGCAAGATGGTTGCGGCTCTTCGCAGACTCGGCTTCAATGCCGTATTTGACACAAACTTCGGTGCAGACCTTACTATAATGGAGGAATCGCACGAATTCCTTGACAGAGTTACAAACGGCGGTGTACTTCCGATGATCACATCATGTTCACCCGGCTGGATAAGATTCTGCGAGGCTTACTTCCCCGAATTTATCCCCAACCTTTCTTCCTGCAAATCTCCTCAGCAGATGAACGGTGCTATCACAAAGACATACTGGGCAAAGAAGATGGGCATCGACCCCAAGAACATTGTAAGTGTTTCTGTGATGCCGTGTACAGCTAAGAAATTCGAGATAGGCAGAGAGGATCAGTCTGCGGCAGGCGTTCCCGATGTTGATATTTCAATCACAACAAGAGAACTTGTCAAGATGATAAACCGTGCCGGCTTACGCTTCAGAGATCTGCCCGACGAGGTTGCAGATTCGCCTTTAGGAAACGGCACAGGCGCTGCTGTTATCTTCGGTGCTACGGGCGGCGTTATGGAAGCGGCTCTTCGTACAGCTGTATGGAAGCTGACAGGCGAAGCTGCCGACAGCCCCGTTGAATTCAAGGATGTAAGAGGCGTTGAGGGTATCAAGACGGCTGAATACAAGGTAGGCGACCTTACTGTAAAGGTAGCTGTTGTATCGGGTCTTGCAAACGCTAAGAAGTTCCTTACCAAAGTTAAGAACGGCGAGGTAGAATGCCACTTCATCGAAATCATGGCTTGTCCCGGCGGATGTGTAAACGGCGGCGGTCAGGTTATCCAGCCTGCAGATGTACGCAACTTTACCGACATCCGTGCAGAGCGTGCAAAGGCACTCTACAGCCTTGATGACGCAAACAAGCTCAGAAAGTCGCACGAAAGCCCCGATGTAAAGGAAGTATATGAAAACTTCCTCGGAGAACCCGGAAGCCACATTGCTCACGAGATTCTTCATACATCGTATAAGGCAAGTCACTTAAGCAAGTAACAACCATTATATAACCGTGAACCGCTCTGCTGTACGGCAGGGCGGTTTACATATTTCAATCGGCTTGCGGATAATATGGCAGATTTGGCCGATTAACTTTTAGCTAATAAGCTAAACTCTGAAAATTGTTACATACATTTGTTTATAACGAACATTTATGGAACAGAAAAAAGCAAGTTACACGGTTTTCATTGGACAAATTGCACAATAATATAATATTAATTTTGACTATAATGTGAATTGAATTAAGCGTTTCAATGTGGTAAAATCAATGTAAACAGATGTGTGTAAACGATTGCAACACATTACATTATGGAGGTTTTTTAATATGAATTTCAAAAGAATTCTTGCAGGCGTTATGGCCGGTGCTACCGCTATTTCTCTTGCAGCTTGTTCTAACAGCGGTAACGGGGGCTTTGACTCAACCGCTACTTCTGATACTTCAAGTACCGGAACAACGATTGATGATGAAAAAGAAAATCCGGTCAGCGTTGGTAATATCAGTTTAAACGCAGGTGAAGATGTTGAGCCTGCAGAGCTTCAGTATCTCGGCTGCTACGATATAACAACAGCCGGTGACGTAAAGCCTGCATATAAGTATTTCTCGGAAAACTACGGCTGTACAATCAAATGTACAATAGTAGGTTCTCTCCAGATACTTGAAAAGCTGACAACGGCTATTTCATCGGGCGAATCTCCTGACCTTGTTGACTACGCAGACAACACATTCCCGCTCATTATGTCAAAGAATATGTACACACCTCTTGACGACTATATGGATCTTTCAGCTCCTCAGTGGTCAGGTCTTGAGCAGTATATAAACAAGTACAAGTGGAACGGCAAGAACTACTACTACCCCTGGGCTTATAACGTTTCACCCTACTTCCTTATCTACAACAGAGGAGTATTTGAGCAGATAGGTCTTGACGATCCCAAGGAGCTTTATGATGAAGGCAAGTGGACATGGGATGCAATGACCGATGTAATCCGTAGGTTCATCGACTCGGATACCGACGGCAACAGAACAGGTCTTTACGGTGCTACCGAATATACAGCACAGGCAATAATCGACTCAACAGGCGTACCGCTTATAGAGATCGGTGAGGACGGTAAGCTGGTAAGCAACTTCAGCAACGCAAACGTTGACAGAGCCGCTACATATATGCAGTCGCTCAAGAGCGAAGGTCTCGCAAAGTTCCAGGAAGGCGTTATAAACGTTGACGAAGAACCTATCGTTTCGGGTACAGCGGCATTCCAGGGTATGGGCGAATGGATTATCACTAACTATGCAAGAAAGATGACAAAGGATGATTCTCTTGATATATTCTTTGTACCCTTCCCCAGAGATTCACAGGCTGATGAATATTATTATTCAATGTCGGCATTCGGTTATCTTGTACCCGCAGGTTCAAAGTATGCAAAGCAGGCTTCTGTATTCATCAACTGCTGCCGTCTGAGCACCACAGATGAAGATCTTAAGGCTACAACAAAGGCAAGTATCATGAAGAACAAGAAGTATACGGATGAACAGTACGACTTCCTGTACAGCTTCAAGGAAATCAACAATTTCCACGCTGTAGTTGACGAGCCTTACGGTCTTGACGAAACAACAGGTCAGATAATCAAGGATATTCTCGGCAACACGCTGTTCGATCTGCAGAGCGAAACATACGCAGGTCAGTCATGGACACAGATGCGTGAAGCTAATATCGGTTCAATCAACAAGCAGATTGAATACTACAACGGTCTTATCTCAAGCGGTAACTCCTGAGTAGAATAAAGCGAATAATAAAAATAACCGCAGTTTTCGGACTGCGGTTATTTTTATGCGTTTTTTGCATAGCAAAAGGGCTTTGAAAATCAAAGCCCTCAGTTTGTAGAAAAAGTTTGTTTTTTAAAGAATAGTGAAATTTCTCTATCCCTAACCCCAAACCCCTTCCCAGTGGGAAGGGGCTATATTACTGGGGCTACCGCCCCTAGACCCTGTCGGGGGCTACGCCCCTGCGACCCCATTTTTATCAACGATAGAGGTTTATCGACAGTCTGAGGGCTTTGAAAATCAAAGCCCTCGTATTATTTTACATATTTACTTTACCATATCGCTGTTATTGATAGCGGAAACAAGTGCGCTGACGGAACTGTTGATGATGTCGGTATGGATACCTGCGCCCCAGAACGAGTTTCCGTTCTTGTCGCATATCTCAACATAAGCCGCCGCCTTTGACTTTGAGCCTACCTCTATAGCGTGTTCATTGTATGTTACTAAGCTGTAGCTTAGTCCAAGACCGTTCTTTATAGCGTCGCTCACTGCGTCAAGTCTGCCGTTGCCGCTGCCGGTATACACTGCCGTACTGCCCTTGTAATCTGCTGTAACGGTAGCTGTGATTCCGCCGTTTTCCTGCTTATAGTGTGCCTCGGTGATTTTCAGTGCGGTTTCCTTATTCACGAAATTACTGCGGAATACTTCGTACACTTCATCGGGAGTAAGCTCCTTATGCTGATGATCAGAAACGGATTTAACCGTATAGCCGACTTTTTCACGGAACTTCTTAGGCAGGTCTACGCCGTACTTCTGCTGTAACAGATAACCGATACCGCCCTTTCCGCTCTGGCTGTTGATACGGATAACGTCACCGTCATACTGTCTGCCAATATCCATAGGGTCTATGGGCAGATAAGGAACTGTCCAATGCTCAGGGTCCTTTTCCTCACGCCACTTCATACCCTTTGCAATAGCGTCCTGATGTGAGCCTGAGAATGCCGCAAACACGAGAGAGCCGCTGTAGGGCTGTCTGTCGTAGACCTTCATACAGGTCATCTTCTCGTAAACCTCTGTTATCGAGGGCAGATCGGAGAAGTCAAGCTTCGGGTCTACGCCGTGCGAGTACATATTAAGAGCAAGCGTTACTATGTCAACGTTACCGGTACGCTCACCGTTTCCGAACAGAGTACCCTCTATTCTGTCAGCGCCGGCAAGTAAGCCAAGCTCGCTGTCTGCAACGGCACAGCCTCTGTCATTATGGGGATGAAGCGAAACGATAACGTTCTCCCTGTTCACCATATTCTTGCACATATACTCAACCTGACTTGCGTAAACGTGCGGAAGCGACATTTCTACGGTAACGGGCAGATTGATTATAACCTTATCATCGGGGGTGGGCTGCCATACGTCAAGCACCGCATTGCATATCTCAAGCGCAAATTCAGGCTCTGTTCCGGTAAAGCTCTCGGGCGAATACTCAAACTTGAAATCGCCGGGTGTCTTTTCTCTGTATTCCTTGAGCAGCTTTGCTCCTTCAACGGCAATATCAATGATCTCGTTCTTGGGCTTTCTGAATACCTGTTCTCTTTGTGCAACAGAGGTGGAGTTATACAGATGTACAACTGCGTGCTTTGCACCTGCAAGCGCTTCAAACGTTTTCTTTATGATGTGTTCTCTTGACTGGGTAAGTACCTGAATAGTCACGTCATCGGGGATAAGGTCCTGTTCTATCAATGCACGGCAGAATTCATATTCCGTTTCGGACGCTGCGGGGAAACCTATCTCGATCTCCTTGAAGCCTATCGCTACAAGCACCTTGAAGAATTCGAGCTTTTCTTCAAGATTCATAGGAACTATAAGCGCCTGATTTCCGTCACGCAGATCGACACTGCACCATATAGGAGCCTTGTCTATGTACTCCTTTTTTGTCCAATCAAGACACTGTACGGGAGGCATGAAATATCCTCTGGAGTATTTGTTTGTGTTCATTGTACCTTTCATAAATTATGTCCTTTCCCTATTTGGTTTTCCGATGCAGGCATTTAAAAAGCAATGTAAATACACAAAACCCCGCCTCTGTAAAGAGACGGGGTAAATCCTCGTGGTACCACTCTTTTTGACACAACGTTTACTGCCGTGTCCGCTTATGCCACATCTAACAATGTGCTTCTCTGTAACGGGAGAACCCGTCATAACTTACTGCAATGTTCAGTCATGCGACTCTCAGGCGAGCTATATCCGACCTTTAATATTGCCTTGCACCATACGGCAACTCTCTGTAAATAAACGTGCGGCTTTTTTCCTGATCAACGTCTTTTCCTATTAACAAATATTATTATATCTCAGAAAAACACATTTGTCAATAGTTTTTTACAAATTATTCGCCTATCATTTCAATAAGCTGTTGCTGACTTATGACCGTAACGCCGAGCTGCTGTGCTTTTGTCAGCTTGCTTCCTGCCTCCTCGCCTGCAAGAACGTAGCTTGTTTTCTTGGAAACCGAGCCGCTGCACTTGCCGCCGTTTTGTTCTATAAGCGTTTTTGCCTCATCTCTTGTCATATCGGGGAGCGTTCCCGTTATTACAAATGTCAGACCTGCCAGCTTGTCGCTCTTTACATCAGACTGATACACCGTGTTCACGCCGTAAGATTTCAGCCTTTCGATAAGCTCTGTCATATGAGGCTCGTGAAGTGCGGTGAAGATGTTATTTGCAAGAATATCACCGAAATTCTCTACAGCGGAAATTTCTTCGGGCGAAGTTTCCGACAGCTTTTCTATACTGCCGAAGTGCTTCATCAGAAGCTGTGCGTTTTTCTGACCTATGCCCTTTATTCCGAGTGCGAATAAAAGCCTGTCGGGAGAATTCGCTTTTGAGTTTTCGATATTTGCAATCAGCTTTGAAGCAGAAACCTTTGCAAAGCCCGGCAGCATTTCAAGGTCCTGCTGTTGAAGTCCGTAAAGATCGGCAACGGTGCTAATAAGTCTGTTTTCTACAAGCTGTTTTACCACAGCTTCTCCCAGACCGTCAATATTCATAGCCGGCCTTGAGGCGAAATGCTCGATATTTTTAAGAAGCTGTGCGGGACAATCAATGTTCACACAGCGGATAACCGCCTCGTCCTCTGCCCTTTCCGCCTTTCCGTGACAAACGGGACAGATATGGGGTATGATGAACGGCTCGCTGTTTTCGGCGTGGCTTACGCTTCTTACGACCTCGGGGATAATATCTCCTGCCTTGCGGACAGCGATAATATCGCCTATTCTTATATCCTTGCTGTCGATATAGTCCTGATTATGAAGCACCGCTCTTGATACGGTAGTGCCTGCAAGCCATACAGGCTCGAACACGGCAACGGGAGTGAGTGCGCCCGTCCTGCCGACATTTATCTCTATATCAAGCAGTTTCGTTTCCTTTTCTTCGGGGGGATATTTGAACGCTACCGCCCACTTCGGCACCTTTGCGGTACTGCCGAGCTCGTTTCTGAGTTCAAAATCATCGACCTTTATGACCGCACCGTCAATATCGTAGGAATAACTCTGCCTGTTCTCACCTATCTCCATAATGCGTGAAACGGCATCTTCGATATTATCAAAGGTCTTATAGCCGTCTATCACATTGAAGCCGAGCGACTTCATATAGTCAAGGCTCTCGCTGTGGCAGGTAAGCTCCCTGCCCTCGATACGCTGAAGATTAAATACGAATATATCAAGGCCTCTTGAAGCTGTCACCCTGCTGTCCTTCTGGCGCAGTGAGCCTGCGGCGGCGTTACGGGGGTTCTTAGCCGGCTGTTCATCGTTCTCAAGCTGTTTTCTGACCAGCTTTTCAAAGTCGGCTTTGGGCATATACACCTCTCCCCTGACTTCTATAAATGGTATCTTTTCGCTAAGTTCCATAGGTATCGACTTTATGGTTTTCAGATTTTTAGTGATGTCCTCGCCCACAAAGCCGTCGCCTCGTGTAGAGCCCCTGACGAACACTCCGTCCTTGTATTCAAGCGAAACAGATAAGCCGTCTATCTTGGGTTCAACGCAGTATACAGCCTTGCCTACGGCTTTTTTCACACGCTCGTCAAATTCATACAGCTCGCCTTTTGAGAATACGTCCTGCAGGCTTCCCATCTGTACCTCGTGAGTTACCTTCTCGAATGTGTTGATGGCATATCCGCCGACGTGCTGTGTGGGAGAACTTTCGGAAACAATTTCGGGATTTTCCGCTTCTATCTCCTTTATTCTTCTCATCAGCCTGTCGTACTCATCGTCCTCTATAGTAGGATCGTCAAGAACATAGTAGTTGAAATTGTGCTGTTCGACCTCTCTGCAAAGCTGTTCGTATTCACTTTTTATCTGCTCTTTATCCATTGTAATTCCTTCCGTTTTCGGTTATTCATACGGCTCTGCCTCAAAGTCATTTATTGCGTCGACAATGTCTTTATCTTCGGATACCACATGAGTGAAGCTCTCCGGCACATTTCCGACAATGACCGTTTCGGCAATAAGAAAATCTCCGCTGACATCTGTTTGCACAGAATACATAGGTATGAATGCGGTAACGCTGACAGTTGTACGCATTATCATTCTGTGAAGCGTCTGGTTAAGTCCTGCATCGGTAAACTCACTTATAAACACTGCATCGGCATAACCCTTAGGCTCTACCTTCATTCTGACGGTAGGCCCTGAGCCGTGAAAAAGCGGTATTCCGCTGAGCGTTCCGACAGTAAGGTCAACGTTTTCGGTTTCGCCCTTCATAAGTCTGTCGTTTATCTCGGTCAGCATATCGTTCTTAATGCGATTTATCAGCTTGGTGTTGCTTTCGATGGAAGAAACTCTGCCGTCTGCGGTATAGCTGAGCTTTACAAGGGCGCTGTATCCGACATCCTCTCCAAGCTCAGTAAGACGTTCGTTTATCGCATCGTCAATAAGGCTCACAGTTACCGCTCTCGAATTGTATTCGCACACGTTTATTATATTAGGTCTTATCATAAGCTGCAGCATTCCGGCAAAGCCGAGAAGAATAAAAGCCGCACCGATAAGTTTAAGTCCGAGCCTGCGTCTGAATTTCGATAAATCTCTTTTCATAAAATCACCCGTTCAAATATAATACTATATTCTGAGCGGGCGGATTTTATGATATTGATTACTTCATCTTATAGAATGCGGTAAATGCCTTGTACGCCATATAAACGTCATTTTTTGCGGTAAGCTCATACGGTGCGTGCATAGAAAGCACGGGAACGCCGACATCTATCGTATCAATGTTAAGGTTTGCGATATAAGCCGCAACAGTTCCGCCGCCGCCGAAATCCACCTTGCCAAGTTCGCCTGTCTGCCATACGACATCGTTCTTGTCAAGCATATTGTGGATAAGTCCGACATACTCGGCGCTTGCATCGCTTGTACCCGACTTTCCTCTTGCGCCTGTGTACTTTGTGACAACGATGCCCTTGTTTACAAATGAGCAGTTGTTACGCTCGTAGCCGTCGGGGAATGTGGGATCGTAAGCCGCATTTACATCGGCTGAAAGGCAACGTGTTGCGGAAATTACCGTTCTTCCGTCACTGCCCATATTCTCGGCTAAATCGTAAAGGAAGAACTTGAGATATGCCGAGCGTAAGCCTGTGTTGCCGTCACTGCCTGTTTCTTCCTTGTCGGTAAGAACGCAGACGGCTGTCTTTTCGGGAACGGCTTTCATATCAATAATTGCGGTAAACGCAGTGTATGCGCAAACTCTGTCGTCCTGTCCGTATGCGCCGACAAGACTTCTGTCAAAGCCGACATCCTTCGCCTTGAAGGCAGGAACGCATTCAAGCTCCGCACTTAAGAAATCCTTTTCTACTATGCCGTATTTCTCAAAGAGGATGTTCAGCAGATTGAGCTTTACCTTTTCGCTTATCTTATCATCTCTGAAAGGTCTTGAGCCAACGAGGATATTCAGTTCCTCGCCCTTTATCAGCTTTGTTGCGGGGCGCTTGTACTGCTCTTCCGCAAGGTGAGGCAGAAGGTCGGTCACAACAAACACGGGGTCGCCCTCGTCCTCGCCTATTCTTACCGTTACCTTGCTTCCATCGGCTCTTACTATTACACCATGCAGTGACATAGGAACTGTAGGCCACTGATATTTCTTGATGCCGCCGTAATAGTGCGTCTTGAAGTATCCGAGCTCATCGCTTTCATAGAGGGGATTCTGCTTTAAGTCAAGTCTGGGGGAATCAATATGTGCGGCAGTGAGATTTACGCCGTTTGAAATATCACTCTTGCCGATAACGGCTAAGATGACCGCCTTTTCTCTGTTGAGGACGTATATCTTATCTCCTGCCTTGTACTGAGCCTTCTTGTCGAAGGGCTTGAAGCCTGCTTTTTCAGCCATAGCGACAGCGGTTGCGGCAACCTCACGCTCGGTTTTTCCTGCGTCAAGGAACTTCTTGTAGCCCTCGCAGTATTTGTCGGCCTTTTTTTCTTCCTGTGCGCTCATAACAAGCGTTGCGTGTTTTTTTACATAGAACAGTTTTTCTTTAAGCTGTTCTGCCTGTGATTTCTTTTCAGCCATTTTTCTTTGCCTTCCTTTATTTTTTATAAAGCCTGCAATAAGTATCGTAGGCATTTGTTATCTTGTCGACATAGTGCGCCGTGTCGGGATTCGGAATATCGGTCAGTATGCCGTTTTTGGTATATCTGCTGTCCTCAAGCCAAGATGAAACACTGCCCGAACCTGCGTGATATGCGGCGGCTACTTCACTAAGCTCTCCGAAGGTGTCGGTGAGATAGCCGAGCAGAAAGCAACCGTAACGTATGTTATCCTCTGCGTTGTACATATTATCGAAGGTCATATCGGGGTCGTTTTCCTCGTCAAGCTTGTATCTTATCCACTCAAACGTTTCGGGCATTATCTGCATAAGCCCTCTTGCGCCGAGATAGGACTCGGAGTTTTCGTTGAATCCGCTTTCAACGCATATAAACGAGTATACTACATACTTATCCAGTTTATACTGCGAAGAATAGCGATCGACAAGGTCGCTGTAAAGCATAGGGTGGGTGGAACGTTCATATTTATCCGCACCGAAGAACACTCCGAATACTGCCAGTGTCACTGCAACAAGACAGACGAAGGTTATTATCAGCGGTTTTCCGCCCGCATTCTTGCGTTTTCTCTTAGTTGCCATTTATTATCTTTCTTGCTGTGGCATCGGCTTTTTCTTTAAGCGTATCAATATCGCCGTTATTTTCGATGCAGAAATCGCTTTTGCTTTTGTAATATTCCGCATCGTGCTGTGAGCCGAGCCGTTTTTCAGCACTTTCTCTTGTTATATTGTCACGCAGCATTATACGCTGTATCGACTTTTCCTTGTCGCAGGTGACGCTGATTATTCCGTCGCATATAAAATCTATGCCGCTTTCAAAAAGCGTCGGTGCGTCAAGCAGTACAAAGTGCTTATCTGTATTACCGCACATTGAGATAACCTCGTAGGTTATGTAAGGATATATCGTATTATTGAGCAGGGCAAGTTTATCGCTGTGCGAAAAAACGATATTGCCCATTGCCCTGCGGTCAAGCTCTCCGTCCTTTGTGATAACGCTGTCACCGAAAAGGCGGTGCAGTTTATCAAGGCAGGGTCTGCCTTTTCTTACGACCTCACGGGCGAGCCTGTCGCAATCGATTATTAAAAAACCTGCTCTTTCGAAGCTGTCGCATACTGTGGATTTTCCCGCACCGGACATACCGGTAAGTCCGTATATCTTCTTATTTATCATTTTGTTCCTGCTTAAAGTATTATTGTCTTGAATGCCGCCGCACGAAGAAGCCTGTTGTATACGGCTGTTCCTACACCCGTTTTTTCGGGGCAACGTACATAAGCACGCTTTGCACCGAGTTCATCGGTCTTTCTGAGTATCGCAAACAGATTGTGTGCCTGCTCCTGCGCTGTGCTTCCGTAGGATATGGTAGGTACTTCTATGCCCTTTTCGCCGCCGAAAATCACGCCGTATGTGTCACCGTCATTCTTGCTGTTCAAAAATTCAGCCAGCTTCTCATCGCTGTCGGTTTCAATAATAGTTATGTCGGCTCTGGGCGAATAATGCTTGTACTTAACGCCCGGAGAAATTACTTTTTCGTTTTCATCGGGCTTTGCGAATACGTTCTTGTCGGTTTCTGTCTTTGCAAAGCGGCTGAGCATTTCGGCTGTTATTACACCGGGTCGCAGTACCTTTATGCCTGTTCCTCCGTCTGTAAAGCAGATAACAGTGCTTTCGACACCGTTTTTACATTCGCCGCCGTCTATTATCAGCGGTATTCTGCCGTTCATATCGGCATAGACGTGTTGTGCCGTTGTCGGACTGGGGCTTCCCGACAGATTTGCAGACGGAGCGGCAAGAGGAACACCGCACATTTTTATAAGATTCAGAGTATCCTCGTTGTCGGGCATTCTGACAGCAACTGTATCAAGCCCTCCGCTTGTCGTATCGGGGACTATATCCTTCTTCGGAAAAATCATCGTCAGCGAACCGCTCCAGAAATGCTCGGCAAGGGTAAGTGCAAGAGGGGGTATCTCCTTTACCGAATTTTTCAGCATATCAAGGTCGCAGATGTGGATAATCAGCGGATTGTCCTGCGGTCTGCCCTTAGCTTTGAATATCTTTGCACACGCATCGGAGTTATATGCGTCTGCCGCAAGGCCGTATACCGTTTCGGTCGGTATCGCCACGACCTCGCCCTTCTTTATAAGCTCTGCCGCCTCGCATAATACCTCGTATGACGGCTTCTTTATCTCTGTCTTCAAAAAAGTCACCTTATCTCTGTTAATCATCTCTGTTAATCGTTGCCGCCTGCCGCCAGCTTTGCGGTTCTGTCGGCTATTGCCAGTGCGTCAAACACCTCGTCACAGTCGCCGTTCATAAACTGCTCCAGCTTGTACAGCGTAAGTCCTATTCTGTGGTCGGTAACACGGCTCTGGGGATAGTTATAGGTTCTGATTCTCTCGGAACGGTCGCCTGTGCCGACCTGTATCTTACGTTCAGCCGCTATCTTGCTGTTCTGCTCGTTCAGCTTCGCCTCATACAGCTTGCTGTACAGCATCTTCATAGCCTTGTCCTTGTTCTTGTACTGGCTTCTCTCCTCCTGACACTCTACAACTACTCCTGTAGGGTGGTGGATTATTCTTATGGCGGATTCGGTCTTGTTGATATGCTGACCGCCTGCTCCGCTTGAACGGTAGGTCTGGAATTCAAGGTCGGCGGGGTTTATCTCAACGTCAACTTCTTCAACTTCGGGAAGTACCGCAACTGTTATTGTTGATGTCTGTATTCTGCCCTGCGCCTCAGTTTCGGGTACACGCTGAACACGGTGAACGCCGCTCTCATACTTCAGCTTTGCGTACACTCCCTCGCCCTCGACCGAAAAGCTGATTTCCTTATATCCGCCAAGCTCTGTGGGGTTGGAGCTTATCACTTCTGTTTTCCAGCCTTTAGTCTGTGCATACATTGAGTACATTCTGAACATTGAGTTTGCAAAAAGTGCCGCTTCTTCTCCGCCTGCACCGCCTCTTATCTCAATAATAACGTTCCTGTCATCATCGGGGTCCTTCGGCAAGAGGAGAATCTTAAGCTCGTCTGTATACTCGTCCATCAGCTTTTTATTGCTCTCGTACTGCTCCTGCACCATTTCCTTGAAGTCCTTGTCAAGTCCGCCGTCAGACAGCATCTGCTCTGCTTCTTCAAAATCACTTCGGGCGGTCTTGTACATTCTGTACTTTTCGATTATCGGAGTCAGGTTCTTAAGCTCCTTCATCAGATTCTTATACTGCTCCTGATCGTTTATCACGTTAATATCCGTCAGCTTTTCGTTTATTTCATCGAAACGCTTTTCTGTTATTTCAAGTTTTTCTGTCATTATCTGTTCTCCGTTTCACGTTAAAAATCAAAATAGCGTCATTGTAAATAAAGCACTATTTCTCCTCTTCAACGGCATTGCGGATAACCGATTTTATCTTTTTCTCGCACTTTGAGCGGGGCGTCATGAATTCACGTCCGCAACCTGTGCATTTCAGCTTGAAATCAGCACCGATACGAAGAACAAGCATTTCCTTGCTTCCGCATGGGTGTTCCTTTTTCATTCTGAGAATATCTCCGACCTGTATATCCATTGTTCCGCTCCTTTCATCCGATATTTAATTTATTGTACCACATCTGAAGTAATTTTGCAATTGCTGTGGCTGTTTTTTTGCTTTTTATGAATATATTTTCAATTAAAAGCGACATTATTGACTTATCTTTCTGATTCCTGCTTTTAGTAACGCCGTTTTTACCGTTTTGCACAAAAAGCACTTGATTTTCATGTCGAAAAATGTTATAATTTTTACTATATATCAGCAGATGATCAGAATGATATATCTGGGAGGGGTGCCCTTTGAAATCAATCAGAAATAAGTTCGTACTGCTTATGATAGGCTGTATTCTGATATGCTCGTTTGCAATAAGCACTATCGGCATTTTCGGCATCGACAATATTTCAAACGAAAACTCGGAAACGATAATGAAGCTGCAGGCATCGACCAGCGCTCAGAGCCTTGAGAAGCTGTTTTCCTCGGTGGAGCTTGCGATGAATACCTGCAATGACTATGCCGTAAGCCTTTTTGACAGCATAGAAAAGTTCAGAAACGAACCTGATACACTTGAGCGTTATAACGATTCTGTCGGTCAGCTTATAAAAAATGTACTTCACAATACCGATGCCGCCATCAGCGGATATATCCGTTACAACCCGGATCTGAAGCTATCTTCCGACGGTGTATTCTGGGTAAAGGAGAGCAACGGCGGAAAAATAGTCGCACATCAGCCGACAGCCATAAAAGCATACGACAAGGATGACACTGAGAACGTTGCATGGTATTACGAGCCGCTCAAAGCCAAAAAACCGGTATGGATAAATCCGTACATAAATAAGAATCTGAACGATATAAAAATGATCTCATACGTTATTCCGCTCTTTGACAATAGCGGAACTGCGGTAGGCATTATAGGTATGGATATTGATATGAGCCGTATAACAGCTATGGTAGACGAAATAAAGCTGTACGATACAGGCTATGCTTTCCTGTGCGACAGCAAGGGCGATATAGTATACCATAATCGTTATCCGAGCGGAATGACGCTGGAGGAAATAAAGAAAAACAGCCTGTTTACATTCATCGACAACAACTACAGTGATGAACAGGCAGGAGATGTCATCAATATCCGCAATAGCGAAGGTGAAAAAAGAAAGCTGTGTGCAAAATTTCTCTCCAACGGTATGGCGGTTGTAATCTCCGTTGCCGATAAGGAGATAGGCAGAAAACGTATCTCGGTAATGATACAGGACGCATTTGCCGTTGCTGCTGTGCTTATAGTTACCTCTTTACTTACCCTCAAGTTTACGGGCATTATAGTAAAGCCGATAAAGCATCTTACCGAAGTTTCCAAAAAGATAGCGGCAGGCGACCTTGACGTTGAGATAGAGTGTAAGACAAAGGACGAAATAGGCGTTCTTGCCTCAAGGTACAGCGATACCGTAAAAATGCTGAAGAAATATATCAACAAAATCAACAAGCAGGCTTACACCGACGCTGCGACCGATGTCGGAAACAAGGCCGCCTATCATGACGCAGTACAGCGTATAGACAAGATGAGCCAACACGCAAACGGCGATTATGCCATTTTTGTAATGGATATAAACTATCTCAAGATGTACAACGACAAATATGGTCACGAATTCGGAGATATGTTGATCTCGGACGCAAACACTATAATCAAGAGAGTTTTCGGTGATTACAATATTTACCGCATAGGCGGTGACGAATTTACGGTAATCATAAATTCCCCGGGAAATGATCTGTGCGAACAGCTTGTAAAACGCTTCAAGCAGGAACAGGAGCTGTTCAACCGTAACGCAAAGCATTATGAGCTGGGTGTCCGTATTGCAGTAGGATATGCGGTGAACGATGCGACCGACAGAGATTACGCCGATGTATTCAACCGTGCGGACAGACAGATGTATCTGGATAAGCAGGAAATAAAGAAAATTGCCCGTGCAACAGATTATGTTGACAACAGATAAAATGCAATAAGTTAAAGCTCCGGGAGAATAACCGGAGCTTTCAGTTTGTAGAAAAAGTTTATTATTTGATGTACTTCTGTTATATCATTCGGCTCAGGCTACGATAGCAAGCTACCGATAGTTCTTTTTGTCGGACAGCACTTCTC